>Ga0209673_1000182_pt1 | contig 127522 bp, 116 predicted proteins | sample AraplaCol_mMS_r2_2_FD_184274 | JGI IMG/M metagenome (GOLD analysis project Ga0209673, IMG submission 184274) | Arabidopsis root microbial communities from North Carolina, USA - plate scrape MF_Col_mMS_r2 (SPAdes) (version 3) | ecosystem: Host-associated > Plants > Roots > Endosphere | place...
CGAGCTTCAGCAAGATCTGCGTCATGTGATGCTTGACGGTCTTTTCCTGCAGGTCGAGACGCAGGCCGATATGCTTGTTGGAGAGGCCTTCGGCGACGAGTTCCATCACCTCGAGCTCGCGCGGCGTGAGTGATGCCTTGGGCGAGGACTGAGCGCCCAGCGAGCGCTCCATCACCTTGGCGGACATCGCCGGAGAGACGAATTTCGAACCGCGTACCACCGCCCGGATCGCTTCGGCAAGGCCGCGCGACCCGATCCCCTTCAGCACATAACCGGCTGCGCCGCGTTGCAGGGCCGCAGACAATGTATCGACCTCTTCGGAAGCCGTCAGCATCAGCACCCGCGTTTCCGGGCTTCGCGACAGAACGGAACTGATCGCCTCCAGGCCACCACCCGGCATGGAGACGTCGAGCAGCAGCACACTGGGCCGGTCGGAGGCCGCAAGCCGGATCGCGTCGTCGCTGCTGGCGCCTTCGCCGATCACCACGAAATCATCGACCTCCGAGAGGCTGCGGCTGACGCCCTCGCGAAAAAGCGGATGATCGTCCACGATGCCGATGGTGATCGCCGTCATTTTACATCCTCCAGTTCCATCAGCTGAAGCGTCATCGACACGACCGTGCCGGCGCCGCTGGTCTTGATATCGAAGTCTCCGCCGAGACTGTCGACCCGTTCGCGAAGTCCCGCAAGCCCGAGGCTTGTCGGCCGCACCTCGTTCGGATCGAAGCCATCGCCCTGATCGCGAACCTCGATCCTGACCTCGCCGTCGCGCACACGCGCCGTCACCGATTGCTCGATGCCGCCGCCATGGCGATAGGCATTATTGAGCGCTTCCTGGACGAAGCGGTAGACGCAGATCTTCACCGCGGCCGAGAGGTCCGAGCGATCATCCTCGACGCTGCGCAAGACCGTGCTTGCTGTCCGTGTCTCATGGGCGGAGACCACCCGCTCGATGATCTCTCCGAATGAGGCGCCCTCGATCTCCGGCAGGACGAGGCCTCGGCAGATCGTACGGATTTCGCGCATCGCCTCGGCAAGGCTCGAGCGGATCCAGGACAGCTCCTTTTCCCGCATGTCGGGGCTTGTCGCGGCATCGACCAGCATCTCGCTGTCGAGCCGCAGCGAGGCATAGGCGATATGCTGGGCAGGACCATCATGAAGGTCGGCTCCGACGCTGCGAAGATAGGTTTCGTTAAGGGCGGCGGCCCGCAGCGAGGATCGTTGCAGGCGCCGCTGCAGGGCAAGTTTTTCGGCAAGCAGGGCCGAGAGTTCCGTCACCTTGTCGCGGAGATCGCTGCGTTGCGCCTCGATCAGCCGGCTGCCGCGGAAAACCAGAGCCGAAAGCGCCAGAAAGAAGATCGCCGTCAGTCCAGCGACCGAGGCCCAGCTCCAAAGTCTTGCGCGGGCAATGCTGTCGGCGAGCCCCTCAGCCGTTTCGTAAAACTCGACGACGGCGACGGGCTGGCCGGACCATGGCTGCAGCACCGGATTGTAGATTTCCATCAGCGGCTTGCCGAGCTGCCTCTCCTTCTCACTCTCCGGATCGCTGGCGACCTCGTATCGCGCGACGAGCGCGCCCGAGAAGGCCTGGCGAAGCTTGTCGCTGACCGGGAATTTCCGGCCGATCAGCTCCTGTTCGTGGGAGTAGAGGATGGTGCCGTCGCTTCTCCAGAGCTTGAACGAGACGAGGCGCTTGCCGAGTGCGCCCTGCGACAGCGTCTCGTTGAGCGCCTGGGCGCTTCCTTCGTCGAGAAGGGTTTCCGTCTGCATATCGGGAAGCAGCGGGGCGACGACGCTATCGACATAGAGCGCGGTCGCTGCGCCGGAATTATGGATCACCGCGTCCTCGATCAGCCGCGTCAGCAGAATGCCGATCAGGAGCATCGCCATGATCGAGACGACGCCCCCGGTTATGAAGAACTGGGAGGCCAAGGAGCGGGCATTCCAACGGCTGAGCCAATGCATCTGCGACCTGTCGACTGCGTGTCCGACAGACATGGTACTACCCTAGAGGAATTCCAGATAGCTGCGTGACATCCCGGCGGCGCCTAGTTCGGGGCATCGCGTGTATCGATGATATCCGCGCCGGCAACGCTCTTGGTGATCTGCGTATCGCCCGACATCGCCGCGCCGAAGAAATAGAGGACGCCGCACAGGAAGACGACCAGTGCGACGACCGACGCATTGATCGCAACCGGGCCGGCGGAAGGTCTATGGATGCTGCTCATGACTAGGCTCCTTTGGTCCCTGTAGCAACGAGCCGAAATGACCGCAGTTCCAGACCCCCGACCATGGTCCGGGGTGCCCCGGACTGAGGTCCGATGCCCGGAACAGGTGTCGCCTCCGATGGTTGGGTAGGCAGCGGTCATTAGGGCCGCCTAGCGACAAAAGGAGGAGAAAATGCTCTCCAAGCTTATGGTAGGCGTGGCTGCGGCCGCGACCCTGATGTCGGGCGTTGCACTCGCCCAGTCTTCCACCGTCAATGGCGCTGCAGGTGGTGCCGTGACCGGCGCGATCGTCGGCGGTCCCGTCGGTGCTGCCGTCGGTGGCGTGACGGGTGCCGTTGTTGGCACGGTCATCGATCCGCCGCCGCAGAAGGTGGTTACCTATGTCCGTGAAGCGCCGGCACCTTCGGCCCGCGTCGTGGTCAAGGAAAAGATCGTCGTCGGCCAGCCGCTTCCGGAGACCGTCGTCGTCACGCCGGTTCCTGAAAGTCCGAAATATGCCTTTGCGGTCGTGAACGATGAGCGCGTCATCGTCGAGCCGTCGTCCCGCAAGGTGATCCAGGTCATCAACTGACCGGATCCCGGACGCGGCCGAGGTCGCGTCCTCCATTCCTCGACACGAAATGAAATCCAGCCGCACATCGTGAGGCCACGGCCTCGTGCGGACCGAACTCAGAGAGATTGTCATGAAAACCAAGACCCTTGCCGTCCTGATGACGGCCCTGTCGATCGGTGTATCGCCCGTCGGCATCATGTCCGCCTCGGCCCAGGATGCCCCGATCATCAAAAAGAAGGGTGCAGCCCAGACCGATCAGTCCGGTGGCGCCACTCAGCAGCAGCCGGATGCCAGTGGCGGTGCTCAGGGCTCGCAGCCCGGTGCCGGTGCAGCAACCGGCGGCGAGCAGACACAGCAGCCGGCCGCGGGATCGGATGGTTCCACATCGACTGACGGTGCTGGCGGCAAGGCGCAGGTTCAGCCCGACACCTCGACAGAAGGCGGCACGGCGCCGGCCCAATCCGGCAGTGAGACGAAGCCGGACGCTTCTGGCAATGGTGCCGCGCAGGGCGGCGGCATGAAGCCCAGCGGCACCTCGGGCACTGACGGCTCCAAGCCATCGACCGAAACCCAGAAATCCGGTTCGCAGGAGAGTGGCACGTCATCCGAGACCCAAAAGTCCGGCAGCGATGCGCAGAAATCCGGTGATGCCACGAAGCCGTCCGGCTCGACCGAGACGCAGACCAACAGCAAGACCAATGTCGAAAACAATACGACCGTCAACAAGACGACCAACGTCAACATCTCGGTCGAACAGCAGACGGAGATCCGGCAGGTCGTCAAGGAAGTGCATGTCGAACCGGTTCGCGAAGTGAATTTCACGGTCTCGGTCGGTACCGCGATCCCGAAGAAGATCCGGCTGGAGCCGCTGCCGCCGCGGATCGTCAAGATCGTGCCGCAGTACGAAACCTACCGCTTCTTCATCCTGGCCGATGGACGGATCGTGATCGTCGATCCGACGGCTTACACGATTGTCTACATCATCACGGCCTGACGGCCTGAGCCGGTGGCCTTCGCGCCGCCGGTTTTTCTTATGGAGAGACGGATGATCTACGGGGAACCAAAATCGGCAAGCGCCGTTCTTCCGATCGTCGCCATCCTGATGGCGATGGCCGGCTGCATCCTCGTTCTGCTTTCGAATGCCGATCGCGGCGATGAGAAGCAGGGCAGGGTATTCGTTCCGGTCGAACAGCGGGAGCTTGGAAAATGAACGCGGTCGCATCACTGACATTCGGTATCGTGACATCGGTCGCCGGCTGTATCGCGGCGGCATCCGTGGCTTCGATTGTCATGGCGGAATCGGAAACGCATCGGCTCGCCGATCTCTCGGCGCCGGATCTTTGGACGACGAGCCCGGTTCGCGTCGATCCTGGCAAGCAGAATTACCAGCGCGTTGCACCCGTCTATTCGAGCTATGTCACCGATGCGCCGAAGATCAGCGTCGCGTCGCGCAAGCCGGATCCCGCGTCGGCGGTGGCTGCCGCAGCGGAGCCGGCCTTGCCCGCAGAGCACCTCAGCTGGTGCTCGCAGCGCTACCGTTCCTACGATCCCGCGACCAATAGCTACCGCGCTTTCAGTGGCGAGATGCGCAGTTGCACCTCGCCCTATTCGGAGCAGGCTGGCAGCGGAGAGGCTGTGACGCAGACTGCCGCGACAGCCAGCCCCAGCGCTGTCGAAAGCCAGGCGGCTGCGTCCTGGTGCGCGGCGCGCTACCAGTCCTACCGTGCGGAAGACAACAGCTACCAGCCTTTTGACGGGCCGCGCCGGCAATGTCAGCCGCCGTCTCAGGATGTGGTCACCGCGATAAATTGACCCGCATCAGACTTTGTGCCGTGGTGCCCATCCGGTCCGGCGAATACATCTGTGGCCCAACCACGGGAGTAGCAGATGTCGATTCCGGTCATTACCGCTATCCAGGCCGCCAGCGAAAGCGTGCCGTCGCTGACGCCAGCCGACAAGCGCATGCTGGTTGCGCATATCCACCGCTATCTGGAAGACTACCGCCGCGACGTGCTGGGCGATCTGCCCGACCGCCGCTGCGGCTGGATGCTGCGCCTCATCGAAGCTGTGTCCTCCAAGGCCCGCGGCATCGTCGAGGCTGATGCCAAGGAGTTTCGATCGATCATGGTGGAATTCGAGAAGCTGCTGGTCGTGCTCGATGATCTCAGGCTGTCGCACAAATGGTCCGAGCAGCCGGTCGTCCTGCACTAGTGCCGGCAAAAAAATAGGGCCATCCGTGGATGGCCCAAATGGGAGAGTTCGAAAACCTCCAGAGGGAACCGCCGACGAAGGCCGGGAGGAGTGGCCTCGATGCTTGTCGGCGAGTTCATAATCGCCGTTCAGCCACTCTTTTGAAAACATCCAGGCTCCAATAACCGGCGCTTATTGAGCATTTTCTGTTATGAGATCGGCTGCCGCCGGAATCGCATTCTCCGGGGACTCCCGCCTGACCAAAATTGGTAGCATCAAGCGCTTGCAAAGCCGCTGCATCGGCATAGAGTAAGCCTATGAAATCGCTTCGCAGGTGACCACGGATGTACTGGCACCGGCTGACGGCGATGATGGGAGGTCGGTGCGAGAATTCGCCCGGCCTTTTCCCTTTTAGGGCTGCTGCGTCCGGCGCGCCCCTTTACAATCATCCCGAATTTCCCGACGAAGGCATCGGCACCCGGATCGAGGGTGCGCTGGAGTGCCTGCAATTTGCCCAATGATCAAAGTCCGACTGCCGCGCCGCGGCGCAATCCGGTTGTCAAAGCCGCCTATATCGGGCTTGGCCTGGTGATGGTGGCGCTCGGCATTATCGGCGCGTTCCTGCCGTTGATGCCGACGACGATCTTCCTGATCATTGCTGCCTGGTGCTTCGCCCGGTCCTCGCCGAGGCTAGAGGCAAAGCTGATCAACAGCCGGTTCGGCGCGCCGCTCAGGGACTGGCGCGACAGCGGCGCGATTTCGCACTCGTCGAAGCTTCTCGCTGTTTTGGGTATGGCCTCGGGCTATGCGATCTTCTTTGTAACATCGCACCCGTCGCCGATCCCTGCTGTCGCAGTTGGTCTTGCGCTGCTCGCCTGCGCCGCATTCGTCCTGTCCCGGCCGCGGCCGTGATCAGCCCGGCGAATGGCAGGTGATGTCCTTGCCCTTGGGACCCGTATAAGTGTTGTCGGTCGGGTTATAGGATGGGAAGCGCTGCGCGCACCATTTGATATGCGCGATCTCGGCAGGAGAGAGCAGCCAGCTCTCCGGTTCCGCCGCCTTGCTCGTCCCAGAGGAATAGGCCGCCACGGCGGCGTTGTTGTCGGAACTGCCTGCCGTTGCCGGAGGAGAAATCCTGAAAGCAAAGGCGGAAGGCGCGCCCGACAGGGCAATGACCGCAGTCACGGCGCATGCTGTCAGAATTTTCCTTGCCGGCTTCATTTGCCACTCCATTCACCTATCGCAAATGAACGGAGAGGCTGGCGATTTTGTTCCAGCCACGATCGCGTGAGCGCTGCCGAGGGATAACGGGGCGTCAATGAATCTGTGCCAGGCTGCGCCAGACAATTGCGGATAGAGGAATGTGATGCTGCTGTCGTCTCTGGTGAAGAAGATCGGAAGCCGCTCGGACGATCGCAACATCAACAGGCTGGAACTGGCCAACGACGTTCATCACCTCAAGCAGGTCTTCGACCGCTGCTCGAAGGCCGCCCGCATCGGCGTATGGGAATGCAATCTCGCCGATGAGCGTCTCTCCTGGACCGACATGGTCTACGAACTCTTCGACATCGAGCCCGGCACGCCGCTCGTGCGAAGCGAGATCGTCGCCATGTATTCGCCCGCCGCTCTCCTCGAGCTTCAGAGACTGCGCAGCGATGCGATCGAGCAGCAGGGCGGCTTCTCGCTCGATGCGGAGATCGTCACTCGCAAGGGTAACCGCCGCTGGATCAGGATTACCGCGACCGTCGAATGCGAGGACGGCCGTCCCGTCCGCGTCTCGGGCTTGAAGCAGGATGTAACGGCAGAGGTGATGCTGCTCGAAGAAATCCGCCGCCGCGCGGATTTCGACCACCTGACCGGGCTCGCGAACCGGTTCCGCTTTCATGAACGCCTCGGCGGTCTCTGCGCGTCGGAAACAGGCTGCGCGCTGCTGCTCGTCGATCTCGACGGCTTCAAACGCGTCAATGATATCCTCGGCCATCAGACGGGCGATGTCTGCCTGGTCGAGACGGCAAACCGGCTGAGTGCTGCGGCGGAGAACGCCGACCTGGTATCGCGGGTCGGCGGCGATGAGTTCGCCGTCATCTACAACGGCGCCTCCATCCACCAGATCGAAGCTGCCGCGGCACGCATCGTTGCCGCCCTGCAATGGGATGCCGGCGACGGCATCATGCTCGGAGCATCCGTCGGCATCGCCTGGGCGAGCCCCGGATCGACGTCGGCTTCTCTCTACGAAGAGGCGGACAAGGCCATGTATCGCGCCAAGACCTCCGGCCGAAACCGCTTCGTCGCCCATCGCCCGGCGGGCGATCTCGACGCGGCGTAAATCCGGTCCTGTTCCAAGAAAGAAATTCTAGACAATTGCCGAGAGGGCAGCGCCGCTCAGGCGGTGCGCTTTGCGGTGATCATGCCCCAGGCGAGGCGCAGCTTTTGCAGGCGGGATGCCGTGCGCTCATGGACGGGGGTGCTGATGCCGTTGCGGAAATCGGCCAGAGCCTGCGCCTGCAATCTCGTTCTCGCCGGCTGCCCGGCGTGTTCGTCGATGGCACGGCCATCCTTGCCGTCGATGACTGCCCAGCTTCCGTTCTCGAGATGTTGAACCTGATATCTCTGCATACGCCACCCACCCTATTGCCCTCCAAGAGAACGGGCTCCGGCAGCAAAAATCAATCCGTCTTGTCAGAATGTGCTGATATACTTTCGAACAGTGGTGAATGGCTGATTATCTTTCTGCCCCCACCGTTCATACTTTAGCGAGAGTAGCCGGCTGTACGCCTGGCCAGCCTCCGGCGCGATCAAGCGGCCAGGGCGTCCTCGTCCTCGGCGAGATAATCCAGGAGGTCGTAGAGAACCTCGGTCTCGCTATCGTTGTCGGGTCTGCGTGTCGGCGGGACGTTCTTGACCGGGGCCTTCGGCCGCTGGCGGAACGTCGGTCTTGGAACACGCACGCTGTTTGCGCGTCTGTTTGCCATCTCTTCCTCACTCGCAACAAAAAAGAGGATCACTAGCTCTCTGGCATTATCCAACCACAAAGGGCCCGATGTGTCGCGTGACGCCGGCGTGACAGGGCTTCTCCGGCTGTTGTGAAGCTTAAGTCAGCTGTTTCAAGGCGCGCAGCAGGGCTTCGGTTCTCTCGCTGGAGGTGAGCGCCAGGGATTGGTGCTCGGCCAGTTCCCGCAGTCCGGCGAGCACTTCGGCTTCCTTCCAGCCGCTATCGACGGCGTGGTCGACCAGTTCGCGGAATGCAAGCTGCAGGGCATCCTGGCATCGGATGGGTCGGTCAGGATCGTCTTCGGTGACAAACGGCCTGGAAATATCGCTCAAAGGCGGCGCCGGCTACCGGTCGTCGGCTTCAATCGGGGCGATCGCCATGAAACACAACACGACGGCGAGGGCCAAAACTGCAGAGATTGCGGACAAGGTTATCATCGTCACGTCCTCGCAAATATTGGATGAAGATTAGCGTGAACTGATTTGCACGAATTGGCAACCGGGGCCGGCTGATTGAGGCGGATCGCAGACCAGGGACGAGTTGTGCAAGTGCGCAAGGCAGGCGGCCGGACGATAGTCGCATTCAGCCGGTGGGTTTAGTAGATGCGCCCGAAAGCACGTATAGCGATAGTATTGTTGATGTAATCGCGGCCGATACCCCGCAATACTTGCAAGTAGCGTAAACGCTAAATTAATACTACCTTATTTAGAATAATTGTCGTGAATGGTTGTGGTTCGGCAGCAGTCCGGCCGGCGTTTTTGGCCCTGTCGATCCACACCTTCACTCCGCCATTTGCAACCCCGCAGGCGGCACCGGCCAGCAATCAGATACGATCATCCGAACCAAGATGCCAACGCCAACCCTCTCGAACGCGCGCTATCACGATGCCTCGCTCGACCGACGCGGATTGCTTGCGGTTTGCGTCTATGGGGCGATTTTCCTGGCGTTGCTGGCATTTGCCCTGGCGACGCCGCGCGGTGAATTCGTGCTCGTCGTCGGCAAGCCCGGACAGTCCGAAGGTCAGGTCGTCGAGCTGATCGGCAGGGCAGGCGGGTCTTTCGTCGCGCCGGGACGTTTCGGCTGGATTGCCGTTGCGCATTCGAGCGCCCCGGATTTCGTTCGCAAACTGAGCGCCGCCGGTGCCTTTCTCGTTCTCAATCACGCCCTTGCCGTGGGCTGCCTCCAAAAGGATACCTGAATGAACTCGCTTCATGCCTTCAGGCTGCGTGTCTCGCCCGTCATTTTCGGGCTCCTCTGGATCAATGCCGGCATCGCCATTCTGGTGCCGGTGCTGCGCGGCAATGGTTTCGACTGGACGGCTTTCATCGTCTGCGCTGCAGTCTTGGCGATGACTTCGGTCTCCTGGTTGCAGGATCGCACCGGGCCGGTGACGCGGCTCGTCACGTCCATGGCTCACGCCGTCAATGTGGCGATGATCGTCTATGCCTTCGAGGGTTCGATCCTCCAGTCGGACATACACATGTATTTCTTCGCCGTTCTGGCGATCTGCGCGGCCTGGCTCGATTGGCGCGCTGTCGTCGCCTTTGGCGGCATCACCATCGTTCACCACACGCTGCTCTATCTGGTCGCCCCCGCGCTGGTCTTCCCGGGAGCCTCCGATTTCGGCCGCGTACTGCTGCATGCGGCGATCGTCGCCATTCAGTCGGCGGCGCTGATCTCGTTGACGAGCTCGATCTCCAATGCATTCGTCTCCGCCGAGGGAGCGCTCGACGCCGCCAACAACGCCAGCACCAGCGAACGCGAGACGCGCGAGCGCGCCCAGGCGGCCGACCGGCTGGCCGATGCGGAGCGCGCCGAGCGCGAGGCGGAAAAACGGATTGCCGCCGAGGAAACGGATCACGCCATCCGCGTCCTCAGAGGCGCGCTCGAAAAGCTGTCGGACGGATATCTGGGAACCCGTATCGATGGCCGTTTTGCCGGAGAGCTCGACAATCTCAGGCTCTCGTTCAATCAGTCGGCCAACAATCTCGAAGCCGTCATCACCCAGGCAAGCCAGGTCACGCAGCGGGTTCGCCGCGAAGCCGGTGATCTCAACGCCGCGGCGGGCGAACTCTCCGAGCGTTCGGAGCGCCAGGCAGGCTCGATCGCAGGCGCGACGAATGCAGTTGCCCATGTTCGTGGCACCGTCGGCCAGACGGGAACGGTCGCCGAAAAGGTCGGCGGTCTCGTCAGCCACGCCAAGGAAGCGGCCGAGCGCTCGGCGGGCATCGTCACCAGCGCCGTCGGCGCCATGGACCGCATAGAGAAGAGTTCGGAAGAAATCGGCCAGATCATCGGCGTCATCGACGAAATTGCATTCCAGACCAACCTTCTGGCGCTCAATGCCGGTGTCGAGGCCGCCCGTGCGGGCGAGGCTGGCAAGGGCTTCGCGGTCGTTGCCCAGGAGGTGCGGGAATTGGCGCAGCGTTCCGCGAACGCCGCCAAGGAGATCAAGCAGCTGATCACCGCTTCGGGTGATCACGTGAAGCAGGGTGTCGCGCTGGTCGACCAGACCGGCGACGCGCTCGGCCATATCGCGGCTGAGGTTGCCGAGATCAGCAGGCACATCGAGACGATCATTTCAGGCGCGCGGGAGCAGGCGGCCGGGCTTGCCGAGCTCGATACGATCATCGTGCAGATCGATAGCCTGACGGCGCAGAACACGACGATGGTGCAGCAATCGCTGAGCGCTACCGATGCACTGGCCCATGAGGCGACGATCCTCGAAGGTTTGATGTCCGGCTTCTCGGGCGAACAGGGGCAGGCCAAGCGCAAGGCGGCCTGATGGCTGTGTGATAGCAAGACAGGAAAGCCCGCCTCTGGCGGGCTTTTGTCATTCGGCGCTCTACGCCTATTGCTTCAGATCAAAGGCCTGACCGTCAGCGCGAAGTTCCGCCAGCGTCTTGCCGACGCAGGTGCCGGCCGCATTGCTGCCGATGGCCTTGGCCTCGCCGCCAAGTGTGATTGTGCCGCCGATCCGCTCGGAGGCGACATAGGTCGCGACGCCGTCCTTGGAGACGCGCGATATGTAGAAGGCGTGATAGGTGTCGTTCTGCTTGCACTGGATCAGCACGGGGAATTTTCCGAAGGGATTGTCCTCGGCCTGCGCCGTCGAGATCGGCAGGACGGCGAGTGCCAGAAGGCCGGCGAGCAGCGTGCAGGCCGATTGGCGGGAGAGATGGCGGGATGCGGGCGTCATAGGTAATCCCCTTCTTCAAATGCCCCGGACACGGCGGGCTAGACCGTCAAGGCGATGAGTGCATCCCGGTCCAGAAGACGGACGATGCGTTGCAGTTTGCCGTTGAGGCAAAGGACATGCTTTTCACGGAGCTTCGTGAAGCAGCGGGCGACGGTCTCCACCGTCAGTCCGAGATAGTCGGCGATATCGCTGCGCGACATCATCATGTCGAACTCGCGGGCGCCCGGATGGCGCTCGGCCATTTCGAAGACGAAGGCCGCGACCCGCTTCAGCGCGCTCTGTTCGGTGATGACCAGCTGCTTGTGCTGCGCCTTGGCCAGGTTGGTCAGCGCGATATGCAGCAGGTCGATGGGCGCGGCGGTACTCTGGCTGGCGCGAAAGGGGCGTATCGACGTCTCGCACACGGCCTCTGCGAAATCCGTCCTGACATTGCCGGTTTCGAGGCCGAACCATTCGCCCTTGCCGCAGAAGGACAGGATGTAGCGCTGGCCGCTCGGCGTCAGGCGATAGATCCTGACGGCGCCGGTTTCGACCTGATAGATCGCGCGGGCGTGCTCGCCTTCGCTATAGATCGTTTCGTCGGGCTTCAGCCGGATCGGCTGGTCTCTCGCTGGCGCAGGCGGATAGTGCCGCCCGCCCGCTGCATAGTCTCCGATCGTCTGGTCATGAAGCATGGCATCACCCCCATCTCGACCCGCAGAATAGGGAAAGGCGGCTCGCTCCGGTATTCGAGAAACCCCTTACGTATTGCTACGGAAGCCCGGAATGCGCGGTGGGTGTATAAGGCCATGCCCCCTTGATGAAGGCGATACGGAGATATGGCGGAGATCTCGATGTCATCTGTAGACGGAGGGGAAGACCGCGCACCCGGGAACCCCGAAGGCATCCGTGCGCAGCTTGAGCGGATCCTCGCGAGCCCGGAATTCCATGCGCCCGAGCGCGGCCGGCGCTTCCTGCAATATATCGTCGAGGAAACGCTGGAAGGGCGCAGCGCCCAGCTGAAGGCCTATACGATCGCGCAGGCGGTGTTCGGACGCAACGCCTCCTTCGATGCGCAGAGCGATCCCGTGGTCCGCATCGAGGCGGGGCGCATCCGCCGGGCGCTGGAGCGCTACTATCTCGTCTGCGGCAGCCGGGACCCGATCCGTGTGACGATTCCCAAAGGCAGCTATTCGCCGCAGTTCTCAGGCAATGACGACAGTATCATGAGCTTGCCGGGCAGCTCGAAGGCGCAGAGCCATGATGGCGAGCCTCCGCTCCGCTTGCGCCAGCTGCTGCTGCCGATCGGCGTACCGGCATTCTTTGGCGTGATGGCCGTTCTGGCGCTCATCCGCCCGCTTGAGGCCTATCTCTCTCCACCGAAGACCTCGCCGTTCTCGACCGCATCGACGACGGCGGCCAGTATCCGGATTGCCGTCGAGCCCTTCGACGCGCTGGGTGGCACGGCGCGCGGCGAGGACCTCGCGAAGGGCCTCACCGATCAGGTGATCGCCCGGCTGACGAAGGTTACCGATATCGTGGTGCTTGCGCCCGGCCGCGCGGGTCAGGACGGCGGCGGGCTGCTTCTCAGCCTGCAAGGCGGCGCACTTGTCGAGGGTACGGTCCTGCGGCTGCATGTGCGGCTGATCAACGTTTCCAATGGTGCCGTGATATGGGCCAATCAATATGACCGGAATCTCGACGGCCAGGCGATCCTCGACATCGAGGATGACATCGCGGCCGATATCGTCACGGAGATTTCCGGCAGCGGCAAGCTCAACGGTCTGCGCCCGCAGTCGTGAGTGCTATTGCGAGGGTATCGCTGCCGGATCGACACCTGCCGCGCGTAGGCCGCTGAAGAACCGTTCCCGGTCTTCCGGCCGCTGCAGGCGAAGTGAAATTTCACCGTCGATGTTGCGCATCAGCCCCGGTGCGTGGAGGGTCAGCCAATCGGTCTCCTGCCGCGCTTCGTCCGTCTTTCCCGCGGCGCCGAGAATGGAGAGCAGCACGAGATGGTGCATGGGATTGGCTTCGAGATCGGACTTGCGCGACCACTGCTCGGCATCGGCGACATCGCCCCTCATCAGCTGGCAGAGCGCCATGCCGGCCTCGTAATAGCCTTTCGAACCGATGCCCCGGTTGAGCGCGATCGACAGCAGCTCGCAGCCGGTCTGCCACTTGCCGGACATCGCCAAGCGGATGCCATATTCACCGGCGACTTCGACATCGTCGGGGTTTGCCGCATAGGCTGCAGTTCCGGCTTGCAGCGCCCTGTCGACATCCCCGCGGAAGAAGCTCACCATCATCAGCGCCTGCAGCGTACGCGGGCTTGACGGGGCCAGCACGGCAGCGCGGTTCACCGCATTGCTTGCCATCCGCAAGGCATCCGGCGAGGCCGGGGTGCCGAGCTTGTAGCGAAGCCGGATTTCGTCGAGATAGATCATCGAGAGCTGCGCCCAGGACGTGGCATTGTCCTGATAGCGCTGGGTCGCATTCTGCAGGCAGTTGCGTGCAACGCTGTGGCTGGTGGCGGTGACATTTTGCCGGTAGCTGTAATAGGCGAGCGTGCAGGCATAGGTGCTCTGATCGCCTCTCTGCGCGGTCGGGGCCATGCCCTCGGCGTTGAAAGGCTCGGCGATCGCGCCGGCAATCTGTTGCGCGATCTGGCCCTGCACCGCGAGCTTGTTCTGGACGCCGAGATTGGCATCGAAATTGTTGGCCCAGATGACCGCGCCATCCTGTTGGCGCACGAGCCGGACCGCGGCGCGCAATCTGTTTCCATCCAGTTGGACATTGCCCTGGAGCGTGAAATCGGCACCGGCGATACTGTCGTCACGCAGCGTATCCGCCACGACCACGATGCCGCGGGACCGTGCCAGCTGGCCGATGACGTCGTCCCTAAGGCCACGGGCGATATCGGAGCGCGTGTCGTCGCGGTCGGCCTCGGCAAAGAGTTCGACCATCACCTTCGGGCTTGCGGTGGCGGCCTGTGCATTCGGCCGTGCGGGCAGAAGAAATGCGAGCACGCCGGCGAAAAGCACCAGCAGCGCCGCGACGCATACTCCGAGATGAATAAGAGTGAGCTTTACCGGATGCGTGCTGCCGGAAACCGGCTTCTCGCGGCTCTCGTGTTGAGGCGGCGGCGCCCGTTCGGGCTGCTTGACCGGCAGCGGCGCCGGAGTGCTCGTGGCATATTCGAAATGCGGGACATATCCGCCTTTGGGGACGGTGACGATCACGCTGTCCGACCGTCCGGCCACCAGATAGTAGCGCTCGAGCGCCTTGCGGATTCGGCCGGCCTCGATGCGCACGACAGGATCGTTCTGCGGGTCGAACGAGGCTTCCCGGCCGAAGACCACATTGGCGATGGTGAACGCCTTGAGAAATTCCGACCGTCCGGCCAGCGTCTCGTTGACGACGAATTCCAGAAAGCTTCGCCCGCGCTTGGCCGCGTGGAACTCCTCGCTGGCGAGAATTCGTTCGACCTGCTCGCAGATTTCGTCAGCCGTCGGCCCAAGACGGCTAAAGGCAGTCGCTCTTGCACTCGTCATGATCGCCCCTACAACACAAGATCATGCAATTACTTAAGCATTGTCTAAGGCATCATATCGCACATGCCGCTGGTTGCAAGATTTGCTTTCGGAGTTGCTTGCGCTAGTTCGGCCAGCCGTTGGCTGGCGTCGCCTTGCGGCCTTCGAGGGGATAGGCGGCCACGCCGGTCGCGATGACCATGCGCATCAGTTCCGCCAGATTGCGCGCGCCCATCTTGGCCATGACGTTGGCGCGATGGACCTCGACCGTGCGGGCGCTGATGCCGAGGTGATAGGCGATCATCTTGTTCTGCAGGCCATCGAGCACGCCGACGAGAACCTGATGCTCGCGGGTGGTGAGTTGCGACAGCCTGGCGGTGACGCTGTCAGGTCCTTGCGTTGCGCGGCTTGGACGCGCCTGTCCAGTCGCCGCATGAATGGCTGCTATCAGCGCCTCTTCTTTCACCGGCTTTTCCAGGAAGTCGACAGCGCCGGCCTTCATTGCCTGAACGGCGGCTGCAATGTCGCCCTGCCCGGTGATAACGATTGTGGGGATGTCCATGCGGAACTGATGCAGCTGGCCGATCAACTCGATGCCATCCATGCCGGGCATGCGCAGGTCCGTCACCAGGCAGCTTCTGCCGGAGAGGGGCAGCAGATCGAGAAAAGCACGCGCGCAACTATGCGTACGTACCGCAAAGCCGGCGGAAACAAGCATGAAGGTCAGGGACCGCCTGAGTGCCTCCTCGTCATCGACGAGATGGATCGTAAGGTCGTTTGCCATTCTGGCCGATCTCCACGATGGGTAGCGAGAAGGAAAGTACCGAGCCGCCCTGCAATCCCCGCCGGGCCGTAATGCGCCCGCCATGGGCCTCGATGATCCGCTTGGAGAGCGCCAGCCCCATGCCGAGGCCGCGCGGCTTGCTGCTCACGAAGGGATGAAACAGCGTTGTTTCGATTTCGGCGGCGATGCCGCAGCCGTTGTCGGAGACCTCGACGACGAGACGGGTGCGATCGGCGCTCCGCGTCGTCACGGTAATCTCGGGCTCCTGAACTCCGTCGGCAGCTTCCGCGGCATTGCGCAACAGGTTCGTCAGCACCTGGGTGATCTGCACGCGATCGGCAATGACGGCGTCACTCTTTGCATCGAGCTGGAAATCGACCCGGAGATCCTTCCGCGCCAGGCCGCTAAGGGCGAGTGCTGCGGCTTCGCGGATCAGCGCATGCATGGATTCCAACCGCTTCTCGCCGGCGCCGCGGCCAGCGAACTCGCGGATGCTTTGCACGATCGTCCCGGCCCAGAGCGCATGCTGGGTGATTTCTGCCAAGGCTTCCTTGAGTGCCGCGAATTCGCAGCCGTCGTCGCTCACCAGATGCCCGCAACCCTGCGAATAGGCGAGGATCGAGGAGAGCGGCTGCGAGAGCTCATGGGCAAGCGCCGGCGTCATGTCGCCGAGCGCAACCGTTCGCGCGAGGCGTGCCATTTCGCTCTGAAGCTCGCGAACCTGCTGCAGCGTCTCATGCTCGGTGCGGAAGTCCTCGAGGATTGCGGCCGCAAAGCCCTGTTCGCGAACGATGGTCAGCGCAGCGGGAAACTGCGCGCCGTCCTTGGCGCTTGCAATACCGGCGCGCATGGGGCCCTGGCTTGCCCAGCGGGCCTTGAGCCGGACGCCCGGCGTCGATGACCAGACGAAGTCGATCTTGTGGCCGATCAGTTCCTCTTCCTGGTAACCGAGCAGGGCGATTGCGGCGCCATTGCAGGCTGAGATCCGATGGCAGGATGTGATGACGAAGACGGCGTCGGGAACATGGCCGTAGAGGTTTCTCAGCCAATCCGCAGACGGGCCGCCAGGGGGCGGGCGGTCCATCTGCTTCTGGGCGAGCGTCTCCGCAAACAGAGGCTTCCTCGATAGGTGAGGGGCGACGGACCCGCGATCGGCAATGTCCAATGCCTTCGTGCTGGTAGCCATGATATTCCCCTCGCCCTACGATTTGGGACAGGTGTCCCGGCCGCTCTCCCATTCAACGATGGCGCGAGACTACTCTTCTTCTCTGACGGATAGATGTAGCATCGCGTAGCCTCTATTGGTCTTACCCTGCGGGCCTTTCAGGCATGAAAGCGGCCCTCGTCCAGCCTCTCAACCATTGATCCGGCTCAATGCCTTTGCCCCTTTGCTCCGTTACTCTGGGCTGCATGGGTTCACGCCACCTGAGGAGCAGGAACATGAGGAAGTTTGCCCTTGCCATCGCCATTTTGAGTGCGGCGTCGATCGTCGTGCCCGCCGCTGCGCAGCAGACCTCGACACAGACCCGCAAGGAATACCGGCGGATGAACTGGGGAGACAATCTGCCGGCGTCGATCAAGACTTTTCACAACAAGCGCTTCACCGTCGTCAGCTATCGCATGCAGGAGGAGACAGGCCACCATCCGTCGCCGGGAAGCGCGGAGCAGGTGGCGCAGATCCGCTCGGCGATCCGGTCCAACAAGTGGCTCGTCGAGCAGCTGAAGGCGAAGAAGGTGTCGCCCAGCCAGATTCTCTGGGCATGGCGTGCCCGTAACGGCAACATGGTTTTCTACATCGATTGAGCGATTGCCGTCCGGCAACGGGGTAGGCGGAAACAACGGCCTCCGTCCGGTCGACACGCATACATCGTCGGGAGGGTCGGTGATGTGGCGGTTGGTCGTCGAAGCTCCGTTCGAAGAGGATATCGAGCTTGCCGTCCTCGATGACGACGGCATTCACGCTCTGGTCTTTCCCTGCCAGCGGCTGCCCGGCGGCTGGGCCAATGCGCTAACGGGCGAGATCCTCGATGTCCACCCGACGCACTGGCGCACCTGGCAGCTTCGCCGCGCCGACACGTCCGAACTGCACTGAGGGCTGTCAGGGTCAGCAAAAGCCGGCCTGGCTTGTCTGCGATCAATGACCGGGCTGCCGGGCAAAAATAGACTGACGGCAAGAAACCGGCGGCGCGGCCGCCATCCCGATGGCTGGAAGGAGGACCCGCATGCGTGGTTTCGGTGTTCATTCTGAGGTGGGAAAGCTCAGAACCGTCATGGTCTGCAGACCATCGCTCGCACATCAACGGCTGACGCCGGCAAATTGCCATGACCTGCTCTTCGACGACGTGCTCTGGGTGCACGAGGCTCAGAAGGACCACTATGACATGGTCCTGAAGATGCAGGAGCGCGGCGTCGAGGTTCTCGAACTCCATGACCTGCTCGCGCAGACGCTTGCCAACGAGCAGGCACGCGCCTTCGTGCTGGACCGTCGCATCACGCCGAATGTCATCGGTTCGCAGGTCGCCGAGGCGATGCGGCCCTGGCTGGACGAAATGCCGGCCACCCAGCTCGCCGCCGTCATGATCGGCGGCATCGCGATCTCCGATCTTCCCGATGTGAAGGCAAAGGCTTTGATGCTCAGCGCATTGCCGGCGAGCGATTTCGTCATCCCGCCGATCCCGAACACGCTGTTCCAGCGCGATCCCTCCTGCTGGATCTACGGCGGCGTCACCTGCAATCCGATGTTCTGGCCGGCGCGCCGCGCCGAGACCTTGCTGCAGCGGGTGATCTACAAGTTCCATCCATTCTTCAAGGGCGCCAATTTCCAGATCTGGTGGGGGGATTCGGACGATCAGTTTGCCAATGCCTCGCTCGAAGGCGGCGATGTGATGCCGATCGGCAATGGCACCGTGCTGATCGGCATGGGTGAGCGCACCACCTATCAGGCCGTCGGCCAGGTGGCGCAGGCGCTGTTCCGCAGCAAGGCCGCCAAGCGCGTCATCGGCTGCCTGATGCCGAAAAGCCGCGCGGCGATGCATCTCGATACGGTCTTCAGTTTCTGCGACCGCGATGTCGTCACGCTGTTTGCCGAGGTCGTCGATCAGATCCGCTGCTACAGCATGTATCCGAAGGGCGACGACGGCACTTTCGAGATTCGCCCCGAAAACCGGCCGATGCTGGAAGTCGTCGCCGAGGTGCTTGAGGTGCCGAAGCTGCGCGTCGTCGAGACGGGTGGCAATTCCTATCAGGCCGAGCGCGAGCAATGGGACGACGGCAACAATGTCGTCGGCCTCGAGCCCGGCGTCGTCGTCGCCTATGACCGCAACACCTACACCAACACGCTTCTGCGCAAGGCCGGTGTCGAGGTCATCACCATACGCGGCGCCGAACTCGGGCGCGGCCGTGGCGGCGGGCATTGCATGACATGCCCGATCTGGCGCGACCCGGCCCAATGACCCTCTTCATCCACGAACAGACCGACGGAGCAAGACCATGAGCTTCAATCTGCGTAATCGTTCGCTTCTGACCGTGCAGGATTATACCTCGCGGGAATTCCGCTATCTCCTCGATCTCGCCCGGGATCTGAAGCGGGCGAAATATGCCCGGACCGAGCAGCAGCACCTGAAGGGCAAGGAGATCTGCCTGATCTTCGAGAAGACCTCGACGCGGACGCGATGCGCCTTCGAGGTGGCCTGTTCCGATCAGGGTGCGAACGTCACCTATCTCGACCCGTCCGGTTCGCAGATCGGCCACAAGGAATCCTTCAAGGATACGGCGCGTGTTCTGGGCCGCATGTATGACGCGATCGAATATCGCGGCGCGGCGCAGCACGGTGTCGAGACGCTGGCACGCTATGCTGGCGTACCCGTCTACAACGGCCTGACGGACGAGTATCATCCGACCCAGATGCTCGCCGACGTCATGACCATGCGCGAACATAGCGACAAGCCGATCGCCGATATCAAATATGCCTATGTCGGCGATACCCGCTCGAATATGGGGCATTCGCTGCTGATCGTCGGCTGCCTGCTCGGCATGGATGTGCGCATCTGCGGGCCGAGGTCGCTGTGGCCGTCGGAGGAATATATGAAGATCGCCAAGGATCTTCAGCAGGCCTCGGGCGCCAAGCTGCTTGTCACCGAAGATCCCAAGGAGGCCGTCAAAGGCGTGGATTTCATCCATACCGACGTCTGGGTATCGATGGGTGAGCCGAAGGAGGTCTGGCGCGAACGCATCAAGCTGTTGACGCCCTATCAGGTCAACACGGATCTGATGAAGGCGTCCGGTAATTCGCAGACCAAGTTCATGCATTGCCTGCCGGCATTCCACGATACCGAAACCACGCTCGGCAAGCAGATAGCCGAGGACTACGGCATGACCAACGGGGTTGAAGTCACAAACGATGTCTTCGAGTCCGAGGCGAACGTTGCCTTCGAACAGGCGGAGAACCGCCTGCACACGATTAAGGCCTTGCTCGTCGCGACCCTGGGGGATTGAGCATGCGTGTCGTCATAGCACTCGGCGGCAATGCGCTTCTCCGGCGCGGGGAAGCCATGACCGCGGACACCCAGCGGCGCAACGCCCGCGTCGCGGCTCAGGCCATCGCGCCGCTCGCCGCCGAACATGAGGTGGTAATCACTCATGGCAACGGCCCGCAGGTGGGGCTGCTCGCCCTGCAGGGAGCGGCCTACAAGCCGGAGGAAGCCTATCCGCTCGACGTTCTCGGCGCCGAGACCGAGGGTATGATCGGCTATATGCTGGAGCAGGAGCTCGGCAATCTCCTTCCCTTCGAGCAGCCGCTCGCAACGCTGCTGACGATGGTCGAGGTGGACGCCGGCGATCCCGGCTTCCAGAACCCGACAAAGTTCGTGGGGCCGGTCTATGACAAGGGTGAAGCGGACCGTATCCGTGGGGAGAAGGGCTGGGTCTTCAAGCAGGATGGCGACAAATGGCGGCGGGTCGTCGCCTCGCCGGCTCCGAAGCGCATCTTCGAGATCCGGCCGATCCGCTGGCTTCTGGAGCAGCGCACGATCGTCATCTGCGCCGGTGGCGGCGGTATTCCGACGATGTACGAGAAGGGCGCCGATCGCAAACTGATCGGCGTCGAGGCCGTCATCGACAAGGATCTCTGCTCCGAGCTTCTGGCGCGCGAGCTGCGCGCTGACCTCCTGGTCATGGCGACCGATGCCGAAGCCGTCTGCATCGATTGGGGCAAGCCCTCGCAGAAGGCGATCCATCGGGTGCGCCCCGATGATCTCGAGCAGTTCTCTTTCCCTGCCGGTTCCATGGGGCCGAAGGTGGAGGCCGCCAGTCACTTTGCCCGCACCAGCGGCAAGACGGCCGCCATCGGGTCGCTGGCTGATATCGCCGGGATGGTGCGCGGCGATCGCGGAACGATCATCAACACGGGCTTTGCCGGTCTGACCTGGCACGGCTGATAGCGTCAGCGAGAGACTATCCGGAAACGGCGGGGTGCGTTGCTGCACCTGGCGCCGTTTTCGTTTGGCTGACGGTTTCGCGGCCATTGCGCCGTTGCCAGACATAGACGGGGATGCCGAGCATCAAGAGGACAAGACCGTAGAGCACCGGCTCGGCGCCCGAGCCATAGAGCGTGAAGATCGCGAAGATGAAGGCGATGAGCTCGATCACCGTGACACGCGGCATTCGCCCCTGCGTCGCGCCGGCCACGAGGCTTCCGGCAAGGGCGCAGAAGGCATAGGGAACGACGGCCGCCATGGTGCTCAAGCCGACCATCAGCTTGTAGGCAGCTGCAAAGCCCTCCGAACCGATCGCCTGGACCAGCACCAGGATCGTCGCGAGGGAGGCCGAGACCATCATGCCCCAGGCCGGGACGCCGCGGGAGGAGAGCCGCGAGAAGAGCGGCGGGAACAGGCCATCGCGGGCGGCGGCCATCGGAACCTGGCCCATCAGCAGCGTCCAGCCGTTCAGCGCCCCAATCGACGAGAGCAGGACCGCAAGCGAGATCGCCAGCTCGCCCGGGCGTCCCCACATGATGCCGGCTGCCTGCGAGAACGGCGCGACGGAATGGATCAGCTGTTCGCGCGGCACCAGCCCCATCACCACGATCGTACCGAGCACATAGAGAATGGCGGCGATGGAAATGCCGAGCACGGTCGAGCGCGGAATGGTCCGCTCGGCATTCTGGACGTCGCCGGCAGGAACGGTCGCCGATTCCAGGCCGAGATAGGCAAACATCGTCAGTGGCGCGAGCGTCGCGATCGACTGCAGCAGTGGTTGGCCGCTCGGGTTGAAGTCGGCGAAATGCGAGGTGTCGATGAAGAGGAGGCCGATGATGGCGACGGCGCCGAAGGGCAGCAGCTTGGCATAGGTCGTCACCTGGGCGAAGAGGCCGGCGGCGTGAACGCCGCGCAGATTGACGAGCACGATCGTCCAGATCACCCCGAGCGTCAGGATCGTCGCCGTGAAACGGTTGCCGAGCGCCGGGAACAGGTCGACGATGACGCCGGTAAAGGCGATGGCGATGACTGGCAACGACGTCCAGATGGAGATCCAGTAGCCCCAGGCGATCAGGAAACCGGCGAAGTCGCCATAGGCGAGCCTCGTATAGGCGTAGGGTCCGCCAACCGCCGGAACAAGGCTCGCCAGGCGCGCAAACGTCAGGCCGAGGCAGATGGCGCCGGCGCCCATGATGATCCAGACAAGGATGGCGAGATTGCCATAGGGGGCGACCGCGGCCGGCGAAAGATAGAAGCCGGAGCCCACCATATTGCCGACAACGATCGCGGTGCAGGCGGCGAGTCCGAGGCTTTTGCCGTCAGATGAGCTGGTCATGCCGTCCCTCCCGAGCTCCGCTTGAGCCGATGGCCAAGGGGTTTTGCCTTCGAGAGGCGATTGTCGTTGCAAAAATTGGCGCCCGCAATTCGGATCAATGCGTAGTCGCCGCGGGCGGGCTAGCCTTTATAGTAGGCGCAACAGTGATCTGGTCCGGAGGGCGGAAGAGGATGGGCGAACAGGGTTTTCTCAGAATTTCGATCGCGGCCACCGTCGTCGTCGCCACGCTCGGCGTGGTCTTCGGCATTCTCTCGGGATCGTTCTCGATCGCCTTCGATGGCGTCTATTCGTTGGCCGACGCGGCGATGACCGGACTGGCGCTCTGGGTCTCGAGCCTGATCATCGACTCGACCAAGAGCGACGCCCGCTCCGGCCGTATCCGCAACCGCTTCACCATGGGTTTCTGGCATCTGGAGCCGATCGTGCTGATGCTGAACGGCTGCCTGCTGATGACGGTCGGTGTCTACGCGCTGATCAGCGCCATCATCAGCATCCTGAACGGTGGACACGAGCTGCATTTCGGCATGGCGGTCTTCTATTCAGCCTCGACGGTGGTCGTCTGCGCCATCATGGCGTTTTCAGGCATCAGGCTGAACCGGCGCATCAAATCCGATTTCGTTTCGCTCGACATCAAGGCCTGGATCATGTCGGGCGGTATTGCTCTTGCGCTCTTGATCGCGTTCCTCGCCGGCATGGCGGTGCAGGCGACGTCGATTGCCTGGATTGCCGCCTATCTGGATCCGGCCGTGCTCGCACTCGTCTGCCTCGTCATGATCCCGCTTCCGATCGGTACGGTCCGGCGGGCACTGACCGAAATCCTGCTGATCGCTCCGGTCGACCTGAAAGACCATGTCGATCGGGTGGCTTCCGAGATCGTGCAGCGGCTCGGCTTCCTTTCCCATCGCGCCTATGTCGCGCGCGTCGGGCGGGCGACGCAGATCGAGCTCTATTTCATCGTGCCCGAAGGCCTGCCGGCGCGGACGATCGAGCAGTGGGATGCGCTGCGCGACGAGATCGGCGATGCGATCGGCGATGAAAGCGCTAACCGCTGGCTGACGATTGCCTTTACCGCCGATACGGAATGGGCCGAATAGAGCCACCGGCCTCTTTCGGTCGCGCCTTGATTGCAATCAACGACGCTCATCCCCCCGGTGTGTACGATCTCCTCCCGTGGCGAAATAGCTCAGCCGTCCAGGCTTTGGAGGGGCGCATGGAATTCCAACAGGCATTTCCGGTAGCCGTTATCGACGAGGACTTTGACGGCAAGAGCGCGGCCGGGCGCGGCATGCGCGATCTCGCGGCGGCGATCGAGCGGGAGGGCTTCCGTATCGTCTCGGGCATTTCCTACGACGATGCCCGCCGTCTCGTGCATGTGTTCAATACCGAATCCTGCTGGCTCGTCTCCGTTGATGGTGCCGAGGACCGGACGACGCGCTGGCGGGTGCTGGAGGAGGTTCTGAGCGCCAAGCGCCAGAAGAACGACCGGCTGCCGATCTTCCTGTTCGGTGACGACACGACGGCCGAGGACGTTCCGACGGCGGTGCTCAGGCACGCCAATGCCTTCATGCGGCTTTTCGAGGATTCCGCGGAGTTCATGGCCCGCGCCATCGTGCAGGCGGCACGCACCTATCTCGACCGGTTGCCGCCGCCGATGTTCAAGGCGCTGATGGAATACACGCTCGAGGGCGCCTATTCCTGGCATACGCCGGGTCACGGCGGCGGCGTTGCCTTCCGCAAGAGCCCGGTCGGGCAGCTCTTCTACTCCTTCTTCGGCGAGAACACCCTGCGATCCGATATTTCGGTGTCGGTCGGCAGCGTCGGCTCGCTGCTCGATCATGTCGGGCCGATCGCCGAGGGCGAGCGGAATGCGGCACGCATCTTCGGCACCGACGAAACGCTCTTTGTGGTCGGCGGCACATCGACGGCGAACAAGATCGTTTGGCATGGCATGGTCGGCCGCGGCGATCTCGTACTCTGCGACCGCAATTGCCACAAGTCGATCCTGCATTCGCTGATCATGACCGGCGCGACGCCGATCTATCTGACGCCGTCGCGCAACGGCCTCGGCATCATCGGGCCGATTTCCAAGGATCAGTTCACCCCCGAAGCCATCGCCCGCAAGATCGCGGCCAGCCCCTTCGCCGGTCAGACGAGCGGCAAGGTGCGGTTGATGGTGATCACCAATTCGACCTATGACGGGCTCTGCTACAATGTCGATGCCATCAAGGAAACGCTCGGGGATGCGGTCGAGGTGCTGCATTTCGACGAGGCCTGGTATGCCTATGCGAATTTCCACGAGTTCTACGATGGCTTCCACGGCATCTCGTCGACGCAGCCGGCCCGCTCGAAGAGCGCCATCACCTTTGCCACGCACTCGACCCACAAGCTGCTGGCGGCGCTCTCGCAGGCCTCTATGATCCATATCCAGCATGCCGAGAACAAGCGTCTCGACGTCACGCGCTTCAACGAAGCCTTCATGATGCACACCTCGACCTCGCCGCAATATGGCATCATCGCGTCCTGCGACGTCGCCGCCGCGATGATGGAGCAGCCGGCGGGCCGGGCGCTGGTGCAGGAGACGATCGACGAGGCGATCAGCTTCCGCCGCGCCATGCATTCGGTGAGGACGCAGACGGCGGGAGGCTGGTGGTTCAAGGTCTGGGAACCGACCGTTGCCGAACATACTCCGAGCGACAATCACGCCGAATGGGTGCTGCGGCCCGGCGAAGCCTGGCATGGGTTTGCGGGGCTTGCCGAAAACCATGTGATGGTCGATCCGATCAAGGTCACCATCCTGTCGCCCGGCCTTTCCGCCAGCGGCGCCATGCAGGAACATGGCATACCGGCCGCCGTCGTCACCAAGTTCCTTTCGTCCCGCCGGATCGAGATCGAGAAGACCGGCCTCTATTCCTTCCTCGTACTGTTCTCGATGGGGATCACGAAGGGCAAATGGAGCACGCTCGTCACCGAACTCATCAATTTCAAGGATCTCTATGACGCCAATGCGCCGCTGACGCGGGCGCTGCCGGCGCTCGCCGCCGCCCATCCGGAAGCCTATGGCAAGATGGGCCTCAGGGATCTCTGCGAGCAGATCCATGCGGTTTATCGCAAGGACGACGTGCCGAAGGCGCAGCGCGAGATGTATACGGTGCTGCCCGATATGGCGCTGAGGCCCGCCGATGCCTATGACCGGCTCGTCAAGGGCAAGATCGAGAGCGTCGAGATCGACGATCTCATGAATCGCATGCTTGCGGTGATGATCGTTCCCTATCCGCCCGGCATTCCGCTGATCATGCCCGGCGAGCGCATCACGCCGGCGACCAAGTCGATCCAGGACTACCTGCTCTATGCGCGTGAATTCGACCGCAAGTTCCCGGGCTTCGAGACCGATATCCATGGCCTGCGCTTTGCACCTGCCGACGGTGGCCGGCGCTATCTCGTCGACTGCATTGCAGAAGGACCGGAACAATGATCCCGCGCGATGTGAAGTCTCCGACCGTCGCCATCCCCTTCCACAAGATGCTGAAGGTGGTGATCGTCGCCGATGGCGGCAATCCGCAGGTCCAGGAGCTGGTCGCGCAGATAGTGGCCGAGAATTTCGAGGTGGAGCTGCGCGACGACTATTCCGCCGATGTTTCCGAGGATGCCTCGGTGGGTGCCTATGTAGGCTCCGTGGAAGGCGGAAGGCTGCCCGATGCGCGGCGCTTCCTGCGCTCCGTCAGGGAGATCGGCTTCCGCACGCCGATCTGGGCAATGGCCGATACGCTGACGATCTCCGATATGGATGTCGTCGAAATGGCGGGCGAGGTCGATGGCTTCGTCTATCTCGGCCAGCAGACGCCAGCCTTCTATGCCAAGCAGGTCATCTCAAGCCTCTACAACTACGGCAAGTCGCTGCTGCCGCCGTTCTTCGGCGGCATGATGGCCTATGACGGCGAGGCGAATATCGCCTTCGATTGCCCCGGCCATCAGGGCGGGCAGTTCTACCGGAAATCACCGGCCGGGCAGCTGTTCTTCAAATATTTTGGCGAAAGCATCTTTCGCAACGATCTCTGCAATGCCGATGTCGATCTCGGCGATCTCCTGATCCATGAGGGACCCGCGGCAGAAGCACAGAAGCAGGCGGCCCGCATCTTCGGCGCCGACCGCACCTATTTCATCCTGAACGGAACCAGCACCTCCAACAAGGTCGTCGCCAATGCCGTGCTGCGGCCGGGCGATCTCGTGCTGTTCGACCGCAACAATCACAAGTCGCTGCATCAGGGCGCGCTGGTGCAGGCCGGCGCCATTCCGGTCTATCTGCCGACGGCCCGCAATTCCTTCGGCATGATCGGCGCCGTCGACTGGGAAGCCTGGGACGAGGGCGCCCTGCGGCAGCGGATCGAGGCGCATCCGCTGGTGCAGGACAAGAGCCGCGCCCACGCCGACCGGCCGTTCCGGCTCGCCTGCATCCAGCTCGCCACCTATGACGGCACGATCTACAACGTGCGCCAGGTGATGGAGAAGATCGGCCACCTCTGCGATTACGTTCTCTGGGACGAGGCCTGGATCGGCTACAACGCCTTCCATCCGCTGTTCGAGGGACATAGCCCGATGCGGCTGACGGACCTTCGGCCCGACATGCCCGGCCTGTTTTCGACCCAGTCGGTGCACAAGCAGGGAGCGGGCTTCTCGCAGGCCTCGCAGATCCACAAGCGGGACGAACATATCAGCGGCCAGCGCCGGTTCGTCGAACACAAGCGGTTCAACGAATCCCTGCTGATGAACGTCTCGACTTCACCCTTCTATCCGCTCTTCGCCTCGCTCGACGTCAACGCCAAGGTGCACGAGGGCAAGGCTGGCGAAATGCTGTGGGATCGCTGCATCGAACTCGGTATCGAGGCCCGCAAGAAGCTGCGCGGCTTCGTCCATCACTACGAGACGAAGGCCGGCGACGCCGAGGAGCAATGGTTCTTCGATCCGTTCGTACCGGACAAGGTGTCGATATCGGGCTCGAAGCACACCAGCGACCTCGCGGAAACGCGATGGGAGGATGTCCCGACCGAGGTGCTGAAACGCGAGCAACAATGCTGGCGCTTCGACCCGGAGGCGAAATGGCACGGCTATTCCGGCTATGCGCCCGGCTATACGATGGTCGATCCGAACAAGCTGGCGCTGCTCACCCCGGGCATCGATCGCAAGACCGGTGAATATCGCGACTTCGGCATCCCGGCGACCGTCGTCGCCAATTATCTGCGCGAACAGCGGGTGGTGGCGGAAAAATGCGATCTGAACAGCCTGCTCTTCCTGATGACGCCGGCCGAGGACGAGAGCAAGCTGAACACGCTGATCGCCAAGCTGGTGAAGTTCAAGAACCTCTGGGACCGCGATGCGCCGCTGCAGGACGTGCTGCCGACGGTATTCGCCGCCAATCGCGAGCGCTACAAGGGCTACACGGTCCGCCAGGTCTGCAAGGAGATGCACTCCTTCTACCGTCAGGCCGGCGTCAAGCAATTGCAGCGGCTCTGCTTCCGCTCCGAGAGCTTTCCGGAGCCGGCACTCCCGCCGAAGCTCGCCTATGAGGCGCTGGTCGCCAACAATGTCGACTATGTGCCGCTGACCGAGGCGGCCGGGCGCATCTCGGCGACGCTGGCGCTGATCTATCCGCCGGGTATCGGCGTCATCGTACCCGGCGAGCGCTGGGACGAGCGGGCGCGCCCGATGCGCGACTATTTCCTGGCCTTCGAAGAATCCTTCAACCGCTTTCCCGGCTTCAACTACGAGGTCCAGGGTGTGTTCCAGGAGCGGGTCGACGGGCGGATCAAATTCTACACCTATGTCGTGCGCGAGTAGCGGGGACGGGAGGATGTCATCATGACCGACAACACAATGCATCTTGCAGCCGAAACGACGGCCAAGAAGAAGATGAATCTGGTGCAGCTGACTTTCATCGTTGCCGTCAACATGATGGGATCCGGCATCATCATGCTGCCCGCCAACATGGCGCAGGTCGGCGCGATCTCGCTGCTTTCCTGGCTGGTAACGGCCGTCGGCTCGATGGCGATTGCCTATGGCTTTGCGCAAGCGGGGCTGTTCAACCAGCGGCCGGGCGGCATGTCCGCCTATGCGGAGGATGCCTACGGGAAGGACGGCTATTTCATGGTCTTCTTCTTGTATTTCCTGTCGCTTGCCGTCGGCAATGTTGCCATCGGCATCTCGGCGGTCGGCTATCTTGCCGGCTTCTTCCCGGTGCTGACCTCGACACCCGTCATGACCTGCCTGGCGCTGATCGTGCTTCTTTGGCTGACAACGGCCGCGAATTTCGGCGGGCCGCGCATTACCGGGCGCATCGGCTCGGTCACGGTCTGGGGCGTCATCATTCCGGTCGGGCTGTTGTCGATCATCGGTTGGCTGTGGTTCAGCTCGACCACCTTCGCCGCCGCCTGGAACCCGAAGGGGCTGAGCATCGCGCAGGGCATGGGGTCGAGCATCTCGCTGACGCTCTGGGCCTTCCTCGGCATGGAGTCGGCCGCGCAGAACTCGGATGCCGTCGAAAATCCCAAACGGGACGTGCCGCTCGCCTGCATGTTCGGCACGCTCGGGGCCGCCGTCATCTACATCCTGTCGACGACGGTCATCCAGGGCATCGTTCCGAATGCGGATCTCGCAAGCTCGACCGGTCCGTTCGCGCTCGCCTATGCCACGATGTTCAACCCGACGATCGGCTCGATCATCATGGCGCTTGCGGTACTAGCCTGCCTCGGATCGCTGCTCGGCTGGCAGTTCACGATCGCGCAGACGGCGCGCACGGCGGCCGAAGAGCGGATGTTTCCGTCGATCTTCAAGCGAGTCAACGAGATGGGCGCTCCGGTCCCCGGAATGATCGTCCTTGGTATCGTTCAAACCGGCCTTGCCTTGATGACCATATCGCCGACGCTGAGCGAGCAGTTCTCGGCGCTCGTCAATCTCGCGGTGGTCACCAATGTGCTGCCCTACATCATTTCGCTTTCGGCCCTGTTCGTGATGATGAAGGCTGCGGGCGTGCCGCAGTCGAAATTCCGGCTGAATGCGACGGTTGTGATCATCGGCATGGCCTATAGCGTCTTTGCGATCTACGCCTCCGGCAAGGATGCGGTGCTCGGCGGTATGATCGTCACAGGTATCGGCTTCATCATCTACGGCCTGATTGCCCCGCGTTTCGCCACCGGCGCGAACCGCGTCCCGGCCGGCCAATAGCGGGAGGACCAGACATGTCAGGACAGAATCCCCGTTGGGCGCTTGCCGCCATCTCCTTGGCAGCGGCTGCCGCCGCGCTGGCGATTGCCGCTCCGGCTTCGGCCCAGACGCTCGACCGCGTCAAGTCGAGCGGCGCGCTCAAGCTCGGCTACGATCCGGATGCCAGGCCATTCTCCTTCGACGGCGGGCAGGGGAAGCCGGATGGCTATGCCGTGGCCCTCTGCAACAAGATCGCCGACAGCCTGAAGACGCAGCTGCAGCTTGAGAAGCTCGACGTCGAATGGGTCTCGCTTGCCGGCGACGCGAAGACGCAGGCGATCCAGAGCGGTGCTGCCGATATCGTCTGCGGCGCCGAGCCGGTGACGCTGACGCGGCGGCAGGTGGTTTCCTTTTCACTGCCGATTTTTCCGAGCGGCACAGGCGCGCTGCTGAGCGCCAGTTCGCCATTGGCGCTTCGCGAGGTGCTGCAATATGGGCAACCCTCCGACCGGCCGGTCTGGCGCGGGTCTCCGGCGCGAACGATCCTCGAGCACAAGACCTTCTCCTCGATTGCCGGAAGCACCAGCGAGAGCTGGCTTTCGGAGAGGATCAAGACCTTCCAGCTCGCGGCGACGGCGACACCGGTCGCCAACTATCAGGAGGGGATCACGCGCGTGCTGGACGGAAGTTCGGCTGTCCTCTTCGGCGATATGCCGCTCCTGATGGATGCGGCGGCCCGCAGCGACAATTCAGGCAACCTGATCGTCATCCAGCGCTATTTCACCTTCGAACCGCTCGGCCTCGAGCTGGCGCGGGGTGACGAAGATTTCCGCGCAGCCGTCGACCGGGCGCTGAGCCAGACCTATGCCGCACAGGATTTTCCGGCGCTCTTCACCACCTGGTTCGGGCCGCCGGATATTGCAACCGTGACATTCTTCCAGCAGACGGCTTTACCCGAATAGGGATATGTCTTTGACCTCTTCGGTCCCGGATCGATACATTTTTGTGATCGCGGGGAACGATCTGATGCCTTGTTGGCTTCGTATTAGATGCACGGGGAGTGCGTTGAACGCGGAGCTGATCCATGAGCCGAGAACGCGGCCGCAGAAAACTGATGCTACGACTGCCCGACATCCGTCATCTCTTGGCGGGTGTCAGCAGCGAGGCGCTCGGGGAGATGTTCGAAGCCTATGATCTGGCTGTCGATGCGCTCGACCGCTTCCGCAATCAGTGGCCAAGGGAAGAGAAGCTCGTGACCGAATACGAGCAGATATGCCGCGAAATCGAGCAGGAGATCGTCGTCTACTGTACCGAGCGCTGAACCTACAGGCCGACGACCGGATCCGTGGCCACATTCTCCGGCGCTGCCGGTGGCCAGGCCCAGGCGCGCAGCAGCTCATAGAAGACGCTGAGGATGACCGGTCCGAGGAACAGCCCCAGAAGACCATGCGAGAGCGTGCCGCCGATGACGCCGATCAGGATGACGGGCATCGGCGTCGAGAGACCTCGCGACATCAGGATCGGCTTCAGCACATTGTCGACGAGGGTGATCGGCACCGCGACGCAGGTGAAAACGAGCGCCAGCCCCGCCGGCCAGGAAAACCAGGCCCAGATGATCAATGGCAGGATCACCAGTCCCGGCCCGATCTGCATGACGCAGAACATGAAGACCAGGAAGGTCAGCGCGCCGCGGGCGGGAACGCCGAAGATCACGAAGCAGAGGCCGCACAGCAGGGTCTGTAGGAAGGCAACGCCGATGACGCCGCGCGAGACATTGCGCACGGTATTCCCGGCCAGCCGGGCAAATCCTACACCCTTTTCGCCGGCGACCCGGTTTGCCAGCACCTGAACGGCCGAGGCGAGACGCGCCGAGCGCGTCAGGAACAGCCCGGAAAGCATGATCGAGACGACGAAGCTCAGGACGCCGCCGCCGATCGAGGCGAGCTTGGTGACGACCACGCCCATCACCTCGCGGATCGGCGCCTGGAACTTGATGATGGTGGAGGCGAGGTCGCCGGAGACCTGGTTCCAGAACTCATGCAGCCTTTCGCCGACGAGGGGCCATGCCTTGATGGCTTCAGGGGCGGCAGGCAGGGTGAAGCTGCCGGACCATAGCTTGCCGATCAGGCCCTGCACCGTGTCGGCGAAATTCACGGCGACGAGCGCCAGCGGAGCGATGATCAACACCAGGCAACCGATGACGATGACGATCGCGGCGATGACAGGCCGGTTGCCGATCAGCCGTGACACGGTCGCGAACAATGGATAGAGGGCGACCGCCAGGATGGCCGACCAGATCACGATCAGCAGGAACGGCGCGATGAGCACCATCGTCCAATAGGCAAAGAGCGCGATGATGCCCAGCCGGACGATATCGCTCACTCGGGCCTCGATCGAGATCTGGCCTGAATCGGCTCGCGGAGCCGTGTTCTCGGTTGTCTGCTCCATCCCGGTATCCGCCTGTCCCCGGCCGGCTGCTTAAGCCGTCGTATCGGGCACGACATGGCGGACGCTGCGGTCTTCCATGAAGTCCGACGGACGCTTCTGCCGCTTGCCGAGATCGGGCTCGTCGAACTTCAGCCGCTCATAGGGGATCGACTGCAGAATATGCGAGATGCAGTTGATGCGCGCCCGCTTCTTGTCGTCGGAAGGCACGATCCACCAGGGTGCATGATTGGTATCGGTCATCCGCAGCATTTCATCATAGGCGCGGGTGTAGTCCCACCAGCGCTGGTAGGATTCGACATCCATCGGGCTCAGCTTCCACTGCCGCATCGGATCGTCGATCCGGCGCCGGAAGCGGCGTTCCTGCTCTTCCTCGCTGACGGTCAGGAAATATTTGAGCAGGATGACGCCGCTTTCGACGATCGCGGCTTCGAAACGCGGTGCGAGTTCGAGGAAGCGCTGTGCCTTCTTGTCGCTGCAGAAACCCATGACCCGATCGACGCCGGCGCGGTTGTACCAGCTGCGGTCGAAGATCACGATCTCGCCGGCGGCCGGCAGATGGGCGATGTAGCGCTGCATGTAGATTTGCGATTTCTCGCGCTCGGTCGGTGCCGGCAGTGCCGTGACGCGGAAGACGCGGGGGCTGACCTTCTCGGTGATCCGCTTGATCATCCCGCCTTTGCCGGCAGCGTCGCGCCCCTCGAACACGATGACGATCCGGGCGCCGGATTTCTTCACCCAGGCCTGAAGATGCGCAAGCTCCACCTGCAGGCGGACGATTTCCTTGTCGTAGTCCCAGGCCTTCTTTTTCTTCTTCGCCTTGGTCTTGGGCGTTGCGTCGCCATTGGCCTCGGCTGGTTCGTAGTTCTCTTCCATGGCTCTCCCTCCTGGCGTGTTTAAGGTGCGTTATGCGCGACTGCGGCCGGGCCGATCTGGTCGATGTCGCCGATTAGCGTCCGCAGGGCTTCTTCTCTGCCATTGAAAAGGTTCTCGGCACCGATCGCCTTGATCACCCCGGCGCGTTCCAGGATCGGCCGACTGTCCTCGCTGAGATCGGTGATGGCGAAGGTGATGTTCCGCTTCTGGAGAAGCTCGGCCACGGCCTCCAGAGCGGTGGCGCCGGTGCTGTCGATCTGGCTGATCGCGCTCGCATCGAGCACCAGGCACCTGGTCTCCGGCGGAAGCTCCTTGATGACTGAGGTCAGCCGGATGCGGACATAGTCGGCATTGTAGAAAAGGATGCTCCCCTGCACCGCGAAGACCGCCGCACCCTCGACCGGGCGGGCTTCCGGATAGCGCTTGAGATCGAAGAAGCCGTGCCGGCCCTCGATGCGGCCGAGCAGGCCGTCGCGCGGAAACATGGTCTGGCGCAGCAGATAGACGAAGGTGGCGCCGACTGCGACGACGACGCCGTTCAGCACGCCGAAGCTGATCGCGCCCCACATGGCGATCAGCGCGAAGACGAACTCCATGCGGCTGATGCGCCAGATCTTCTTGAGCTCGTCGATATCGATGAGGCTGATCGCCGCCGTCGCTAGAATGGCGGCGAGCGCCGGGATCGGCAGGATGCGAAGGGCGCCGTGCAGGAAGACGAGTGCGGCAATCAGTGTCGCCGCCGAGACCAGGCCGGAGAGTTGCGAAACGCCGCCGGTCGACAGGTTGATCGCGGTGCGGGAGTCCGAGACGCTGACCGGGAAGGAGCCGAAGAGGCCCGGCGCGATATTGGCGGCGCCGATGCCGATCAGTTCCTGGTTGGCGTCGACCTCCTCGCCGGTGCGCGATCCGAAGCTGCGGGCCGCGACGATCCCGGCGCCGAAGCTGACGAGAAAGATTGCGGCAGAACCGAGGATGATCTTGTCGAGCGGCATATGCTGGAAGGCGGGGATCGAGAAGGCGGGCAGCCCGCTCGGCAGGTCGCCGACGACGGCGATGCCCCGGCCCTGGAAATCGAAAAGCGCCGAGAGGATCACGGATATCACCACGACCAGAACCGGCCCGGGAACGCGCCACCGGAAGGCCTTGACGATCCAGAGCAGGGCAAACATCGCGAGCCCGAGCAGCAGCGAGGGCCAGTGGATCCCGGCAACCTTCGCCGCGATCTCCAGCAACGGTGCAATCAACCCCTCGGATTCGATCTTCACGCCGGTGAAACGGCCGATCTGCCCGACGAGGATCGAGAGCGAAACGCCGGCAAAGAAGCCGACGAGAATGGGGCGCGAAAGGAAGCTCGCGAGAATGCCGAGCCGCAACAGCTTGGCGGCGATGCAGCAGATGCCGACGCCGAGCGCGAGTGCTGCGGCGATCGCCACACGGTCGACCTCAGCTCCGGCCGGGGCTGCCGCGACGATCGTTCCCATCGCGGCGGCAAGCACGGTCATGGTCGCGGCATCGGGTCCGACAATGAGCAGGCGCGAGGGGCCGAAGATCGCATAGGCGATCGGTGCGACGATGCTGGCATAGATCCCGGTCTCGGGCGGCAGGCCGGCGATTGCGGGGTAGGCGATGGCGCTCGGCAGGCCGACGGCGGCGATCGACAGACCGGCCGGGATATCACTGCGCAACCAGTCCTTGTTGAAGCCGGTCAGGCCTCGCAACATCGGTAGACTGCCTATCACCGCCTGCTCCTATCGTTTCACTGCATCTCCGTTGTCTGCGGCCCGCCCAAGCGCGAGCCGCCTTTTGCATCAATGTTCGAGGAACACGTAGTTCATCCAGGCGCTCATCCGCAGCAGAACCTTGCGGAGGATGGCGACGTGGTGCCAATAGTGCGTGTAGACGGCGACATCGGCGACGACACCGCCAGGTAGCTGATATTGATCGGTATTTTCCAGGATTTCGATGCGTGCCAACGTCTGGCCGGGTGCGATGCGCTCGGGTGCCTGCGGGTCGATCAGCGCTCCGCTCGGCTGCAATTGTCCCTGCGCCATGACGTCGATGACTTCCTGGACGCGCGCCTTGAAGATCTTGCCGGGCACGGCCTTGAACGACACCTCGGCATCATCGCCGACGCGCACGCGTTGCAGCGAGTTCTGGATGAAGGCTGCGGCAAGCATCCGGTCTTCGCTGTTGATGAACACCATGACCGGGCGAAGCGGCAGCGGATTGGCCATCATGCCCGGACGCAGGAAGACCTGGGTGACATAGCCATCCGTCGGTGCGCGCACCGTGGTCTGGTCGAGCTCGTACTCGGCATTGTTGAGTTCCGCCTGAAGCCGGGCGACGGTCGGGTTCGTTCCGTCGATTTCGGCCTCATAGGCGAGCTTTGCCTGGGCAGCCTGGGCGCGGGCGGTATCAACCGCTGCTTCTGCCGTCAGATAGATGCCGCGGCGGTTTTCGACTTCGAGTTCGGAGTAAACAGCGCCGCGGCCGCTCGACTTCGAATTCTCGTTGGACTGCTGGAACTTCTCGAAGGCCTGCAACGACCGATCGCGAGAGGCTTCGGCGCCGGTGACGGCCGCGTTCGCGGCGTCGAGTGCGGCCTTCAGCTGCAGAACGGTCTGTTTGGCTTCGGCAAGCGATGCCTTCTTCTGATCCACCGCGAACTGATAGGGCCGTGGGTCGATGCGGAAGAGGACATCGCCCTTCTTCAGCGGTACGTTCGGGGTCACGGGAACCTCGACGACCTGGCCGCCGACGACGGGAATGACCGGGGCCGAGGTGAAGTAGATGCGCCCATCACTCGAATAGGGGTGGTTATAGCTCATCAGCAGCAACAGGCCGGAGATCAGGAACACGCCGCCGAGAACGGCGGTCGAGAGCGTCCACTGGTTCACCGGGATGCGGAAGATCTTGAAGATCGTCCAGCAGATCGCGGCATAGGTCAGGATGAGGAGCAGATCCATCAGGCATTCTCCCTCTGCGGCGTCTGTCCCTCGAGCTCGGCGATGCGAGCATGCAGACGGGCGATTTCGGCATTTGCCTCGGCCTCGGCCGACAGCTTTCCATCCTGGCGGATGCCCCAGCCGCGATCCTCGCGATAGAGCGTTGCCCATATGAAGAGGAACGGCCAGATGGCGTGCAGCGTGAAGAGGCTCACCCAGCCAGCGACATGGATTGCATCCTGATGCGGATGATTGCGCGATTTGGCGATGAGATGCGGAATGTCATGGATCGCGATCACCGCATAGAAAAGGGTGATGACCACGAAGACCAGGACCCCCAGGGCAAAATAGTCGAGAAACACGGCTCCTCCCTCCGGCTGGTCTGAACGAGCCGTTTTGATCGCTATTCGACAGGCGGATGTTAGACCCGTTTTGCCGGTGAGGCCTGTAGCATCGCGTAATCTCTATCGGCGCGATCAGGACGGGCGGACAGGCGAGAGCAGTCCCGGCTGCAGGGGCGAGCGGGGACGGCGCGCTTCTCCGCCGACTAGGATTGAATTCAAAGGCTTTTTCGAAACGAGCCGCCGTAAGATCACGTATTTTACGTCTGCGGCAGAGCCGGTTGCTATATATTTCTCATGTCTGCTTGGCGCAGTTCGGCGGGGGCGGAGATGGTGTCGGGAGAGGGTGGTTCTGCATATTTGTCGGCGCTGGAGGCGGCAGAGGTTTACTTCCCCGACCAGAAGCGGCTCGTGCAGCGGCTTTTTTACGTGAACGAAGCCTTCCACAGCATGTGCGAGGATCTCGCGGCTGCGGCACAGGCCATGGCGACGACAGACCGGCTTCCCGAGACGCTCCGTGATGCACGGCAGCTGGAATATGCGGGTCTCGTCGATGCGCTGTTGAAAGAGATGGGCGAGGCCATCGCCCAGTCGAAGATCGTCGTCCTCCGGCAAGCGCCGGAGAACGGCCGGAAATCGCCTTGAGCGTGCCTGCCATTCAATAAATCCAAGGGAGGTCTTTGAGCGATGAAAGCAATTTCCCGCAAACTGCTCAGCGGATTGTCCGTTCTCGCGATCATCGCGTTGCACCCAGCCATTCCCGCCTATGCGCAGGCCGCGAAGCCGACCGCAGCACCGGCGCAGACGGCGACGGCCGAAGCCCCGGCAGCGCTGCTGACCGACGACCAGCTCGAAGTGCTGGTGGCGCGCATCGCCCTCTATCCCGATGAACTGGTCGCGGCCATATCGTCCGCCTCGCTCTTCCCACTGCAGATCATCGAGGCCCAGCGCTTCCTTGACGCGAAAAAGAAGAATACCGATCTCAAGCCGAAGAGCGATTGGGACGGCAGCGTCATCTCGCTCCTGAATTATCCCGAGATCGTCAAGATGATGAGCGACGATCTCGACTGGACCCAGTCGCTCGCCGATGCGCTGACCAACCAGCAGAAGGACGTGCTGATCGCCATCCAGCAGCTTCGCGACGAGGCGGTGGCGAAGAACATCATCAAGACTGATGACAAGGTGACGGTCGTTACCGAAAACGACAACATCATCATCCGCCCGACCAATCCGGAAAAGATTTACATCCCGCAATATCCGCCGGAAATGCTCTATGAGCCGGCCTATGTCTCGCAGCCGATCTCCTACTATCCCGAATATTACGACAACTATTACTACCCCGGAGCGCTCTTCTTCGCGGGCGCCGTGACCGGTCTTGCCTGGGCGGCGATCGTCAACTGGGATGACTGGGGCGTCTGGGGCGGCCGGTGGAACGGCGATGTTGATATCGATTGCAACAATTGCTTCAACGACCGGAACTTCAACGGAAAGCTGAAGTGGAACGACGTCGACTGGACGAAGGTCGATCGCAGCAAGCTGAATATCAACAGGGATCAGCTGGCGAAAATCGATCGGGGGGCCATCAAATCGGGTCTGCAGGGCGACAATCGCAACCAGCTGCGCAACCGCGCGTCCGATCTCAAGGCGAGCCAGCTGCCCGCCAACCGCGCCATGTCTGCCCGCGCAGACGACATCCGCAAGGGAACGGCGCAGGGGCTGAAGGACCGGCCGCAACCGAAGGCCGGCGCCGGCAACCGGCAGAACGCCGCGGCCCGGCCTGACAACCGCCCGCAGAACTCCGCCAACCGGCCAAACAAACCTGCGCAGAAGGCGGCGGCGAAGCGGCCGAACAAGCCGCAGATGGCGGCGCGGCCCGACAACCGCGCACGCCAGCAAAGCGCACTCGGCAATGTCCAGTCCGGCCGGCGCGAGGCCGTCGCCTCCAAGCGCGGCGGACAGAGCATGGGCGGGCATCGCCCGCAATCGCGGCCGGCGCAGCACAGGCGTCCGCCTGCCCATCGCGGCGGCGGTGGTGGCGGTGGCGGCCGGCGCCGCTGAGACCCTTTTAACCCGGGAGTTACATCATGAAACGTCGTTCGACCGTAATTCCGCTCATCCTTGCGACGGCGCTGGGCGCACTGCCAGCCGCCCCGGCGCACGCGCAATCCAATAGCGATTTCGCCGAATACCGGGCAACATCGCCGCAACAGACCTTCGACACACCCGAGCTGGCGCTGGACCGGCTGAAGGCGGTGCTCGTCTCCAACAATATCGACGATCTCGCGAGCCTGCTGGGCCTCAAGGCCGACAAGCTGCGTGCCAATAACGCGGCGATGATTGCCTATGGGCTGATCCGCGAAGGCGCCGAGCGGCAGGTTACGATACGCGATTTCGAAGGCATGAAGGTCGTTACGATCGGCGACCGGCTCTGGCCGCTGCCGTTTCCGCTGACTGAGAACAAGGACGGCAAATGGGCTTTCGATACAAAGCGCGGCCTTGAGGAGATCGTCAATCGCCGTGTCGGCGAAAACGAGCTCGCGACCATCGATACGATGCGCGAATATGTGGCGGCCCAGTATCAATACGTCTCGGAGGACCGTGACGGCGACGGCATCCAGGAGTTTGCCCGCAAGCTGATCAGCAGCCCCGGCAAGCTCGACGGTCTTTATTGGGATCCGAATGTCTATCCCGAGGAAAGCCCGGCAAGCGCTCTCGTCGAGAACGCCGCCTTTGGCGCTGCCAAGCGCGGGGAGGGCTATTTCGGTTACCGTTATCGGATCCTGACGGGCCAGGGCGACAATGTGCTCGGCGGCAAGCAGAGCTACATCGTCAACGGCTATATGACCGGTGGCTTCGCACTGATCGCCTGGCCGGTCAAATACCGGGTGACGGGTGTCCAGACCTTCATGGTCAACGCGATGAACGTCATCTATCAGCGCGATCTCGGACCGAAGACCGATGAGCGGGCGGCGGCGATCAAGGATTTCAATCCGGACGCTAACTGGAGCGTCGTCAACGACTGATATCAGCGGCGGCGGCATGGCCCTGCGTTGGCGGAGGAATCCGCAGCGCAGCGGCCATGGCGCGGTTGGAATAGCGCTTCTTGCCCGTCACTTCTCGCCCCAGCCATTGCGGCAGACTGGGGCAATCTTCCTCACTCGCCATTTCGACCTCGGCAAGCGTCAGCCCCTTGTAGGCGCCGCCGAAGACATCGACATACCAATTCCTGCCGTCGTGCAGCACGTGGTAGCGGGTTTTCTCCAGCACATGGCCGGCCTTGGTGAGCAGGTCGATCGCCTCGTCGACGGGGATCTCATATTCATATTCCTGCTTGGTGAAGCCGACGCTGCGGAACTTGATGGTCAGCAGCGCCGAGGTGCCGTCGATGAGACGGACGCGGACGGTCGTCTGGTCGCGGCGGGAAAGATAGACCTGCTGAAAGACATGCGGATCGGCGGCGCAGGAGCGCCAGCCGTCATTGCGGACCAGGAACTTTCGCTCGATCTCGGTCAGTTTCAACGTGCCAATCCTTCGTCGATGCCTGTCTTACTCCTCGACAGGCGGTTCCCAGGTGAGGAAGAAGCCGACGTCTCCCGGCATGCCGTCGGGGAAATTGATGATCATCGCTTTCAGGCCGTAGCCCTGCGGCTTGGCAACCTCTTCGAAGAGCTCGTGTAGCTCCTTGGCGCGGCCCTGCAGCGTCTTCTGCCAGCCGGGGAGGTTGTTGTTGATCGCCCGGCCGCTGTCGGTGCAGAAGGTCGATGGGAAGCTGTAAATCAGCGCCTCGTATTTGCCGTCCGCCGCCGCCTTCATCACCAGCCGCTTGATGACGGCGCGCTCGGTTTCCCCGATATGCTTGCGGAAGAAATCCTCGACGAATTCGGCATGTTTCTTGGCTTCGCGCGCCTTGATCTTGTCGTTGCGCTCCATTTCCAGAAGCTGCAGTTCGAGCGCGCGTTTGCGCAGCTCCTCGGCGCTCGCCATGGGTTTGGATGTGGACGTTTCAGGTGCTGTCATCGCCATCTCCTCCAGAGTGTCGAGAAGATGATAAGGCGCGGGGAGAAGCGAGGGCAGTAAGATACTGTAGCCTACGTTTGAGCCGCGGAATTGCACCGCATGTGCCTACACATTCGGGTTATTAAGAGTAATCTGATTTAATATTTCTCCTGCGTTGCGGCGGCTGCAACTTGGGATTATCGTCGCGCATCAAGCTGCAAATTGTACGGAATCGGAGGCTGGGGAGCCGATGGCGAGTGCAAGTATTGACAGCGCTACCAGCAGTATCCCGGCCGAGGGTGAGGTACGGGAGCAGCTTGAGCGCATTTTGCTGAGCCCGGAATTCCGTCTTCCCGAGCGGACGAGACGGTTTCTCGAATTCGTCGTGGCCGAAACGCTGGCCGGGCGGCGCGATTATCTCAAGGCTTTCACCATTGCGCAGGCTGTCTTCGGCCGTGATGCGAATTTCGACGCGCAGCAGGACCCTTGCGTGCGCATCGAGGCCGGCCGGCTGAGGCGGGAGCTCGAGCATTATTACCTGACGGATGGCAGCGCAGATCGGGTGATCATCACCGTTCCCCGGGGTGGATATGCACCGGTCTTCGACGTCAGGCAGGAGGCTGCGGATGAGGATGTGGAGCCCGCCCGCGCGTCCTTCTCGGGAGATGATGGTCGGCAGGAAAAATGGGTCCGGCGCGGTCTCAGCAGTGGCATTGCCGATCAAAACTGGCCGCTTGCCCGCTACTGGTTCGTCGCCGGAGGGGCGCTGCTGGTTCTCGTCGCCGCATCCGCCATGCTGCATGGCTGGGAATTCGGCGGCACCACGCCACCGGCGGCGGTGAACCACGCGACCATTCTGGTCGAGCCGTTCGAAAGCGCCTCGGAGGGTAGGCTTGCCTCCGATATATCGCGGGGCATCACCGACGATGTCATCGAGAAGCTCGTTCCCTTCAACGACATCGTCGTCGTTGCCGCCCTGCCGAAAAGCAGGAGCGGTCAGGCCGCGCCCGAGCCGCTCTATGCGCTGCAGGGCAGCGTCCGGCTCGAGGGCAGCACGCTGCGCTCGACGGCGCGGCTGATGCGGCGCGCCGATGGGGCCGTCATCTGGGCGAATAACTACGATGCCGATATGAAGGTGCAGGGCATCCTGAAGACCCAGGCCAGCCTCGCCGACGATATCGTGACCGCGGTGGCGCGGCCCTTCGGGGTCATGTTCCAGACAAATGCCGCCAGCATTGCCGGAAGCACCGATGCGTTCTCCTGCACATTGTCCTATTACAGCTATCGCACTGAATTGACGCTTGCGGCCCATGATGCAACGAAAGCCTGCCTGCAGCAAGCCATCGAAAAGGCGCCGGAGAGCTCCAACGCGGCGGCGTTTCTGTCGCTCACCTATCTCGACGAGTTCCGCTTTCCCTACCAGCTGAACACCAAGCCGGATGCTGAGACGCTGAAGCTCGCCAAGGATCTCGCCCAACGCGCCGTGCAGCTGGACCCGAAGAATGCGCGCGCTCTCCAGGCGCTGATGCTTGCGGACTTCTTCGAAAACGACAACGCCGGGGCCATGCGGGCGGGGGCGGCGGCCTATGCCATCAATCCCAACGATACCGAGGTTGCCGGCGAATACGGCGTGCGCCTGTCGATGTCGGGAGAATGGGATAAGGGCTGCGCACTGGTTTCGGAAGCCGTCAGCAAGAATGCCGGGCCGCGCGGCTATTACGAGGTCGGGATGGCGCTTTGCGCTTTCATGCGCGGCGATACGCAGGCGGCCGAACTCTGGTCGCGCATGTCCGATCTCGATTACAATCCGATGCACCGCCTGGTGCTGCTCGCCATTCTCGGCACGCTCGGAAAGAAGGATGAGGCGGCAACGCAGCTCACCTGGCTCAAGACCCGCTCGCCGGCTCTCATTCCAAACGTCAGGCGCGAGATCGGCCGGCGTCTGGCACGTCCCGAGGATCAGGAGCGTTTCTTCGCCGGCCTCGCGGCCGCCGGCCTGCCGCTGGACGACAGGCAGGTGACCGAGAAGTAGAGTTCTAGCGAGCCGTGATCAGGATTTGCTCTTGAAGACGCCGAGATTGATCAGCTGCACACGGCGGTTGTTCGATGCCGCGGTATCGCTGCCTTCGATCGGCAGGTACTCGCCGACGCCGATGGCATAGAGCCGCTGCGGATCGACCGCGAAGGTCGTCGAAAGCGCTTCCTTGATCGCCGCCGCCCGCTGCTCGCTGAGTTCGAGATTGTGCTTCTCATCGCCCGTCGAGCTCGCATGGCCGACCACGAGGAACTTGTAGGCCCACAGGTTCGGATGATGCAGCGCATCGGCGATCAGGCCGAGCGTGCGATAGGACTGCGGCTGGATGGCAACGGAGTCGTTCTCGAAATTGATCTCGACGACCATCTGCGGCAGCTTGGCGATCCGCTTCCAGTTCGGAAGCTCGGCCATCGGCTTGTGTCCGCCGTTGATCGCCTCCTGCCGCAGAATTTCGAGATCGATCGCTGGGGCGGCCGCGGTCAGCTTGCCGAGACCCTTGACGATCCGCTCCTGCGAGACCTCTTGCGCGGAGGCGGTTCCCGAGAGCAGCAGCCCGGCGGCGAAAAGCAGCATGGTTCTGGAAATGCTGTGTCTCATGGCTTTATCTCCAACCTGCATCGGTGATGACCTGATTGCATTCCTTGCTGACGCGCGGCTCCTTCTTCACGAGGCAGGCGAGCACGAAGCCATCGCCCTTGATGCCCGAGCAGCTCTTCGACATGTCACGCTGGCAGACCTGCCGGTAGGCGGTCTGCGCATGTTCGCGCTGGGTGATCGACTGGAAGACGGTCGCCAGTGACGCCTTGCAGGTCGGCGATACCTTGTCTGCATTCTGCTGCAGGCAATCGGCGATGCGTCCGCCGCCAAGGTTCAGCCCCTTGCAGAGTTTCTGGATGTCCTTGCCGCAATCATCGGCAAGCTTGGTCACGGCATCCGCGTAGCTCAGCGTCTGTGCTGAGGCCGTTGCGGCAAAGATCATCGGCATGCAGGCAACTGCCGCCAATAACAATCGGCGTTTCAACATGTTGGTTCTCCCTCGCTCTGACTTCCGTCGCGGCGAAAGTCGCACGAAGCGACGCTGCGGGGGACGTATAATACGGTAGCGAACAGCTGCGTTTACGGGCCTACTTCGCCGGAGTGGTCGCAGCCTGCTGGGCCCTGAGCGCCTGGGCGGCGGCTGCGCCTCCGCCCTTGTCGTCGCCGCCGACCTGCACCATCGGCTGGGCAAACGAGATGTCGTTGGCGAGGAAGACTTCGCGGATTTTGGCGTAGGCCTTGCGGCGGATATAGGTCTGCATGCCGGGTACCGTCGTCATCGCGAAGCTCAGGACGATGCCGTAATCGGCAAACTGTTCGACGCCCTTCATCTTCAACGGCTCGATGAAGAGCTTTCCGAGTTCGGGATCCTCCTTCAAGTCCGCGCCGACTTTCTTGGTGAGCTTGCGCGCCTTTTCGATATCGGTGTCGAAGCCGACGGTGATCCTGAACTTGTCGATCACCCAGTCGCGGCTCATGTTTTCCACCGCGCCGAGTTCGCCGAAGGGGACGGTGAAGACGGGCCCGCGGTGGTGGCGCAGGCGCACCGAGCGCAGGCTGAAGCCTTCGACTGTTCCTTTGTAATCCTTGGCCTGGATATATTCGCCGACGCGGAAGGCATCGTCGAGCATGTAAAAGACGCCGCTGATGACATCCTTCACCAGCGTCTGCGACCCGAAGCCGATGGCGACGCCGAAGATACCGGCGCCGGCGATCAGTGGAGCGATCTGGACGCCCATCTGCGACAGCACGATGAGGCCGGCCATGACCGCGACGATGACCGCGAGCGCATTGCGGAAAATCGGTAGAAGCGTGCGGAAGCGGGCCCGCCGCGCCGCATCCGCCGGGGCAAGCGATGTCGTATCGGTCGAGACACGGATCGTCCGGTCGATCCAGCCTCTGGCTAGCTGCCAGAGAAAATCGGCGACGACGATGATCAGGATGCTCTTCAATGCGCCGTAGAACAGGGCGGCGAAGATCGGATCGCGGCGCCCCAGCGTATCGGGATTGAATTGCCAGACGAGCACCAGCCAGCCGACGGCGAGCGCAATGGCGATCGCGCGTGCGCCGCGCACGACGATAATGCCCTGAAGGCTGCTGAGATCGCTGACGAAGGAGCCGGCGATGCGGCCGACGGTGTTCAGTGCTGATGGTAAAGCAAGCGCATAGACGCCGATCCAGAAGAGGCCGCGCATGTTCACACACCAGATCAGCCAGAGCAGGACGAGAAATGCGGCGAGCGCGGCCTTTCGCGACAGGGTCTTGCCGGAGGTCGACCAGAGGGCTTCGATCGCCAGAAGCAGAACGACGGCCGAGAAGCAGTAGCTGATGGCATCGCTGACCGAGGCCGAGACGCCGAGCGGCTCGCCGAGCGCGGCGATCGAAATCGCAAGGCAGAGAACCCCGGCAATGAGCGTCAGCCGTCTGCGCAGGGCAGGCGTCGAGGCGGCCGCGGCAAGCAGAACGGCAACGACGCGGAAGACGACGAAGGCGGAGAGAAAGGCAAGCAGCGAAATGCGCGCCAGCGGCGGCCAGTCGACGGCAAAGAAGACGATCGCCATCGCCGCCGTGAAGATGCCGATCGGGATCAGCCGACCAATCAGCGTTTCGCGACGGACGGCGAGTTTGCGGTAGACGCCTTCGGCGATCAGGCCAAGGCCGACGAGGCCGCCGAAGATGACGAAGACGGGGGCATAGCCGCGGCTCGTCGCATCCTGACGGACGCGAAGGATGGTGGCTCCGATCTCTGTCGGAATATTCGGGATTGCCGTCAGTATTTCATGGACACGGCCACGTGCCGCGGCCTCCCATTTTGCTAGGGGCGAGCTTTCTGCCGCCGGCGCCGGCTTTGCTGCCGGGGGCGCCGCGGCGGCCCTGGTATCGAGCCAGGCCTTGATGTCGGGGTCCTGCAACAGGCGCACGAGGTCGTCGATCTTCTGTTGCGAAGCGGCAGGAGCAGCAGGCGCAGCGGTTTGCGCCAAGGCGCCGAAGGCGAAGAAAAATGCGGCGGCGAGAGACAGAAACCATCTCATGATGACATCCCTACTGCGTCAGCGTCTGTGGTTCCAGATCGCCGCTCAGCGTCTGGTCGGCTGCCTTCTTCTTGGCGCGGTGCGGCTGGTCGACGATAATCGCGGGCGCCGCGACGGCCGTTGCGGCGACCGTGCCGATATTCGATACCGTGCCGCCGACGACTGCGGTGATGCCTTCACCGAGCGACACGTTGGAATCCGTCAGCGTCTGTCCGGTCATCAGCCGCTGGCCGATGAGCTGGACGATCTCCGGGCTTTCCGCGAACTTGCCGTGATTGAGGCCGTCTCCGCTTTTCACCTTGGTCAGGTCGATGGCGGTAATGCCGGCTTCCTCAAGCTTCGAGCGGTATGGCTCCTCGGCCGGGTTGATCGCGCCGAGACGGGAGACGCGGCCGGTTATGAAACTGGAGATCGCCAGCGCCTTGTCGTCCTGCGAGACGAAGATCGTCAGCTTTGGACGCGGTGCGCCGCCCATCTCCACATATTGCTTGGCGAAGACCTGGATATCGATATCGGGTGAGGCGAGGATGACATTGTGAATCTTCGAATTCACATGGCCGTCGCGGATCCCCATCTGGCGTAGAGATTCCATCGCAAGCCAGGAGCCCATCGAATGGGCCATGACGGTGATGTCCTTCACATTCGGGTCCGCGGCCAGCGTGCGCAGCGCCTGCTCAAGGCCGGTGCGCGAATAGTTGGTGCTTTCCTTGTCATATTGATAGGCGGTGATTTCGGCGCGCGAGGGCCAGGTGAAGAGCACCGGCACCGCATTCATCTTGCTGTCATGGACGATCTGCGCCAGCCGGAAGACGGAATCCTCATAGGTATTGTTGAAGCCGTGGATGAAGACCAGCGCATGGCCACCCTTCGTATGCTGGCTGAACCACGCCCGACCCTGGGCGATCGTATCGATCTGCGAGACATGGGTGACGGCAAACTCCGTTGCCGGATTGGGCGGCAGCCGCTTCGGCCATTCGACGGTACCCGCCTCGCGCTTCGCCGGGATCGAGACGGTGATCTGCGTCAGGTAGGGTTTCGGGCTGCGCTCGCCGTTGAATAGCGTGGCGGGGTCGCCGGATGGCTGGCGTGTCGTCGCCACCAGCATCTCCACCTTCGATGGCACGGGGGCCACCGTCGAGGCCGCGACCGGCACCATGACGCCATCAGGATGCCCGCAACCCGTCAGCAACAGGAGAAGGAGAATAGGGGCAACGCGTTTTACCATCTGCACATTCCGGCTGCTGCTCGAAGGGGATGTCCTGGAGGCGAACGCTAGCAGTTGGTGTCGGTCGGGGCCTGTAGCATCATGTAATATCTGTAAGGACGGCTGCCCCTTTTGATCCGGCCGGCGCTTCATATGGCGGACTTTCCTGAGACCCGCCCCGGCCTTGCCTCCGGCGGCGGCCGGTATTCGTTGTCTTCAAGAAAACAGGCTGTCGATGAATATACGCCTTGTAATTGTCAGAAAAATTCACGCCTTCACAAGCTTTCCGATAGTATCTGTTTGTGCTAATTTAAAATAATCAAAGATAGACTTGAGACGTGGCTTCTGGTTGTCCGGTCTGCGTTATTTCCTTGGCAGGCCACGTTTCTGCATATTCCGGAAAGTTCTTCCTTGGGGAGAGGTAACGATGGGAAAATTTGCGGCCTTTCGGGCGGTAATTCTGTATGAAAAATCCGGTTTTCGGCTGGTGAGGCTGGCGGCCCTGGCGCTTGCGTGCGCCTTGTGCCTTCCAGTGATCGCCGCCCACGCGCAGCAGCCGACGGATGCGCAGCGGAACGCCATCCGCTCGGCCTGCCGGTCGGACTTCATCGCGCAATGCTCGGGTGTAACGCCCGGAGGCATGGAGGCGCTGAACTGTCTGCAGCAGCATGACGCGTCGCTTTCCAAAGCTTGCCGGGATGCGATCTCGGCGCTCGGCGGCAAGAAGAAATCGAGCGACGCTGCGCCGGCGCAGACACCCGCGGCTCAGCCAACGACCGCTGCAGCAGCGCCTGCCGCTCCGCCGAAACCAGCGGGACAGCCGACGGATGCGCAGCGGAATGCGATCAAATCGGCCTGCCGTTCGGATTTCATGGCGCAGTGCTCGGGCGTGACGCCGGGCGGATCGCAGGCGCTTGCCTGCCTTCAACAGCACAATGCGGCGCTCTCGCCATCCTGCCAGGCGGCGGTCGGCGCGCTCGGCGGTGGCGGATCGGCGCCCGCGGCCAATACCGCCAAGACGGCCGGTGGCGGCCCGCCCGCGGCGATGCCGATGGCGTCGTTTACACCGCGCGAAGAGTTGATCGTCATGCGCCGTACCTGCGGTCCGGATTTCCGGGCGTATTGCCGATCGGTGATGCTCGGCGGTGGCCGCGGGGTGAATTGCCTGCGCGAGAATTTTCAGCGCCTGTCGCCGACCTGCCAGCATGTGCTGACCAACGGTCTCTAGCTTCGGTGCCTAATGTCTCCATCCGCTTCGAGGGGAGGCGGAGCGGAGGTTCACCCCTGATCCATGATCCCCGCTAATCGCGCGGCGCGTTTCCGCCGCGCTTTCGCCTGCCGAAAATTCTGCATGCCGGAGCGCCACGGAAGGCATCTCCGATCCGCGCCGGCGGATACTCGATGAAACAACAAGACCCAAATGGAAGGCATTGCCATGTCATCGGTTTCTCCCATCGGAAAGCTTGCACGTCTCGTCGTCTATGGCTCGCTCGCGGCCTGCCTGATCCTGCCCAAACCGGCGGCCGCGGATGATGCGGAGGCCATTCTAAAGGCCATGTCGGATTATCTCGCGGCGCAGAAGACGATGTCCTTCACCTATCAGTCGGCGGTCGAGGCCGTCACGCCCGACTTCGAGAAGCTGCAATTCGTCAGCTCCGGTACCGCCAGTTTGTCACGGCCGGACAAGCTGCGGGTAACGCGAACCGGCGGCTTTGCCGATGTCGATGTCAGTTTCGATGGTTCGACGCTGACGGTGCACGGCAAGAATCTCGATGCCTATGCGTCGATCGAGGCGAAGGGATCGGTGGATGAATTGCTCGACCGGCTGATCGGCGCGGGAATGGAGGCGCCCGGTGCCGATCTCCTGGCGGCAAATGCCTTCAACCTGCTGATGACGGATGTGACCTCGGCGAAGCATATTTCCAGCGCCTATGTCGGCGGAGTCGAGTGCGAATATCTGACCTTCCGCACGCCGGAGATCGACTGGCAGATCTGGATCCAGTCCGGCGACAAGCCGATCCCGCGCCGCTACGTCATCACCAGCAAGCATGTCGGCCAGGCGCCGCAATACACGCTTGAGATCAGCGATTTCAAGACCGGTTCGGAGGTCGCCAATGCCTCCTACAAGATCGAGATTCCAGCCAATGCCAAGAAGGTGGATCTGAGCGAGCTACAATCGCTCGACGAACTGCCTGCGCCCACCCAGCCCGGAGAAGTCAAATGAGATACGTGAAGCCGTTCCTTCTCGCCGCGCTGAGCGGTGCCTTTCTCTTCGCCGAGGCTGACGTGAAACCGGATGGATGGATGCCTGTCTCGGTCGAGTTCGCGACACCCGCCGGAGCCGTGATCGGCCGGCCGCTGACGCCGCTCTCCTATGCCGGCGTCGCGCGGCGCACGACGCGCCGCACCGTCATGTGGACGACGACCACGATTGCGGTTCTCCCGGCCGGCTGCGTCTATGGCGCCTACTATGGTGGCTATTACTACCGGTGCGGCTCCGGCTATTACGCCAAGAGCGGCGGCGTCTATGTGCGCGTCGTCGTGCAATAGGCGGCGCTGATCATTCCGCTGCCTGAGGCGCCGGATTTGCCCGGCGCTTTCTGTATTCCTCGAACCGCTGCAGCACGACATAGAAGGACGGCACGAAGAGGACGGCGAGGCAGGTCGAAGCGATCATGCCGCTGAAAACCGATATGCCGATCGACTTGCGGGCCGAAGCGCCAGCGCCGCTTGCCAGCACCAGCGGCACGACGCCGAGGATGAACGCGAATGATGTCATCAGGATCGGGCGGAAGCGCAGGCGGGCGGCCTCCACGGCAGCTTCCAGGATTTCCATGCCCTCCGCCCGCTTCTCTCGCGCATACTCGACGATGAGAATCGCGTTCTTCGAGGCGAGCGCGATCAGCAGGATGAGGCCGATCTGGGTGTAGAGGTTGTTGGCGACGCCGGCGGCACTCAAGGCGCCGACCGTGCCAAGCAGCGCCAGCGGCACGGCAAGCAGGACGGCGAGCGGCAGGATCCAGCTTTCATATTGCCCTGCCAGCACGAAATAGACGAGCAGCATGGCGAGCCCGAAGACGAAATAGATCTGCGTGCCGACGGCCTTCTCCTGATACGAGAGCGCTGTCCATTCGAAACCCGCTCCTGGCGGCAGGGTGCGATCGGCAATCTGCTCCATGACGTCGAGCGCCTGGCCGGAGCTGAAGCCTGCCGCGGAGCCGCCGACGATCGTTGCGGTCGGGTAGAGATTGTAGAGGCTGATCAGCGACGGCCCTTGGACGCTCTTCACATCGACGACGGTGCCGAGCGGCACCATCGTGCCGTCGCCCGCCCTGACGCTGAGGTTACGGATATCCTCGGGACGGATACGGAATTCAGGTGCCGCCTGCGCATAGACCTGGAAGGTGCGACCGAACTTGTTGAACTGGGTGATGTAGCTCGAGCCGACATAGCCTGAGAGCGCCGAGAAAACCTGGCCGGTGGTGATCCCGAGCGTTTCCGCCTTGATGCGGTCGACCGAGACCGAAAGCTGCGGCACGCCGGCGCGGAACGAGGTGCTGAGCCGCTGCAGCGAGGATTGCGCATTGCCGTTCTTGACGATCGCATCGGCTGTGGCCTGCAGCAGTGGAAAGTCGAAATTGCCGTTGCGGATCTCGACCTGCATGGTGAAGCCATTGGCATTGCCGATGCCCTGGATCGGCGGCGGCACGACGACCAGCGTCTTCGCCTTCAGGACATCGGACAGCGTGCCGTTCAGGTGTTCGTAGATCGAGAAAAGGTCCTGGCCCTTTTCCTTGCCTCTGACGTCCCAATCCTTGAGGACGACATAGGCGACCCCCGCATTCGGCAGGCTGGCGCTGTTGTCAAGAATGGAAATGCCGCTGATCGTCAGCACCTGATCGACGCCCGGCGTCTGTTGCGCGATCTTGCCGACTTCGGCCATCACTTCGTCGGTGCGCTCCTTCGAGGCACCATCGGGCAGCTGCGCGCTGATCAGCACGTAACCCTGGTCCTCAAGCGGCAGGAAGGCCGTCGGCAGCCGGGTGAGGCCCCAGATGGCGACGCCCATCAGGACGAGGGCGGCGAGAACAGCAAGGCCGCTGCGATGGACCATGCCGCCGATCAATCGGGTGTAGCCGTGCTCGGCCTTGTCATAGACCTTGTTGAAGCCGCGATAGAAGACATTGCGCTTTTCCGGCGGCACCGGCGGGCGCAGCCAGAGGGCGCACTGGGTCGGCTTCAACGTCATGGCATTGATGGCGCTGATCAGCGCCGTGGCGGCGATGACGAGGGCGAACTGCTTGTAGAGTTGACCGGTGAGGCCCGGAAGGAAGGCGGCGGGAATGAAGACCGCCATCAGCACCAGCGTGATGCCGATGACCGGGCCGAACAGCTCGTCCATCGCCTTCTCGGCTGCCTTCCGGCCGGACATGCCCTGCTCGATATGGCGCGCCACGCCCTCGACGATGACGATCGCGTCGTCGACGACGATGCCGATGGCCAGCACGATGGCGAAGAGGGTGGAGAGATTGACCGTGAAGCCGAGTGCGGCCATCGCGGCGAAGGCGCCGATGATGGTGACCGGAACCGTCGTCGCCGGAACCAGCATCGCCCGCCAGTCCTGCAGGAAGACGAGGATGACGATCAGCACGAGCACGCCGGCCTCGATCAGCGTCACGTAGACTTCGTCGATCGAGGCGGTCACGAATTTCGTCGTGTCGAAGGGGACGTCATAGGCAAGGCCCGGCGGAAAGCTCTTGGAGAGCTCGGCCATCTTGGCCGCGACGTCCTTGGCAACGGTGATCGCATTGGCTTCCGGCAATTGGAAAATGCCGATGCCGGCGGCCGGACGGCCGTTCTGCATGAAGGACTGGCTATAGGTCTGTGCGCCGAGCTCGACACGGCCGATATCGCGGACCCGGGTGATCCGCCCGCCATTCTGGTCGTCCACCTTGACGATGATGTTCTCGTAATCGGCCGCCTCGTTCAGCCGTCCGTTGACGTTCAGCGTATATTGGAAATCCTGCCCCGTAGGCACCGGCGGAATGCCGATCTGGCCGGCGGTTACCTCCTGGCTCTGCTGCTGCACGACGTTGATCACGTCCTGCGGCGTCATCCCCCGCGCTTTCAGGAGCTCGGGATTCATCCAGATGCGCATCGCGTACTGGCCGGCGCCGAACACCGAGACATTGCCGACGCCGGGCAGGCGGGCGAGTTCGTTCTGCAGGTTGATGACGGCGTAGTTGGACAGGAACAGGCTGTCGTAACGGCTGTCAGGGGAGGTGAGGCTGACGAATTCGAGGATCGAGGTCGATTTCTTCTGCGTCGTGACGCCCTGCAGCTGGACGGCGTCGGGCAGCGATGACATGGCGATCGCCACGCGGTTCTGCACCAGAACCTGCGCTTGGTCCGGGTCGGTGCCGATGGCGAAGGTCACCGTCAGCGAATAGGTGCCGTCGCTGGCGCTGGTCGACTGCATGTAGAGCATGTTCTGGACGCCGTTGACCTGCTGCTCGATCGGCAGCGCCACAGTGTCGACAAGCGTCTTGGCGCTGGCGCCCGGATAGCGGGTGGTCACCTGCACGGTCGGCGGTACGACATTCGGATACTGCGCCACCGGCAGCTGGAAGAGCGCCACGGCGCCGATCAGCACGAAGACCAGCGCCAGGACATTGGCGAGAACCGGCCGCTCGATGAAGAAGCGAGAGATCATGCGCGCCTCCCGGGAATATCAGCCGAAGGAGGGCGGGGGCTCATTGGGCACCGGCCTGGGGCGCCGCTGCCCCGGAGGCGTCAGCCGTTGCCGGTATCTCCATCGTCGCCTTCTCGGGCGCCACCTTGTTGCCTGGAACGGCCTGCTGGAAACCCTCGGTGACGACCCAATCCTCGGCACTGAGCCCGGATTCGATGACGCGCAGGCGTCCCTCGCTTTGGCCTGTTTTGACGGGCCGCTGCTCGACGGTATCGTCCTTGCCGACGACGAGCACGTAGTTGCCCTGCTGGTTGATGCCGATCGCGTCGTCGCGCACCAGAAGCGCCTTGTCCTCATGCCCGACAGGTACCCGCACGCGCACGAACAGCCCGGGCAGCAGCGCCCGATCCTTGTTCTCGACGACACCACGGACTGCCAGCGTCCCGGTCGAGGCATCGACCTGTGGGGCGGCATAATCGAGATGGCCCTTGAAGGGATAATCGGTTTCGCCCTGCAGGCCCATTTCGATCGGGATGTTGGGAAGATCGGTCTGCTTGAAGGTATGGCCCTGCGCCGCAAGCTCGCGCTTGATCATCAGCACCTGGCTCTCGCTGACATTGAAATTGGCATAGAGCGGATCGAGCTGGACGATGGTCGCGAGCGTGGTCGGCCCGGAGACGCCGACGAGCGTGCCGATCTCGACGAGATGCGCGGTGACCGTGCCGTCGAACGGAGCGGTGACGGTCGTGTAGCCGAGATTGATCTTTGCCAGTTCGAGGCTCGCCTGGGCGTTCAGGATGGTGGCATTCGCCTGGTCGAGCGTCGCCTTGGCGTTGTCCAGCGCGGTCTGCGTGCCGACTTTCTGGGCGCTCAGATTGACCTGGCGCGTATATTCCTGATTGGCTCCGACCTGTGCGGCCTGGGCCGAGGTCAGCGTCGCCTGTGCCTGATCGAGCTGCGCCTGATAGGTGTTGCTCTGGATGCCGAAGAGCTTGTCGCCGGCTTTGACAGCCGTGCCGTCGCGATAGTCGATCGTTTCGACGAAGCCCTGGACACGCGCCTCGATATCGACCGATTTGAAGGCGGCGGTATTGCCGGTCAGCTCGAAATATTTGGTGACGTTCTGCTGCAGCGGCTGCGCCATGCGCACCTTGGCGGGCGGTGGCTCGACATAGGTGTTGCCGTTGCCGTCACAGGCGGTAAGCCCGGCCGCACACAGGAGCGCGGCAAGCAGATGAAAACCCTGAGACCCTCCCTCACGCACCCTGTCACCTCATAATCTACGAGCTGCAGTCCCTATGCGCGTCCCCGGCAACCTAAGGGTTGCAAGGTTCAAAGCTATCACAATATGAAGCCGTATTTTTCAGAATTGCAATAGCCCGCTATCGATCCTGCTAACATGGCGGGCTAAGGCGAATGGGCTAGGCGGCGCGGAGCCTCCGATAGGTGAATGCGCCGCCGATCAGCAGGGCTGCCACTGCCACGATGGCAACGAGAACGTGCCGGTGCAGCGGCAGGTGGCCGAAGATCTGCTCTATGCCCTGTCCGAAGAGATAACCGATGGCTGTGAACAGCGTCCCCCAGATGACGGCGGCGACCGCGTTGACGGCCATGAAGGTCGCGGTCGGGACATTCGACATGCCGATCGCAACCGGGCTGATCGTGCGCAGGCCATAGACGAAGCGGAAGGCGAAGATGAAGCCGGCGGGATAGCGCTCGAGAAGCCTGTTGGCGCGCTGGAAGGCCGGTTGATCGACGAGCTTGCGGATGCGCGACCAGCGCCGCGCGTGGCGGCCGGTGAAGAAGAACAGCTGGTCGGCGATGAAAGACCCGGCGGCCGCGGCTGCTGCGGCTTCCCAATAGGTCATCAGGTGACGATGGGCGAAGACGCCGCCGAGGATGACCATAGTTTCCCCCTCGACGCCGGCGCCGAGAAAGACGGCCAGCAGGCCGTATTTCGCAATCAGAAGCTCAAGGGTCATGGTTGCTGGCTCCGGTCACGGCTGGAAGATCAGCAGAACATAGGCAAGGAAAAGCACCAGATGAACGGCGCCCTGCATCATATGCGTGCGGCCGCTGGCGAAGGTGATCATGCTGACGGCAAGCGTCAAAGTCAGCATCACCAGATCGGTGCCTTCCAGGCCAAGCCTGATCGGATGGCTGGAAATATGGGCGACCAGCAGCATGGCCGGTACCGTCAGGCCGATGGTCGAGAGCACTGAGCCCAGGAAGATGTTGACCGAGCGCTGCAGGTTGTTGGCGATCGAGGCGCGAACGGCGCTCAGCGCCTCGGGCGTTGCGACAAGCACGGCCATGATGATGCCGCCGATGGCTGCGGGCGCATGCACCGTCTCGATGATGTAGTCGATCGGCCGGGCCAGCTGTTCGACCAGGAAAACGACGGGCACCATATAGGCGAAGAGCAGCAGGGCATGGAGCAAGATCGCGCCCTTCCGGAGAGGCGCGCGATGCTTCGGCTGCCCGGCTTCGCTCTCTTCGCTGAAATAGCGGTGGTGGCGGCCTGCCTGCAGCATCAGGAAGATGCTGTAGAGGCCGACCGAAATGACCACCAGGATCATCTGCCGCGGTGTCGACGCCTGGCTGCCGTCGGCATGGATAAAGCTCGGCAGGATCAGGCTGAGTGCTGCCAGCGGCACGATCAGGCCGAGATAGGCATTGGCGCCCTGCATGTTGTGCTGCTGCTCCGGCCGCCGCCAGCCGCCGACCAGTAGCGAGAGGCCGACCATGCCGTTCAGGATGATCATGACGACGGCAAAGAGCGTATCGCGGGCAAGCGTCGGGTTGTTGGCGCCATGGATCATCACCGCGGAAATCGCCATGACCTCGATCGAGGTGATCGCCAGTGTGAGGATCAAGGTGCCGTAGGGTTCGCCAAGTTGTTCGGCGAGATGATCGGCATGGCGGACGACCGAAAGCGCCGAGCCGAGCACTGCGGCAAAGATCCAGAGAAAGATGACGGCAAACCAGGCCGGGTTTGTCAAATGGTCGAACAGCGCGTCTTCGAAGAGCAGGATGATGGCGCTGGTGACGAGCCCGATGCCCAGAAACCATTCCTCGCGAACGAGCCGCGCGATGCCGAAAGAGGGGACGGCCAGACTGTTGGTCATGACGGCAGCCCTGTTGGAAGATCCCGCCGCCGAATATGCATCAACGCCATCGCATCCCCCAACTCTTCGGCGGCTCCTCCCGCCGGCAGGAGCGTACACGTCTTTGCGATCTTCGGCGAGGGTGCGTGCCGAAGAGGGACAGTCCGGCATCCAGACCGAAGTGGCGGTCATGTTCTTGTGACCAGCGCCAGCGCTCGGGAACCGCAGGCCATCGTCCGCGTTTCTCCGCGGCGGAGAGGAGATCCATCAATGAACATGGCCGCCAATATCAGCGAATTTAAGAGTGTAACAGGTGTCCCGGTGCTGCTCGCCGAGGCCCGCCGCAGCAAGGGCTATTCCCTAGACGACATGGCCGAAACATCCGGTCTGACCGTCAGCGAGATCGTGGCGCTGGAAAGCGGCAAGGATCAGGACCGGCAGCATATTCGCCGCATGGGCTCAGCGCTCGGACTGCCGCTGGCCGCTGTCGGCATTTGAATGTTCCATATACAACTAGCCGGTCGGCAGGATGCCGCTGCGGCTTTCCAGGCGGTAGCGATGACCGGGATAGACGATGCGGGCGGTCGATACGACTCGCCGGCCCGACCATGTGCGGCGCCGGATCGTCAGGCACGGTTCGGTCTTCAGGATCATCAGCAGCTTGCATTCCCAGGGAAGCGGAACTGTCGCTTCGACGACATGTTCGGACCCGCTCAAGGGCGCGATCGCCGATAGATAGGCGTTCGGCGTAATCACCGAAAAATCCTGGTCCAGATAGTCGGGCGCGACCTCGGGATGAACGTAGCGATCCTCGATCTGGACCGGTACGCCGTCCTCGCTGTGAACGATCAGCGAGTGGAAAACCGCCGAGCCGATCTCCAGCCCGAGCGCATCGGCAACGTCAGGCGAAGCGGAGGCCTTGGCCAGGGAAACCACTGTCGCCTCGTGCAAATGGCCGCGTTCGGCGATCTCTTCGGCGATGTTGCGGACTTCGAAGAGCGCCGATACGCCCTTGCGTTCGGCAACGAACGAGCCGACGCCCTGGATGCGGATCAGCTCGCCCTCATTGGCAAGCTCGCGCAGCGCCCGGTTGGCGGTCATCTTGCTTACGCCGAGTTCCAGTACCAGCTCGTTTTCTGAGGGCACGCGATATTTCGGCGGCCATTCTCCACTATGGATTCTGTCCAGAATGATCTGTTTGACGCCTGCGTAGAGCGGCGTAGCGTCATTGGCTGCCAGCTCTTTTTTCATCTCGCCGCTGCGTTTCATTGCCTAATCCCCGGGCACGATGATCAATCGCCAAAAATCTAAACTTAATTCTTGCATAACACAAATTTTTTCATATGGTACCATATACAACTTCCGCTGCTGATGCTGACGGAGGCAAGCCGGCGAAGATCGGTGGGTGACGACAAGTCAAAGCGAGCTTCAGAGGAGTAACACAATGAAATTCCATCATACCATTCTTGCGGGTGCGGCCATCGCGGCAGCGCTCTCCGCTCCGGTCATGGCAAAGGACTGGAAGACGGCGACCATTACGCTTGAGGGCGCTTACGCCCCCTGGAACATGACCAATGCAGACGGCACGCTCGGCGGCTTCGAGCCGGAGCTTGCCAAGGTGCTCTGCGAACGCGCCAAGATCGAGTGCAAGCTCGTCGCTTCCGACTGGGACGGCATGATCCCGGCGCTGAACGCCGGCAAGTTCGACGTGATCATGGATGCGCTGTCGATCACCGACGAGCGCAAGAAGATCATTGATTTCACCGTTCCCTATGCTGCGACGCCCGCAGCCTTCGCAACGGCCAAGGACAGCCCCCTTGCCAACGCGGCCGGAACCGGCGCCGTGATCAAGATGACGCCCGGCCAGACCGGCGTGAAGGAAATCGAAGCCCTCAAGGAAGCCTTCAAGGGCAAGACGATCGGCATCCAGGCGGCAACCGTCTACGCCAAGTTCGTCTATGACAATTTCGGTTCGATCGCCGAAGTCCGTGAATACAAGACCGGCGCCGACCGCGATCTCGACCTGCAGAACGGCCGTATCGACCTCGGCTTCGACGATGCCGTCTATTTCAACAATGCCTTTGCATCCGCAAACGACACGCTGGCCTTCACCGGCCCTGAGATCGCCGGCTCCATCTGGGGCGAAGGCGAAGGACTTGGCGTGCGCAAGGAAGATACCGACCTGCGCGACAAGCTCAGCGAAGCCATCAAGTCGGCGCTAGCCGACGGCACCGTCAAGAACCTCTCGATGAAGTGGTTCAAGGTCGACGTCAGCCCGCAATGATCGCCGGCGGCTGACGCCGCCGCTCCGCGGCCTCCGGCGCAAGCCGGAGGTCATCATTGCTGTCTTGCTGCCGTAACGGACGGGGGATCGGACCTATGGCAACCCTGGGACTCCTGGGCTTTGGTGAAAATGGATGGGGCGCGCTGCTCCTCGTCGCGACGCTGATGACACTCGCCGTCACCGCGACGGCGCTATTGATCGGGGCCGTGCTCGGCACGATCATCGCCTCGGCGAAATTGTCCGGCAATTTCCTGCTGGTCACCATCGGCAATATCTATACGACCGTCTTCCGAGGTGTTCCCGAGCTTCTGATCATCTACCTGATCTATTTCGGCGGCTCGTCGGCGGTCACCGCGATCGGCCGGTCGCTGGGCTATGAGGGCTTTCTCGGCCTGCCGTCCTTCGCAGCCGGTGCCCTTGCCGTCGGTATCATTTCCGGCGCCTATCAGGCCGAGGTCTATCGCGGCGCATATCTCGCGATCTCCAAGGGAGAGCTCGAGGCCGCCTCGGCAATCGGCATGCACCGCATGATGCGGCTTCGCCGGATCATCATGCCGCAGGTTCTCCGCTTTGCCATTCCGGGGCTCGGCAATGTCTGGCAGCTGAGCCTGAAGGACTCGGCGCTGATATCGGTGACCGGCCTTGCGGAGCTGATGCGCACCAGCCAGGTCGCGGCCGGCTCCACCCGCCAGTATTTCCTGTTCTTCATCGCCGGCGGCCTGCTTTACCTGCTGCTGACCAGCCTGTCCGACCGCATCTTCAACGGCGCCGAGCGGCGCGCCAACCGCAGCCTGGCGCCGGCTGCCATGGGGCAGGCGTGATGGATATCGAGTTTCTCACTTCCACGATGGTCACACTGCTGAAGGCCGTTCCGACGACCCTCATGCTGTTTTCATTATCGATCTTCTTCGGCGGCTTGCTGGCCCTCGTCATCGTCTCCATGCGCGTCAGCGGCAATCCGATCCTTTCCGGTTTTGCCAAGGGCTACATCTTCGTGTTCCGCGGCTCGCCGCTGCTGATCCAGATGTTCCTGGTGTTCTACGGGCTCGGTCAGTTCGGCTTCATCCGCTATTCCTTCCTCTGGCCGTTCCTGCGCGAGCCGGTCGTCTGCGCGGTGCTGTCGCTGGCGCTCTGCACTGCCGGATATTCGGCGGAAATCTTCCGCAGCGGCATCCGCGCCGTCTCGCCGAAGGAGATCGAGGCGGCCCGCGCCATCGGCATGTCCGGCTTCCTGATGGTTCGCCGCATCATTGCGCCGATCGCCTTCCGCCACGCGCTGCCGGCCTATTCGACCGAGATCGTGCTGATGATGAAATCGACGGCGCTGGCGAGCCTTGTGACGGTCTGGGAAGTGACAGGCGTCGCACAACGCCTGATCTCGCAGACCTACCGGACGATGGAGGTCTTCCTCTGCGCCGCGCTGATCTATCTCATCCTGAATTTTCTCATCCTGCAGGCCATGGCCCTGCTCGAATATTCGCTCTCCAAACACCGCCGCGCCGTTCCGCCGGCACTCAAGGCTTAAGGAGCAAATCACCATGCCCGGTGTGACCCGTCTTTCCGTTCGCAACATTCGCAAGAGCTTCGGCACGCATGAGGTTCTGCGCGGTATCTCGCTGGAGGCGCAGGATGGCGACGTGATCTCGCTGCTCGGCGCTTCGGGATCCGGCAAGTCAACCTTCCTGCGCTGCATCAATCTTCTGGAGACCGCCAGCGATGGCGAGATCTGGGTGGATGGCGAGCAGATCCGCATGGTGCACAAGAATGGCCGCGCGCGTCCGGCGAGCCAGAAGCAGGTCGATCATATCCGCTCGGAACTCGGCATGGTGTTCCAGAGCTTCAATCTCTGGTCCCACATGACCATCCTGCAGAATGTCATCGAAGGTCCCGTTCACGTTCTGAAGCGCCCCAGGGCGGAATGCATCGCCGAGGCCGAAGTGCTGCTGGAAAAGGTCGGCATCGCCGACAAGCGCCATGCCTATCCGGCGCATCTTTCGGGTGGCCAGCAGCAGCGCGCCGCGATTGCACGGGCGCTTGCCATGAAGCCGAAGGTCATGCTCTTCGACGAGCCGACCTCGGCGCTCGACCCGGAACTGGTCGGCGAAGTTCTCCGCGTCATGCGCGCGCTCGCCGAAGAGGGGATGACGATGCTCGTCGTCACCCATGAAATGAGCTTTGCCCGCAACGTTTCCAACCGTGTCGTCTTCATGCGCGAAGGTCTGGTGGAAAGCAGCGGTTCGCCGGACGAGATGTTCGGCAGCGGCGCAACACCCGCCTTCCGCCAGTTCATCGGTCACTTCGGAACCGGTCAATGAGCATCGTCGTTGCAGACCGCCTTTCATGGCGGGACGTCGCGAGGGTCGGGGACGGGGAGACGCTGTCCGTCTCGAAGGAAGCCGCAGCCCGGCTTGCCACTGCCAGCGCGATCGTCGAAAGCATCGTTGCGGCGGGAACCCGCGCCTATGGCATCAATACCGGCGTCGGCGCGCTTTCCGATACGGTCGTCGACCGGCAATCGCAGAGCCGTCTGTCCCGAAACATCATCCTGAGCCACGCCTGCGGCGTCGGCCCGCTGCTGGCGCCACGCGAAGTCCGCGCCATCATCGCCGCGCAGATCGCCAATTTCGCCCATGGACATTCGGGTGTCCGTCCGGAGATCGTCGCTACGCTGGCTGCATTTCTCGAGCATGATTGCATCCCCGAAGTGCCCTCGAAGGGATCGGCGGGCTATCTCACCCACAATGCCCATACCGCGCTGGTGCTGATCGGCGAGGGCTATGCGACGATCAAGGGTGATCGCAAGACCGGACGCGAGGCGCTTGCCGCGATCGGGCTGCAGCCCCTGGTGCTGCGCGCCAAGGAAGGGCTGAGCCTCGTCAACGGAACGGCCTGCGCGACTGGCCTGCTCTCTGTCGCTCTCGGCCGCGCGGCGCGTCTGCTTTCCTGGGCCGATGCAGCGGCTGCTCTGACGCTCGAGGCCGTTGGCTGCCAGATGGCGGCTTTCGATGAGGCCGTCCTGGCGCTCCGGCCATCCAAGGGCATCGCCAAGGTCGGCGCTGGGCTGCGGGCGCGCCTTGCTGGTAGCGGCTTGATCGCCAAGGCCGCCGGGAGGCGCACGCAGGATGCACTCAGCTTGCGCGCCGTGCCGCATGCCCATGGCTCTGCCTGGGATGTCTTCGAGCAGACCGGCGCGGTCGCCGATCAGGAACTGGCTTCGGTCACCGATAATCCCGCCGTCTCGGGGACGCCGGAAAATCCTGTCGTCTCTTCCGAGGCGCATGCGGTCGCTCCGGCTCTCGCTCTCGCGGCGGACAGCCTCGCAATCGCGCTCGCCCAGCTTTCGGCAATGAGCGAGCGCCGGACGGATCGCCTCGTCAATCCGCTGGTCAGCGGCCTGCCGGCCTTTCTCGCCAGCGACGCCGGGAGCCATTCCGGCTTCATGATCGCGCAATACACCGCCGCGGCGCTCAGCAACGAGAACCGCCGTCTGGCCGCCTCCGCCTCAACGGATGGCGGCATCACCTCGGCCCTGCAGGAGGATTTTCTTGCGCACCCGACGGCAGCGGCAAACAAGCTGCTGGCCATCATCGACAATGCCGAGCATATCCTGGCGATCGAGTTGATGGCGGCAGCCCAGGCACATGATTTCCTGACGGCGAACGGAACGCGCGCCAAGGGAACCGAGGCCATCCATTCGGCTATCCGCTCGGTGATTGCCCATTACGAAGATGACCGCCCGCTCGGCGCGGATATTGAGACACTGAAATCCCTGATCGCCGCGCAGATGCCGGCGCAATAATGCGAGAGACGAGAGCGATGCCCGCAGAATTCGATGTTGCCATCATTGGCCTCGGCGCAATGGGCAGTGCTGCCGCGGCCTTCGCCGCCTCGCGCGGCGCCAAGGTGATCGGCATCGAAGCGCATTATCCGGCGCATGCGCTAAGCTCTTCGCATGGCGACAGCCGGTTGATCCGGCTCGGCTATTTCGAGGACCCGTCCTATGTGCCGCTGCTGAAGCGCGCCTATGAGAACTGGCGGGCGCTCGAGGCTCGGCTTCGGGAAGAGATCCTGACGGTGACGGGTGTTCTGCAGATCGGCCGCCCCGACAGCAAGATCGTCAGCGGCACGCTCGCCTCCTGCAAGATGCACGGGCTGACGCATGAGCGGCTCGACAAGCAAGAAATGGCGCGGCGCTATCCGGCCTTCGCGCTCGATGATGACGAGATCGGCCTCCTCGATCCGCAGGGTGGCTATATCCGCCCGGAAGCGGCGATCATGGGCTTTCTCAAGCTTGCGGCTGGTGATGGCGCCGAACTGCATTTCGGCGAACGGGTCGAGGCCATTTCGCCGGATGCGGACGGCGTCACCGTCGTCTCGGCCAATGGCCGCTACCGTGCCAGAAAGGTGATCGTCGCGACGGGAGCGTGGATTGCTGAACTCGTTCCGGAACTCGTCTCGAAAGCGCAGCCGATCCGTCAGGTCGTCGCCTGGTATCAGCCGGAAGACGGCTTCATCGCCCAGCCGGGCCGGATGACCTGCTTCCTGCGCGACGACGGCGAGAACGGCTCCTTCTTCGGCTTCCCGGCGATCGGCGCCGACGGCGTGAAGATCGGCCGCCACGCGCATTTCCGCGAGCCGATCGACCCGACGCTGCCCAATCCGCCCGTCAACGGCGCCGATACCGAGCTGCTCGACACTTTCGCCCGAAAGCGGCTTCCCAAGGCTGCCTCGCATCGCATCCGTGCCACGACCTGCCGCTACACGATGCTGCCGAGCGAGGATTTCCTCATCGATTTCGTCCCCGGCAATCGCAACGTCGTGGTTTCCTCCGCCTGCTCCGGCCACGGCTTCAAATTCACCAGCGTCATCGGCGAAATCCTTTCGGACCTCGCCCTCGACGGCGGCACCAAACTGCCGACGTCGCTCTTCTCGTTCGAACGGCATTTTCCGAAGGGGTGATGGCGCCGCGCTCCGGCCGGCACCATCATCAGCCTCAAGCGCTTGCCTTCTGCCGGTAGGCCGAAACGGTGAGCCAGATGGCCGAGACGAGGAAGTAGAAGGCGCCGAAGGCGGCGTAGGGGGCGATGTCGAGGATCGATGGCGGCATGGAGCCCAGCGACTTGCCGATCATGAATCCACCCGCGAGCGCCGATTGGGCGCCGCTGAGGATCATCGCCCACTGGGCGCCGTATGAACGCCAGCGGCGGACACCCGTATAGAGCTGCAGCAGGCCCGACAGGATCGCCCAGACGCCGAAGACGGCAAGGACCGCGTAGCTGTCCTTCATGACGGCGACGATGACGACGATGGTCATGATCGTGCTGGTCGCGACGTTCAGGCTCTGCGACCTGTTTGCCGACAGGCCGCCATTGGCGCGGGCATCGATCAGATTGGCGAGTGCATCCCAGGCCGGATAGATGACGAGCAGCAAGGCGGCGATGGCCGGCTGGCCTGCCGCCAGGATCGCCGCACCCACCCAGACAACCGAGAAAGCCGCACGGGCGTAATAATAGGACCGCAGCCAGCTCGACTGCGCCGACGATTGAACTTGCATGATAAAATCCCTATGTTGATGCCTCCCTACTAATAGGTAGGCCAATTATGGATGTCAACAGATCGTTTCAGCAGGTGGGTGATGGCTGCGTTGACTGGCCATCCTACTAGCAGGTAGGTAATCGGGATGAACCAGATGACGACAGCAGACGCGATACTCGATCACGCACAGAAACTGATTGTGGCAGGCGGCTATAACGGCTTCAGCTACGGCGATATCTCAGATGCCATCGGCATCCGCAGGGCGAGCATCCACCACCATTTCCCGACCAAGGCGCATCTGGTCTCGGTGCTTGTCGAGCGCTATGTCGGCCGCGCCCGCGAGGGGCTGCAATCGATCAAAACGCATGTCGACGATCCCGCAGCACAGATCGGCGCCTATCTCGATTACTGGCAGCAATGCGTGACGGATGGTGCTCAGCCCTTCTGCGTCTGCGCCATGCTGGCGAGCGAAATGCAGATGCTGCCAGATGAAGTCGCGGCGCAGGTCCGCCGGCACTTCGCAAATCTCTCGGAGTGGCTGGCTTCGGTGCTGCAGTCCGGTGTCGATAAGGGGGCGTTCCGCCTCAAGGGGGCGCCAGAAGAAGAGGCGCAAATTCTGATGGCGGCGGTTCACGGCGCCTTGCTGTCGGCGCGCGCCTTTGCCGATCCGGATATTTTCCGCGCCATCATGCGCCCGCAGATGGAGCGGCTGCGCCCGGTATGATGCCGGCTGGAGAGGCCGTGGCATATGCCACGCTCCCCTCCGTCCGGGTATGTATTAAACTCGTCAGGACGAGATCTTGTCGGCGGTCTTGGTTTCGAAGTCGGAGGCGTCGTGGCGCTCGCGAAGCTGCTCTGAAGGCTCTCCGAAGACGCGGTTGACCATACGGCCACGCTTCACGGCGGGGCGGGCAGCGATCTCGGCCGTCCAGCGCTGCACGTTCTTGTAGCTCTCGACCTCGAGGAAGGTGCCGGCTTCGCCATAGGCCTTGCCCTGGGCAAGGTTGCCGTACCACGGCCAGATGGCGATATCGGCGATCGAATATTCGTCGCCCGACATGTAGCGATGGGTGCCGAGATGCCGGTCGAGGACGTCGAGCTGGCGCTTGACCTCCATGGAGAAGCGGTCGATCGCATACTGGATGTGGATCGGCGCATAGGCATAGAAATGGCCGAAGCCGCCGCCGAGATAGGGCGCCGAGGCCATCTGCCAGAAGAGCCAGTTCATCGTCTCGGTATGGGCCTTGTGTTCTTGTGGCAGGAAGGCGCCGAACTTGCGGGCGAGATAGAGCAGGATCGAGCCGCTTTCGAAGACGCGGGTCGGTTCGGCCGTCGAGCGGTCGAGAAGCGCCGGGATCTTGGAGTTCGGATTGACCTCGACAAAGCCGGAGCCGAATTGGTCGCCGTCACCGATCTTGATCAGCCATGCGTCATACTCGGCGCCCTTGTGGCCGGCCGCCAGCAGCTCTTCGAGCATGATGGTAACCTTGACGCCGTTCGGCGTTGCCAGCGAATAGAGCTGCAGCGGGTGCTTGCCGACCGGAAGCTCCTTGTCATGCGTAGGACCGGCGATCGGCCGGTTGATATTGGCAAACTGGCCGCCATTGCCCTTTTCCCACGTCCAGACCTTGGGAACCTGGTATCCGGCGGGAAAATTGTCGGCTGGATTCTTGTCGCTCATTCTCGCTATCCTCTTGATTTATCGGCACGGACCATAGCGCAGGCCGCCGCCGGGGGCAGTCATTTCTTTTGGACGATCGATATCAGGCCGTCGCCGTCTATCGAAGGTTCGACGGACATATAGTCATTGATCGACGGATAATCAGGGAGGTGCAGATCGTGGCCGGCCGCCGTGATCACCATGACGGATGCGCCGGCTGCGGCACCCGCCTGAACGCCGGCTTCGACATCCTCGAAAACCAGGCATTGCGAGGCGGCGACGCCGACTTTCTCCGCGCCGAGAATATAGCCCTGCGGATTGGGCTTTCCGACCGAAACATCCTCGCTGGTCACCATATAGCGCGGCACGGTGAGGCCCGCAGCGGCAAGGCGGCGCAGAGCCAGCGCCTTGGTCGATGAGGTGACGATCGCCCAGCGCTCCGGCGGCAGTGCGGCGAGAAAATCGGCGGCACCGGGGATTGCGACGACGCCCTCGACATCCTCGATCTCGGCCTGCGTGATCTTCTCGGCTTCCGCCTCGGGATCAACACCCGGCAGACCGAGCTGACGGATGGTGTCGACGCCGCGCTTTCCGTGCATCGTCGGAAGAAACTTCACCGGATCGAGCCCATGGCGCTCCGCCCATGCGCCCCAGACGCGCTCGGCGGCCGCCGTCGAACTCAGGATCGTGCCGTCCATATCGAACAGGAATGCCGCAAACTTCTTGCCGGGTTCGGGAAACATCTTGGCTCCTTGAATTGCGTAGAGGGTCCGGGGGATATCACCCGGTGATACGGCCGAGCACGCGATCGAGCGCCTGCGTCAGCGCCGCGGCTCCGCCCTTATCCTTGAAGTCGCGCAGGACCTGCTCGTTCAGCCCGCCTGCGGTTGCGAATTCACGGCTCATCTCCTGAAAGTCGACGTGGCTTCCGGCAAGTACAGCCGTTTCAGACAAGCCCGCAAAGAGCGGCGCGAGATAGGCGCGGCCTTTTTCGGCGGGCAGTCCCTTGGTCTCCAGCCATTCCGTCGTCTGCTGCATGATGCCGAAATAGGTCGCCATCAGCGCACTTGCCGCGGCAAGCAGATCATATTCCTGCTTGGTCTCGCACTCGACGGCATTTCCCATCAGGTTGAAGATCGCGGCCGTCCGCGGATCCGGCGGGTAGACGGCGGTTACGCCGCTGCGCCTGGCGACGAAGGGCAGGGGGATCGCCTGCGTCAAGCGTACATCGGCATCGATCCAATCCAGAAGCGCGGCGCGCCCTGTCGCGGCGATAACGCTGATGACCGTCTGGCCGTCCCGGAAGCGAAGCGGGCGCACGACGTCCTCGGCGACCTGTGGGCGGATGGCCAGCACGACAGCATCGCAGCTATCGACGATATCCTGATTGTCGTCGCTGACACGGACAGCCGGAAAATCGGCGGCAAGTTTGGCGGAAATCGCCGTGCTGCGAGAGGACACTACGGCTTGCACCGCGGCGGCAGGCTCGATCAGAAGACCGCGCACCATTGCGTCGGTGATGGCGCCTGTTCCGATAAAGCCGATGTTTTGCGGGAGTGACATGCTCGTATGCCGTTGTCAGATAATAGGAAATGTCGGCCGCCGAGGGCCGGCAGCCGAGGTTGCGCCGGATGCTAGTGAGAAATCCCGGCGGAGACAACCGTATCCGCGTGCTTTACGGATTGAGACCGGCGCAGCGCGCGGTGTTGAGCACGTGGTTTTCCATTTCCTGGCGGGCGCGCACAGCATCGTTGTCGCGCAGGGCCGTAATGATCCGCCGGTGTTCGGCGATCGAGGCCTTCATGCGGGCGGGCTCGGTGATCGGGATCGGCTGGCGCTGCGTCTCCGTCAGTTGTTCGCGGACCACCTGGTAGAGGGCGCGCATCATGGCGTTGCTGCACGCCGAGGCGATGATCGCGTGGAATTCGAGATCGGCCTCGACATTGGCGAGCAGATCCTGCTTCGCCCAGCAATCCTCCATCTGCTTGGTCGCCGCTTCCATCGCCTGCAGTTGGTTGCCGGTCAGGCGCCCGGCGGCCAACGCCGCGATATTGCCTTCGAGCATAATGCGGGTCTGGAAGACATCGAAGACCGAGTAGCTGTCGGAGTAGCGCCAGGGCGCCATGCCGCTGTTTGCGGCGCCGCCACGCTCGGCGACGAAGGTTCCCCGGCCGGCTTCCGTCTTGATGAGGCCAAGGGTTTCAAGCGTCAGCAGCGCCTCGCGCAGCGATGCGCGGCTGATGCCGAGCTTGGTGGAAAACTCGCGCTGGGAGGGGATCTTCTCGCCGGCTGCGAGCTCTCCGCTCTGGATCATGTCCTGTATCAGGCGTGCCGCCGATTGCGGTACCAATGTCCTGTTGAGCATTCTTTCCATTCTCTCGGCGTGTCGGGTGAGGCCACCCGGATTGTCCCAGCATTTAAATCCATCAGTCGCTTGCAAATGACAAGAGAGCGTGCTTGATTTGGCCTGACTGGTCAGACCGGTTAGACCAATAGCAAAAATGCGCAATACAAAACAAGGGGAACCTAAATGCGTCGTTTTTCGATTTTGAAGACTGTCATGCTCTCCGGCGTCCTGGCGTTCGCCGGAGCCGCCGCCCATGCCGCCGATCTCTCGGTCGGCGCCAATATCGGTAACGTCCCGTGGGAGTTTCAGGACGAGACCGGCAAGACCGTCGGCTTCGAGGTCGATCTCGTCACCGAGGTCGCCAAGCGTCTCAACAAGTCCGTCGAGTTCGTCAACATTCCTTTCAACGGGCTGTTCTCGGCCGTTCAGTCGGGCCGTATCAACATGGCGGTGTCGTCGATCACCATCACCGAGAAGCGCCTGGAATCGGTCAGCTTCGCCCAGCCCTATTATGATAGCGACCAGTCGCTGACGGTCATGGCCGCGAGCGGCATCAAGGACCTGAAGGGCATGAGCGGCAAGGTCGTCGGCGTCGATACCGGCTCGACGGGCGACATGTGGGCAACCAACAACACCGCCAAATACAGCCTCGGCGAAATCCGCCGCTTCGAGGGCCTGCAGCCGGCGATGCTCGATCTCGCCGCCGGCCGTATCGACGGTTACATCAGCGATATCCCGGCGCTTCAGTATTACGTCAAGGACAAGCCGGAGATCAAAGTTGTCGAGCGCATTCCGACCGGTGAGAAATATTCGATCATGTTCAACAAGGGCGACCCGCTCGCCAAGCAGGTCAACGACGTGATCACGACGCTGAAGGGCGAAGGCTTCATCGCCAAGCTGCATGAGACATGGTTCGGCGCCAAGGCCGAAGACACGACCTCGACCGTGAAGGTCGAAGACATGCCAGCCGCAAAATAAAGCCGGATGGTCAAGGATACGGATGACGGGTTCGCCCGTCATCCGCCCCGAAACGGCTGATCGGTTTTTCAATGGATATTTTCACGACCTTCTTCAATCTGGCGGTGCTGGAGCGTTCCTTTCCGCTGCTCCTCTCCGGCCTGTGGATCACGCTCGAGCTCGGCCTCGTCAGCATCGTCGGCGGCCTTATCGGCGGTCTGATCCTGGCATTGCTGCGTCTTTACGGGCATCCGGTGATCCAGGCGCTCGCCAAGATCTATATCGACATCTTCCGCTCGATCCCGCTGCTCGTTCTACTGATCGTCATCTACTATGCCCTGCCGTTCGTCGGCATCCGGCTCTCGCCCTTCGTCTCGGCGGTCAGCGCGCTGACACTGGTCTCGACGGCTTACACGGCCGAGATCTTCCGCGCCGGCATCGAGGCCATTCCGCGCGGCCAGTTCGAGGCGTCGGAGGCGCTCGGCCTTTCCTACCGGCACATGATGGCCGAGATCATCCTGCCGCAGGCAGTCAAGATCGTCATTCCGCCGCTCACCAACAACTGCATCAACGTCATGAAGGATACGGCGCTCGCCTCCGTGGTGGCGATGCCCGATCTTCTCAAGCAGGCTACCCAGGCTCAGGCGCTGACGGCCAATCCGTCGCCGCTGATCGGCGCCGCGGTCATCTACATCGCCTTCCTCTGGCCGATGGTCATCATCGTCGCCCGGCTCGAAAAACGCTTCAGTGCGGGGAGGCGCAGATGAAAACCATCGTCAACATCCAGAAGCTCGACAAATCCTACGGCGATTTCCAGGTGCTGCACGGCATCGACCTGTCGATTGCCGAAGGCGAGGTGGTCTGCGTCATCGGCCCGTCGGGCTCGGGAAAATCCACGCTTATCCGCTGCATCAATCACCTGGAAAGCTTCTCCAGCGAAAGCCGCATCGAGGTCGACGGCATCAAGGTCGAGCGCGGACGCAACCTTGCCCGGGTGCGGGCCGAGGTCGGGATGGTCTTCCAGTCGTTCAACCTCTTCCCGCATCTGAGCGTCTTGAAGAATATCATGATCGCGCCGATGCGCGTGCGCGGCACGCCGCCCGACGAAGCGGCCCGCAAGGCAAGGGACTTGCTTGCCCGCGTCGGTATCACCGAGCAGGCCGATAAATATCCGGAGCAGCTGTCCGGCGGCCAGCAGCAGCGCGTAGCGATTGCCCGGGCACTTGCGATGGAGCCGCGCGTGCTGCTGTTCGACGAGCCGACATCGGCGCTCGACCCGGAAATGGTCGGCGAAGTTCTCGATGTCATGCGCAAGCTTGCAGGCACAGGTGTGACCATGATCGTCGTCACCCACGAGATGGGCTTTGCCCGGCAGGTGGCCGACCGCGTGATCTTCATGGATGGCGGCCGCATCGTCGAGGCCGGTACGCCGGCCGAGATTTTCGACAATCCGCGCGAGGAACGCACGAGAAGCTTCCTGCGCGCCGTTCTCAATCACTGACAAGAAAAGACAAGGTTCCGGAGGACCCAATGGAAACGCAACCGCAACTCGACATCGATTTCGTCCGGAGCCAGTTTCCCGGCCTCGATCATGGCTGGGTGTTTTTCGACAATGCCGGCGGCTCGCAGATCCTCAAGCGTGCCGTCGAGCGGATCAACACGTTCCTCTACGACAAGAACGTCCAGATCGGCGGCAGCTACGATGTTTCGCAGCAGGCGGCCAAGGCGTTGATGGACAGCCGCATCGCGGCGACCCATCTGGTCAATGCCGCGCGGCCGGAAGAGATCGTCTTCGGCAGCTCGACCACGGTGCTGCTTCAGAACCTTGCCCGCGCGATGCGCAGCCAGCTTTCGGCCGGCGACGAGATCATCGTGACGATTTCCGATCACGAGTCGAATATCGGCCCATGGGACGGCCTGCGCGACATGGGCGTCGTCATCAAGTTCTGGCCGCTCGATACCACGACTTACGAGCTCGATATTGCCGAACTCAAGCCGCTGCTGACCGAGAAGACCAAGCTCGTCTGCGTCACGCATGTCTCGAACATTCTAGGCGCCATCAACCCGATTGCTGAAATCGCCGAGGTCGTCCACGCCCATGGGGCGCGCATCTGTGTTGACGCGGTCGCCTATGCGCCGCATCGCGCCGTCGACGTGCAGGCCATGGATGTCGATTACTACGTCTTCAGCTTCTACAAGACCTATGGTCCGCATTACGCGATGATGTACGGAAAGTACGAGCATCTCTTGGAGCTCGATCCGCTTTACCACTTCTTCTATGGCCGCGACAAAGTGCCGGGCAAGCTGGAGCCGGGCAATCCGAACTATGAGCTTGCCTATGCGGTGACTGGGATCGTCGACTACCTCTGCGAACTCGGCACGAAAGCGGGTTCGAAGGGCTCGCCGCGCGAGCTGATCCTCGCCGCCTTCGAAGCGATCACCGTGCAGGAGAACGCGCTGACCGAGCGTCTGCTGTCCTATCTGCGCAGCCGCAACGACTGCCGCATCATCGGCGAGACCGCCAACCGCAACGGCAGGCGCATCCCGACGATCAGCTTTGTTTTCGAAGGCCGGAATTCGGAAGATATCTGCAAGGCGATGGATGCCTACAAGATCGCCATCCGCTTCGGCGACTTTCATGCGCGCCGCCTCGGCGATCATGTCGGCCTGCCGCAATATAACGGCGCCGTGCGCGTCTCCATGGTTCACTACAACACCATCGGTGAGGTCGACCGGCTGATTGCCGCGCTCGATGAGATCCTCGCCGATCAGAAGAGGGGCGCTGCCTGAATGCATTTCGACACGATCATCAAGAACGGCACCGTCGTTACCGCCAGCGATACGTTTCAAAGCGATGTCGGCATCCGCGACGGGAAGATTGCGGCACTTGCAGCCTCTCTTGATGGCGCGGACGAAATTATCGATGCCTCAGGCCTCTATGTGATGCCGGGCGGGATCGACAGCCATGTCCATCTCGCCCAGCCATCCGGCGACGGCATCGTCATGGCCGACGACTTCGCGAGCGGAACGCTCTCGGCAGCTTTCGGCGGCAACACCACGGTTCTGACCTTCTGCATGCAGGAGAAGGGCACGTCGCTGCGCGAATCGCTGAAGGCCTATCATGCGAAGGCCGAGGGCGAGTGCTATATCGACGTGTCGTTTCATCTCGTTGTTACCGACCCGACATCCTACGTGCTCGGCCAGGAGCTGCCGGCGCTCGTCGAGGATGGCTATACCTCGCTCAAGGTTTTCATGACCTATGAGAACCTCCGCCTGCGGGACGACCAGATCCTCGATACGCTGGATAGCGCCAGGCAATCCGGCGCGCTGGTCATGGTTCACTGCGAGAATGAGGATGCGATCCGCTATCTCATCGGCAAGCACGAGCAGAACGGCGAGCTCGCGCCGAAATTCCACGCACTGAGCAGGCCGGCCGCGGCCGAGCGCGAGGCGACGCATCGCGCCCTGTCGCTCGCCGAAATCGTCGGAACGCCGATCGTTATCGTCCATGTCTCGAACCGGCAGGCGATGGAGGAGATCGAGCGTGCCCGCAAGCGGGGCAGCGAGGTGGCGGGCGAGACTTGCCCGCAATATCTGCTTCTGACGGCCGATGATCTCGATGCGGCCGAGCTTGAAGGCGCAAAATTCGTCTGCTCGCCGCCGCCGCGCGACAAGGAAAGCCAGGAGGCCTGCTGGGAAGGGCTGCAGAGCGGCACATTCGAGCTCTTTTCCTCCGACCACTGCCCCTTCCGCTATGACGATGACAGCGGCAAGCTGAACGAGAAAGGCAAACGCCATTTCCGCTGGATACCGAACGGTATCCCAGGCGTCGAAACGCGGCTCCCTATCCTGTTTTCCGAAGGCGTCAGCAAGGGCCGCATCGACATCAACCGCTTCGTCGCCCTGTCATCGACCAACCACGCGAAGCAATATGGCCTCTATCCGCAGAAGGGCACGATCGCGATCGGCTCCGACGCCGATATCGCGCTCTGGGATCCGCAGAAGCAGGTGACGATAACCAACGATATCCTGCACCATGGGGCAGACTATACGCCCTATGATGGTCTCGATGTCCGCGGCTGGCCGGTCAGGGTGCTCCTGCGCGGCAAGACGATCGTCGACGGCCCGTCCTCGACCGGCACGCTGGGGCAGGGCGCCTATCTCAAGCGCAAGCGGTCTAGCTAAACGCTGCCTATTTCAGCGGAGCTTGCGGCGCCAGCCGCCGCAAGCTCCGTTTCGATTCCGTCATGCCCCCCGCAGGTGGGCAATATCCTTCATCGCCTTGTCCGCGGCTTCGAGCGCCTGGTCGATGTCATCGGCCTGGTGGGCGCTGCAAAGGAACATGTTGTGCTTCGGATGCAGGTAGATGCCATAGCGGAGCGCGGCGGCGCAGAAGGCGTTGGCGATCTGCAGGTTCGGGTCGTCCTGGAAGCGCAGCATCGGCATCTGGACGGGTCCGGTCTGGTGCAGAACGAAGCCGTGCCCTTTGGCGATCGAGGCAAAGCCGTCGCGGAAACGGGCGCCCATCGCTTCGATATGAGCGAGCGCGTCGGTTTCCTTCAGGATGCCGATGGTCTTGATGCTGGCCGCCATCGATGCGGAACCATACCAGAAGGAGCCCGTCGTGAAGATCTTCGAGGCGCCGTCCAGCATCCGGCGGCTTCCGGCGACGGCGGCGAGCGGCCAGCCGTTGGCGATCGCCTTCGAATAGGCGCCGAGATCCGGCTTGACGCCGTGCTTGGCCCAGCTGCCCCTGACATCGAGGCGGAAGCCGGCGCGGACGTCGTCGAGGATGAGGGCGGCCCCCGTCTTGTCGCAGATGCTGCGCGCATGCCTGAGGAAGGCCGGATCAGGCATTTCCTGATCGCGGTTCAGGTCGTGGCGGAAGGCCGTTAGCAGGATCGCGGCGAGATCGCCTCCGGCTGCAGCGACCGCCTCGTCCAGGCTCGCGGCATCATTGTAATCGAAGAGAATGACATGGGCGCGGTCTTCGGTGGTGACGCCGACGACCGAAGGCGAGCACCACGGCACCGCTCCGTGATAGGAGCCGCGTGCGACCAGGATCTTGCGCTTGCCGGTCGTGGCACGGGCGACCGTGACGCAGGTGGTCGTGGCGTCGGTGCCGTTCTTCTGGAAGAGCGCCCAGTCGGCGTAATCGATCGTATCGACGAAGAGCTCGGCGAGCTCGACCATCTTTTCCGTCGGGCCGTTATTGATGTCGCCATTGGCGATTTCGGCGAGCGCGGCCGCATCGACTTCAGCGTTCTTGTAGCCGAGGAGGTTCGGACCCCAGGCGCACATGAAGTCGATATATTCATTGCCTTCCGCGTCCCAGACGCGGCAGCCGTCGGATTTCGAGAAGAACTGCGGATAGCCGGGGCCGATCGCGCGGGTTGCCATATGGCCCCACATGCCGTTGGGGACGACCTTGCTTGCGCGCGCAAGCAGCTCGCTGTCGCGGCTGTTGTTCAAGCTATGCTCCATTTCATTCTCCCTGCATTGTCATGGCGCCGGGGGCGCGGATCGCTTCGATGACGTGATTGAGTTCTGGCGGGTGGGTGTTGGTGAAGAGGCAGGTCACGAGGCGTGCACGGGTTGGCGGCCGTAGGTCTTGTAGCGTTCCTTGACCTCCGCGAGATCGTCCGGCGTCAGCACCACCGGCTGCGAGAAGGAGCGGCAGAGGATGTACTGGCGCGCCAGCGTCTCCAGCTTCACCGTGCGCCCGAAGGCTTCCGCAACCGTTGCGCCGACCGCGACCATGCCATGATTGGCAAGCAGGCAGGCGGTCCGTCCTTCGATCGCCTCGACGGTGACGCCGGCGAGCTCCGGCGAGCCGAAGGCCGCATATTTCGAGCAGCGGATATCGTCGCCGCCGAAGCCGGCGATCATGTAGTGGAAAGCCGGAAGCGGCTCGCGGGCGCAGGAAAGCGCGACACAATTATCCGGATGCGCATGGACGATCGCCTGCACTTCCGGGCGGGCCTTGTAGACCGCGGCATGCAACGCCCATTCGCTCGAGGGCGTCATCTCGCCGGACCAAGCACCGTCGAGATCCATCTCGACGATCATCTCGGTGCGTAGCGACTTCGAGGGAACGCCCGTCGGCGTGATCAGCATGCCCGTAGCCGTCCTGACGCTGATGTTGCCGGAGGTGCCTGCATTCAGGCGAAGCGCTTCTGCTTCTCGCGATGCATCGACGAGGGACTGGCGAAGGTGTTCGGACGTTTCGGTCATGGGTCAGCCTTTCGGGGGCCAGCGGGTTAGAATGGGTTCCTCGACGATCGGGTGGCGCATGTCGTCCAGCGCCGAAGAGAAGAGCTCGAGGTTGCCGAGCTTGCCGGATTTCAGCATCAGCGCGATCGCGAAGGGTTGGGTGGCGACGGCCCGGGAGAACCCGGGCTCGCGATAAGGGCCGGGCTGCATGTCGCTGATCCCAAGAGCCCTGACGATGGCGCCCGATGTCTCGCCGCCGGCGACGACAAGACGGCGCACGCCGAGGTCCAGAACAATCGCCTTGGCGATCTCCGAGAGGATTTCTTCGGCGCGGGCGGCTATTTCGAGGCGGCCGTGCTCGGCCTGCAAAGCGTCGATGCGCTCCTGCGGCAGCGCGGTGCTGATCGCGAAATTGCGTCCATCGGCGATCGCAGCGGCTGCGAACTGGCGCGCTTCTGCGACGAGGTCATAGCCGGTATAGGCGCGGGCGATATCGAGCGTGCAGGCCGGATTGCCGCGCGCGAACTCCGTCAGCTGGGCAGCGCTTTGCGGCGCGACACTGCCGACGAGCACTGCGCCCGGGCCATCGACACCGGCAAGCCGGATCGTCGAGGGCTCGCTCGCCAATCCCTGCTCCAGCCAGACCGGAGGCAGATGCGCGGCGACCGAGGAGTTGCCGGTCAGCAGGCGCATATCGGCGGCGGCGCGGGCGAGTGCGGCCAGATGATGCTCGTAGAGCGTATCGGCGATGAACAGCGATTTCCCAGACCGTTCCGCCTGGTCATGGATACTGGCGCGGATCGCTTCCGGCCCCTTGTCGACCGCCGTGTAATCGACAAGCCCGACGGAGCGGCGGCTCTGGGCCTGAAGGACGCGGGCAAGGTTCGAATCCGTCATCGGCGTCAGCGGATCGAAACGCTTGGGGGATTCTCCGAGAAGCTCGGCGCCGCCGAACATGTGCCCCTGGAAGACAGTTCTGCGCGTTTCGCAAAGGGCCGGAACGAAGAGCGCCTTGTCGACCCCGAGGCGCTCCATGATCGCCTCGGCACAGGGGCCGATATTGCCTGCCGGCGTGGAGTCGAAGGTGGCGCAATACTTGAAGAATATCTGCCGGGCACCGTGATCGAGTAGGATCTCCAGGGCGCTCATGGCCGACTGGACGGCCTGATCGACCGGAATGACCCGAGATTTGAGCGCGATGATATGCGCCATCTCGACCTTCGCCGGCCGGCCGGTGCCGACGGAGAGCGACGTGGGGATGCCGCGTGCGACGAGCATGGAGGCGAGTTCGAGGCCGCCGGTCAGATCGTCGGCGATGACGCCGAGGAGCAGCGGGTGCGTATTTTCTCCTGCAGCCATCACGCTACCGCCTTGTCTGCTTCGATATCAGGGAAGTGGCAGGCGACCTTATGGCCCTGCTCGATGTCGGCTAGCTCGGGAACGGCGGTCGCACAGACGTCCTGCGCCTTCCAGCACCGCGTCCTGAACGGGCAACCCGAGGGAACATTCAGCGGGCTCGGCACATCGCCTTTCAAAGTGATCCGCTGGCGTTCGCGCTCGACATCGGGATCGGGCAGCGGCACGGCTGACAGCAGCGCCTTGGAATAGGGGTGAGCCGGCCGCTCGTAGATATTCGCGGCCTCGCCGATCTCGACGACCCGGCCGAGATACATGACGGCGACGCGATCCGAGACGTGGCGCACGACCGCGAGATCGTGGGCTATGAACACGTAGGAAATGCCAAGCTTCTGCTGCAATTCGTCGAGCAGGTTGAGAACGCCTGCCTGAACCGAAACGTCGAGCGCCGAGACCGGCTCGTCGAGCACCAGGATTTCCGGGTTGAGGGCGAGCGCACGGGCGATGCCGACGCGCTGTCTCTGCCCGCCCGAAAGCTCATGCGGGAAACGGTCGCCGTGCTCCGGCGCAAGACGCACAAGGTCCAGCAACTCGGCAGCACGCTCGAGCGCCGGCTTGCCGGTTACGCCGATCAGGCGCAGCGGCTCGGCGATGATGTCGCGGATGCGCATACGGGGATGAAGCGAGGCGAGCGGGTCCTGGAAGACGATCTGCAGGTTGCGGCGGAACTGGCGCATCTCGTCGGCCGAGAGCGTCGAGAGGTCGGTGCCCTTGAAGCGGACTTCGCCCGAAGTGGGCTCGACAAGCCTCAGCAGGCAACGGCCGAGCGTCGATTTTCCGCAGCCGGATTCGCCGACGAGCCCGAGCGTTTCGCCCTTCAGGAGATCGAAAGAGACGCCGCCGACGGCCTTGACCTCGCGAACGGACTGCCAGCCGAAGAGGCCGCCCTTGACCGGGAAGTTCTTGGTGACGTCGCGAACGGTCAGGACCGTTTCGGGCGCGCCGGATTCTAGTTTGCTGGCAGGCTTCATGAGTGCCTCACGCTTGCGATCGGTTGCTCGGAGGCGATGGTCTGAAGCTCGGCGGCGAAATGGCAGGCGCTCATGACGCCATCGGCCTGCCGGAGCGCCGGCTCCTGCGACCGGCAGATGTCCTTTGCCATGGAACAGCGCGGATGGAACGGACAGCCCTGCGGACGGGTGCTGAGCAGCGGCGGGCTGCCTGGGATCGGCTGCAGCGCGCCTTCCTTGCCGCTGATGGTCGGCAGACAGGAGAGAAGCCCGCGCGTATAGGGATGGCGCGAGTTGTAGAAGATCTCGCGAACCGGTCCCTTTTCCATCACCTTGCCGGCATACATGACGATGACGGTGTCGGCCGCACCGGCAACGACGCCGAGATCGTGGGTGATCAGCACCAGCCCCATCGAGAATTGCTTCTGCAGGTCCTTGAGAACTTCGAGGATCTGCGCCTGCACGGTGACATCGAGTGCCGTCGTCGGTTCGTCGGCGATCAGCACTTCGGGATTGTTGGCGACCGCCATGGCGATCATCACGCGCTGGCGCATGCCACCCGAAAACTCGTGCACATACTGGTTGGCGCGCACCTCCGGCTGCGGAACGGAGACGAGTGTCAGGAGCTCGATCGCCTTCTGCCTGGCGGCCGACGCCGACATGCCGGGATTGTGGAGGCGCACCGCCTCGGCGATCAGCTTGCCAACGGTGATGACGGGGTTCAGCGCCGTCATGGGATCCTGGAAGACGAGGCCGATCTTGCTGCCGCGCAGCCGCTGCATGCGGCGCTCGGGAGCGCCGATGAGTTCCTCGCCGCGCAGCTTGATCGAGCCCGAGACCTTCGACTGAGCCGGGGCGAGGCCCATGACGGCGCGCATGGTGATCGACTTGCCGGAGCCGGACTCGCCGACGATGCCGACGACCTTGCCGGCTTCGGCGACGAAATCGACACCGCGGACGATCTCGACGCCGTTGCGCAGCGTTACCTTGAGATCGTTGACTTCAAGCAATGGTTCGGTGTTGGCCATCGATCAGTGCTCCCTGGGATCGAGGATGTCGCGCAGGGCGTCACCGATGAAATTGAAACCGAGGCCGAGCGACAGGATCGCGATGCCTGGACCGAAGGCGACCCACCAGGAATAGAAATGCGCCGCGCCATCGGAGATCATCGCCCCCCATTCGGGGCTCGGCGGCTGGGCGCCGAGGCCGATGAAGCTCAGCGATGCCGCGAGCAGCACGACCTGGCCAAAGTCCATCGTGGCGCTGATAATCGTCGGCGTCCAGGAGAGCGGCAGGATGTGCTTGGTGAGCAGCCGGAAGGATGTGGCGCCGCCGGCGCGCGCCGCCTCGATATGGTCGCGCGAGATGACATCGAGCACCTGTCCGCGCATCAGCCGGGCATAGACCGGCCACCACACGGCGATCACCGCGATCGCGGCATTCTGCAGCCCGGGGCCAAGCGAGGCTGCGACGGCCATGGCGAGCAGAACCGGCGGGAAGGCGAGCGTCACGTCGACGAGACGCATGATCAGCCCGTCGACCCAGCCGCCGAAGAAGCCGGCGATGGCGCCGAGTACCGAGCCGATGGCCACGGAACAGACCACGACGACGACAGAGATGGCGATCGAATAGCGCGCACCGTAGAGCGTGCGCGTCAGCACGTCACGGCCGAGCGCGTCGGTGCCGAGCCAATGCTGCAGGGAGGGTTCCAGCAGTTTCCGGCCGACGATCTTCAGCGGATCGTAAGCGCTCCAGATATCGATCGTCAGCGCGACGAAGACCCAGAAGAAGACGATGGCGAGGCCGATCGTCAGGACCGGGCGTGTCGTGATGACCGAGAACCGCTGTGTTGAGGTGCTTATCGACAGAGACATCGGATCATCCCAACTTCAGGCGAGGATTGGCGAAGGCATAGGCCACGTCGGTGACCAGGTTCGTCAGCAGGAAGGCGGATGCGCCGATGAGGGAGACGCCGATGATCGCCGGGTAATCGAGCGTGCGGGCGGAATCGACGGCATAGGAGCCGATGCCCGGCCAGGCGAAGACCGCTTCGGTCAGCACCGCGCCGGTGATCAGGTAGGCGAAGGAATAGCCGATGATCGTCAGTGTCGGGATCATCGCGTTGGGAAGCGCGTGGCGCAGCAGCGTGCGCGCCTCGCCAGCGCCCTTGGCCCGGGCCGCGAGAATGTAGTCCTGCCCGAGCGCATCGAGCATGCTGGCGCGCACCAGGCGGGAGATGATGCCGGTGACCGACCAGCCGAGCACGAAGGCCGGCAGGACGAGATGTTCCAGAGCATTGAAGAAGGTGGCGAACTGCCCGGCGATCAGCGCGTCGATCGTGTACATGCCGGTGACGAATTCCGGTGCGACGGCGCGGGCATCGAGGCGTCCCGGTCCAGGGATGACGCCGAACTTGACGGTGAAAAGATAGAGGAAGAGCAGGCCGGACCAGAAGACCGGAACCGTCGAGCCGAACAGCGCGAAGAAGCGCGCCAGATAATCGGCTGGCCGGTCGCGGAACCGGGAGGCGACGACGCCGAGCGCGATACCGCTGAGGGTGCCGAACAGCATGGCGAAGATGACGAGCTCGAGCGTTGCGGGCAGGCGCTCGGCAATATCGGTCAGAACCGGGCGGCGCGTGCGGAACGAGATGCCGAGATCACCGGAAACGAGGTTCTTGATATAGACGACATATTGCTCGGGCACGCTCCGGTCGAGGCCCCATCGCTGCTTGGCGGCGGCGACGACTTCAGGATTGTTCATCTGCCGCTCGCTGACGAGAGCCGAGAGCGGGTCTGCCTGGGTGAAGTGCGACAGCAGGAAGGCGACCGTTGCCACGCCGAGCAGCAAGAGGGGAATGGAGATCAGCCTTCGAAGAACATACCGGGTCATCTGACGGAAACTTTCCTGTTACTGTCCGCCGCGGGTTGGGCCTGCGGCGGCCGTACCGTTTCTCTGCAAGCGGCATTCTACTGCTACAGCCGCGCCTGCCCAATCGGCTGCGCAAGATGCGCTTCCGCGAAGGGTTCGATCCGGGCCAGACGGCTCTGGTTGCCGGAGGCTGATGGCCTCCGGCAGAGCGGCAGCAGATGGTCGGCCGTTGCTTAGTCGGCCTTGATGTCCGAGAGGACGATGTTGCAGCAGGCCGAGAAGCGCAGGCCGGAGACCCCCTTGCGGGAAACCAGCACCGCATCGGGAGCGACGATCGGCACGATCACATGGTCGTTGGCCATGGTCTCGCCGAGCTTGCCGAACAGTTCGGCGCTCTTGTCGCCACCGGCAGACAGGGCTTCCGCAAGGATCTTCGGCGTTTCCGGATTGGCAAGTGCCGGGTCGGCCTTGCCGCCCGCGCGCTTGTACCAGACAGTGCCGTCCATCATCGCGAAATACTGGGCGTATTGCGAAGAGCCATAATAGTCAGGGGCGAAGAAGACGGCGGTCAGCGGAATGCCGTCGCTGTTGATCTTCTCGCGCCAGACCGAGAATTCGACCGGCTTGAGCTCGAGCTTGATGTTGATCTCGGCCAAATCCTGCTGAATTTTCTGCATCATCAGCGAGTAGTCGACGCCGTACTGGTTGACGTTCGGGTAGGTCGCGTCGAGCGTGAAGCCATCGGTCACGCCTTCTTCGGCCATCAGCTTCTTGGCCTTCTCGACGTCATATTTCGGCGCCTCGCCAGTGCCGCTGCCGGGGAAGCCGGTCGGGATCGGCGAGCTCAGGCGCTTGCCCTTGCCGTCGACGGTCAGGTCGATGATGCCGTCGTAGTCGATGGCGCTGGCAATCGCTTCGCGGATCTTGGCATTCAGCGGGTGCGGCAGGTTCTTGGCGCCGGGGCTGATGGCGATATAGACCATGTTGAAGGACGGCTTGGTATCGACGACGATATCAGGATTGGTGATGTTCTTCGCCGTGGTCGGGTCGACCTGCGTGGCGATATCGGCACTGCCGCTTTCGAGCAGCTGCGTCTGGCTGACGGCATCCTTGGTCTGCAGGAAGACGAATTCGCCGACGGCAGGCTTCTTGGCCCAGTAGTTTTCGTTGCGCTTCAGGCGCAGTTCGTGGTCCGGGCTGTAGTTCGACAGAACGTAGGGGCCGGCGCCTGCCGAATTGGCGAGCAGCCACTGTTCGGCGGTGTCCTTGGCGCTCGCATCGGCGCCGGCATCGCCGCCATGCTGCATGACGAGATCGGAATTGATGATGCCGGCATAGGGAGCCGTCAGCGATCCGACGAACTCGGAGTTTGCCGCCGAGAGCGTCACGACGACGGTTGCAGCGTCCGGGGCTTCGATTGAGGTGACGTTGTCGAGAAGGTAGGCCATGCCGCCCTTCATGTTCTTCAGGCGCTCGAGCGTCCACTTGACGTCCTTGGCCTCGACGGCGGAACCGTCGGAAAATTTCGCGGCCGGATCGAGCTTGAAGGTGATGACCTTCTGGTCGGCGCTCGTGCTCCACTCCTTGGCGAGCGACGGCACCAACTTGTTGTCGGGCGAGAGATCGACGAGGCGGTCATAGACCGAGCTCAGGTAGATTTGACAGGTGTCGCAGAAGGCCCTGGAGGGGTCGAGCGAGTTGAGGTCCATGTCGCGGGCAATCACGACGGGCTTGCCTGCATCCTGCGCAAAACCTGCGGTGGGGGCGGCGAGAACCGACGCAAAAAGCGCGGCCGCAATCGCCGTCGCGCCCGCATATCGGCGCTTGTTGGTAAAATGAAATTCCGGCATTTTGAGTAACATTGAATATACTCCCGTTCCACCACTGAGGCTTTGTGCGCGCCGATCTTTGTTGCGTTTTGTGGTCTGCGCAGGTGGATAATGGCACCGATCTTTTCGGACCAAATTGACAATCGCGAACCATATCGTGCAATAAACGAATACAAATGTCGCTTTATTCATCATGTTTCTGTGATGCCTGCGGTTAGGAAAATGGACGCTACCAGCAGCCTTGTGAGCACGCTTCCGGATGGTGCCGAACGCCGGAGATCGATTGCCGTAATCGTGGGTAGAGAGCCCTCGCTCCATAGTATTCTTGTGGCTGTCGAGCCGTTCCGCGCTGCCAACCGGGTGGGCAAGGCGCAGCTCTTCAGCATCGATTTCATGCCCGGCGATCCGCGCGATACGCCGAGCAGCATGGACATCGCCGTGCCGCGAACGGCGACCTTCGACGACCCCAAGAAATACGATCTGATCCTGCTGATGTTCACCTATACGGTGGCAGATGAGGCCAAGGGAAAGCTGTTTCGCTGGCTGCGGCGGCAGGCGGCGGGCGGGGCACATCTCTGCGGCATGGATACCGGGCCGCTGGTGCTTGCCGAGGCCGGATTGCTCAACGGTTACACCGCTACGGGACACTGGACCGGCATGGCGTCACTGAAGGAGCTGGCGCCCAGCGGCACGATCGTCGAGCAGCTCTATGTCATCGACCGCAACCGCTCGACCTGTGCCGGACAGGCATCGAGCCTCGATTGCTCGATGGCGCTGCTCCGGCGTATGTGCGGCGACACGCTCTATCATCTCGTCTGCAACGAGCTCGTCTATACCGCGCCGCGCGCTGCCGAGACGCGCCAGCGCGAGATCGTCAACGGCCAGTCCTGGCTTGCCAATCCGATCCTGCTGAAAGCGCAGCGCATCATGCAGGAAACGGTCGAGGATCCGCTCGATATGGATAGTGTGGCAGAGCGCTGCGGGGTTTCGGCGCGGGAGCTTCAATATCTCTTCAAGCGCTATCTCAATACCAACCCGAAGAAGATGTATATGGCCTTCCGTCTGCAGCACGCGAAGGAGCTGTTGCTCTATAGCTCGATGAGCATCCGCGAGACCGGGCTCGCCAGCGGCTTTGCGACGCCGTCAGCCTATTACCGTGCCTTCCACGCCGTTTATCAGAAGAGCCCGCAGGAATATCGCGGCGATTTCGCCAAGAACCGCTCGGCAATGTACGGCCGCAATCTCTACTGACGCTCTTCGCTCTCCAGCATCTCCCAGCCGCCGGACAGAAGGTCGCTATGTTCTCCAAGACCCGGGGAGCGGCGTGATGTGTCGAGCGAGGCGTCCGAGAAGACGATCGGCGTGCGGATGCCGGGCGCGCCGTCGTTTTCGACCACCATGCCACGATGCAGGATCTGCGGGTCGGTGAAGACATCGGTGAGGTCGTTGATCGGACCGGCGGGTACGCCTGCGCGTTCCAGACCGGAAAGCAGCTGATCGCGGGTGACGCGCTTCGTCTGCAGCTCCAGAATCTCGGTCAGGGCGGCGCGGTTGTGAACGCGGCTCGGATTGGATGTGAAGCGCGGATCCGCGGCGAGCTCGGGAACGCCCAGGATCGCTCCGAGCTTGGCAAACTGGCTGTCGTTCCCGCAGGCGATGATGACGTCGCCATCGGCAACCGGAAAGACCTGGTAGGGGGCGATATTCGGATGGGCATTGCCGAGACGCTTTGGCGAGACGCCGGAGGCGAGGTAGTTCATGCCCTGGTTGGCGAGCACCCCGACCGTGCTGTCGAACAGCGCCATGTCGATATGCTGGCCAGCGCCGGTCTTCTCGCGCAGCGCCAGCGCCGCCTGGATGGCGATGACGGAATAGAGGCCGGTAAAGATATCGGCAAAGGCAACGCCGATCTTCTGCGGCTGCCCCTCGGGCTCGCCGGTCAGATGCATGATCCCGGCCATGCCCTGGACGATGAAATCGTAGCCGGCGCGCGAGGCATAGGGGCCGGACTGGCCGAAGCCGGTGATCGAGCAGTAGATCAGCCGCGGATTGATCTCCTTCAACGCCGCATAATCCAGCCCGAACTTGGCAAGGCCGCCGACCTTGAAGTTCTCGATCAGCACATCGGCGCCGCGGATCAGCTCTTTGATATGTTCGAGATCGCCGGGTGCATTGAAATCGGCGGTGACGCTGAGCTTGCCGCGATTGCAGGCGTGGAAGTAGGCGGCCGTCGTTTCCTGGCCGGCTTCGACGAAGGGAGGCCCCCAGCGTCTTGTGTCGTCGCCCTCGGGGGATTCGATCTTGATGACGCTGGCGCCGAGATCGGCAAGCGTCTGTCCGGCCCAGGGGCCGGCCAGAATGCGCGCGAGTTCGACCACTCGTATTCCGCTGAGGGGCGTTGCCATGTCTGTGTGGCTCAGAAGAAGGCCTGGATGTCCGTCTGGGCGCGGCCGAGGATCAGCGCATGGACGTCATGCGTGCCCTCGTAGGTGTTGACCGTCTCCAGGTTTTGCGAATGGCGCATGACGTGGAATTCGATCTGGATGCCGTTGCCGCCGTGCATGTCGCGGGCCTGGCGGGCGATATCCAGCGCCTTGCCGCAATTGTTGCGCTTGACGATGGAGATCATTTCCGGCGCCATCTTGTGCTGGTCCATCAGCTGGCCGACGCGCAGCGAGCCCTGCAGGCCGAGCGCGATTTCCGTCTGCATGTCGGCGAGCTTCTTCTGGTAAAGCTGCATGCCGGCGAGCGGCTTGCCGAACTGCTTGCGGTCGAGGCCGTACTGGCGGGCGCGGAACCAGCAATCTTCGGCCGCTCCCATGACGCCCCAGGAAATGCCGTAGCGGGCGCGGTTCAGGCAGCCGAACGGACCCTTCAGGCCCGAAACGTTGGGCAGCAGCGCATCTTCGCCGACTTCGACGCCGTCGAGCACGATTTCGCCGGTGATCGAGGCGCGCAGCGACAGCTTGCCGCCGATCTTCGGAGCCGAAAGACCCTTCATGCCCTTTTCGAGCACGAAGCCGCGGATCTCGTTGTTATGGGCTTCCGACTTTGCCCAGACGACGAAGACGTCGGCGATCGGCGCGTTGGAAATCCACATCTTGGAACCGCGCAGGCGATAGCCGCCCTCGATCTTTTCGGCGCGGGTCTTCATGCCGCCCGGATCGGAGCCTGCATCCGGCTCGGTCAGGCCGAAACAGCCGATCAGATCGCCCGAGACGAGGCCCGGCAGATACTTCTTCTTCTGTTCGTCGGAGCCGTAGGCATAGATCGGGTAGATGACCAGCGAAGACTGGACACTCATCATCGAACGGTAGCCCGAGTCGATGCGTTCGATCTCGCGGGCAACGAGGCCGTAGGCGACGTAGGAAGCGTTGGCGGCGCCGTATTCCTCCGGCAGCGTGACGCCGAGCAGGCCGGTCTGACCCATCAGCCTGAAAAGGCCGGCATCGGTCTGTTCGTCGAGATAGGCTTCCTGGACGCGCGGCAGCAGCTCGGCCTTGGCGAAGGCGGCCGCCGAGTCGCGGATCATCCGCTCATCTTCGGAGAGCTGTTCGTCGAGAAGGAAGGGATCGCTCCAGACGAAAGCGCTGGAGGACTTGCGGGCGGTGTTGGGAGAACTGGACAAAAGCGATCCTCGCGGCAAACGACGTGATACCATTCGAGTTTATGCATTTATCAATTGCGCGCTAGCCGCGAAAACCATAATTACACATAAGTTGATGTATGGCATGCATAGGTTAGAGATGCGCCAGAGACGATTTCTTCCCCATATCAGCCATCTCTCGGCCTTCGAGGCGGTGCTGCGGAACGGCTCTACCGCCGCGGCCGCCCGGGAGCTGAACCTGACGCAGAGCACGGTCAGCCGGCTGATCCAGACGCTGGAACAGCAGCTCGGCCGGGCGCTGTTCGAACGCCACAAGCAGCGCCTGGTGCCGACCGAGGCGGCGCAGGCCTATGGCCGCGATATTACCCGCGCACTCGACCTGATCCAGCGCGGCAGCATGGAATTCTCGGCCAATCCCGGCGGCGGCACGCTGACGCTGGCGATCCTGCCGGCTTTCGGCACCCGCTGGCTGGCGCCGCGGCTCGGCGGCTTTCTGAAAGATCACCCTGGGATCAACGTCAATCTGGCGACGCGCCTCAAGCGCTTCAATTTCGCCGCCGAAGGCTTTGACGCCGCAATCCATTTCGGCACTGCCGACTGGCGCGAAGCCGATCATCTCAAGCTCTTCGACGAGCGCCTGACGGCGTGCATCTCACCAACGCTGCTGCAGGAAAGGCCGGTCGGCAAGCCCGAGGATGTGCTCCATCTGCCGCTCCTCCAGCTGGAGACCCGCACCAGCGCCTGGGCGATCTGGTTCGCAGCGCAGGGCATTAAGCCGCGCGGCGTCACCGGCATGCTCTTCGACCAATTCGCCACGATGACCCAGGCCGCCATCGCCGGCCTCGGCGTGGCGCTGCTGCCGGATTATCTGGCGAAGGACGAAATCCAGGCCGGCCGGCTCCTGCCGCTCCTCAAGCCGTCCATCACCGGCACCGGAACCTATTGGCTCGCCTGGCCCCAATCGCGCGCCAGCTACCCGCCGCTCGTGTCGTTTCGCTCATGGCTGGCGAAGATAGTGGACGAGAGCCCTTGGGGCATCGCGGACTAGCCTCAAGCCACCGCCAGCTTCCGCTGTGCGGAAAGTGCCCGGATGCAGGTTAGTGCCAGGATGATCATCGGCAGGCAGACGAGGTAGGAGGAGCGGATGCCGAAATGTTCGGCGACGAAGCCGAGGAGTGGCGGGGCGAGGAAGAACACCACGAAGGACATCTGCGCGAGGGCCGCGACATTGAGATGCGAGGCGCGGTCGCGGCGCTGGGCGGCGGCCGAGACTGCGAGCGGGTAGACCGCGCTGCAGCCTGAGCCCATCAGGGCGAAGCCGAGGAGTGCCACATATTCATGCGGCGCCAACCAGACGGCGGCGAGGCCTGCGGCCGACACCAGAAGCAGCACGAAGGCGACGTTCCGCGAGCCGAAGCGATCGACAAACGGGTCGGCGAAAAGGCGAGTGACGGCCATGAAAAAGGTGAAGAGCGTCAGGCCAAGACCGCCGATGAAGGGTACGGACTGGAAGACGTCGCGCATGTAGATCGCCGACCAGTCGATGCCCGCGCCCTCGACGAGGAAGGCGGCGATACCGATGGCGCAAAGCGGCAACAAGCCGCGCGTCGGCAGCGCGATGTGGCCGGCATCCGCATGTTCGGCCATCTGGCGCACCGGCGCGTTCTGCATGCCTGAAATGGCGATGGTGCCGACCACGAGGACGAACGCGAAGGTCAGGCCGAGATGCATATGCACCGAGACTTCGGCCTGGCGAAGCGCTGCCGATACCAACGCGGTGACGAAGAAACCCAGGCTCCAGAAGCCGTGGGCGCGGTTCATCACGCCCTTGCCGAGCCTTGCCTCGACGCGGTCGATCTCGACATTGAGATTGATCTCCAGCGCACCGGCGAGCAGGCCTTCGCAGAAGAGGATCGCGAAAACGAGGGGCGCGCTGCCCGCCCAGGGAACAAGCGCGAGCAAAGCGGAGGTCCCGAGAACGGTCAGGAATGCGGTCTTGCGGGCGCCGAAGCGGGCGATCAGCGGCGAGGAAAAGGTCAGCGACACCAGCGCGCCGATCGCCGCGCCAATCAGCGTCAGCCCGAGTTCCGATTTATCGACCTGCAGGCTCTCCTGCAGATCGGGCAGGCGTGATAGCATCGCGCCCATGGAGACAGCGAACAAGAAGAAGCAGATGTAGATCCGCTGCTGCGGCTGGATTGACATGATGCCTCGCGGTCTTCGGCTGATGGTTGCGCCCGCTTCAGGGCGTACAAAGAGAAGTCGTCAGTAGCACAGGAAACCGGATCGGTGGAAGGCCGCTAACATATTGCTAAAATTTGAAAATCCGTGTTGCTTTCATGCTACGGTCTTCGGCGCTGCAGTCACCGCTCTCCTGTCGTTCTTCACGCCCGTCATCGGCATCCGCACCGCGGTTGCGCAGGAGAGCGCACAGATCTGCGAGAGAAAGCCGTTCGAGCAGCAGTCCTATATCGTCTGCTCGCCGGACGCCGCCAAGGGCAGTTTACAGCTCTTCTGGAAAGGCGCCGATGGTCAGCCCTACCGGACCTTCTCGCAGCTGGCGGACAGTTTGACGGCGAAAGGCAAGACGCTGGTCTTCGCGATCAATGCCGGCATGTATCAGCCGGATTTCACGCCGCTCGGTCTCTATGTCGAGAACGGGCAGGAACTTCGCCCGGCCGAGACGGGCACCAGGACGGGCGAGCCGGGCAAGATCCCGAATTTCTACAAGCAGCCGAATGGCGTTCTCTATTGGGGCTCAGCCGGGGCTGGCATCCTTTCGACTGGAGACTTCATCAAGCAGAAGCCGGCTGCGGAATTCGCGACGCAATCCGGTCCGATGCTGGTGATCGACAATAGGCTGCATCCGGCTTTGATCCCCGGTTCGTCTGACCGCACGCGACGGAGCGGCGTGGGTGTCTGTGACGGCGGCAAGGTCCGCTTTGCGATCAGCGAAGACAGCGTGAACTTCCACGATTTCGCCCGCTTTTTCCGCGATGGCCTGCATTGCCCGAACGCTCTCTTCCTCGATGGCGGCAATGGCAGCGGCCTCTTCAATCCGGCGCTCGGCCGCAATGACTATTCCTGGCACGGCGGATATGGGCCGATCGCTGGATTTGTTCAGTAAGCGATCCAGATAATGACCTTCAGAGCCCCGCATTCCGGCCAATAAATGCACAGGCGTGCAAAAAGTGCATTTTTGTCATTGCCGTGTCACGCGGCAGCGATAGCTACCTCCCGAAAGGCTCGCCGGGGAGCAGCCTGCAGAAGAGGAAAAAGGTCATGAACAGACGCGAATTTCTTATCACTTCGTCGGCCGCAGCGGGCCTCTTGGCAATGCCGCGCTTTGCTTCTGCAGCCGGAGAGACGATCGATCTCTATAGCGGCTCCGATGCCAACATCATCGATTTCTGGTCGAACATCGTGGTTCCGGCCTTCTCGAAGGCTCACCCCGAGCTGGCGATCAAGGTCACCGATGCCGGCGACAATACCGGTCTTCGCGCTATCGCCGACCGCGGCCTCGCTGCTCTGAAGAGCAAGACTGATCCGCAGGCCGACATTTTCGAACATTTCGACCCGCGTCTTCCGGCTGGCGGCATCGATGCCGGCCTCTGGGTCAAGTTCTCGGCCGAGAACATCGAGGGCTTCGATCACGTCAACCCGCTGAGCGTCGATAGCGAATATTCGCTGCCCTATCGCGGCTCGCAGGTTCTGCTCGCTTACGACACGACCAAGCTCGACCCGAAGAACGCGCCGAAGACCTGGGAACAGCTGACGGCCTGGATCAAGGCGAACCCGGGCCAGTTCATCTATAATCGTCCTGACAAGGGCGGCTCCGGCGGCAATTTCGTTCGTCGCGCCATTCATGAAGCCAATGGCCGCGACCCGAAGAAGTTCACCGTCGACAACTTTACCGCCGACTATGCCAACCAGACGCTGACGCCGGCCTGGAAGATCCTCACGGATCTTGCGCCGTCGCTCTACGAAAAGGGCGCCTATACCGCCGGCAATACCCAGTCGATCCAGCTTCTGGCACAGGGCGTCGTCACCATGACCCCGGTCTGGTCCGACCAGATTCTGCAGGCGATCGCGCAGGGCGTTCTGCCCGAGACGACCGGCCTCGTTCAGCTGAGCGACCTCGCGCTCTGCGGCGGCTTCTCGCGCATGACCGTCTTCTCGAACGGCGCTCACAAGGATGCCGCGCTGAAGCTCGCGGCCTTCCTGCTTACCAAGGAGATGCAGGAAGCGATCATCACCGAGATCGGCGGCTTCCCGGGCGTTTCCTGGGATCACATCTCGGACGAACTGCGCAAGAAATACGCCGACGTCATCCCGACGACCATTCCGGTTTTCCCGAGCGGTGATTGGGAAACCAACATCAATGACGGCTGGTACCGCAACGTCGCTCCGAACATCAGCCGTACCTGATGCGCAGACGGATACCGGTACAATCGCCGGCGCGTGAAGGCGCGCCGGCCAAGAGTGCCTCGGCGGGGCTGCTTCTGGTCGCCCTGCCGGTTCTGCTTCTCGGCTGGCTGATCGTCTACCCGATCATCTCGGCGGTCATGGGCACGATCTTCGTGCGCCAGGCGGATGGAAGCTCTGAGTTTTCGCTCGCTTCCTACCAATTCTTCTTCACCGACAGCTACAGCCTCGCCAATCTCTGGGTTACGCTTTGGACGACCTTCGTCTGCGGCCTGCTGCTCGTCGTCATCGGCTTGCCGATCGCGCTCTACTTGCGTTTCTCGCAGGGACGGCTTGCCGGCTACGTCCAGGGGCTGGCGATCTTTCCGATGTTCGTGCCGTCGATCATCCTGTCCTACGCGCTGATCCGCACCATCGGTCCGAACGGCACAGTCGACATCCTGTTGAATGCCGTCGGGCTGCCGAAACTGCCTTCTCCTTATCTGACGCCCTGGGGACCGGTGATCGGCCTCGTCTGGGACAACCTGCCGCTGACCGTGCTGATGCTGACGGCCGGCCTCAGTAGCATCTCGAAAAGCTCGATCGAGGCCGCGCGTGACGTCGGCGCCAAGCCTTTCCGCGTCTTCATCTCGATCATCATGCCGCGCATGGGCAATTCGCTGCTGGTGACCGCATCCTTCGCCGTTCTCGGCATCTTCTCGTCCTTCACGCTGCCATACGTGCTCGGTCCCGCGTCGCCTGAGATGATGGGTCCGTTCATGCAGCGCACCTTCTCCGACATGAACGATCCGCTGAATGCGCTGACGCAGGCCGTCATCTCCTTTGCCTTCTGCCTCGTCTTCGGCATCTTCTATGTGCGCTCGATCGCCAGAAACCGGGAGGGACGCCGATGACGCCGGTCGAAAACACCGCTTCACGCGCCAGGATCGATTGGACCGGCATCTGCTTTGCGGTCCTGCTGACGCTCTTCATCGCGCTGCCGCTCGTCGTCGTCGGAACCTGGGCCTTTACCGAGGTTTGGCGCTATCCCTCCGTCATTCCGCAGCAGTTCGGCCTACGCTTCTGGCATCAGACGCTGTCGCGTGCCGATGTCTGGGATGCGCTGACGCTGAGCCTGCGGCTGACGGCAACCGTCACCATCCTTTCGGCGATCATCTGCCTTCCGGCGGCCTATGCCTTCGCGCGGATGAAATTTCCGGGCCGCAACATCCTCTTCCTGTCCTTCCTTGCATCGCACGCCTTCCCGAAATTCGGCCTCTTGGTGGCGATCGCCGGCATCTTCCTGCAGCTAGGGCTGATCAGCACCTTCTGGGGCGTCGTGCTGATCCAGCTCGTCGGCACGCTGATGCTGATGATCTGGATTCCGGTTGCCGCCTTTCAGAATGTCGATCGCCGGATGGAGGAGGCAGCGCGGGATGCAGGCGCCACGCCGCTTCGGGTCTTCTGGTCGATCACCCTGCCGCAGGCGGGACCGACGATCGCCGCCGCTCTGCTTCTGACCTTCGTCGGCACCTTCTACGAAACCGAGGGCGCCTGGCTGATCGGCGCGCCCGAGATCCGCACCATGCCGGTCCTGATGATCACCTTCATCAACAACCAGATCGTCGTCCAATATGGCGCCGTGCTTTCGGTGATGCTCTGGGTGCCGTCCTTCATCGCCTTGATGTTTGCCCGCCGCGTCGTCGGAACGGGTGCATTCGCCCGGGGCTTCGGTGCATAATATGATTGGGTTCTGCCCGAAGAGAGGCTGCTAATGGCACGTTTGACGATCAACGGCGTTTCGAAGAGCTTCGGCACGTCTTTCGCCGTGCGCGATTTCTCGCTCGATGTCGAGGACGGCGAGCTCGTCTGCCTTCTCGGCCCCTCCGGCTCCGGCAAGTCGACGTTGCTGCGCATGATCGGCGGCTTCGAGCGCCCGACCGGCGGTTCGATCCTGATCGACGCCAAGGATGTCACCGGCCTCCCGCCGGAAAAGCGCCCGACCGGCATGGTGTTCCAGAGCCATGCGCTCTGGACGCATATGGACGTGTTCAACAACATCGCCTTCGGCCTGAAGCTGCGGCGTTTGCCAAAAGCGGAAATCCGCGACCGCGTCGAAGGCGCTCTCGAGCTCGTCGGTCTCTTGAACTACGGCAAGCGCCAAACCACACAGCTCTCCGGCGGGCAGCAGCAGCGCGTCGCGCTGGCGCGTTCGCTCGTGCTGGAGCCGAAGATCCTACTGCTCGACGAACCCTTCGCCAGCCTCGACCAACATCTGCGCGAGCGGTTGCGCGAAGAGGTCAAGGATATCCAGCAGCGGCTCGGCATCACCACCCTCTTCGTCACCCACGGGCAGGATGAGGCGCTGGCGCTCGCCGACCGCATCGTCGTCATGCGTGACGGCGGCACGGAGCAGATCGCGCCGCCGGATGTCATCTATCGGGAGCCGCGGACTGCCTTCGTTGCCGGTTTCATCGGCTCGATGAATTTCGTCCGCACGACCATCAGGAACGGGATCAGCGAACATCCGGCCTTTCCGCTTGCCGTTCCGGTCGGTGATGGCGACGTGGAGATCGCCTTCCGGCCCGAGGCGCTTTCGCTTTCGCCTTCCGAGAAGAAGGCTGCATCGGTGCATCGCACGATCGATTTCGGCACCCACAAGCTTGTCGACATCGATCTCGCCGACGGCAGCCGCCTGAAATCGATGACCGCGCCCGATACCAATTGGTCGAAGGGCAGTTTCGTCGAGCCGAAAGTTGCAGCTTACTTCGCATTCCGCGATAACGGCCTCGTCTATCAATCGCCGCAAGCCGGCCATCAGGGACAGAGGCAAGTATTCGGTCATGTCTGACACCAAGGGCGTAGCAATCAAGACGGACGGGCATCTCACCTGGCTGAAGTGGCATCGCGGCCACCGGCGGGCCGGCGACATATCCTTCACACGCGAGCGGATTGCCGAAGGCATGGCGCTTGGTGCGAGCGTCGAGATCGATCTCGTCTGCTTCGCGGGTGATGGCTTTGCCGTCCTGCATGACGACGTGCTGCATCCTGCAACGACCGGCGAGGGCGCTGTCGCCGATGCCTCGGCTGACTATCTCCGCAGCCTCTATCTTCGCGATCACGAGGGCCAGCCGACCGTTAACCCGGTCATGCTGATCGACGATCTCGGCCGCCTGATCGAGGAGATCGATTGCCATCCGGATGCGGTGCTGCAGCTCGATCTCAAGGAATATTCGGTTCGCATCAGCGAAGCCGATGTCGCCGCCTTTGCCAAGGCGATCTCGCCGGTGGCGAAATCGGTCATTCTCTCAGGGGGTGATGCGGTGGCCGTCGAGCGTCTGTCGCGCGCCGTCCCCGCCATGCCCGTCGGCTACGATCCCTGCCATGACGGCGCGATCGAGCGTCTCATGGAAAGCCGCGATTTCGCGGGCTTTGTCTCGGGCGCGATTGAAGCGTCGCCGAAGGCAACGATGATCTATCTGCACCACAAGCTGGTGCTATTCGCCGATGCGGCGGGCTTCGACATGATCGGCGCCTTCCACCAGGCGGGCCGGACGATCGACGCCTATACGATCAATCGCGCCATTCCCGATGTCCTGCCGGATGTTCGCCGCCTGCTGGCGCTGAAGGCCGACCAGATCACCACCGATGACCCGGTTGGCCTCGAGGCACTGATCGCGTCCAGTCGCTAGCCTTCGCGGAAGCCGTCCACGAGCCAGGAATGGACCGCGGTGTTTGCCGCAAGGATATCGCCATTCGGAGTTACCGGGCCGCCCGAGAAGGCTGAAACCTTGCCGCCCGCTTCTTCGACCAGCAAGGCCGATGCGCCGTAATCGTGCAGTGACAACCCATCCTCGAAGAAGCCATCCAGGCGGCCGCAGGCGACATAGGCGATGGAGAGTGCTGCCGAGCCCAGCCGTCTCACACCGGCCGTCTGATCCATCAGCCGCTGCAGGGCCGACAGATAGGTTTCCTTCTTCACCGCCTTGACCTGGCCGGGAACAGGAAGACCGGCACCGATCAGGACGTTCTCGATATCACCATTGTCGATGCAGCTGATCGTCTCGCCGTTGAGATAGGCGCCGCGGCCCGCTTCGGCGCTGAAGAGTTCGTCGAGCATCGCGTCATAGACGACGCCGGCGACGACCTTGCCGTGTTCGGCAATCGAGATCGTCATGCCGAAATGCGGGATGCCCCAGGCATAGTTCGTCGTGCCGTCGATCGGGTCGATGTAGATGATGGGCGTATCCGGCCCGGCCTGACGGTTGCCGACAGCTTCCTCGCCCTGGATCGCATAACCGGGAAAGGCCTTCACCATCTCATCGACGATGATGCGCTCGACGGCCACATCGATTTCGGTCTGGTAGTCACGCGGCGTCTTGGCGAGCATCTCGGTGATGCGGCGGCGCTTGAGCGATGATCTGGCGAGTTCACCCGCCTTGAGGACGGCGCTTGCAAGCAATTGAAGGCGTTCGGAGGCGCCTGACGGGAGGCGATGTTCGGCACTGGGAGATGTCATGGGAACCTGTGGGGAAGGATTCTATTCCATTTGCATGCCGACCCATTGCAGAGGGACATGACAGTTTTGCGACCTTAGGGCCGAAATGCCTTAAGGTCATGATCTCATTTGGAACTGAAGCCTTCGCAGTCAAGCGCCGGCATGCCTATCCAATGCCGAATGCTGCCTCTGATACCGGCGTATTCATTTCGCGGCGGCGATGTTTTGCCGTTCTGCCGCGGGCGGTCAGCAACCGGTCCATTTCCACCTTCGAGCAAGCAAACCGGGCGAGCAGCCGCTCTGCCTCGGCGGGCTCGATTCCATATTGGAGGCCCAGCGTGCGGATGGAATAGGGTTCGGTCATTGCCTTGGTCATTTGTGTACTCCTTCGAAGGGGAGAACCGGCAAGGCATGGCCGCCGTTCCGTCAACAAATGCGACCCATTGTAACCGAGCGTCAGGCCGGTCGTTTCTTTCTGCGTTTCTCCACCACGACGGACCCTGCCAGCAGTTTGCCGATATCAGCGGCGGGCAGCGGCCGGGCGAAGAGAAAGCCCTGGAATGCGTCGCAACCCGTCTCCGCCAGAAACGCCGCCTGCGCCTCCGTCTCGACGCCTTCGGCAATCACTTCGAGATCGAGTGTATGTCCGAGCGCAACAATTGCCGAGGTGATCGCCATGTCTCCGGGATCGCCCGGAATATCCCTTATGAACGAGCGGTCGATCTTCAGCCTCGACAGTGGAAAAAGCTTCAGGGTGCTGAGGCTCGAATAGCCGGTGCCGAAATCATCGATCGACAGGCTGACGCCAAGCCGCTTCAGCTCGCGCATGCGGGCGATCGCGCCGTCGACGTCTTCCATGATCAGGCTCTCGGTCAGTTCGAGCTCGAGAAGCGCCGGGTCGAGGCCCGAGGCGGAGAGCGCTGCCGCGACCTTCGCGGGAAGCGACGGCTCGCGGAACTGCCGCGCCGACACGTTCACCGCCATGCGCACCGCGGGCAGGCCGCTATCCAGCCACGCCCGCAGCTGGCGGCAGGCCTTGTCGAGAACGATTTCGCCGAGTTCGACGATCAGCCCGGTCTCTTCGGCAAGCGGAATGAACTCAGCCGGCGAGATCAGCCCCGCCTGCGGATGCTGCCAGCGCAGCAGCGCCTCGACGCCCGAAATCTCACCGCTGGCGATATGCTTCTGCGGCTGGAAATGCAGCAGGAACTGATCTTCGGCAACGGCGCGGCGGAGATCGTCGATGCGCAGCAGCTTGTGGCGGGCCGCCTCGGCCATTTCAGGCGTGAAGAGCTGGATTGCATTGCGGCCGGCATCCTTGGCGCGGTAGAGCGCCATGTCGGCATTGGCGACAAGCTCGCTCGCCGCCCGTCCATGTTCCCTGGAAGAGGCGACGCCGATGCTGCAGGTCACCCTGATCTCGACGCCGTCGATGTTGCAGGGACGGGCGATCGCATCGGCAATCTTGCGCAGCCGCGGCAACGGATCGTTGCCGCTCGCTTCGATCACGACGATGAACTCGTCGCCGCCGATCCGCGATACCAGCCCCTTGCTGCCGATTTCCGCCGCGATACGCGCGGCAACGATCTTCAGAAGCTCATCGCCTGCCGCGTGGCCGAGGCTGTCATTGACCAGCTTGAAATTGTCGAGATCGATGAAGGCGACGCAAACCGCATTCTCGTCGACCGCGAGGAGATCGCCAAGCTTGCGGTCGAGCAGCGTTCGGTTCGGCAGGCCGGTCAGCGCATCGTGTTCTGCGAGAAAGGCGATCCGGGCGGTGTCGCGATGGCGGTCGATCGCAATGCCGATGGTCTGGGCAACGCCGGCCAGAAACTCCGAGAGCCCGGCTTCACCCAGGCATTCTCTCTCCGATACCAACAGGCTTCCGTGACTGCTGCCGTCGCGGCAGGCAATCGGGAATTCCATTCGCGGGACGTCGATACCGGCCTCCTCGACCTCGTCCAGAACGATGCTGACCGATCGCCCGGGAAGCAGCCGCTCCAGCAGCAGCTGCGCGTCCTTCAGGAAGGAATTGAGCTCGACGCCGCGCGCCACATCCTGCAGCAGCCTCGTTTGCGCCGCCATCAGCTCTTCGGCACGTTTGCGCGCGGTGATATCGCGCGAGGCCCCGACGACGCCGATGATCGCGCCGGTGCGGTCGCGCAGCGGCACGCGCGACATCATCAACCAGCCTTCGCCCTTCATGCGGCGTTCCTCGACACCGAGATCGGAGCTCCCGGTCTCGATGACGCGCTGCTCGACGGCATCGATATCCTCGGCATGGGTGTGGGGATGGATCTCGCCATCCGTCATTCCGATCAGCTGACCGACGGTCTCGAAGCCGTTGTTCAGCACCACCGCCCGGTTGGCAAAGAGGAAACGCCCCTGCCTGTCCTTGGCATAGATGAAGTCGGGCACATGATTGATCATCGCCTCCAGCCATTCATAGCGTTCGACGAGCTCGGCATGCTGGCCTCGCAGCGCGGCAATCATGTTTTCGAGGTCGCCGGCGGCGTCGAATGCCGGTGCTGGAGAGGGTGCCGCTTGCTTTGTCATTGCCGGGGTCTCACTGATTTCGACCGGACGATAAAGACAACCTCTTATGCAACCATGAAGGAAATCCGTCCTTTTTGGCGTGTATGGCTGCGTACAAATGTCGCCTCTACAGGACACCCGCTAGCCTGCTTCGAACGATGTCGCCAGCGCCGCCTGCAGTCGCAAACGATCTCGCGCCCCGTTCATCTTCCATCCTATAATTGGCGCAACAAGCTGCCGGACGGACTTTCCCATGCGTGAAAACAGAGCGAATTCCCTGAAGCTGAAAATCGGCTTCCTGCTTGCAAAGAATTTTACGCTCAGCGCCTTCTCGCTCTTCGTCGATACGCTGCGGCTCGGCAGCGACCAGCGCGACAATTCCGGGCGGATCGCCTGCGACTGGCTGGTCATGAGCGCCGACAAGCATTTCGTGACCTCGAGCTCTGGCGTGCAGGTGCCGCCGAATGCGCCGCTCAAGCCGCCGACGGACTTCGACTACATCGTCGTGGTTGGCGGCCGGATCAACGAGAAGGTCGAGGTGCTCGACAGCCAGGCCGTCGCCTATGTCGTCAACGCTTCGCATGCGGGCGTACCGATCATCGGCCTCTGCACCGGAAGCTTCATCCTTGCCGAGGCCGGGCTTCTGCAGGGCAAGCGGGCCTGCGTCAGCTGGCTGCATCACGGCGATTTCCGCGAGCGCTTCCCGGAGATTTCGGTGACCTCGCATGAGCTCTTCGTCGAAGACGGCAAGGTGATCACCTGCGCCGGCGGCAGCAGTGCCGCCGATCTTGCCGCCTTCCTGCTCAATCGGCATGTCGGCGAATTCGCCGAGAAGAACGCCCTCGAAATCCTGCAGATCGCCCGACGCCGCGACGCCAAGGAAATGCAGCCGCGCAATCCGCTCGGGCGCGGCACGATCGACGATGCGCGGGTCGAGAAGGCGTTGCTGACCATGGAGCAGCATGTCGAAGACTTGCTGGATATCGAGGACATCGCTGCGCAGAGCGGCTTGTCGCGGCGCCAGCTGGAGCGATCCTTCCGCACCGCGCTCGGCGTCTCCCCGGCATCGGCCTATCTGACGGTGAGGCTCGATGAGGCGATGCGCCTCGTCAAGACCACCAAGATCCCGCTCGCCGAGGTCGCGATTCTCGCCGGGTTCCAGAACTCCTCGCATTTCATCAAGAAGTTCCGCCAGCGCTTCGACATGCCGCCGGCGACGGTGCGCAAGAACCTGAAGCTCAGCGGTCTTCTGAGCTGACGCCTGAACGGCCGCCACAGTATCGCGCGCTGCGTTGCTTCAAACCGGCATGGAAAGCCTCAGTAGCGCGTGCTGCGGTGCGGTATCGGCACAGTGCCGCCGCTCTCTTTCATTTCGGGGCGCTGCGCCGTTAACGGCACGTTGGCAAGACAATGTCGCGCTGGTCTCGGGCCATCCATTGGCGCTCGCCTTTCTGCAGTCAATGCCTCAACCTTCGTTTGTAGTCGCGCTGGAATGCGCGAAAAGCGGCTGAAAGCCGATCCCAAGCGGCCAGCCAGAATCCACCGAAGGAGCTGAGATGACCACTTCTATCGTGAACGCCGTCGGCAGACCCCTCTATTACAGCGGCTCATCGACCGCATGGTTTTCCGCAACCAAGGCCGGTCCGGTCCAGACGGGCACGGCGGGCAATGACTCCATGTGGGGCGACAGCGCCGTGAAAGTCTCCATGCAGGGCGGCACCGGCGATGACATCTATTACCTCTATTCCGCCAAGAACACCGCGGTGGAGCAGGCCGATTCCGGCACGGACACGATCAACACCTGGATGGACTACACGCTGCCCGAAAACTTCGAGAACCTGACGGTGACGGGCAACGGCCGCTATGCCTTCGGCAATGACGGCGACAATATCATCTCCGGCGCCTCCGGCAGCCAGACGATCGATGGCGGCGCGGGCAACGACGTGCTGATCGGCGGCGGTGGCGCGGATACCTTCGTCTTCAACCACGGCAGCGGTAGCGACCTGATCACCGATTTCGGCGCCGACGACGTGATCCGGATGGACAGCTTCTCGTCCTTTGCCGATCTCGTCGCGCATTCGACGCAGGAAGGTGCCGATGTGCGCATCGACACCGGCAACGGCGAGAGCCTGGTTCTCGCCAATGCCGATATCGATCAGCTGAGCGCCGCCCAATTCCAGCTGACGCTCGACCGCTCGGATCTTTCGCTCTCGTTCAACGACGACTTCAACAGCCTGTCGCTGAGAGATGGCGATCAGGGCACTTGGGACGCCAAGTTCTGGTGGGCGCCGGAGCGCGGCGGAACCCTGAGCGGCAACGGCGAGCAGCAATGGTACATCAACCCGTCCTACGAACCGACGGCATCCGCCAATCCCTTCAGCGTTAACGACGGCATCCTGACGATTTCCGCCAACCCGGCATCGGCGGCGTTGCAGCAGCAGATCGACGGCTACGACTACACTTCGGGCCTCCTCAATACCCATTCCTCCTTCTCGCAGACCTACGGCTATTTCGAAATCCGCGCCGATATGCCGGATGATCAGGGTGTCTGGCCAGCCTTCTGGCTGCTGCCGGAAGACGGCTCATGGCCGCCGGAGCTCGATGTCGTGGAAATGCGCGGCCAGGATCCGAACACGGTCAACGTAACGGTCCATAGCGACGACGGCGGATCGCACATCATCGATTCAACGCCGGTGAAAGTCGCAAGCACCGAGGGCTTTCACAACTACGGCGTCCTCTGGGACGAGGACCACATCACCTGGTATTTCGACGACGTCGCCGTCGCCCAGGCAGATACCCCCGACGACATGCACGACCCGATGTACATGCTCGTCAACCTCGCCGTCGGCGGTGCCGCAGGTTCACCCACCGATGGCCTAGCGGGAGGCTCGGAGATGAATATCGATTATATCCGAGCCTATGAACTGACCGACAGCACGGTGCCGCCGGAACCGGCGGTGGAGTTTTATGTGTAGGTGATCTGCACCAGCCTCTAAGCGCGGGACGGCTTTCGCCATGCTGCGAGCGCCGTCTCGACGCCGAAGGCGATCTGCAGCAGGCGGTGGTCGGCGCCGAGCGGTCCGGTCAGTTGCAGGCCGAGCGGCAGGTGGCCGTCCATGCCGGAGGGAATGCTGATCGAGGGCTGGCCGGTCATATTGGCGAAGCCGCTGGAGAGCATTTCGCCTTCCTCGCCATCCTCGGTGAATTCAGGATCCTCGACCGGGGACGGGAAGGGGACGCTTGGGCCGATCAGCACATCCACTTCACCGAAAGCGGTTTCGACGGCATCGCGCAGTACGGCACGGAAACCCTGGGCGCGCAGATAATCGACGGCTTTCGCCTCGAAACCGGCTTCGACCTGCGCCCGGGTGCGCGGTGCATAGCCCGCCGGATTTTCGGCGTGGAGTGGTGCGTGGATGACGGAAGCCTCGGGCAGGATGATGCGGCGCAGTTCGGAATTGGCGCGGGTGAGTTCCGGAATGTCGATCGGCTTGACGATGGCGCCAGCCGCGGCGAGACGATGGAGCGCCCAGGCGAGATTGGCGGCGACCGCCGGTGTCAGTTCCGGGCTTTCGCAGTTGAAACGCACGGCGCCGATCCGGATGCCTGATAGCGATGGCGGGGTCAGCGGCAGGGGAGTGGCGCTCAGCGCTTCGAGCAGCAGCGCCGTATCGGCGACATCGCGGGCGAGCGGCCCTGCATGGTCGAGCGTCCAGGACAGCGGGAAGACACCGTCAAGCGGTACGAAGCTGAAGCTCGGCTTGAGCCCGGCAATGCCGCAATAGGAGGCGGGGATGCGGATCGAACCGCCGGTATCCGTGCCAATCGCCAACGGCACGATGCCCGCGGCAACCAGCGCCGCCGACCCGCCGCTGGAGCCGCCGGAGGTGCGTCCGGTATCATGCGGATTGTTGGTCTGTCCGATATCGGGATGGGCAATGCCATAGGCATATTCGAGCAGGTTCGCCTTGCAGAAGATGATCGCGCCGGCCTGCCTCAGCCGCTGTACCAGCAGAGCGTCCGCGTCTGCGATGACAGGTGGCCGTACCTTGCTGCCATAGCCGGTCGGCGCGCCTTCGACCTCGATCAGGTCCTTGATCGCAACAGGAATGCCATGCAGCGGACCGCGATCGTTACCGGCGCGCAGCTCTTCCGCTGCCCGCCCGGCTTCTGTCAGTGCCGATGCGTCCAGCCGGTGGGCGACGGCGTTGAGGCCGGGTTCGAGCGCCTCGAGCCGCTGAAGCGCGGCGGTGACGACATCGACTGGCGACAGCGTGCCGGCGCGATAGGCGCGCCCGAGTTCGCTCACGCTCATAAAGGCGGTTTCATCGGTAGCCATCGCCCGCTCCTCCAGGAAAAACGTTCCGCCGCCGGTCAGCGGCGGAACGCGGTGTTCAGCTCTATGCCTCAGTTCTTGACGGTGTCTTCCAGGAAGAAGCGGCCGAGCGGGTTCTGGTAGAAATTCTCGACGTTCTTGCGCGCCACGTTGATGTAGGGGCTGTAGTAGAGGTCGATCCAGTTGACGTCGTCCTTCGCCGTCTTCTGCAGGTCGACATACATCTGCTCGCGCTTCTTCGGGTCGAGTTCAAGGCGGGCCTTGGCGACCAGTTCCTTCACCGCCTCGTTCTTGTAGTTGGTCGAGTAGTTGTTGTTGGAGTCATGGCCGAGCACGAAGGTGGTCTTCTGGTCCGGGTCGAGGATGTCGTTGGTCCAGTAGTTGACCGAGATGTCATAATCGCCGGCAACAGTCATGTCCCATTCCTGGCTCGGATCGACCTTCTGCAGGTTGGCGGTGATGCCGGCCTTGGCGAGCTGCTGCTGCACGAGAACCGCGGTCTGCTCGTCCACTTCGTCTCCGGCACGGATCAGGTAGTTCAGCGTCAGGTTGGAAACGCCGGCGTCGGCCAGCATCTTCTTTGCCTTTTCAGGATCATAGGGGCGCTGCAGGTTGTCGGCGTAATAGTAGAGGGCGCCCTTCGGGATATAGGAATTGGCAACGGTACCCTGGCCGAAGGTCACGGCATCGACGATCGCCTTCTTGTCGATGGCGAGATCGAGCGCCTGGCGAACCTCCTTCTTGCCGAGATCTCCATGGGCATGGTTGATCAGCAGGTGATCTTCGCGGGTCGACGGATCGATGAGGACGTTGAGGTTGGCATCCTTCTTCATCTCCTCGACGCGCGAGAAGGGCACGAAGATCGCCGCATCGAGCTGGCCAGCCTGGACGTTCAGCATGCGGGTGTTGTCGTCGGGAACCGAGATCCACTCGACGCCGTCGAGCTTGACGCGGTCGGCCTGCCAGAAATTCGGATTCTTCTTCAGGATGATACGGTCGCCGCGGCGCCATTCGTCGACGGTGAAGGCACCGGATCCGATCGGCTTTTCGGCATAGGCGTCAGGCCCCAGCGATTCCATGCCTGCCTTGGAGATCACCGAGGCGTTCGGCAGTGCCAGCGTCGACAGGAACGGCGCCGATGGGTTCTTGAGCTTGATCGTCAGCGTGTGCGGATCGGTGGCGACGGCGGTGTCGATCACCTTGTAGCTGTCGCTCCAGAGCGATGCCGGATCGTCGCGGATGCGCAGCAGGCTGAAAGCTGCGTCTTCGGCCGTCAGCGGCGAGCCGTCGGAGAACTTGGCGTCGCGGATCTTGAAGACATAGGTGAGGCCGTCTTCCGAGGCGGTCCAGCTTTCGGCAAGGCCGGGCTCCAGCTTGGTGCCGGTCTTGTCGACGCGTACCAGCACGTCATAGACGTTGGAGAATACCCAGTTGTCGATGTTCTGCGCCGTCTTGATCGGATCGAAGGTCGTCGAGTCCTCGCGGCGGCCGATGGTGAGGACGCCGGCCGCTTCGGCATAGCTTGCCGTCAGCGAGAGGCCGGCGATGAATGCGGCAAGTCCGATTGATTTCCACCTGTTGGTCATGTGCTGTTCCCTTCTTTGTTATGGTATGCGTTTGGCAGGCTGAGCCGGCATCGACGGCATGTCTTCCCCGAGGCCAGAGCCGCCGAGAAGCGGCCGGTCGGGATCGATGTCGGGAATGGCGGCAATGAGCGCCGCGGTATAGGGATGCTTCGGCCGCGAGAAGACCTCTTCGGAGAGCCCCTCCTCGACGATTTCGCCGTGATACATGACCACGACGCGTTCGCAGAGATTGCGGACGATCGCCAGATCATGGGCGATGAACATCAGCGTCAGGTTCATCTTCGCCGTCAGTTCGCGGAACAGTGCGATGATCTGCGCCTGGATCGTCACGTCGAGCGCGGCGACGCACTCGTCGGCGATAACAAGCTTCGGATCGACGGCCAGCGCCCGGGCAATGCCGGCACGCTGGCACTGGCCGCCGCTCATGCTGCGCGGCTTGCGGTTGGCGAATTCACGCTCCAGCCCGACGAGATCGAGCAGTTCGCCGATCCGTGCCGGAATGCCGGCGGCCGGCACCTTGCCCTGAACCTTCAGCACTTCGCCAAGCATCTGGCCGATGGTGAGCCGCGGGTTTAGCGCATTATAGGGATCCTGGAAGACCATGGCCGCTTCGCGTCTCAGCTTCGCAAGGCCGGCGGTTCGCTGCTGCGCCAGATCGATGCCGTCGAAGGAGACGTGGCCTGCGGAAATCGGGGTCAGACCCAAGATGGCCCGCGCCAGCGTGCTCTTGCCGCTGCCGGACTCGCCGACGATGCCGATCGTCTCGCCGGGCATGACGCGCAGGCTGACACCGGCGACGGCACTCACGGTCTTGGTGCTCGCCTTGAACAGGCTGCCGCCGGTCTTGAAGCGAACATGGAGATCGTCGATTTCGAGCAGCGGGCGAACGGCTGTCTCGGCTGGCGCGATCACGGCTGCGGGCGGTGCCGCCTCATCGGGCATCGAGGGGTGGCTGTTGATCAGGTTGATCGTGTAGGGATCCTGCGGGCGCGACAGGATCGTCCGCTTCGGGCCCTGTTCCAGGAGCTTGCCGTTGCGCATCACCGCGATGCGGTCGCAGGTCTGGGCGACGATGCCGAGATCGTGGGTGATGAGGATGATCGACAGGCCGCGCTTGTCGCGGATATCCATCAGGAGCTTCAGGATCTGCGCCTGGATCGTGACGTCTAGGGCCGTCGTCGGTTCGTCGGCGATCAGAATTTTCGGGTTACACGAGAGTGCCACACCAATCATGGCGCGCTGGCGCATGCCGCCGGAAAACTCGTGCGGATAGCTGTCATATTGCCTGGCCGGATCGGGAAAGCCGACCTGCGTCAGGATTTCGACGGCGGCGGCCCGTGCCTCTCTTGCGCCCAGTCCCTGATGATAGCGGATGCCCTCGGCGATCTGGTCACCGATCCGCATGACGGGGTCGAGATGGCTGGTCGGGTTCTGGAAGATCATGCCGATCTCGCCGCCGCGCACCTGAAGCATTTCGGCATCGCTGACGGCGGTGAGATCCCGGCCCTCCAGCAGCACCGTGCCCTGCTCGATCTTGATCAGCGACGACGGCATTAGCCGCACCAGCGAGCGGCAGAGCAGGCTTTTGCCCGAGCCGCTCTCGCCGACCAGACCAAGGATTTCGCCCTTGGCGAGATCGAGCGCGACGTTGTCGATCAGCGTTCGCGTCCCGCCGTCGAGATGGACCTTGACCGTCAGGTCGCGGACGGAAAGCACGGACGCGCTCATTCGTGAACCCCAAGAAGTTCGCCGAGCGCATCACCCAGCATGCTGAAACCAAAGGCGAGGCAGACGATCGAAAGGCCCGGGAAGAGTGTGATCCACCATGCGGTGGTGATGAAGCTCTGGCCTTCCGCGACCATGACGCCCCATTCGGCGAGGGGCGGCTGCACGCCGAGGCCGAGATAGCTGACCGCTGCGCCGCTCAGCAGCACAAGCGTGGCGTCCGACATCGAGAAGACGATCGAACCTGCAATGGCGTTCGGCAGCAGATGGCGGAACATGATGCGCGTGCGGCTGAAGCCGAGGCTGACGGCTGCGACGGCATAGTCGGAGCTTTTCAGGACCAGCATCTGCGCGCGGATCAGGCGGGCATAGGAGACCCAGCCGACCAGCGCCATGGCAATATAGAAGCTGCTGAGCCCGGGCCCGAGAATGGCGATGATCGACAGCATCAGCACCAGGAACGGGAAGGCGAGGATGATATCGACGATGCGCATGAAGATGGCATCGACGATGCCGCCGAAGAAGCCGGCGATGGTGCCGACCGTCGTGCCGATCAGGAAAGGGAAGAGCACGCCGATGACGGCAATCTGCAGGTCGATGCGGGTGCCCCAGATGACGCGCGAGAGGATGTCGCGGCCGAAATTGTCGGTGCCGAACAGATGCGCCAGTGACGGCGACTGCAGCCGGGCGTCGGCATTTTGCAGGATCGGGTCATAGGGCGCGATGATGGGGGCGCCGATCGCCAGCAGCAGGAAGAACAGCAGCATGCCGGCGCCGATGACCAGCGTCAGGCGGCGGCCGAAGAAGCGGCGCCAGGCAATTGGTGCGGGGGAGAAGGTGCCGACGCTCATAGCTTCACCCGCGGATCGACGGCGACGGTGACGATGTCAGCCAGGAAATTGACGAGAACGGTGGCGCAGGCGAATGTCATGGCGACGCCCTGAACCACCATATAGTCGCGCGAGAAGATGGCGCGCACCAGAAGCTGGCCCATGCCGGGCAGGGCGAAGACGCTTTCGACCACCACGGTGCCGCCGATCAGCCAGCCGATATTGACGGCGAGCAGATTGATCGTCGGTACCAGCGAATTCGGCAGCACATGGCGCCAGAAGACGATGCTTTCGGGCATGCCGCGGGCGCGGGCAGCCGTCGCCACATCGGATTTCAGCGCTTCGATCATCGCCGAGCGCAGGCTGCGGGTCAGCACCGTCGAGAGCGACAGCGCCACGGTGAGGCTCGGCAAGATCAGATGCGAGAGCTTGTCGCCGAGCGTGGTCCCGTAGCCGGAGACCGGCAGAATGCCGAGTTCGACGCTGAAAAGGATGATCAGCATCAGGCCGAGCCAGAATGGCGGAAAGCCGATGCCGAAGGTGGAGATGACGCGCACTGCATGGTCGGGAGCGCGGCCGGCATTTCGCGCCGCAATCGCCGACATCGGCACGGCGATCAGGATCGACAGGATGACGCTTGTGAGAACCAGCGCGATGGTAGGCTCGATGCGGGTGGCGATCAGCGGCAGGACGTCGATCTTGTAGAGGATCGACTTGCCCATCTCGCCATTCGCGAGGTTTTTCAGGAAGTAGAAATATTGCAGCCACATCGGCTGGTCGAGGCCGTATTGGGCGCGGATATTGGCAAGAGCGGTCGGTGTGGCGCGGGTGCCGAGAATATTGCGAGCCGGGTCTCCGGGGATCAGGCGCACGAGGATGAAAGTGATAACGCTAATGCCGAAAATAACAGGCAGAAACTGAAATGGACGGGTCAATATGAATTTATAACGATGCATGGCGGCGCTGGCCCCCCTGTCTTCGCCGGGCTTTGATCTCGCTACACTGCATCAGCTTGCTCCATGCCGCGACAGGAAATCGATCAGCGCCGGATAATAATCCTGCGGGTTCTCGTAGAAGGGCATGTGGCTGGCATTGGCGAAAACCTTGAGCTCGGCATTAGGCAGGGCCAGTTTCATCCTGAGCGCGCAGGCCGGCGTCAGTTCGTCATGCTCGCCGGTGGTGATCAACACCGGGACAGTCACGCTCGGCAGGTCGGGAATGCGGTTCCAGTCCTTCAGATTGCCGATATAGAGAAACTCGTTCGGCCCCTGCATGGTCTCGTAAGGACCCATGTTCCAGTCGTCGAGCGAGCGACGCACGGGGGCGGGCCATTCCGGCAGGCGGCAGACGTGTCGATAATTGAGGATCGTCACGGCGGCCAGATATTCCGGGTGATTGTAGGTGCCCTGCGCCTCATGCTTCTGCATCATCGACACCGTTTCCGGACCGAGCGCGGCGCGTAGCCGCTCCAGTTCCAAGATCAGATGCGGCATGTCGGCGACGGTATCTTCGAGGATGAGCGTCTGGAGATTTTCTGGATAGGTCAGCGCATAGTCGATCGCCAGCCAGCCGCCCCAGGAATGGCCGAGCATATGAACCTTGCCAAGCCCGAGCGCCTTGCGCACGGTCTCCGTCTCCTCGACATAGCGGCCGATCGTCCAGAGCGAGACGTCGGCCGGGCGGTCCGAAGCGCCGGTGCCAAGCTGGTCGAAGGCGACGACGCGGTAGCCCTTGTCGATCAGACAGGAATGGGCTTCGCGCAGATAATCGCAGGGCAGGCCGGGGCCGCCATTCAGGCAGAAAACCGTTTCGCTTCCGCTGCCGAAGCTGTAGGCTACGACCTTGTGGCCGTCGACCTCGATTTCATGTCGGGCCTCAGGCTCGATTTCACGCCACATTGACCGCTCCGGCAGAAGATTTCGCTTGCTCAATAATTGGGCATGGCTAAATTTTTATCTTAAACCGCAGTCTTTGCCAGCTATAAGAAGTGATAGGTGTGATGAATTCGCCCAAGAGCGCCCCAAATTCGGCCTAGAACGCCTCAGATTCGCCAAAAGCGGCCTCGATTCGCCCATAGCGAAACTTATGTGGTTTCGAAAATACAACAGGTTAGGTCGCTATCACAGAAGCAAAAAGATTATCGAAAAATCAACGGTCTTCCGACCCGTGCGCTGCGTGTTTCAATCCACAAACGCAGCCTAGTTCTACCGAGGTCCCGGTCTCCAGCTAAAAAACTGCTGTCATTTCGAAGAGTTTGGGGGAGTACAAAGAATTTATTCGGCGTAAGCGGCGACCCGCCGTACCCCGACGCCATAATATTTCCCTGACGTTGGATCACCCCAGCCCGTGAACTCCACGCCTTCAGTCTCGTAATACCTCACCAGAGCTTGCGTAGAGTCGACCCAAGCCTTGCCGGCCTCCAGGCCTTTCACCGCCGCCACCGATAGGCCGGCAGAGGAAGCCACCTCTGCCTGCTCTTTTCCGAGAAGTGCCCTTGCTGCTCTGAACGGTAATGGAATGACACTGGCTTTGAGCTCACGAAGAGCCTCCCCGCGCACCGGACCGTCAGGCGCGGCCCATTTCGCCCCAACTCCGGCGATCTCGTGACCGATGGATGCCTGCCCAAGGAATTGAATGCCCTTGGAGACATAAAAGTCGACCATCAAAATATTGGCGTCGGGCAGCGCGGGGTCGGAATTTTCGACAATTGAAAGTGACTTTTGGGAAACGCCTGCCTGCTCCGCAACGGCCCGCTGCGAGAGGTCGATGAGCGCACGGGCTGCTCGAAGAGCTGCGGCAGGAGCGGGTATCCTCATCACCCCGAGAAGCCGGGGGCGAAAAAGATTGTCAACAAGTTACTCATGAGGTCTTTTAATAACTCATAAAGAGGCTATAAGGGACGCAGTGATACCAGAATCAGCATCAAGATTTGGAGGCCCCAGGTGGTCGATGGCGAATCATACAGCGGCAAGTGGTTTGGGATGCGCCGGGCCAACCTAGTGGCACTCCTGCGAAGTCTTGCAAACGACTTGGAGAGCATCGACGCGATTGCGACTTCGACAGAGCCTTCCGTCGAGATGGACGCTTGGAGATTAGGCAGTAGGCAGGTGCCGTGTCTGACAGGTCAGACCCAGGGCCACGCTTCAATAGTCGACGGAAGAACTGTTGCATCAAGCCAAATATTCTATTTCGACCCCGTTGAAGGCATCGCACGAACCCTGTCACGTTGGTATCGGTTAGGAAGCCGAGCTGACCGTGAATGTTGGAGCTCGAGCAAACCTCCTACCTGACGCTCAGGCCCTGTTTCCGAATATCAACAGTCCCGAAAGTTTTCTCGATAGGAGACTTCGATGCCGACAAATCAATCTGGCAAACGATACCGCGTGCCTTGGCGAGTGAAGCGGGACGATCCGGGCTATCCCGTCACGGTCCCGGTCTACATGGCCTATTGCTCGATCGGGGCTTCACTCCGCGACTGGAACCGCTCTGATATAAAGGCGATCATAACGCTGCTGGGCAGCGACGACTTTTATTTCCCGGTTTTCGCAGAAGCTGCGCGATATTTTGCCGCCCAAATTTGGAAGCCGCTTCAAATTCATCAGACCAACGTCTTCCAGTGGACTGAGAAGTCGTTTCGGAACGAAGCGGAAGCTCTTCGCGATGAGCGCGCGATCTTCTTTGCTACTCACGATTTTGCGTTGACCGCAGATCATAGGCTGCTGTCTGATGCCGTAGTTCCCTTGGCGGCCCGGAGTGAACGACACGCGGCGGCCGCGCTTCGTCGCGCGGGATTGCCAATTACACCGGAGTACATCAAGGTCCTCATTTCGGAGCCATGGCATACCCTTAGCATGGCCTTCCAGGATCGCCGTGACGCGTTGCAGGGGTTTCAGCGATTGCGAGGACTTCCAAAACCTCCACCTGCAAAAGAACCCAAGGCCGCAATGCCGCCCCCAGGCGGCCCGACGCTGTCCGATATGCACGGGTTCGGAACCCTTTTGGAATGGGGTTATGATCTCGCAAAGGATATTACCGACTTCAAAGCAGGGGCGATACCATGGAGCGAGGTCGATAACGGAGTCTTGATTTCCGGCCCACCAGGGGTGGGTAAGACGATGTTTGCGGGAGCGCTGGCAAACACGTGCCAAGTGCCGCTGATTTTGGGATCGGCGTCGAAGTGGCAGGAAGCTGGTCATCTCGACGACCATCTCAGAGCCATGAGGGCAAGCTTCGAAGAGGCAAGGGAAAAGGCTCCATCGCTTTTGTTCATCGACGACACTGACGTCTTCGGCAACCGCGGCGAGAGCGGCAGCAACAGCGCGTACATGCGTTCTGTGATAACCGCGTTGCTTCATTTGCTGGATGGGTTCGAACGGCGAGAGGGCGTGGTTGTCGTGGGTGCCTGCAACCATCCAGACCTCTTGGATTCTGCGATAAGAAGACCGGGAAGATTGGATCGCCATATCGAAGTCTCTTTGCCGGACGCCCCAGCGCGGAGGTCCATTCTGAAACTCCACAGCGGCGTCACCTTGTCCTCCGCCGATGGTGAGGTTTTCGATATGGCAACCGAAGGCATGACGGGTGCGGAGATCGAGCGCCTTGTGCGCGATGCCAAACGGGCAGCGCGACGTCAGTCGGAAAGGCCGAACGCGGACCATATCATCCGTCACCTTCGACCACTTATCAAACTTTCTGAGGCTTATGTACATGCGTTGGCTGTCCACGAGGCAGGACACGCGCTTGTAAGCCATGAGGTTGGCTACTCGAAGGTTTCCGACATCAATGTCTCGCGCTGGCGCGTCGAAGGCGAACATCGGGCGCTTGGATGGGTCGAGTATGATGTTGACGAGGACCGTCCTCGAACACGGACCTTCTTTGAAAACGCGATCGCCGTCTGTTTAGGCGGCATCGCCGCGGAGATCGAGGTCTTCGGGTCGTTTTCCCAAGGAGCTGCCGGAGACGATGCCGCCGACCTCAACCGAGCGACCCACCTTGCTACGGCCATGGAGGGTGCGTTCGGCATGGGACATACGCTGGCGGTCGAGAGGTTAAGCCCAGAGGCGTTCGCCAGAATGCGATCCTCCAATCCCGAGCTTCGTCGCGAGATACACAACGCCCTCGCGAAGCAGCTGGATCGTGCGAAATCGATAATTCGTCTGCAGCGGGCTGCGCACGAGGCGTTGGTGACCCGGCTCGCCGATGTCGATCAAATTCCAGCGGCCGAGGTCGGCGAGATTATACGCAAACATCGCCGGCCAACGGTAAATCTCGCGAAGCCAGAACGAAGGGCGGCAACGTGATGTCAAAGAGATCGAAGCCGGCATCAAAGAGCATCAGAAAACCTGCCCCCGGATCGCTTGGAGAAGCATTGGACGAGGTCGGCCTCCAGCCGCTCGGCCGCCGGATAAATGTGGGTTCCAGCAAAAAAGCAAACCGGGGCGTTCCGCCATGGCTGTCCTTTGTGGTGGAGTTCATTTCGATTGCGTTGCCACGCGATCAGGCGGGCAACTGGGAGCATCTCCACATAGGTGCCTATGAGATAGCATGCGAACTCCTGGTCAAGTTGGGGTGCGCGATGGACAATGGCACAGGGGCGATCCCCGTCGCTGAGCCCAAGTCGCCAGAGGTCTTTCCACGCTGGGATGACGTCGCAACTCTAGTTGTCTGGGTCGCAGCGCAATCCGGACTGATCGGGTACCGACATTTGCCTGGAGCCAAGAACCGCCCCAAGTCGGTTGACCTTGAAAGATCAAACATCCGCGCCGCGCACGGTCTCGGTCCGGCCTTTCTTGAAGGCCCGGCGTTTCCCGCTTTCCAAAGCCTTGGGTTGATCCTTGGCGGTTGCTGGACGGAGGCCGCCGAAACTGTTCTCTGGAGGGACGACCCGGCGGAATGGGAATTGGATTTCGCAAGGGATCGACGCTTCCTCCAAGCGCTCGATGTCGCGATCGCCACGCTGCCCGACGAAATCGACGAGAAGATCAAACAGCATGCGGAAATACGCGAGGAGCAGATCGTTGAATGGCTGGAGCTAGCCCACAGCACGCCAGGAATTTCCAGGACCAGGGACGATGCACTCAAGTCGCTTCGCTTTTGGAGTGAGCACATATTGGACGGCTATTTTGAAAGACACTGGCGGCTTGCCGACGGATGGCTTTCGCCTGCTGAGGCACAACGGAGTCTTCAAATGCGGTTCGATCCGTTGGCGATGAATATGCGAATAGCTTTCGCCGAACGCTATCTACCGCAATACCCGCATCTCTGGAGGCCTTGATGAAGCTCTGGATATTTTCCGACTTGCACTTGGAATTCGGCCAGCGGTTCAACGTCGATCCTCCCCTAGATGCAGACGTTGCAATATGCGCGGGAGACGTACTCACCAAAGGCGTCGTCCCCAGCTTGAGGTGGTTGGGTGAACGCCTGTCTAAGAGGATTCCGGTGGTGTTTGTCGGCGGCAACCACGAATACTATAACGGGTCCGTACTTGAGGGTATCGCCGACGCCAGGGCAATCGCGGACTATCCCAATCTTCACTATCTGGAGAACGGCCAGGTCGAAATCGACGGGGTCAAGTTCGTAGGTGGAACCCTTTGGTCGGATTTCAGCCTGTTCGGGTATAGGCCCGAGAACGCTATGTCCTATGCTGCGCACGGCATGAACGATTATAAGAAGATCAAGCTCTCCAAGAAGCCGTACGCGAAATTCAAGCCGATCCACGCGTATCTCAAACATGTCGAAACCCGGGACTACATCGCTGCCGAACTCCGAGCAAATTGCGTAAAGAAGACAGTTGTGGTTACTCATCACGCGCCGTCGCCCAAGTCTATTGAACGAAGCTTCCGGTTCGATCCGTTGTCGGCAAGCTATGCCTCGGATTTGGAAGACCTGATTGGCGAGACTTCGTCTTGTTTGTGGGTGCACGGCCATGTTCATCACAGAAATGATTACATGGTCGGCCTTACAAGGGTGGTATCGAACCCAAGAGGATATCCCGGCGAACACAGAGACTTCGATCCTGGCCTGATCATCGAAATCTGACCGCAGCTGAGTTGCCCTGCGGTTGAATAGGCCATGGGCGTTCCTAATCCGGGATGGTGACCGTCGCTGAATATTCTCAGGAGGAGGTTGAAAACGTAATAGGGGTGATTGATGGGCGCTGTCGGCATCGCTGAGAGCGCGGGGCGTCATTGAAAGTCGGTGGCCATCTGGTAAAGAGATATCGAAGCGTCAGATGACATGGAAGCTCTAATGTGGCCCAAAACCCTGAATTCCTACACCTCAGTCTTGGAGCTAAGGGAGGTCGCCCGTGCCACTCGTTCATCTAAAACACAGAACGAACTCAGAGCAGCGGTCCGCATCGCGATTATTGATGATGAAAAGTTTCAGGCGTTTTCCAATCTGACCTCATATGGGTACAAGATATCGGAGTTGCCGGATATCCGGTCGACAACAGACATTGCGATCTATGACATTATTTTGTGCGACCTCATGGGTGTCGGAGCCAACTTTGACAAATCGATCGGGGGCGCAAGCATAATCCGAGAAATCAAGAAGAACTATCCTACAAAGTTTGTGGTCGCGTACAGTGGCGCTAGGGCAAATTCTGTTGAAGCCGTGGCGGCTAGGGAATTCGCGGATGAGTTCATTAAGAAGGATGCGGACATCACAAGATGGGTCGAGCGTCTCGACGAGATCATCAATACAGTGATCGATCCTTACGAAATGTGGCTTGCCGCACGCCAGGGACTTCTTGATAATGAAATTGATATTCGCAGAATAGTGGAACTCGAGGATGCCTATGTCCGATCAGTGAAATCAAAGGACGGAAACTTTGAACCGCTGAAAACGGTTCTTACAAAGATCGACTTGCGAGGCAACTCTAAGGCAATTGTGCAAGGGCTCATTTCGTCTGCAATTTATGCATTGGTGTTTTCCTAATGCTGCTGGCGTTTCCGCACGTTTTCATTGACGCCAGAGGTACTTATGAATACCGAGCGGGAGCGCTGTTTGCGTTGCCTGTTGAGCTATGCGACCGATTCCGAATCTCCAAGTATGCGGCTCTGACCGCCCCCGGATGGCATCGATCTGAATTTGGTTATATGGCGTTCGTTCAAGAAGACGATCTGGGCAACAGATATGTACTTCCTGCACTTTACCTCACAGACGCGACCAGCCCCCCCTCCAAAAAGTTTCCTGACCACAAGCCCAAGTTCTCAAAGGCGCAGGTAGAGGATTACCTGAAGAGGCATTTGGGTTGGGAGAGTGAAATTCGTAAGAAGTCTGAGCTCGAATTGACTGCGCTCGTCCATGATTTGAGGCATCTCTCGACTTCTATATACCATTCGGCTCTCGAAGCGGAAAAAGCGATCACCGCCAGTGACCGGTTGAAATCGTTTGAAGACATCCGGACGGTCATCGCTTCTCAAACGATGCTGCGCGTGCGCATCGATTATCTCGATTTCGCGAACTCAGTCGATCGATTCGTAGATCAGGAACTCATCCCTGTGTATAGCAGGGTGGACAAGGTCATACGTTGTTTCAGGGCTTCGGCTCGTCATAAGAACATTGAAATTCAGCTCTCCGGGCAATCTTATCGGCTAGCTAGGGGACCCAATATTCTCGACATTGTGCCATATACACTGGTCGAAAACGCGGTGAAGTATGCTCCTAAAGGCTCGGAAATCGCGGTTCGTGTTTCCGATACCCATGACTCAACATTCGTTGCGGTCACGTCTTTCGGTCCTGTTCTCGAAGGAGATGAGTCTCAGTCGATCTTCCGTCGCGGCTTCCGTGGTGTAAATGCCATCCGGTATCGAGGTGGCGGCACGGGTTTGGGGCTGGCCGTTGCAAATAGCGTCGTGAACGTCTTCAAAGGCACCATTAGCGTGCGGCAAGAACCGGAAAGGCACATGATAGGCGGCACTGCATTTGCGCGAACTCATTTTGAGTTCTCGATTCCGACGGCGGGGGAGGACGTGAACCGGAAAGCGCGCTTCAATCAACGGTCAGCCGCCGGCGGACGACGAGGCCGTGGGCTCGGAAGGGCCTAGAGCGCGTCTATTGAACGCGGAATCGCGCTGAGGATTCCCCTGGTTGCCGAATTCTGATTCCATCGCTCCGACTGTTGTTTTGGTCGGAGGTGATATGACTCGAGCTTTCAGTGATGATCTGCGTAGCCGCGTTCTGGCTGCCGCGATGGAATGTAGCGCGATCAGCGGCGGCCAGATTTGGAATTGGCATTTCAACGGCCATCGCCTGGATCACCAGCGCACGGGCGGGTCAATTGACGCCTGCGAAGCAGGACCGACGCGGTGGCTCACCGCTCGGCTTTCCGCCAGGCCTGTACGTGGTCGATAAATGCCTGCAATCCCGCTGACGGCAGCCGACGACTTGGATAGAAGAGCGCGATACCCGGATAGGTAGGAGTCCATTCCGGCAACAGCTGAATAAGCCGGTCTTCGTTGATGTCATTCTGCACGGACCGGAGGGAGACATACGCGATCCCTGCATGCTGACGAGCGGCGAAAAACACTAAGTTCGGTGCTCCCTACGAGCCCTTTCACGTCCAAGGAAATCGCTTCTCCGTTTCTTTCGAGCTCCCAATCCACGAGGGAGCCGCTGGGAAGCCTTGCTCGAATGCATTCGTGTGCGAGGAGGTCCCCTGTGATGCTGGAACTGCCCTGCCTTCTAAATAGGATCGTGAGGCTACGAGTACGAAGGATTCGGTCTGCCCAAGCGGAATGCAAACCATGTCCTTCGGAATAAGGTCTTGGAGACGAATCCCCGCATCGAAGCCCTCAGCAACTTTATCGACAAGCCTACCTTCGGTGACCAGGTCGACTCTCATCTCCGGATAGGCAGCCAGAAAATCCAGGACGGGCGGTAGAACACGCGAACGAAACGTCCCCCCCAAAAAAGACGCTTTTGATACAAGTCGGATCGTCACCTACAGGGAGCGATTTAAATATACTGTCCGGGACAGGTCGAAGAGCACACAACCCATCGGGCTTTGCAGCTCGCCAGTTTGTTCTTGACCCGGCCGAATACTGCTGGCTAGTTGAGAGCGATCTCATGCGCATCCAAAACCATGCTAGCAGATTCTCGTTTGGGGACGCCGTTGCGGTCTCTGGGCAACTGTGGCGCAGGGGCACCCAAACCTTGGGCTACTGAGCATCAACTATTAAGATCGGCTCTTCTGTTGGCTAAACAATCCTTTTCGCCCGCTTTTCGAGAAGCTCTTTGGACCGCTCACGGGAAGAAGTGCCTGCACTGCGGGAAAGAGACTGGATTTTCGCTAATCTGTATCGACCACGTGATCCCTGAGTCGCTGCTTTCGAACCCGCAAAAAATGACCGAAACCATTGTGGCACTGGGTCTCCCCCTGTCTTTCGATGTTCGTGGCTACGAGAACCTCGCTCCATCATGCGTCCCCTGTAACCGGGACAAGGCCGACAATATCCTTGCTCCCGGCTACATCAACATCATCCTAGCGAAGATCGCCGGCAGGATCGACAAGATCAAAGAAATTCTGGAGAAGAAGAAGGCAGCGCAGACGCTCGATACCATCCTTCGCAATATAAGCAAGTCACTCGATGCAAAGGTTTTCACCGAAGAAGATTTTCAAAAAGGCCTGCGTTCGATCTTAAGATTTTCTGACAGGATCAGGGGATCAAAACTTCCAAACTATCTGCATTCGCCCGAGCAGCGCATATCCAAAATCTACATCGAAAATCTTCCCCAAGTCCGCTTGGCCAAAACTGCGGTGGATGCGATGGAAAGCAGAGGAATCGATACTCGCAAGCTCAGCGAGAAAATAATCAAAGCCGTGGCTGCCGACGATGTCTTTGCTCTAGCGCTCTCGCGTAATAGGCTCGGACCTGTCTACGAACTGCGCTTGAAGGACATGAGAATTGTTTTCGCCAAAAACGAAGATGTTATCACCGTCGTGTCGTTATTTAGCAAGGATTCGGCAACGACGGCCGCCGCTCCCGCCTGAGAGGCGGAAACTTTGCGCTATTCGGCAGCAACTGCCACCAGACTTCACTAGGATGACAGCGTGGTATTCATTCACTGGTTCAGCGATTAACGCGGTTTTGGACGGTTGATTTCCTCAATCACGTGCAAGCGTGGACGGTTGCGAGGGGTGAGCGTGTCATAAATTTCAGACAGCGCGAGAGAAGCGCCGATCTCCGGCATGTCGATCACGCTTTCGAGGTCATCATACTTCTCGGACCACCACGCTCCTTCGCTGTCGCGTCGGTAGAGCTTGGCGAGGACACTACTCGGCTCGACGAACATGATGAGCCGGATCGCCGGATGGTCCCGGTACTCATCGAGCTTGTCGGTGGTGTCCACTGAACTCGTGCCGGGGGACGAGACCTCCACCACAAGTGTGGGGCTTTCGGCAACCATCGCGTCTGGGTCGGGAGGACCGCAGTCCACGACGATGTCAGGATACCGAATGGTGCTCGCCAGCGTCTGGACGGCTGTGTCGCTTGAAGTCGTTCGGCAACCGCCAGACTTCGATTGTGGCCCCAGCGAGGAAACGATGTTCGAAACCACGACGTTGTGGCCCTGCTTGGCACCAGCCATCATCTCAATGACATAACCATCAACGAGCTCGAATCGGCCCTCTTGTCTGAGAATCCACTCGAGGAAATCGTCCGCCGAGACACGATCGTGTTCCATAGCTTGCATGTCGTGCTCCCTTCTTCAGATCACTATAGCATATCAATGCCGTCGTGTCGCGACTACGCTTCTCGGCCTGGGCTGGTGGCAGTTGCTACCTAATTCCGAAACTTTGTGTCAGCCCCGCACTTGTCCGCAACCGCCTCTCAACTTAATCGGCCAAACGCCGCGCCCCATAATATCTCTTTGAGAACGAGGCCACCTTTGGTCGCTTAAAGTCCTGTTTGGCCAGCTCGAAATCTGCTTCCGGTATAGCTTTACGCCTGGCATCGAAAACCGTCAGCCCGAACCGGTACGCGGTAACCGGTGTTCCATTTCCACGTTGTCCTCACGGACCTAATCTGTGATCGCCTATTCATAGACGGGCAGTGGTAGCTTCTCCATAGAGCGTACATTGGAGGCTCTCACGGTCTTGAGTTAGGCGTACCGTCTATCGGAGATTACTGACGTTAACCGATTCATTTAATCCATGTCTTCTCTGCTTTCGGCCTGACAATCGCGATCGGTTCCAGACTGGATCAGATAGCGTCAACCGTTGCGGGCTTCGTAAGGGATCGGATGGGTTTCAACGAAAGACAGCGCAACATCATGGCGGCTCATCCAATGGCCTATATGTAGGAACTGTCCCGGTCCCGCCCTTAGCGCGGAACCAAATTGCTATCTGGACGACCCTGTCCTTAGCCCCGCATCCATTCCGCAAATTGATCCTTCCAGTCCGGATGCCACCGCGACAGCGCCGGGCGGTTTTCGATCATGTCGTTCGCCGACCACTGAATGCGCTTTGCGTCTATCTCACTGCTCACGGTGTTGTCCGGGCAGATGATATAGAAATCGTCATCGAGCAAGCGATCAAGGAAGTAGTCCACTAGTTCGGCCGACGTCCATGCCTCGTCTGGCTTTGCCGAGCCTTCAGGCTTATGGGCGGCGTTCATGGGCGTCCAGGTATAGCCTGGAACAAGCAGGTGCGCCGAGACGCGGCCATTCGTTTCCTTCAGCAGTTCATGCGACAGCTGCTCGGTCAGCACCTTCACGGCTGCCTTGGCGACCGAGTACGCGGCGTTCCCGGGGGGCGTGGTGATGCCCTCCTTCGAGCCGAGGTTCACGATCGCGGACGGGCGATCCGATGCCAGCAGGTGGGGGACGAACAGATGCTGGGCCAACAGGATACCGCCGAAATTCACGTCGAGCTGACGTTTCCATGCCTCCGGGTCGCCCCAGGGTCCAGCGCCAGCTGAGATGCCCGCGTTGTTCACGAGCAGCGCGATGTCGCCGAACCGATCCACCGTCTCATCCCGCAACCTGCAAAGGTCACCGACGTTGGTGACGTCGCCGACGACCAGCAGCGGCCGTCGTTTTAAGGACTTTGCAAGCTCTTCGAGCGTTTCGCCGTCGTTATCGAAAAGGGCGAGTTCCATGCCGCGCTTCGACAAGGCGCGCGCTAATGCTTCGCCGATACCCTTGGCGGCTCCGGTGATCACGGCTACCCGGCCAGCGGCGAGCACCTTGTTCATTCTCTTTGTCATCTTGAACTCCAATATAGGCGACGCACTGCGTCATGCGTGGTTCGCAGCTTCTCGGAGACGAGCGCCATAATGAAAACGAGGAGGCCGAGCAACGCCAGCCCGGCGGCGACCAGACCTGTCGATGCCCATCCGTATCCGGCGGCAATTGCGATGCCTCCTGTCCAGGCTCCAATAGCGTTCGACAGATTGAAGGCCGAATGGTTCATCGCGGCGGCTAGGGACGGGGCTTTTGGCGCGACATCCATGAGGCGTGCCTGGAGCGCCGGGACGAGGCCGAAGCCGATACCTATGAAGAACAGGGTTGCAGCCGACGCAATCGGGCTGGAAGCGGTCAACGCGAAGAGGCCCAGGAACGTTATGTTCCAGATCAGGAGGACCACAATCGTGCCGCCCTGCCACTTGTCTGTGAACCAGCTGCCAATCTGACTGCCGAGGACCATACCGAAGCCCCAAAGCGCCAGGTAAGCGGGCACATAGGATTCCGGCCGGCGCGCCAGCTCCGTGATTGCGGGCGTGATGTAGCTATAGACAGCGAACATGCCACCGAAACCGATCGCCGCCGTGCCAAGTGTCAGCCAAACCTGCAGACGCATCAGGCCCTTGAGTTCTCTGGCTGGTGACGTCTCGGGGTCGGCTCCGACGCTTGGCACCATCGCCCAGATCAGTAGCGTAGCGAATGCACTGCCGAGGGAAACGGCGATGAACGTCGCGCGCCAACCGAGATACTGCCCCAACGCGGTAGCTACAGGGACGCCGATGAAATTAGCGGCGGCAAGACCAAGCATCACCCGGCCGATCGACTGTGCGCGTAGCTCTCGTGGAACGATGGAGGCGGCGACGATTGACGCGGTCCCATAGTAAGCACCGTGCGGCAGGCCAGCGAAGAAGCGGGCTAGCGAGACAGACCAATACTGGGAGGAGAGGGCAGTTGCGGCGTTACTCGCGAACATGATCATTGTGATAATCATCAGGAGCCTGCGCCGATCCATGCGCGTTGTCGCGACCGCTAGGAGCGGAGAGCCGACGACAACGCCGAGGGCACAGGCGCTGATGAAGTTGCCAGCCTCGGGAACGGAGACCGACACGGCGTTGGCGATATCGGGAAGCAGTCCCATCGTCGTGAATTCGCCCATACCGAGGATAAGGCCGCCGATCGCGAGGGCGAGCTGGGCGAGGGCGACACTTTTGCTTCCTGAACTGGTTGAGGCTGGGACGGCAGACATGTGAACTCCAAACGTATTCGTCGCGTCGGGACCTCTCCGCGACGCGTTATTGCAAGCTGGTTGCGTGGGGCGCTTATTGATGAACTCAAAATAGAGCATGCAGCGCCACGATAGAAGTGAAGGGAATTGCACGACCCGATAAACGAGGCTCACCAATCGGGGCGCTGTTTGTCTGCTGACCTACTTGCGGCCGACGGGCCGGCTAACCAAATATAACGACCATTGGCCGAGGAAGAGAGAATGAAGAACGATGAGGGCGTGCAAGTATTTATGCCTGAGGTCGGCAACCTAAGGGCGGGCGACATTCTGCTCACGTTCAACGCCGCCGGGACGAGTATAAAGGGCGCGGCGGTCTCGAAAGTTATTACGAGCACAACAGCCGGACGTTTCAGCCACGCGCTGATTTGCTCGTCGCCGCCGACATTGATCGAGGCGATCGACGCTGGTGTGAGTACTCTCTCGCTGTCTCGCTGCTTTGCTCATGATCTCAAAAACATCCGTGTTTTGCGACATCCGGACGCGGACATTGCAACGAATGCGGCGAGGCTGGCTCAGCTCGAAGTCGGACGGGATTACTCCAAGCGCAATGCCGCTCTTTCTGTGCTCCCGCCACGGCTCGCTGCGGTCGCCGACACGGGCATCTTCTGCTCTGCGCTGGTTGCGCATGTGTTTAGTGCCGCTGGAGCGCCCGAATTCCTCAAGACGCCCTTCGACAGAACAACACCCGCGACGATCGACAACATCGAGGGTTTGCTCGATGTCACCGATGCCGTGTTCCAGCGCCGTCCGGCTCCAAGAAACATCGGAACACTGTCGGCGCTGGACGGCGACCGCCAGCCGACCATATCCGCACGCCAGACCGAAATCAGTAGTCGGTACACGAGGAGGCTGATGCCGGCTGTCCTCGAGCTGATCAGAGACTATCCGGAGACAGGGCTTGAGCGTCCCGGTGGATTTTTCGGCGTTCTACAGTTCGTAGCCAAAGCCTCGGGCCGAGCGCACCTTTTGCCGCAACACAATCAACCTGCCTACCTGGAAAGAGTTGGCAAACTTGATGAGGAGGCCACGAATTGTATCGAAGAAGGCGAACTGAAACAGTTGTATGAGGAGATTAGCCGTGTTGACGGCGGCAGCTATGCTTCATTGATTGCGGAGTCTTTCAGTGTCCGGCCAAACATCGATGTTGCACAGCTTGAGAGCTACCGTCTCGCTTCGATTGATCAGCGTGACGTCAGGGCGAGGGCGTTGCGCGAAATTGCCGGTCTCGGCTCGGGCAAAGTGGCCTGTATCGATGCATACATCCTACTGGAAAATGTATTGAAAAAGGACCTCGAGGGGAGGGTTAAGTTGCTCGACGAGGTTCTTGACCGAGTGAGAAGTAACGGCCATCTGGTTGATAAGCAGGTCCAATCATGAGTTGTGAGTAACGTGAGGCTCCAGTTGCCCAATCGCGCCGAGCGTCGGATAGTGTTCGCAAGTGATTTGGTGACAGATGCCCCTCAATAAGTCTTCCGGAAAACTCGCGGTTCAGTGGTCGGTGACGCCCGCAACGGCCGTCCCTCCACCCTCGCTTCATCGCGAGTCCGTTCTACCGATCGTCGCTGTCGGGTCCGTAAAATTCGAAGAGTTATGCCGTGACGTCCTCAAGGACGGGTTCACGGAGTTGAATCGGGTCGCCCTTAAACGGAAATCTGGGCTGGCCCAGTTTGGCGTGGATGTGGAGGGTTTCGACGATCTAGGCTTCCCTGAAGTCGTGCTTTCCGCAAAATGCTACAAACGCATCCGGTCGCACGAGTTTCGGCCTTGGGTACAGCAGTTCATCGACGCGCTTGATGGGCACTGGAAGGACAAGAACGTCAAACATTTTGTCTTGGCAGTGAGCGTTGAGGCCAACGACGACGACATGAGCGAGCAAGCTCGTCAACTTGCGGCTTTTCTCAAGTCGAAAGGCATTCAATTCCATCTTTGGGATACGGTTCGTCTGACGGAGCTGCTCCGCAACAGACCCGCCTTGGTCGATCGGCATTTCAACAAGTACTGGACGGAGGCGATCTCCGCGCTAGCCGCGCAAGACAACCCGACTATCGAGCCTACTACGTCCGTATCGCTGAAGACCCTCGGAACCCCGCTCGCAGCGATCGCTGATCAGCTTGCCCAAACGTATATAGCCCCGCTCAACAATTCGGTCGCCAATGAATTGGAGAGCGCGATCGGCGCGCTCGGCCTTGGTAGGCGCGGCCCCGTCAAAAAATGGCTGGAGACGTATCGGGGCGACGAACTCGTTTGGAATAGCCTGGACGGCAAGACGCGTGCTCGCGGCCTGAGGCTCATGGCGGTCGTAGACCTAGCAGAAGGGGATGTGAACCGCGCGTCGATATTGCTCGACGAGGCTGACGGCCTTGAGAACGCTTCCGATAGGAGCGCGAGGGTGCTCTACGTCCGGGCGACGCAGGGTGTGGAGGAAGCGTTGAGGCAGCTTGCCGATCCCGTCAGCGTCAGGGAACACGAGCTGGCCGCCGGTATGATGATCGAGACCGATCGGCCCGATGAAGCCGCGAAAATACTCTCGCACCTGTTGGGTGAAAGCGTTTCAGTCGAGGTCCTTCGTTTGCGGGCGATTGCCAAGGTACTGTCCGGGGGCGACCGAGAAGCGGCCCTGAATATAGCTACTTCCGCCCTGGCCCGTGAACCGTCGTCTGCCGTTGTCCGTCTGACCCGTGCGACGATCCACGTCGCATGTAGTCTCGTCGACAACGTCTTCCCGATGTTCGGCAATGCTCCGAGCCCGTTCAGCTCGGCCCTTATTCGATCCGGGACACGCGCGATCGACCATCTGAATCATGCACGCAGCGATCTGGAAAGATTGCTCATCAGCGTCGACGGCGATCTCAGGGCCGAGGTCGAGGTTTGGAAGCTGGCGGTTCTCCTGCTGAACCCAGCAACATCGCAGGAAGCGCGGTCCTACGCCCGCTATCTTCTCGCCCGCGACCACCCGGACCCTTTGGTCGTGGCATGGTGCCAACATCATGGACTGCCGATGAGGAGGGGTAAGATCAAGAAGGCCCTGGGCGACATCCTCCGCAAGAACCAGGGCACACCGAGCCATGTCGTTGTGCTTGCAATGATGGCGTCTGCCGTCGCCACCCCGGCCGCGGCGGTATCCGTCATCGACAGGTTCGCAGGGAAGTTCCCTGCTGCTCAGGACTTTCTCCAGGACTGGCGTGAGCAGTTCACGGCAAACGATGGCCCGCCCGATCAATCGTATTCTGCCGGCGTGCGCCATGTGATCGAGACGGGCGACGCCGAGCCGCTGAAGGCATTCCTCGCTTCCGATCGATCGAGCGTCGAAGCCGTTCTGTCCGGTTGCGAATTCCTGATGTCCCGCGGTCTCGTCGCGGACGTCAACGACCTCAGGGGTATGCTTTCGGGAATCGACACGACACGTGCGGTCGAAATGGCAGCGTTCGCCGCCCTGCGAGCCGGTGATCCCGCATCCTGCCTGGCCATCGTCGAACGGGCGCGGGAGCGGGGGCTCGAACTTCCGGACAAATTGATCCGTCTGCGTGCCGAGGCGCAGAACCTGCTCGGCAACCATCGCGACCAAATCAAAGACCTTAAACAGCTCGTCGAAAAGAGTGACGACCCTCAAGCGAGAAGCCGTCTGTTCGAAGCGTACGTTAACATCGGCGCGCTCGAAGAGGTCAAACTCGAGACGGAGCGAGCTCTCCGTGCGGGCAATCTTGGCCACCATGAAGCCGTCAGGCTTGCCAGCGCGCTGAAAAGGGTCTCGCCGGAAACCGCCAGACTACTTCTCACGGATGTCGGCAAGGCAGACATCCCCCCCGAACTCGCTATACCGCTGCTGTCGTTGTCAGCCGAGCTGGGCTTGGAAGAATTGCAGGACAGGATGCTTCGTGTCGTTCTCAGCGACCCGCGGCAGAACATGGTGACGAAGTTCGACGATGTCCAGCAGGTGCTCCAGCACATCAGCAAGCACACCGAGGCACAACGAAACAACGTCTCCGAATGGCTTCACCGCCGGATACCGGCTGCTATCGCGCTGGGGAATTCGAAAGAGTATGCGCTTCTCTACCTCGGAGACGCCCTTACCCGAAGGACAGCTGCCGGCGATAATTTCCCGATGCTGCTCGACGCGTCGACGCAAGACCGCAAGCTGCCCGTGATCAAGGACCGTCCGGTGCTGCGCATTGATGTCGGTGCGCTTCTCTTGGCTGATCGCTTGGGCATTTTGGACGCCATTGATCGTCAGTTCTCGATTCAGGTTCCTCGATCGGTTGCCCAGGCGCTGATCGACATGGAAGCTCAGTTTGGCCCGCTATTGCGGCCGATCGCTGATGGTATTCGGGCGATAGCCCAAGGAAACAGCGCGGTTCAGGTTGTCGACAGTTTGCCGGAAACGTCGGTTGAGCTGGTTGTGCTTATGGATACACCGGAGGACGAGGAGCCGCTCAACGTCATAGCCGATTTGCTCGAGCATGCGTTCAGGGACGGACACATAACCCGGACCCAACTCGCCGACGCCCGGACGTCCCTAGCGATAGCCGATGGGCGTCAATCGCCCGGTCGGGTCTACTCAGGTGTACTGGTGGCCGGCAGCGCGCTCTTCGAGCTCGTGAAACGAGGCTTGTTGGAACCACTTGCTCGTTCGTTCCCAATCCAAATCCTCGAAAGCGAACTCGCTCATCACTTGATCCAGATTGACGTCGCAGAGGCGGAGGAGGCCATCGGCAAGCGTATTGGCCTGCTGCGACAGCGCGTTCGAGATCGGCTTTCGTCAGAATGGACAACAGTCGGCGCATTGCCCGAAATGGCCGATGAACGGACAGCCAATCTTCCCGCCCATGTCAGGTGCCTGACCGAAACGTTCCCGCGCGATGGCGACGAGAGCTTGTTTTGGATCGAAGATCGATTGATCTTGGCGCGGAGCCCCGCCAACGCTCTGAATTTGACCCAAATTCTGTCAGTCCTTCGCGAAGCGGGAGAGCTGGACGACCGAAGCTATCCGTTCGTTATGAAATCTCTCCGTAACGCGGGATACTCTTTCCTGACGCTCGACCACGACGAAATCCTGGGAATCCTGCAGGGCGCGGCGATCGTAAACGGAAGGCTCGTCGACAACGACGACCTCAAAACGCTGAGGCGGTGGCTCGCCCGCGATATCATCAACCTTCGCTACCTTGACCCGACTCCAGAGGTCGATGGCGAAGGGCGTCCGGGCGGCGAAAGCCGGCGGATGCTGTCATTGTCCCAGCTGTCGAGCGATCTTGTCACCAGGATTTGGCAGAATGGCGATATCAGCATTGAAGACGCCGAGACTTTGTCAGCTTGGATATGGGCCAACTTGCGGGTCGACTACCTGCCATCTCCGCCAGCTTCGGACAACGCTTTGGCGCGTCGCCACCTTGCGGCCATGAATGTCATCCATGCGTTGTTTGCCACTCTGCGGTCAGACCTTGGACAGGAGAAGTTCGCCGAAGATAGACGCGCGCCGTTTGCGAACTGGGTCCTGAACAACGCTGTGGCTCCGATGGTCGCTGCAGACCCCGAGATGGACGACCTGATCGCCCTGTTGCTAGCAGGTTTGATCGAGCGGTTGACGGACGATCCGGATGATATCGACGCCGACTTGGCGGACGCGCTCAAAGGTCAGATGGCGAGGGTCATCCACCGATTCCTTCAGTTGCTGCCGCTCGATCTCGCCAATCGGATAGCGGATCAACATGGCATCGACCAATCCATCGGACGTGAAAACATCATGCTCCTCGAGGTCGGGGATGCTCATCAGATTGCGGTCCGCGACATTGAAAAGGCTTTCGTCGACGCCATTCACGACAAGGGCGGTGACAAGACTGTCCGGTCTTACAAGGAGAGTGTGCCGGGAACATTGATAGTCGTTGACGGCGACGCGGGATTGCCAAAGGCGTCGATCGATTTCGGTAGTGGGCCGCATCCGTTCGACAGCGCGACGATTGCCGCTTTACATCCTAACCAGGAGGTCCGTTCGAAGCTGTTGGGGGCGGTTTTGAATTCCGATGGCACAGGGCCTCAGTTCAGCGCACATCAGGTTGAGGTTGTATCGAGCGAGCACCAGGCCGAACGCCGGATTGAGCTTCTTCATGACTTTCTAGGAGCGGATTTCAGTCGGAAGCTTGCCAAGCTGCGCCACCGGGTCGAACACGGGGGCACGCTTGACCCGGACGATCTCAAATTACCATGCCCGGCTGCCTTGTTGGAATTTATCGGTCTTGCGCCGGAGTTTGATGGCGGAGGCACCATGATTGTCGAGGCCGCCGCCGATGCGCTGTTCGAGCGGTTTGGCCAGGATATCGCAGTTGAGCGATTGAGCAGTCTTCCGGTCGCGATGCCGGAACGGGTGTCCGACGCCATCATGGCCTTGCTGAAGAAGGGCGTCGTTCGTGAGCAGATGCCCTGGTCGTTAGCGATCGCGGCTCTCCTTGCCAAGGCGCACGCGGAGAGCCTAACAGAAGCCGATTTTCAGCTGCTTGATCGCTCGTCGAAGCCACGCCTCAGGCTATTCTGCACATTGCTAGGTGGCAGCGCGCGTCAGGCACTTAGCGATCCCGAGTGGCTGTCCATTAAGCCGGAGCTGATCTTTCATCTTGTCTGGCTTCACGCGGATCAACTCACCAGGGTGTTCGATGTCGAACAAATGCCATTAGACGATCTGTCCAAATGGGCAGCAGGACGGACCAACCGAAAGCTGACAGAAAGCGATGACGCTGAACGGTGGGAGCCTTGGCTCTCACGCTCGCTGCTGTTCATGACGCCGGGTCGTCTGCGAGCGGCCGCCTACGCCGAGTTGTCGCGATTGCGAGCTGAGCTGCCTGCTGCGTCCATCGAACAAGTTGGCCGAGGTCACGGAGAGTCCTGGACGCCGTCGCCCGATCTGCTGGTCCAGTTGCCGGAATGCCCGAAGAATATCTGGGTCGCTCAAGACCCGGTCCACCAGTTCGTCGTCGCCGGATGGATGTCAAAAGACAACAGTTTAGCCGAACGGGACGGGTCTCAGCTTCTGTTAAACATCGTTTCCGAAATGACTGATCTAAACTGGCGACCTTTGACTTCCCTTGTTGCGTTGGTCATCGACCTGCGCGACGTCAGCGATGAAGCCATCGCCAGTCTGATGGAGAAACTCGAAACCCTAGCTACGCCATCAGCGCTGGCAGAGGATGACGTGTCTCGCACCGCGTTGCTCGACGTCGTTGCAAAGGTCTACGGTCGGCAGGACCGCAAGTCCGATTTCGAACAGCTAGTCATAGCGATAGCCAAGCTGGGCAGCAGGCAATGGCCCGAAAGCAAGAGCCGCAGCCGGATACCCGAAGGAGCGTATCAGCTTGGTACCGAACTAATCAACGCGATCTACCTCTACGAATGGGCACGCCGTGTACCTGTGGTGGAACGACTGCGCGGTCTCAGCGGAACAGTGCGGAAACTTGCAGATACATGGCCGACCGTTCGGGGCGTTTCCATTGCCTCCCTTGAAGCGACTGCGTCGCAATTCGACGTCGCGACAGCTTGCGAAGGAATTTGGCCGGTCCTGATTGAGATGCGAGCGCTGTAATAGAGCCGCTGAGGTAGTGTGAGAGCACGTGCCGTTAAAGGGCATCCCGGTCGCAGAGCGTTGAGATGCCTGCATTAGTTCACGACAGCCGCAATATTTCCCGAACATCATCAGGCGTCGCCATCTCGCGACCTGTCAATTTGATGACCCGGACCGTCTCGCGGATCAACTCCTCGTTTGTGGGGTACGAGAGCTCGGGGTAGGGGTAGTCGCCGATGCCGATCGCCATATGACCGCCCAGTCGAGCGATGGTCTCGGTCATCGCAAATAGGTTTCCACCAAGCGCGTTGACCGTCCACTCGATGTTTCGGTCGGCCGGCAGAAAGGCCAGATGCGCCTTGAGCCCTTCGACAGTCGCGGGGTGCCCCGTGATGACTTGGCCATCGGTTAGGTGGAAGAGCATGTAGCCCGGCTCGTCGATGATACCCATTTCCATCAACATCAAGGCTCGCCGGGTAAATCCGACCGACCAAGAGACCATCTTCGGCTTTACGTCCACCCGCTTGAGCTCCCGGGCGTAATGAAGGAGGCTGTCGGTCGTATTTTGATAGACCCGGTCGACGAAAGACACCTGCTTCGTGGTTGGATCGTAAATTTCGAGGTTAGCCTGTTGATTTGCACTGAGAGCTGACCCGGGATTGCGGGAAAATATCACTGAGAATTGACCCATGTTTCAATCATCCCCTGTGGTTTCAGCGGGGGCTCTGGAGTGATCGACATGGCGTTACTGAGCG
>Ga0209673_1000184_pt1 | contig 126036 bp, 121 predicted proteins | sample AraplaCol_mMS_r2_2_FD_184274 | JGI IMG/M metagenome (GOLD analysis project Ga0209673, IMG submission 184274) | Arabidopsis root microbial communities from North Carolina, USA - plate scrape MF_Col_mMS_r2 (SPAdes) (version 3) | ecosystem: Host-associated > Plants > Roots > Endosphere | place...
AGCGCGAGCTTATGCTGGAAGTCGGCGCGGGCATTCGCGATCTTGGCGTGCAGCTTCGCGATATGCCGCTTGTGCTTTCGCGCCCGTTGCGCCTTCGCCAGCTTTTCCGCGGCTCGTCGACCGAACTGGTCATTAGGCAGTTTCTCGCCGCTCGAAAGTGTGGCGAAGTCTTTCAGGCCGAGATCGATGCCGACGCCGGAACGGATCGGGCGGGCCTGCACATCGGGCATCTCGATCACGATGTTGAGGAACCAGTTGCCGCGTGCATCCTGCGCAAAGTTGGTGCCGTCCTTGATCTTGCCTTCGGGAAGCGGTCGACTGTTGAACACGCGAAACGTGTTGCCGGCGAAACGGAACGCGTCCCCCTCGCGCTTCAGGTCACGCCCCTTCAGCGGCACCCAGCCGAGCGACTTCCTGCCGCGATAACGCAGGTAAGGGCGTCGGCGCTGACTGCGCGACTTCGCATATTGCTCGCACGTCGCGTTGATCGTGCCGGAGTGAATACCGAGTTCCTTGCTGCTCCCCGTCGTCAGCACGTTCAGGTCGAATCCTGTAGGCCACTTCTTGCCCCACTTGAGCGCGTGCTTCTGCGTGTCGTTGCAGAAGTTCCAGACGTAGTTCACCGCACGGCTCTGCTTGTTGAGCAGTCCGTCGAGCGACTTCACCCGGTAGCGGTAGACAAGAATCATGCCGGTGATCCTAACCCGTGGAAGAAGCTGCCTGTCAACAGCGGCGCTCCTTTCCTCCCCGTCCTGAACGACTGGGTTTCTCGGAGCAACTGATGAAATGGGATGACATCGGCACGCTGAACTGTTCGGTCGCACGCACGCTCGCCGTGCTCGGCGACCGCTGGACCATGCTGATCCTGCGCAACGCATTCCTCGGCTGCCGCCGCTTCGACGCGTTCCAGGCCCAGCTTGGCCTGACGCGCCACGTGCTGGCCGAACGGCTCGCGCGGCTCGTCGACGAAGGCGTGCTCGTCAAGCGCGCGTATCAGGAACGCCCGCCGCGCTTCGAGTACCGGCTGACGGAAAAGGGCCTCGACCTCTATCCGGCCCTGCTCGCGCTGATGGCATGGGGCGATCGCTGGAAGGACGACGGCCAAGGGCCGCCGGTGCAATTGCGCCACCGGGCCTGCGGACAACTGATGCACGCGGTCACCGTATGCTCGGCGTGCGGCGAACCGCTCGACGCACGCGACGTGCAGCCCGAGCCGGGGCCCGGATGGATTGCATCCGACGGGACCGAGGCGTCCGCATCCACGGATTGACGATACGTTGCGCGCGGATGTCGTTCGGACGCGCCTGCTAGAGATACGTTTGGGCCACGAGCCGCATCGAGTGGCAGTCCGCCCGCCGGGGCACGCATCGTTCGCACGTCCGTGCGCTGCAACGGCAAACGCAATCGCCTGCCATCGCCGGCACTATCGCTGTGCGTTGATCGCCCGCTCGCCCGCACCGGCTGCATAACGCAACTTTGCGTCACCCTGTCCACCGCTGCCAATCCCTGCGCACGCCCTCGCTTCGCATCCACACGTGACCGGGCCGCCACGCGTGCGTTACACTCACGGCCCGCTGTCTCGAAATTATTCGCTGTCCAAGATGTTGTCGCGCAATCGCCTCGCCGCCGCCTGTCTCGCCGCTTCCCTGCTCGCCACCCCGTTCGCCGCCTTCGGCAAGACGCAAAGCGAATCGCTGCTCCAGCAAGCGATCGATCTCGTGTCGCGATGGCTGCCAACCCCCACTCACGAAGCACCCGCGACCCAGGTCGTCGAATCGGCCTTCTCGCCGGACGGCGGTGCCGAGGCGCTCGTACTGAAAGCGATCGGCGCGGCGCGCAGCTCGATCCGGGTTGCCGCCTACTCGTTCACGTCGCCGCCCGTCACGCGTGCATTGCTTGCCGCCAAGCGCCGCGGCGTCAATGTCGCGGTGGTCGTCGACGACAAGGGCAACCGCGCGAAGAACAGCAAGCAGGCACTGAACCTGCTCGTCAACGCGGGCATTCCGACGCGCACGATCGACACCTATGCGATCCATCACGACAAGTACCTCGTGATCGACGCCGAGCACGTCGAAACGGGTTCGTTCAACTACAGCGCGTCGGCAGCCAGCCGCAATTCCGAGAACGTCGTCGTGGTCTGGAACAATCCGCAACTCGCGTCGCGCTACCTCACGCACTGGCAAAGCCGCTTCGACCAAGGCACGCCATACCGCTCCAGCTACTGACGCGCGACACGCGCTCGCCGCCCCACCGCTCACATTCGCGTCACCGTGTTGCAGATGATCGGCGAGCATGGCGCGATGTTCAATTCGGCCGAATGGCCAGTGCGCCGCGTCGCGAAGCGACCGTCACGCGCGACGACGCCGCGTTCAATGGATGTCAGGCACCCGCCCCGTCGCTGCGCCGGCATGCGCGCTCGACACACAGCGGTTCGCGTGCCCACCCACACCGCTGGCCGAATTCGCCGACGAGCCTTGGTCACCCATCGGCAGCACGCTTCGCACGCAATCGGTGCTGAACATCAGCGTGTTCTGAACCAGCGGGTAAATGAGATACAGCGCAAACGCGAGATAGCCTGCGTACAGAATTCGAACCATGGTGCGATGGGAGGCGATGAATGATTGGTCTCGTCCTGTTTACGGCGTGGCGACGCGCACCTTGAGGTATCGGCTGCCCGATTCCGCATCGGGACGAAACACGGGCCGATGACACCCGCTTCTCACCGTATCTTCGCCGGCCCACACGGAGCCGACTCCACGCAGCCGCGAGACGTGCGGCATGGCGATGCCTCGAAGAATGCGCGATACTGTTCGACGTACGACCCATGACGGCTCGACGGCCGGGACAAGAGACAAGGCCTATGCAAATCGCACCGAAACCGGCCGACGAGGCGGCCCGGCTCGATACACTTCATTCGCTCTCGATCCTCGATACACCGCCCGAAGAGCGCTTCGATCGCCTGACGCGTCTCGCGCGACGATTGTTCGACGTACCGATCGCCCTCGTCAGCCTCGTCGACGCGAATCGCCAGTGGTTCAAGAGCCATGCGGGCCTCGACGCCACGCAGACGCCGCGCGACGTGTCGTTCTGCGCGCACGCACTGCTCTCGGGCGATACGATGGTGATCCAGGATGCACTGAACGACGATCGCTTCCACGACAACCCGCTCGTCACCGGCACGCCCGGCATCCGTTTCTACGCCGGTCGGCCGCTCACCGCACCGAACGGCGCCCCCATCGGCACGCTGTGCCTGATCGACACGCGCCCTCGCTCGCTCGAACCCGACGAACTCGCACTGCTCGGCGATCTTGCCCACATGACCGAGCGCGAGATCGCCGCGCTGCATTTCGCGACCACCGACGAACTCACGCAGTTGACGAACCGGCGCGGCTTCGAGATTCTGGCCCGCCATGTGCTGAGCCTGTGTGATCGCGTCGGCCGTCACGCCGTGCTGCTGTTCTTCGACCTGAACGATTTCAAGGCGATCAACGACCGCTTCGGTCACGCCGAAGGCGATCGCGCGCTCAAGGCGTTCGCCGAGACGTTGACGGGTGCGCTGCGCGACAGCGACGTCATCGCACGGCTCGGCGGCGACGAGTTCGTCGTGCTGTTGAGCGCCGCCGATCCGGCCGAAGTCGCCGAGCCCGTCGAGCGTGTGACGCAGGCGCTCGCCCAGCGCAACGCAGCCGACGCACGCGGCTATGCGATCCGCTTCAGCGTCGGTCACGTTGCCTATGATCCCGCACACCATCGCGCCGTCGCCGAGCTGCTTGCGTCGGCCGATCGCCTGATGTACGAACACAAGCAGCGCGGCAGGACGGCCGGCGCATGATCGCAGGCGAGCGAAGCGGGCGCGGCGGGATCAACCGGCCGCGCCGCCGCTCGGCCACGAGCGTACAAGGCGCCGGTTCAGCTCCCGCAGGGCGGCGCGCTGGCCATTGCGTCCGCGATCTGCTCGGGCGTCAGGTCGCGCTGATGCGTCGCCAGCGACCAGCGATGCCCGAACGGATCCTCGACCTGCCCGTAACGGTCGCCCCAGAACATGTCGGCGGCCGGAATCGTGACCGTCGCGCCGGCTTCGACCGCCTTCGCGATCGCCGCATCGGTGTCCGGCACGTACAGATGCAGGCAGACGGGCGTGCCTTTCAGCGCCTTCGGCCCCAGCGCACCGTGCTCCGGCATTTCGTCCACCAGCATCAGCGTCGAATCGCCAATCGCAAGGCACGCATGCGCGAGCCGGCCGTCAGGCATCGCGAGGCGAAACTGTTCGGTCGCATTGAATGCGCGCTTGTAGAAATCGATGGCCGCGGTTGCACCCGCACAGATCAGATGTGGGGTCAGCGTGCGCATCCCTTCCGGGATCGGCTTGACGGACGTGGGCATGGTGTCGCTCCTTCAGTCGGTTGTCGTATCGAAAATCGGGACGGACGCGCGATGCGCACGCCTCCGATGCTACGACGGACGACGCCGACGGAAATCGACACGGTGCCCAGGATTTTTTTGTTCGCCTGACTGATGGGGGCGCAGGACGCCGCATCGGGCGTCATCGGCCCGTTCGGTCGGCCGGTTCGTCCGGCTGGCCGAATTGATGGCGGCAGGCCTCCAGCAACGCAGCCACCGCATCGAGCGGAAGATCGGCAAATCGCGCGATCGGCAGCATCACGCCGCCCGGCACCTTCGTGCGCGACGAATGGGCGGAGAACTGATAGCCGATGTAACGATTTCCGGCAACGCTGACGATCCGGAATTCCGTGACGTCACGCCACGGCGTGACGGGTTTTTCGCGCGCGGAGCCGATCAGCCGGAAGCCCGTCTCGTCGACCTGCAGCGCGAGCTTGCGCCGCGACGAGACGAACAACGCGGCACTGGCCAGCGCCAGCAACACGGCCAGCGCCGCTACCGGCCAGAGCGTCGGGGCGGCCACATAACCACACAAGGTCGCCGCGGCGAGCCCTGCACACACGGCCGCCCTGCTTTTCAGGCTCCGGCTGTCGACTGCCAGCGTGACCGGCAACGAACCGGTGACCGTTCCCGCGACCGGATCGATGTGCCAGCCGGAATCCGTCATTTCGTGTGCGTCGTTCATTTCACGCGGGCTCGTGTCGACGGCCGTCGGTTCCTCAATGTGGGCACGATGTCGGGATGCCAATCCCGATGTCGCGAATCACGCGCCAATGCGCCGACGTCGGTCAATTGCATACCTTGACGGTACCGTTGGTCGTGCATTGCCCGATGGCCCAGTGGCTCTGCCCTGCCAGACGAGGCGCGACGCCCATGCCGCGAATCGGCGCGGCCGGCGGCGACGAGGCGGGAACGGTCGCCGACGCGGTCTCGGGGGACGGTTGCACGGGCGATGGCCCGGACGCGGTCTGGCAAGCGCCGAGCGCCAGACAGAGCGCAAATGCCAGTGGGGCGATGGCGAATCTGGAGAGAATCATGGGTACGCTCGCGCGATTCGTTTTGAGTAACGGCCCGCAGTCAGATCTGCGGCAGATCGCGCAACGTGCGCGACTCACTCGTTGCATCGATGTCGAGCTCGATGCCTTCGGACGCATCGCGATACAGCACGCGTTTCAGCCTGGGGCCGATTGCGGTGGTGTCCGACGCCGAGAAGATCGCGCGGACATCGTTACCGGACGCGAGCGCGCGCGCCACGTCCGCCACCGGCGCCTCGCGGGGCGTCGCCGCCCACGAGCGATCGGCCGGGTTCACGGCCGCCCAGCGTACGTGCGTCACGCGCGCGCTGAGCGGATCGATTCGGACACCATTCACCGCAAACGTCGACATCGGCATCTCCCTTGAATTTTTGCGGCCGGCCGCATGCATGCATGCGGCGCGCTGCGCGCTGCGGCCAACCCGGATCTCGCCCGCGCGGCGCGCACGGCCTGCGATCGCGTGCGCTGCTTCGGCCAACGCGATTTTCGATGATACATTGGGACGCTTTGCAACCGTCAACAGACAATCGTGTACGGGAGAAACACATGAGCGACGCCTGGGGAACCTTCCCTGCCAGAATGGGCGACCATCAGGCTTTCATCAGCTTCAACCACGGCTTCGCGGAAATCGCCGAAGGCGATCCGCGCACGTCGCTGCTCAGCGTGCGGGTCCCCTTTGCGCATCCGTCGCCTGAAGGGCTGCCGATCGGCGACGAATTCGCCGATCTCGCGAAGATCGAGGATCTGCTCGACGCCGCGATCATCGCGAAAGGCGGCGTGCAGGTCGGCCGCATCACCGTCGACGGCAACCGGGATTTTCTTTTCTACGTGCCGTTCGACGAAGAGGCAGCCGCGGAAATCGTCGACTCGCTGGCCGACCAGACGACCTATGCACTCCAGTACGCCCACCAGGACGATCCGGACAAGACAACATACTGGCAGACGCTCTACCCGACCGACGACGACTGGCAGATCATGCGCGACATGCGCACGCTGGATGCACTGCGGCAACAAGGCGACGCACCGGACGTGAGCCGGCGCGTGATGCACTGGGCATACTTCCCCGACCCGAGCGACGCGCACCAGTTCGCGGACTGGGCCGAAGCGAAAGGCTATCCGGTCGAATCGGTCGCGCCGACCGAAGACGGCAAGTCGGCGGTGCGGTTTTCGCACGAAGGCACGCTCGCGCTCGCCGACATCACGCGCCATACGGTCGCGCTCAGTCGCGAGGTACGCGCGCTCGGCGGGAACTACGACGGATGGGAAACCAGCGTCGAACAGGCAGGTTGAGCGGAGTGCGTGCCGGTTGCGCGTAATGTGACGTCACGCATGCGACGCAAAAAACATCCCGGCAGCGTTGTTACGCGCCGCCGGGATCAAGGCATCGCCGGCAACAACCGGCGATGGGCCTGAGGGTTCGCTCAGGCACGAGGAAAGCAATTCGTACGGATCGGGCGAACGGATGTCGGGGTGCGAACGAGTGCCGTCGCGCAGCCCGCCGAACGCCTGTCCGGTTCCGCCGACGCAACCTTCCGGCGTCGAGGGGCAAAAAGCCCCCGCTCCTGCGCGAGCGAGCGGGGAAATGGTTGACCGGGCCGGGGAAGAACGGTCAACCGGTCAAATTGTGATCGCGGGTCGCGCGACGGTCTGTGCGGCAACTCACCCTTTAGTGACAACGTGACGGCAACCGGCATGCTCGCGTCCCGGCGCATATCGTCATGATTCAAGCCCGACGCGTTGCCTGTCGGTCTCGTTGACGAGGAACCGGTCGAGCGTTTCTTCGTATCCGCCGTCTTCGGACCGCATCGCAGTACAACCTGTCAGGCCGGCGGCAGTCGTCATTGCGACGGCCATCGACAGCGTTCTTTTTTCATTTCTGGCGTTTTATTTTGTATTAATTCAAGTGGAATTTTCAGGCCCGGGCGCAGTTTCCGGTAAGTCGCGAGTATTGTCAAAGCAGGTTTATTCTATTTTTTCACGTGAGGCGATTTCCACTTCGTTTTTCGCACAGAATTTCGCGCACACAATGATCTGCGTCACGAAAACGCGCATTCTTCGCTACGACGAGCCACTGCAAAACCAGTCGGCAACCCAAGCGATCCAGTCGAGATTGCTGACGATTTCAATGGCGGCATCGCCGACGATTCCGGCTGTCGACGAATCTGTCGCCACCGCCCCGGTCACCATCGCGCTCGCCTTCGCAATCCCGGTCGATACGACGGGCCTCGGATTGGCAAGCCGCTCCAGCCACGCGACGATGTTGGCGCGTGCGTCTTCTTCACCGGCGAAATCATTGCGCGCCACAAACCCATCAAACACGATCCACGCGAGCGTCTTGCTTCGCTTTTCGGATTCGAGTTGCCTGTCGACAACGACGGTACGGCCGGACTCCGTGATTTCGAGCGTCGCGGTGAAACGGTAATCGAGATATTCGATCTCGAGTTTCGGCGACATGGCTTCTCCGCTCAATCTGCCCTCTCAATTTTTATGATGCCCGCACCAGACGTGCTTCGCGACACTGTGTGAATCTTGCGTGAATTTCACTCGGGGTGCCATTCTCGCTGGCGTTATCGCGATATTCTCGCGAATTGTCGATATGAACGGTCGACGTATGACCGCTCTCATCCTTTTTCCACCCTTTCGATGGCGCCGTCAGCCGCTCCGTTTTCCTGTTTCCGGTATCGACCTGCTCCGCAGCCGTCATCACGCTGCTAAACTCGAATCACAAAGACCGCTTGCGCCACCAGAGGAAATCATGACGCTCGCTCACGCACGACAAAGCGGCGTAGATGTCTGGATCGTCCAGCTTCCCGGGCACGCGCCCTATGCCTACACGCACCTCAAGCGGGTATTCTCGTCCGACGACTCTCGACATCGGGTCGTGACGATCGACCTGAAGAAACTGCTGGCCTGCGCCGACCGCGACACCACCGACTATGTGCTGCCGTCGGTTCAGTACTGGGCGCCTGGAAAGGCCGCGGGCATTCGCGAATTCCTCGATCCGAACCGGGAGCGGATTCCGGACATGCCGTTCATCACGTTTCGCGAGACGAGAACGCGGACATTGCTCGGCATTCCCGGCCTGTCGAAAATCGGCGTCGCATCGTTCCGTAACGGCCAGCATCGCGCGCGCTATCTCGCGCATGCCGGTGCCACGATCTTGCCCGTCGAAATCCACGAGACCGAAGCCGATTTGCTTATGCGGTATTGCGGCGAGTGACGGCAAAGTCCGGGCGGCTTTCACCTGGCGCTTCCATTGCGGCCAACCGCAGCCGCTCTCGCTTTCCGCCGCTCGCGTCGATGTCGGCAAGCGCTCAAACCCGGATCGCATAAATCCGATCGGTGACTTCCGTCTGGCCGATGCGGCTGGTTTCGACACCGGCCAATTGCCAGCCGTTGTGTTCGTAGAACCCGATCGCACGCACGTTGCCCTCCAGCACCTGCAGATGGACCTTGTCCACGCCGATCGACCGGGCCCACGCGCGAACGGCTTCGATCATGCGCTTGCCCGTGCCGCCGCCGTGATGCGAAGGATGGACGTGCAGGCAGTCGAGCAACACGCCAAGCGCCGGGTCGACGGGGCGTTCGGCGCTGACGAAACCGACCGGCTCGCCATTCGACTCGGCAATCAGCACGAGGCCCCACTCGTTCGCGTTTCTATCGAAGTATTTGCGCCACCGGACCGCGTGTTCCGTCGGCACCTCGTCGGACAGATAGCTGGCCGGAAGGATATGGCTATAGGCGGTTTGCCAGCTCAGCGTGTGCAGGCGAGCGATGTGGTTCGCATCGTGTGGCGTGGCCGCGCGCAGTGTGGTCCGGGTGACCGGCATCGGTAGCAACTCCTTCTGCAGATTTTCTTGGTCGACATGTGTCGTCGCAAAATATACCGTGCTTTGCGAGAGGTATTTCGCAGGGGCTCGTCGTCGGGAGATCGCCGCGCGGGCAAAAAAAATCCCGACACCTTCTCCGGTCGTCGGGATCGAACGGCCCTGCAAAACATGAGGGCACGAGGAAGGTCACACATTACACGCATGTAAGACTGTTGCGCTTTGTCGGTTTGCGCCAAACGCCTGTTCGATTCCGCCAATCAATCTGTTATGAACGGGCGTAAACGAAAAAAGCCTGCCCGCGTTTTGCGCGAGCAGGCAAGAAAACGGATCAGCATTCGAGGCACGAGGGCTGTCCAGGCAAGATAACGGCACGGCGCAGGAGAACCTTAGGTGGGAAAGGAAGCTTGGCAGGCAAACGGGCAGGAACGTTGTTGGCGCAACGACACGAGAACACGATACGAAGCAGGCTGGGGCATTCTTCGGCATCTACGCCATCCACAAACAGTGCTATCGATCGATGTCACGCCCGCGTACCGATCTCGGCACGTGAGCACATGGTGCACAAGACATACGACCGACATCGGCAGAGAAAAGTACGCGCAACTCGCTAAACCGATGCCAAAGGTGCAAAGTCATCGCTATCAACAAATGGGGCGAAGTCTTCCGGCCAATCGGCCTCCAGACTACACAGTAAGCGCATTGATAACGGTGCCCGCTTATTTACTCGCTTGACTGAAACATGAACTCCACACGGATCTCGACGCAAAAGAGTGTAAAGAGTTTTTGTATAGTATTTTGGGAAATAGCCAACCAAGTACGACGGATCACTTGTCCGAAGCGATAGTGCAAATGGGTCGAAGCCATTCTGAATATCGTGCATAGGGAAAAGACGCGCTCCCGATACAAGTTCATCAGCAGCTTTTAAACTTGGTTCCGCAACGTGCCGAAGTCCGCGAGCAAAAAAATCCACGCGGAATTTGTTATCGTCAGTTCTTACTGGCGCTGCAAAGAGTTCAATCGGATCCGTGCCTCGAAGACCGCCAGTCACGGCGAGAATCGGCAGCGGGTCCGACATGCTCTCTTCCGGAAGTCCGGTCCATCGAAAATAATCAGAAAACTCTGGACGCGAGCGCGTCAACACTCGGTTAGTAAATAGAGGGAACAACTCATCGGAATAGTACGCTTTATCCAAATCGACCATTCGACCAAATGGCCGAAAACCAGATGCACGTTTTGCCCCTTTTGTGTAAACGAAGCGAAAAATTTCACCATGCCGATCCAGCCGTCCAACCGGAATCCACTCCCTGGATTCTGGCTGTTGCCAAGCCACATATAGCGCTTCCATGCTCACGATGCCTCACGCAACGCCAGCAAGCGCTGGCGATTCAATTTAAGATATTCGACCAGAAAGTTCCGCCGAATTTCACTGACAAATTCATCCGGCAACATATGCACCAATTCATTAATTCGCTCATCATTTATAGACTCAAGCCGCTGTAACCAAGCTTCTCCCGCCATTGGCAACTGGCGCCGAGCAAAAGCAAATGCCTCTAGAGTAAAAAGAGCCTTCGATTTGCCTGCGGCTCCGTGCGGATAGAGTGCTGATCTTGCTCGCCCCACGTATGCTGAAATATGGCGCCCCCTGTCCCGCGTTTCAAGCATTTCCCGACACGCATCGTCTGTTTCGTTTCGCGCAAGACTTGATCCATGATCAAAGCTCGGTGCTAGCCACAGGACCATATCGGGTTCACCATCCGCCTCATCTTGAAGCTCTGCGACCACACCCCAGTTTTGGTCGTGACGGTCTTGATTGCCGATCCATGCATCAAGCATCAAGTACCCAACGAATACATCGGGAGCAGTAGCTACCCCAGGGAATTGCGAGAAACCATTGGGCGGTTGCAGCGGCCAGGTCTTGCTTGCCGCTGCAGCCACCAACATCGAGAGCACCAGCGTAATTGTGTGCGCACGCGACTGATAGAAGCGCGCATCTCGCGCTTCCGCGTACTCTCTCGTGACCGCCAACACCTCGTTGCCGTGAACCAAACGACCTCGACGAGGAACGAAATTCGGCGTACTGACGCCAAAATCATCCCCACAACGGGCCAATTCGTAATATGCGTGAGGAACGTCAAGCGCCGCGGCCAGTTCACAAGCGAACTTCTCTGCCCAATTTTCGCCGGTGTTCTCTCTGCCACGTTTGAACAGACATCGCCCCATGTGGGGATCACGGTACCAGAACTTCGCCTTGGTACCGAGCTGCTCGTACATCTCTGACGCATTGATATCTACATCGATGACAGGAAACATGTGCACCTTGCCCCAGCGGTAGCTGCGCTTGCGTCGATCGATGATCTTCCAAATTATGGAAGGCCATCTTCCAACAATTCAGATCGGGTACCACAAACAAAAACAGCGCCTGTTAGGCGCTGTTTTTAATAATTTTTTGGGGTGGCTGATGGGACTCGAACCCACGACGACAGGAATCACAATCCTGGACTCTACCAACTGAGCTACAGCCACCACTGATACTGCTTGCTTCGTTTCGCCGTTTTGTTTCAGCAGCGAAGAACAAGATTATACGAACACTTTTGAATCTTGCAAAGCCTTTTTTTCAAAAAATTCTTCGGCTTCGTTCAGATGCGCGCGAGCCTCGTCGAACACGGCCAGATCGCCGCGTGCGAGCTTCTTGTTGTCGGAGAGCACGCGACGCCAGCCACGTGCGCCCGGCATCCCGCGATACAGCCCGAGTGCATGCCGCACGATCGCGCCGAGGTAGGTGCCGCGCTTCAGTTCAGCCGCGCAGTATTCGATCAGTTGCGCTTCGGCCTCTTCGCGCGTCGGCACCGCTGCGGTCGACCCGTAGAAGCGCGCATCGACCTCCGCCAACACGTACGGGTTGTGATACGCCTCGCGCCCGAGCATCACGCCGTCGACATGCTCGAGATGCTGCGCGACTTCGTCGAGCGTCGTGATACCGCCGTTGATCACGATCTCCAGCGACGGAAAATCGCGCTTCAACCGATACGCATAGTCGTACTTGAGCGGCGGGATCTCGCGGTTCTCCTTCGGCGACAGCCCCTTCAGGATCGCGTTGCGGGCATGCACGACGAACGTTTCGCAACCGGCCTCGGCCACCGTGCCGACGAAGTCGCGCACGAACGCGTAATCCTCGACCGCATCGACACCGATCCGATGCTTGACCGTCACCGGCACCGACACCGCATCGCGCATCGCCCGCACACAGTCGGCGACGAGCTGCGGCTCGTTCATCAGACACGCACCGAACGCGCCGCGCTGCACGCGCTCGGACGGACACCCGCAATTCAGGTTGATTTCGTTGTAGCCCCACTGCTCGCCGAGTTTCGCCGCGCGCGCGAGGTCGTCCCGCTCGCTGCCGCCCAGTTGCAGTGCGACTGGCGATTCGCTCGGCGTGAACGCGAGATGCCGCTGGGCATCGCCGAACAGCAGCGCACCCGTCGTGATCATCTCCGTATACAGCCACGTATTGCGCGTCAGCGTGCGGTGGAACGAACGGCAATGGCGGTCCGTCCAGTCGAGCATTGGCGCGACCGATACACGGCGAGGGGGAAGCGAGGACGGAACGGACATGGAATTCGGGTACAGGCCAGGCGGCACGGAAACAACCGGCTATTTTACCGCAATACCGGCCATACCCGCCCGACCCGCGCGCTACCGGCCGTCCAGTTCCGCATCGACCGCCCGGCGCGCCTCGTCGAACACGCGCTCGATCACGCGCCGTTCGGTGAGCAGCATCCCGTCGATCTTGACCAGCCGCCAGTCGATCCGCACGGCATCGCCCTGCAGCACGCGATAGTGCGCATGCTCGCCGTCCCAGACCTGCTCGGTCTTCACCTCGATCTCGAAACCGCGGTACGGCTCGCTGAAATCGCCGAGGTCGCTGCCTCTCGGTTCCATCGCACGCTCCGTGGCGACGCGGCCAGGCCGCCTGCGCAGCCGGCGCCGCGCGCTCAATCGTATTCGTCGGACAAAAATGACCGGCCATCGGCCGTCAGGTCGACCCGGTCGGCCGCCGCCTGATAGATCAGCCCGTCATTCAGCAACGCGTAGACGACGTCGTCGAATGCGGCGGGAACCGGCCGGCTGTCGCCGAACTGGTCGATCCATTTCAGCGCCTCGATGGCTTCGGGGGAAAGGATGGGGGTCATGCGTTGGCCTCCGGCATCGGTGTCGTTCCATCCTAGCACTTCGTCCGGAAGTCGAATACCGAGGCAAACGCGCTGCGCGAATGCAATGCGGCGCCGCCGGGCACACTGCCCGCCGACGCCGCATGGGGGCGCGCCCCGCGCGCTCAGAGACGCGCGATCGAGACTTCCGTGGACTTCACGAGCGCGACGACTTCGGCGCCGACCTTCAGTTCGAGTTCGTCCACCGAACGGGTGGTGATCACCGACGTGACGATGCCGAACGGCGTCTCGACGTCGACTTCGGAGACCACGGACCCGCGAATGATCTCCTTGACCTTGCCCTTGAACTGGTTTCGTACGTTGATTGCAGTGATGCTCATCGGGATGATCGCTCCGAAGAAAAAAGTCTCAGAACGGGCGGCCGGAGCCGCCCGGAATTAAACGGCCCAGCGGATCTGCCCGACCGGTCGAACCTTGTCTGCTTCATGCTTGGCGTCGTGATCGGCCGCGCCGGGGCCGCCGGCGAGCACGCGTTTCAGCACGCGATCCTCCAGCGCCGCGAAGGCGGCCGACGCGCGGGCACGCGGCCGGTCGAGCGGCACCGCCTGGTCGAGCGCCACGCGCCCCTGCTCGATCAACAGGATGCGGTCGCCGAGCGCGACGGCCTCCTGCACGTCGTGCGTGACGAGCAGCGCAGTGAACCGATGCTCGCGCCACAGGCGCTCGATCAGCGCATGCATCTCGATGCGGGTAAGCGCATCCAGCGCGCCGAGCGGCTCGTCGAGCAGCAGCAGTTGCGGCCGGTGCACGAGCGCGCGGGCCAGTGCGACGCGCTGCCGCTGGCCGCCCGACAGTTGCGCGGGCCAGTCGTTCGCGCGTTCCAGCAGCCCGACTTCGTCGAGCACCGCGCGGGCCTGGTCGCGCGCACCGCGGCCGAGACCCAGCATCACGTTCTGCAGCACGGTCTTCCACGGCAGCAGGCGCGCATCCTGGTACATGATCCGTGTATCGAGCACGCCGCCGCCCTCGCCGCGCGTCACGAGCGCGCCGCTGCTCGGCTGCTCCAGCCCCGCGACGAGACGCAGCAGCGTCGATTTCCCGCAGCCGCTGCGGCCGACGATCGCGACGAAGCTGCCGCGCGCGATGCCGAGCTCGACGTTGTCGAGCACCGTGCGCGCGCCGAAGCGCTTGCTGACGCCCGACAGCGTGACCGCGTCGTCGGGTGCCGTACCGCCCGCTCGCCGCCGCGCGAGCGGTACGACCGATGCGCTGCCATCATGTTCGAGGATCGCCGCGTCACGCGCATCGCTGTCCGCGACGCGGGCCTGCGCCAGTTCGGCCTCGAGGTCTGCGCCGGCGAGCGGGCCGTAGGCGGCCGCCGAAGTCGTCGCATTCATGCCTTTGCTCCTGATTGATAGGCGGGGTGCCAGCGCAGCGTCACGCGCTCGATCCATTTCGCCAGCACATCGGCCAGCTTGCCGAGCACCGCGTACAGCAGGATGCCGACCACCACCACGTCGGTTTGCAGGAATTCACGCGCGTTCATCGTCATGTAGCCGATGCCCGACTGCGCGGAGATCGTTTCCGCGACGATCAGCATCACCCACATCAGGCCGAGCGCGAAACGCACGCCGACGAGGATCGACGGCAATGCGCCGGGCAGGATCACGTCGCGGTACAGCGCGAAGCCGCGCACACCGTAGCTCTTCGCCATCTCGATCAGGTTCGCGTCGACCGAGCGAATCCCGTGATACGTATTGATGTAGACGGGAAAGAACACGCCAAGCGCGACGAGGAACAGCTTCGCCTTCTCGTCGATGCCGAACCACAGGATCACGAGCGGGATCATCGCGAGCGCCGGGATGTTGCGGATCATCTGGATCGTCGAGTCGAGCGCGACCTCGGCGGCCTTCGACAGCCCGGTCGCAAGCCCCAGCGCAAGGCCGACGCCACCGCCGATCGCGAAGCCGAACAGCGCGCGCCACGTGCTCACTTTCACGTTCGCCCACATTTCGCCCGACGTCACGAGCGACCAGGCGGCGCGCACGACCGCCACCGGCTCGGGCAGCACGCGGGTCGACAGCCAGCCGGTGCGCGCACCGACTTCCCACACCACCAGCAACGCGAGCGGCACGAGCCACGGCGCGACGCCGCGCCACGCGCGGGCGGCCACGGCGACGCCCGTCGTCGACGTTTTCGTTGTCATCGCAAGCCTCCGTCGCTCAGCTCTGGCTCGTCTTCGGCAGATAGTTGTTGCCGACGATCTCGCCGAACGGCCCCGACAGCGGACCAGCCGCCTTCTTGACGCCCTCGCCCTTGATCAGCGGGAACACGAGTTCCGCGAAGCGATACGACTCCTCGAGGTGCGGATAGCCGGACAGGATGAACGTCTCGATGCCGAGATCCGCGTATTCGCGCATCCGTTCCGCGACCTGCTCGGGATTGCCGACGAGCGCCGTGCCGGCGCCGCCGCGCACGAGCCCCACGCCGGCCCACAGGTTCGGATAGACCTCGAGCGCCTCGCGGCCGCCGCGCTTGCCGCCGTGCAGCGCGGCCATCCGGCGCTGGCCTTCCGAATCCATGTTCGCGAACGCTTTCTGCGCACGCGCGATCGTGTCGTCGTCGAGCCGGCTGATCAGCCGATCGGCGTCGCGCCATGCCTCGTCCTCGGTCTCGCGCACGATCACGTGCAGGCGAATGCCGAACTTGATCTTGCGGCCGCGCGCGTCGGCACGGGCGCGGATGTCGGCGATCTTCTTCGCGACGGCCTCGGGCGGCTCGCCCCAGGTCAGATAGGTATCGATGTGATCGGCGGCGATCGCGTGAGCGGCCGGCGACGAGCCGCCGAACCACAGCGGCGGATGCGGATGCTGGACGGGCGGATAAAGCGCCTTGCCGCCTTTCGACTGCAGGTGCTTGCCGATGTAGTCGAACCCGTCGTTGTCGTGCGATGCGGCGAGCAGTCCGCGCCAGATGTTCAGGAAATCGTCGGTGATCTCGTAGCGCGTGTCGTGATCGGCGAAGAGGCCGTCGCCTTCGAGCTCGGCTGCATCGCCACCCGTGACGACGTTGATCAGCAGGCGGCCGCCCGACAGGCGGTCGAAGGTCGCGGCCATCCGCGCGGCGAGCCCCGGCGAAGCGATGCCGGGACGCACGGCGACCAGGAATTTCAGGCGCTGCGTCGCCGGAATGAGGCTCGATGCGACGACCCACGCATCCTCGCAGGAACGGCCGGTCGGCAGCAGCACGCCGTCGTAGCCGAGCGTATCCGCCGCCACGGCGACCTGCTTGAAGTAATCGTAGTCCGCGGCGCGCGCGCCTTCGGCCGTGCCGAGATAGCGGCTGTCGCCATGCGTGGGGATAAACCAGAACACATTCATCTGCTGCTCCTGCTTGACTGTCACTGCCGAAATTTGAAAAAACGTCGCCCTGCTCGCGTCGCGGAGGAGCGACGCATGCATGGTGTGCATTCGAATCGGGATGGCTCGCCGGTCAGGCCGTGCAGCGGACGAGGACGCGATCGCACGGCTGTTTCTGAGGAATCAGTCTAGGGATCGGTACAGGGCTTTGGAACGATTTTTTTGAGCTTAGGTTTTCCGCTTTCGTGATTAGCACGACGCTGGAGCGAATATCGCCGCGGCCGGGCCCTATAATGGCGCACCTATCCGAATAACTCCGCGCATACGGCTTCGGCCGTGCGCGCCTGCGGTGCACTCATCGATGCAGAAAGTCATCCTGCCCTTCCTGTCCGGCTTCCTGGCCGCACTGTTCTTCCGCGAGGCCACGCTCGCCCTCCTCCACACGGCCGACCTGATCGCCGCAACCGGCTTCTCGACACAACCGTTCGCGCCGCTCGGCATTCCTGAATTTGTCGCGAATGCGCTGATCAGCGCGTGCTGCGCGATTCCGATGGCGTGGTTGTTGCGCGTGTCGCCGGAACGCGAAGCATCGTGGATCGGCGCGCTCGTGTTCGGCGGTATCGTGCTGACGGCCGCCCGCGTGTTCGCGATCGATCCGCTGCGCGGCATCTGGCCGTCGGGCAACATGATGCCCGTGCTCGCGGCCGGCTTCGCGGCGAACGCGGTATGGGGCTTCGGCGCGCTCGTGTTCATGCGCGCCTTCATGTCGGACGACGCGGGCGACGATTGACGCCGGCGCGGGCGATGCGGCCTTCGGGCCCGGACCGGCCGACGCCCATGAAAAAGGCCGCGTGCATCGTGCACGCGGCCTTTTCGTTTCTTCCCCGCGCATCGACCCTTCCGCGCGAATCAGCCTGATCGACGTCAGTCCTTCAACTGGCGCAGCGGATGCGTGTCGGGCGTCCACGGGCTGTCGAACATCGCGAGCACGTCGGTGCGCCCGACGTCGGCGGCCGACTTGAAGCGCCACACGGGCTGGTGATCCTTGTCGACGATCAGCGCGCGCACGCCTTCGATCACGTCACCGCGCGCGAAGGTCGAGCGCGTGAGATCGAGATCGCGCCGCAGGCAATCGGCCATGGTCGCGCCGCGCGCGCGTTCGACGACTTCGAGCGATACAGCCATCGACAGCGGCGACAACTGCTCGCGCATCGCGTGGGTCGCCTTCTCGACCCACCCGTCGACCGCCGCGCAATCCGGCTCGGCGTCGAGCGACGCGAGGATCGCGTTGAGGTCGGGCTGCGCGAAATGCCGGTCGATCCCGGCGCGCGCGTCGGCGAGCGCCGACGTGTCCGGCGTCGGCACGACCTTGTGCGCGGCGGCCGCGTCGGTCACGCACGCGACGGCCTGCGCACCGCTGTCAATACGCGTGCCGCGCAGCGTGTCGAGCAGCGCCGGCAGCGCGGCATCGGGCAGATAGACGTCGGCGAGTTGCGCGTACAGCGCGCCGGCCGCGTCGAGCGTCGCACCGGTCACCGCGAGATAGCGGCCGATCGCGCCGGGCGTGCGCGCGAGAAACCAGCTCATCCCGACGTCCGGGAACAGGCCGATGCGCGTTTCGGGCATCGCCATCTTCGTCGAGTCGGTCACGACGCGCAGGCCGCCCGTATGCCGCGCCGCCTGCGAAATCCCCATGCCGCCGCCCATCACGACGCCGTGCATCAGCGCGATGTAAGGCTTCGGATACGTGAAGATCGCATGGTTCAGCGTGTACTCCTCGATGAAGAACGTGTCGACCGCATCGCGGTCGCCGCGCTGCCACGCGTCGTGGAAGAAGCGCACGTCGCCGCCCGCGCAGAATGCGCGCGGGTGCGGGCTGTGCACGACGACCGCGACGACGTCGGGATCGTCGCGCCACGCATCGAGCGCCTGCTGCATCAGCCGGATCATGCCGACCGACAGCGCATTCAGCGCCTTCGGCCGGTTCAGTTCGAGAAAGCCGATGCGGTTCGCGACATACGCTCGCACGTCGGGCTGGGCGGATTCGGCGGACACGGCGGCGGAAGGGGAATCGGTCATGAAGGTCATCCGGCAAACGGCGGTCGCACGCTCAGTGCGCCTGCATCTTCGAGAACAGGTTCAGCACGACGACGCCCGCGATGATCAGCCCGAGGCCGATCACCGCCGGCACGTCCGGCACCTGGCGATAGAGCAGCATCGCGACGAGCGTGATCAGCACGATGCCGGCACCCGACCAGACTGCATAGATGATGCCGACGGGCATCGTGCGCAACGTGAGCGACAGGCAGTAGAACGCGACGCCGTAGCCGGCGACAACGAGCACCGACGGCCAGAGGCGCGTGAAGCCGTCCGCCGCGCGCAGCGCGGACGTGCCGATCACTTCCGCGACGATCGCGATCGCGAGCCATGCGTAACCGGGCAGTTGCATCGCTCAGCTCCTTGCGAGGGCCAATACCGTGTAGTCGTGACCGAGCTCCGCACACAGCGCCTCGACGACGAACTCGTGGTCCGCGCGCTGCGGCAACCCGGACGCGGTGATCGAGCCGATCACGCCGGCGCCGGCCACGGTCAGCGGAAACGAACCGCCGTGCGACGCATATTCGGCGACCGGCAACCCGTGCTTGTCCGCGAGCGTCGCGCCGGCCTGCTGCATGCGCAGGCCGATCGCGTACGAACTGCGGCGAAAATGCGCGACGACGTTGCGCTTGCGGCGCACCCAGTCGGCGTTGTCGGGCGTGGCTCCGGCGAGCGCCGCATAGAACAGCGGCTGGCCGAACGTGACGATGTCGATCGCGATCGCATGACCGCGCGACGTCGCGAGCGCATGCATCCGGTTGCCGAGCGCCCACGCGCGGGCCGGGTCGAAATGGGGAAACACGAGCGCCTGTTCCTGCGCGCCGATCGATTGCAGATCGTGAGCGATGTCCATGAATCCGTCGATGCAGTAATGAGAGTCGCAACGGCGCCGATGCGATCGCGCAGGGCCGCTGCCGGGATGACGACACAAACCGCCCGATTCTAGCGCACGTGCCTTTCCGTACCGGCCCCACCAGTGTTCGTCATGCGATTGTCAGAAAACACTTGCACGCATTCGGGTTAGCCCATATAATTCATTTCTTCGACGGACGCGGGGTGGAGCAGTCTGGCAGCTCGTCGGGCTCATAACCCGAAGGTCGTAGGTTCAAATCCTACCCCCGCAACCAACCGTCCAGAATTTCGCAAAAAGCCCGGCTTCGCGCCGGGCTTTTTGTTTTCGCGCGGCCGAACGCGGCGCCCGCTTCGCTCGCTCACCCACCGTTTCGCACGACACGCCGCCCCATGCGCAGGCGTTCGAGAATGCCGCGGCCCGGTGATACACTCGCATCACCTCGTCCCTTCCATTCGACATGAAATTCTGCTCCGTCTGCGGTCACGAAGTCCTCGCGCGCATTCCTCCGGGCGACAACCGCGAGCGCTTCGTCTGCGATCACTGCGGCACGATCCACTATCAGAATCCGCGCAACGTCGTCGGCACGGTGCCGGTCTGGGGCGACCAGATCCTGCTGTGCCGCCGCGCGATCGAACCGCGCTACGGATTCTGGACGCTGCCGGCGGGCTTCATGGAAATGGGCGAGACGACCGCGGAAGCCGCCGCGCGCGAGACGCTCGAGGAAGCCGGCGCGCGCGTCGAGGTGCAAAACCTGTTCACGCTGCTCAACGTGCCGCACGTGCACCAGGTTCACCTGTTCTATCTTGCGCGGCTCACCGATCCGGGTTTCGAAGCCGGCGAGGAAAGCCTCGAAGTGAAACTGTTCGACGAAGCCGACATCCCGTGGGACGAGATCGCGTTCCCGACCGTCAGCCAGACCCTGCGCTTCTTCTTCGCGGATCGCGCCGCCGGCGACTACGGCGTGCACACCGGCGACATCTTCCGCTCGCTGCGCAACGGCTGAGCCCCGCACCCATGGTTCCCTGGCTCGGCCCGGACGATCCGTTTCCGTCCATCGAACGCGCGCTCGGTCCCGCGACCGGGGCGCCCGGGCTGCTCGCCGCGAGCGCCGACCTGCTGCCGTCGCGGCTCATCGACGCCTACCTGCGCGGCATCTTCCCGTGGTACTCGGACGGCCAGCCGGTGCTGTGGTGGAGCCCCGACCCGCGCATGATCCTCGTGCCGGCCGAATTCAAGGTATCGCCGTCGCTGCGCAAGACGCTGAAGCGCGTGCTGCGCGCGCCGGAATGGGAAGTGCGCGTCGATCACGATTTTGCCGGCGTGATGCGGGCATGCGCCCAGGCGCCGCGCCGCGGGCAGCGCGGCACGTGGATCACCGCCGAGATCATCGACGCCTATACGTCGCTCTACCGCTCCGGCAACGCGCACAGCATCGAGACGTGGCACGACGGGCGCCGTGTCGGCGGCCTGTACGGCGTGTCGTTCGGCCGGATGTTTTTCGGCGAGTCGATGTATGCGGACGTGACCGATGCGTCGAAAATCGCGCTGGCCGCGCTCATCGCGCACCTTCGCGAGCAGGGGCTGGAGATGATAGACTGCCAGCAGAATACGTCGCATCTAGCGTCGCTCGGCGGCCGCGAGATCGCACGCAAGGCCTTTGTCGCTCACGTGCGCAGCGCGGTAGCCGAACCGCCGATTCCGTGGCAGTTCGACAAGCGCGTGCTCGCCGCGCTGACGAGCCCCGCCGAAACGGCGGCGCCCACCGGGACCGAGCGCTAGCGCGGCACTCCTTCCCTGCATCGAGAGCTGCCCATGACTCACCCGACTGAGCTGCCGCTTTCACCGCTTTCGGCGCTGCAATTCTATGCAACGGCGCCCTATCCGTGCAGCTATCTGGACGGCCGAATCGCGCGCTCGCAAGTCGCGACGCCGAGCCACCTGATCAATTCCGACATCTACACCGAGCTCGTGAAGGCCGGCTTCCGCCGCTCGGGCGTCTTCACGTACCGCCCGTACTGCGACGGCTGCCGCGCCTGCGTGCCGGTGCGCGTGCCGGTCGGCGAGTTCGCGCCGACGCGCACGCAGCGCAGGATGTGGAAGCGGCACCGCGCGCTGGTCGCGACAGTCTCGCCGCTGCACTACGACGAAGAGCACTACGCGCTCTACATGCGCTACCAGTCCGCGCGCCACGCAGGCGGCGGCATGGATCGCGACAGCCGCGACCAGTACGAACAATTCCTGCTGCAAAGCCGGATCAACTCGCGCCTCGTCGAATTCCGCGACCTCGACGCACCGGGCGGCGAACCCGGCAAGCTGCGGATGGTCAGCATGATCGACATCCTCGGCGACGGGCTGTCGTCGGTCTATACGTTCTTCGAGCCGGACGACCGGCACACGAGCTACGGCACCTACAACATCCTGTGGCAGATCGAGCAGGCGAAGAGCCTCGGGCTGCCCTACGTGTACCTCGGCTACTGGATCCGCGAGAGCCCGAAGATGGCCTACAAGGCGAACTTCCACCCGCTCGAAGGGCTGATCGACGGCCGCTGGAAGACGCTCGATCCGGAACGGATCGACCTGCCGCCCGTCGACGCGGCGCTGGCGCGCGCGCCCTTGCCGGGCGGGCATTCCGGCTCGGGCTGACGCGCGCCGCGGCGGCTACGAAGCAAAGCACGCCCGTGCCGCGCAACTCCCGGTAAAATAGCGGGTTGTCATTCATTCCGGCTGTCCGCCCAACTCCCGTGTTCAGTTCCCTCTACCCGCTGGCCCGCGCATCCCTGTTCAAAATGGATGCGGAAGACGCTCACCACCTTACGTTGCGCGCGCTCGGCGCGGCCGGCCGCACGGGCCTCGCCTGCGCGCTGTCGGCCCGCGTGCCCGACGCGCCGCGCACCGTGATGGGGCTCACGTTCCGCAACCCGGTCGGCCTCGCGGCCGGCCTCGACAAGGACGGCGCGGCCATCGACGGCCTCGCGGCGCTCGGCTTCGGCTTCATCGAGGTCGGCACGGTCACGCCGCGCCCGCAACCCGGCAACCCGCGCCCGCGGATGTTCCGGCTGCCGCAGGCCGAGGCGCTGATCAACCGGATGGGCTTCAACAACCACGGCGTCGACCAGTTCGTGAAGAACGTCCAGGCCGCCCGCTATCGCGGCATCCTCGGCCTGAACATCGGCAAGAACGCCGACACGCCGATCGAACGCGCCGCCGAGGATTACCTGTACTGCCTCGAGCGCGTGTACCCGTTCGCGAGCTACGTGACGATCAACATCTCGTCGCCGAACACGAAGAACCTGCGCCAGTTGCAGGGCGCGGGCGAGCTCGACGCCCTCCTCGCCGCGCTGAAGGACAAGCAGCAGCGCCTGGCCGACCTGCACGGCAAGCTCGTGCCGCTCGCGCTGAAGATCGCGCCCGATCTCGACGACGAACAGGTCAAGGAAATCGGCGACACGCTGCTGCGCCACAAGATCGAAGCGGTGATCGCCACCAATACGACGCTGTCGCGCGCGGCCGTCCAGGGCCTGCCGCACGCGGACGAAGCCGGCGGCCTGTCGGGCCGCCCCGTGTTCGACGCGTCGAACGAAGTGATCCGCAAGCTGCACGCGGAAGTCGGCAACGACGTGCCGATCATCGGCGTCGGCGGCATTTTCTCGGGCGAGGACGCCCGTGCGAAGCTGGCGGCCGGCGCGGCGCTCGTCCAGCTCTATACCGGCTTCATCTATCGCGGTCCGGCACTCGTGTCCGAATGCGTGAAGGCGATCGCCCGCGAACGCAGCGCGTAATATAGGCATAAACAAACTGTATTTAATGATTGATAGCGTTTTTGCTATCATCGGCTTCACGATCAGAATCATTGACCCGGACAGGGCAAGGACACACACGATGAAATTTTCGCTGCTGAAGAAGTTGCTGGTTGCCGGCGTGATCGGCACGTCGTTCGCCGCGGCGACCGCCCACGCGGCCGACCTCCTCGACCAGGTCAAACAACGCGGCACGCTGCGCGTCGGCCTCGAGGGCACGTTCCCGCCGTTCAACTCGAAGAGCCCGCAAGGCGAGCTCGTCGGCTTCGACGTCGACATCGCGAAGGCCGTCGCCGCGAAGCTCGGCGTGAAGGCCGAGTTCGTGACGACCGAATGGAGCGGCATCATCGCGGGCCTGCAGGCCGGCAAGTTCGACGTGATCGCAAACCAGGTCGGCATCACCGACAAGCGCAAGGAAACGCTCGACTTCTCGCCGGCGTATACGTACTCGTCCGCGCAGCTGATCCAGCGCAAGGACGACACGCGCCAGTTCAAGTCGCTGGAAGACCTGAAGGGCAAGAAGCTCGGCGTCGCGCTCGGCACGAACTACATGGACATGGCGAAATCGGTGCCGGGCATCGACGTGAAGACGTACCCGGGCGCGCCCGAGTACCTGCGCGATCTCGCGGCCGGCCGCCTCGACGCGGCGCTCAACGACCGCCTGATGCTCGCATACCTGACGAAGAATTCGCAGCTGCCGCTGCGCCCGGGCGCGAACGTCGGTTCGGCGAACCCGTCCGGTATCCCGTTCAAGAAGGGCAACCCGAAGTTCCAGAAGGCGATCGACGACGCGATGGCGCAACTCGAGGCCGACGGCACGTTCACGAAGATCTCCGACAAGTGGTTCGGCATCGACGTGACGAAACCGATCAAGTAAGCACGCCTGCATTTCCCGCCTGACGGCGGGCCGGAAAGGGCGGCATCCGCAACGATGCCGCCCTTTGTTTTATCGGCCCGGTTTATGATTGCGCTTTCGCGCACGCATTCGATTCGCACTCCATGTCGACAACGTCCCTGCTCGTCCAATCGCTGCCGGTGCTCGCCCAGGGCGCCGTCCTGACCGTCAAGTTCGCCGTGCTGTCGATGGTGTTCGGCCTGCTTGGCGCCGTCGTGCTCGCGATGATGGGCATCCGGCAGAGCGAAGCGCTCGACGGCTTCGAGCGCATCTGGGTCAACGCGCTCGCGTGGCTGGCACGCGCGTACGTGAGCCTGATGCGCGGCACGCCGCTGCTCGTGCAGATCTTCGTCATCTATTACGGGCTGCCGAGCCTCGGCATCTCGCTCGATCCGACGCCGGCCGGCGTCATCGCGCTGTCCGCGAACGTCGCGGCCTACATGTCGGAAAGCATGCGCGGCGCGATCAACGGGATCGCGCGCGGCCAGTGGCTCGCCGCGTACAGCCTCGGGCTGTCGTGGGGGCAGACGCTGCGCTACGTGATCGGCCCGCAGGCGCTGCGCATCGCAGTGCCGAGCCTGTCGAATAGCCTGATCAGCCTGATCAAGGACACGTCGCTCGTGTCCGTGATCACCGTGACCGAACTGCTGCGCAGCGCGCAGGAAGTGATCGCGGCGACCTATCAGCCGCTGCCGCTCTATCTCGCCGCCGCGGCCGTGTACTGGGTCCTGTGCCAGATCCTCGAATGGGTGCAGCGCTGGTACGAAAAGCGCCTGTCGCTGCCGTCGCGGCACTGAGCCGCGCCGTTGCGCCGGGCCGCGCTCGCGGTCCCGGCGCCCGCCTTCCCGCCTGTTCCGTCTATTCGCCCGAATAACGCACGCCGAGCACGGCGCGCGCCGCATCGGTCATCGCGATCATCTGCCGCGAATGGTCGTGCGTCATGATCGGGCTTTCGGTTTCGCCCGCGCGCAGCAGGTCGCAGAAATGCGCGGTTTCGTAGTTCAGCCCGCCGCCTTCGGCCCGCGCATCGAGTTCGACGGTACGCCCGTCCGCGTAGCGGATCGTCGCGCGCTCGGGGTTCCACCACTTCTCGTGAATCGTCACGTGGCCGCCCGCCGCGGCGATCAGCGCATCGCCGCGCCCCATCACGTCGAGGCCGCAAAAGAGCTGCGCGATCCCGCCGTTCGCATGCACGCTGTTCAGGCTCGCGAACAGGTCGACACCCGTCGCACCGACGCGGCCGAGCGTCTGCACGTCACGCGCGGCGCCGAGCCAGTCGACGGCAAGAAACGCCTCGTAGATGCCGATGTCGAGCAACGCGCCGCCCGCACGATCGAGCCGATAGACGGAATGGTCCTCCGGCACTGACGACGATGCGCAGCCCGCCCGCACGAGCCGGATCTCGCCGATCGGATCGTCACGCAGGTGCGCACGCAACTGACGGTACAGCGGGAAGAATGGCGGCTTCATCGCCTCCATGAAAAGCAGCCCGGCATCGCGCGCGGCGTGTAGCACCGTGTCGAGTTGCGCGGCGTTCAGCGCCGCGGGTTTCTCGCACAGCACGGCCTTGCCGGCAGCCAGCGCGGCCAACGTGTACTGCGCGTGACTGTCATGAAGCGTCGCGATGTAGACCGCGTCGATATCGCTCGCGAGGAGCGCGTCGAGGCTCGCGGCAGGCGTGCCGCCGTATGTCGCGCAGAAGGCGGCCGCTGCGTCGGTGCGGCGGGCCCAGGCGCCGGCGAGCGTGGCGCCCGGCACGTGGGCGAGGCTTTGCGCGAAGCGGCGCGCAATGCTGCCTGCACCGACGATGCCGAAGCGCACCGGGCGATGGTCGTTGTCGTTCATCCTGATCTTCCGTGTCGGTCGTATGACGGTAGCCGGCACGCTGCCGGCCGGCCGTCATGATAAACGGCCCGGCGGCACACGGATGAGCGACACGTGCCGCGTCAGGCACGCACCGGCACGTCGACCGAGAAATCGCGCGAAATCTCGTCCGCGCTGAAATCGATCAGCGCGAGCGACGCCGCCTCGGCTTCGCGCGGGTCGCGCCGCTCGATCGCATCGACGACACGCGCGTGCGCCTTCACCGCGATGTCGTGCGCGCCTTCCTTCTGCACGACGCGCGGATTCACGAGACGCACTGCTCCGCGCACGATCGCCGCCATCTGCTGGAAGAACTGGTTGCCGCTCGCCTGGACGATCCGCGTATGCAGCAACTCGTCCGCCGTGTCGTAGCCGGGGTCGCCCGGCTGCAGCACCTTGAACGCATCGAACGCTTCGCGAATGCCCGCAATGTCGGCCGCCGTCGCACGCACCGCCGCCTGCGCGGTCGCGCGTGGTTCGATCAGCATCCGGAATTCGATGACGTCGCGCATGAACTGCGGATCGGGCTTTGCCCGAAATCGCCAGCTCACGACGTCTTCGTCGATCATCCGCCAGTCGCGCATCGGCCGCACGCGCGTCCCGACTTTCGGACGCACGTCGAGCATGTCGCGCGCAAGCAACATCGACAACGCTTCCCGCATCACCGTGCGGCTCACATCGAACTCTTTCGACAGCACGTCCTGCGGCGGCAAGATGCCGCCGTACTTGTCTTCGACGATACCCGCGACAAGCCCATCCATCACTTTGGCGACCAGTGACCGGTCTTTGCCCTGCTCCATGACACCTCCCCGTGCGTCGATTTGCGAACACCTGCTCCGCAGTTCCGCCGGCCCTGGTTACTACTCTGTTCTTATGATCTATAAGTTGATGAGTTCGACGATATTTCGCTATCTGGTAAACACCTGACAGGGTTATCCCTCTTTTGAACGAGGTGATTTATACGGCTAAAAAAAAGGCCCGGGAAGCGCGCCGCGCCTGCCGGACCCCGGTTTCCACAAGATTTAACCATCCAATCCATGACGGCCGATACCGCGCCGTTACGGACTGCTTCTCATTCAGTTTTAGCCAGCCGGATAAACGATCGTTTCAACGCCGTTTTCCGTGCCGAGCAAGCACAGATTCGCGCCGCGTTCGGCGAACAGACCGACCGTCACGACGCCCGGCCATGCGTTCACCTGCGCTTCGAAACCGCGCGGATCGGCGATCTGCAGGCCCTTCACGTCGATGATCTCGTTGCCGTTGTCGGTGATATACGGCGCGCCGTCCTTCGTCACGCGCAGCACGGGCACGCCGCCGAGCGCGGTCACGCGCCGGCCGATCGCCGTGCGCGCCATCGGCACGACCTCGATCGGCAGCGGGAACGCGCCGAGCACCGGCACGCGCTTGCTGGCGTCCGCGATACAGACGAACGTGTCGGCCACCGATGCGACGATCTTCTCGCGCGTCAGCGCGCCGCCGCCGCCCTTGATCATCGCGCCGCCGGCGTCGATCTCGTCGGCGCCGTCGACGTACACCTGCAGAGACTCGATCTCGTTCAGGTCGAACACCTTGATGCCGTGCGATTTCAGGCGTTCGGTCGTGGCAATCGAGCTCGACACGGCGCCGCGATAGCGCGTTTTGACGGCGGCGAGCGCGTCGATGAAGCAGTTGGCGGTCGAGCCGGTGCCGACACCGATCACGGCGCCTTCCGGCACGTTCTGGATCACGTAATCGGCGGCGGCCTGGCCGACGAGGCGTTTGAGTTCGTCTTGAGTCATGGCGTGGTAATGCTGCGGGATTGCGGAAAACCGCCAGTTTACCGGAGTCGGCGGACGTCCCCGCGTTTTTCAGCGTGCGCCGCGCCGCGTATTCAGGGTGTGTCGGCCGCCGGCGCGGGGTCCGCCGCTTGCGTGCCGGGGAAGTACTTGTCGAGCAGCGCCTGCGCGATCGCATCGCTTTCCGCGTCCGGATTGCCCGCGTAATCGGACGGCCGGAAATGCATCTGGAACGCCGCGAACACGCGCCGCGTACGCGTGTCGAGCACGCCGTCGGTCGGCACGTCGTAGCCGTAGCGCGCGAGCTTGAGCTGCAGTTCGCGCACGTCGACCGGCGCGTGCGGGTCGCGGCCCGCGAGCCGCGCGGCGACGGTCGCGTCGTCCGGCCATGCGCCGACGCCGGCTTGCGCGAGCGCATGCCAAGGAAACAGCGGGCCGGGATCGATCTTGCGTTGAGGCGCGATATCGCTGTGCCCGACCACGCGCGTCGGCGGAATGCCGTAGCGCGCGACGATGTCCTTCGACAGGCGGGTCAGCGCGTCGACCTGTTCGGGCGGATACGGCTGCCAGGTGCGCTGCTGCGGATCGAGCGGGCCGCGGTTCACGTTCTCGATGCCGATCGATACCGCGTTCAGTTCGGTCGTGCCCTGCCACTCGCTGACGCCCGCGTGCCACGCGCGCCGCACTTCCGGAACGAGCTGGTAGACGACGGGCATCCCGCGTTCGGCGCGCGGCTGCGGCGGGATGACGTAATGCACGCTGACCGAGTCGCCCGTCAACGTGCGCAGCGATTTCGTCTCGTCGCTTTCGGTGTAATGCATGACGAGAAAGCGGATCCGCGAATCGGCGCCGCGCGCGTGCAGGCTCGTGTCGGCGTAGTAGGTGCCGCGTTCGACGAGCGACGGCGACGTGCAGGCCGCCAGCAGGCCGAATACGGCGCAGCAGGCGCCAATACGAAACAGGGTCATCGGTCGCGGGTTCCGGAGAGCCGCGTGCCGCCTTGCATCGGGGCACGCGTCGTGCGGGTCATTCGACGCTCGCGCATCGCGCGCGGGACGGGCGGATCGGCCCCAGGTCAGCCCCGGGGTTCAGCCCGGAGGTTCAGCCCTTCACGCGCCGCTGGCGCACGGCTTCGTACAGGCAGACACCGCTGGCGACCGACACGTTCAGGCTTTCCACGCTGCCGGCCATCGGGATGCTCATCACTTCGTCGCAGGTATCGCGCGTGAGCCGGCGCATGCCTTCGCCTTCCGCGCCCATCACGAGCGCGACCGGGCCGTCGAGCTTCGTTTCGTAGAGCGTCGCCGGCGCCTCGTCCGACGTGCCGATGATCCATACCCCCGCTTCCTTCAGCTCGCGCAGCGCGCGGGCGAGGTTCGTCACCGTGATGTACGGCACCGTGTCGGCCGCGCCGCTCGCCACCTTGGCCGCGGTCGCGTTCAGGCCGACTGCGCGGTCACGCGGTGCGATCACCGCATGCGCGCCGGCCGAATCGGCGACTCGCAGGCATGCGCCGAGGTTGTGCGGATCGGTGACACCGTCGAGCACGAGCAGCAGCGCGGGCCCATTGATGCCGTCGAGCAGCTCGGAGAGGTTCTGCGCAAGCGGCATGTCCTCGACGCGTGCGACGACGCCCTGGTGACGCTCGGTATGCGCGAGGCCCCACAGGCGCGTTTCGTCGGCTGCGATCAGCCGCACGCCCGCTTCCTTCGCGGCGTGCAGGAAGTCCTGCATGCGGCGGTCGCGGCGCGTCTGGTCGTACAGCACCTCCGCCACCGTCGATGCATCGTGCCGCAAACGTGCGGTCACCGCATGAAAACCGTAAAGAACCTTCAGACGTGACATGACTGGAACAACCTTCGATCAAACGTGCGGCCGCGCGACGTGCGCAGCCGCGATCCATGGAAAAGGAAAGCGCCGCGTGGCCGGCCGATGACCGGTGACGCGGCGTCTCTCGATACTGCAGGGCGTGCGCGTACGCCGCCCCGAACACTCAATACTTCTTGCGGGCGCGAGCCTTCTTTGCAGTCGGCTTCGCGGGTGCGCCACCGCCGGCACCGCCGCTCTTCTTCTTCGCGGCGCCACGCGCGGCACGCGCTTCCTGCACCGCGACGCTCGGCGCGCTCGCGGCCTTCTTGCGACGCGGCACGGTTTCCTCCACCGGCGGCAGCGCACGCACGCGCGGGCCATTGCCGTTGCCGTGGCCGTTGCGATCGATGCCGGCAGCCGGCGCGGGCGACGGACGCGGCGCCTTCACCGGCGTATCGCGCACGAGGCGGAAATCGATCTTGCGCGCATCGAGATCGACGCGGCTCACCTGCACGCGCACGCGATCCGACAGGCGATAGCGGATGCCCGTGCGTTCGCCGCGCAACTCGTTCTTGATCTCGTCGTACTGGAAGTAGTCCGAGCCGAGTTCCGTCACGTGCACGAGCCCTTCGATGAACAGCGTGTCGAGCTGCACGAAGATGCCGAACGACGTCACGCCGTTCACCATCCCGCCATACTCCTCGCCGAGCTTGTCGCGCATGAAGTAGCACTTGAGCCACGCTTCGACGTCTCGCGACGCCTCGTCCGCACGGCGCTCGTTCGCCGAGCAGTGCAAGCCGAGCTCTTCCCAGATCGCCGTGTTCGAGCGCGAGCGGTTGCGCGCTTCGTCGTCGGCCTGCTGCATCGCGCGGGCGCGCGGCGACAGCGCGGTGTTCAGCTCGAAGCCTTCCGGCGCCTTCGGCGTGTACTTCTTGCCCGACAGGATCGCGTAGATCGCACGGTGCGTGAGCAGGTCCGGATAGCGGCGGATCGGGCTCGTGAAATGCGCGTACGCCTCGTACGCGAGGCCGAAGTGACCGATGTTGTCCGGGCTGTAGACGGCCTGCTGCATCGAGCGCAGCAGCATCGGCTGCAGCATCTGTGCGTCCGGCCGGTCGCGGATCTGCGCCATCAGCGCCGCGTAGTCGCTCGCATGCGGCTTGTCGCCGCCGCCGAGCGACAGGCCCATGCCGCGCAGGAACGCGCGCAGGTTCTCGAGCTTCTCCGGCGTCGGCCCCGCGTGCACGCGGTACAGGCCCGGATGCTTGTTGCGCTTCAGGAAATCGGCCGCGCAGACGTTCGCGGCCAGCATGCATTCCTCGATCAGCTTGTGCGCGTCGTTGCGCTGGCGCGGCACGATCTGCTCGATCTTGCCCTGCGAGTTGCAGACGATGTAGGTCTCGGTCGTGTCGAAGTCGATCGCACCGCGCTTTTGACGGGCGGCGAACAGCGATTTGTAGACGCCGTACAGATCCTGCAGGTGCGGCAGCAGATCGGCGCGGCGCGCGGCCTCCGGCCCCTTCGTGTTCGACAGCACGGCCGCGACTTCGGTGTACGTGAGGCGCGCCGCCGAATGGATCACGGCCGGGTAGAACTGGTAGGCCTTGATCTCGCCGCGCGCGGTGATCACCATGTCGCACGCGAGCACGCAGCGATCGACCTGCGGATTCAGCGAACAGAGGCCGTTCGACAGCTTCTCCGGCAGCATCGGAATCACGCGACGCGGGAAGTAGACCGACGTGCTGCGCTCGAGCGCGTCGGCGTCGAGCCCGCTACCCGGCTGTACGTAGTGCGACACGTCGGCGATCGCGACGATCAACCGGAAGCCGTCGCCGCGGCCGACCTTGACCGGCTCGCAGTAGACGGCATCGTCGAAGTCGCGGGCGTCCTCGCCGTCGATCGTCACGAGCGGCACGTCGCGCAGGTCGACGCGGAAACGCAGGTCGGCCGGGCGCACCTTGTCGGGCAGCGCCGCGGCTTCGTCGAGCGCCGGCTGGCTGAATTCATGCGGCACGCCGTACTTGCGCACCGCGATTTCGATTTCCATGCCCGGATCGTCGATATCGCCGAGCACTTCGACGACACGGCCGAGCGGCTGCGAATGACGGCTCGGGAAATCGGTCAGTTCGACGACGACGACCTGCCCGACCTTCGCCTTCTTCACGTTCTGCGTGATCAGGATGTCGTGGCCGATGCGCTTGTCTTCCGGCGCGACGATCAGCGCACCGTTCTCGTTCAGCAGGCGGCCGATCACGCGCTTGTTCGCGCGTTCCGTGACTTCGACGACGTGCCCTTCCGGCCGGCCGCGGCGATCGTAGCCCACGATCCGCGCGAGCACGCGGTCGTTGTGCATCACTTTTTGCATTTCGCCGTTCGGCAAGAACAGGTCGTCCTGGCCGTCGTCGCGGATCACGAACCCGTAGCCGTCGCGATGCCCCTGCACGCGCCCGGCGACGAAATTCGACGGATGGGTCAACTGGTAGTGGCCACGCTTGTCGAGGCGGATCTGGCCGTCGCGCTCCATCGCGGCGACACGCCGGAAGAACCCCTCGCGCTCTTGACGCTTGATCGACAGGGCTTCTGCGATGTCGTTGGCGGCCAGCGGCGCGTCGCTCGTACGCAGCACGCCGAGAATCTCTTCACGGCTCGGAATAGGGTACGGATATTTGCTCAAGGGTTTGTCGATGATTGTTCTCGTTGCGTTGACTGATGGTGCACGGCATCAACATAGAGGTGTCCGTCAGACAGTTCTATATTGACGGCGGCGGGTCATTCTATCACCCGCCTGTGTCGCCAAAAGACGGGAATGCCGCCAGCACGCGCGGCGACGGCCTGTTTGCGATGCATCGCAAAAAAGTGTTGACAGGGTTAATTGGGGCGCTATAATTTCGCTTCTTTGCAGCAAGCAGCTACTGCAAAACGTGCCCAGGTGGCGGAATTGGTAGACGCACTAGGTTCAGGTCCTAGCGGTGGCAACATCGTGGAGGTTCGAGTCCTCTCCTGGGCACCATCTGTTTTCTAAAAAGGCCGGCTTCTAGCCGGCCTTTTTTCATTTCGGCGCTTGCATCGCGAGTGCCCGTCCTCGGCCCTTATGTCGGCCGCTCCGATCGATAGCAGAATTTATCGGTTATCAATCGCCCTCCCCGTTGTTACGTTAGCCGCCTCGCTTTCAACGCATCCAACGAGGAGCACCCTTCATGACGTCGATGAACCGCCGCGCATTCGCGCGCGCGATGCTGGCCGCGGGCCTCGCTGCCGCCGGTGTCCGCGCGCACGCCGAGAACGCGCCGGCCACGCTGCGCATCGGTTACCAGAAGTCGTCGACGCTGATCACGCTGCTCAAGACGCGCGGCACGCTCGAGCAGGCGCTGACGCCGCTCGGCCTGCGCGTGTCATGGCATGAATTCGCGAGCGGATTGCCACTGACCGAAGCGCTCAACGTCGGCGCCGTCGACTTCAGCGCGGACGTGGCCGATACGGTGCCGGTCTTCGCGCAGGCCGCGCATGCGCGTTTCGTGTACGTCGCGCAGGAGGCACCTTCGCCGAAGGCGCAGGCGATCGTCGTCAAGCAGGACAGCGCGCTGCGCACGCTCGCCGATCTCAACGGCCGGCGTATCGCGGTCACGAAGGCGGCCGGCAGCCACTACCTGCTGCTTGCCGCGCTCGCCCGCGCGAAGCTCGCGCCCGCCGACGTGGCGATCCATTACCTGACACCCGCGGACGGCCGCGCCGCGTTCGAGCGCGGCAGCGTCGACGCATGGATCACGTGGGATCCGTATGTCGCGTCGGTCGACCGGAATCCCGACGTACGGATTCTGGCCGACGGCGACGGACTCGCGTCGTACCAACGCTACTACCTCGCGTCAAGCAGCTTCGCCGCCGCGCGCCCCGATGTCATCCAGATCCTGTTCGACCAACTGTCGCAGGCCGGCGCGTGGCTGCGCGACCATCCGCAGGAGGCCGCGAACACGCTCGCGCCGATCTGGGGGCTCGATGCCGCGACGATCGCACGTGCGAATGCGCGACGCAGCTATCTCGTCCGCGCGGTGGTCACGCAAAACTTCGGTGAACAGCAGAAGATCGCCGACACGTTCCTTGCGGCCGGGCTGCTGCCCGCCCGCGTCGATACGAGCCAGGCGCAGCGCTGGAATTTCACGACGAAGCGCGCGGAGCCGGTCGGCGCGTGACGGTCGGCGGCGCAAGGCGCGCAATATTTTTGCCGCTCCGGATGAAATTGTGTTGACAGACTTCGCCGGCACGCTACAATAGCGGTCTTCGCACTGCAGTAAGCGAAACGTGCCCAGGTGGCGGAATTGGTAGACGCACTAGGTTCAGGTCCTAGCGGTGGCAACATCGTGGAGGTTCGAGTCCTCTCCTGGGCACCACTTGATTTATAAAAAAGGTCGGCTTTTGCCGGCCTTTTTTCGTTTCCGGCCCCGGAATCGGACATGCTCCGGAATTTCCGTATCGCATCTATCCCCCTCTCATCGCCCCGCCCCGCGGTGCTTCGATCGGTTCAGCCCCCTCATTCCTTCACTTCACTCCGCTCCGCACGAATCTCCCGTCGTAGAAAAACCGGGATTTCCCTAGGCTGACAGGCCGCCGTTCACGCGGTTAAATAAATCAACGTGATTTATTTAATGCGCCGCCGAATGGCGCACCATGGAAGGAGACGCCATGAGAAGCCCGCACTTCGGCCAGGGAAGCAATTCGGCCAACGTGCGCCGTTACAACGAGCGCCTGCTGCTGAAGACGCTGCGCCGCGCCGGCAGCGCGTCGAAGGCCGACCTCGCCCGTCTCGCTAATATGACGGGCACGGCGGTCGGCAGCATCATCGGGTCGCTCGCCGACGCGAAGCTGATCGAATTCGCGGGCCGCACCGAAGGCCAGCGCGGCCAGCCCGCATCGCTGATCCGCGTCGATCCGCGCGGCGCGTTCGGCATCGGCGTCCATCTCGACCGGATGCGCATCGAGACGGCGCTCGTCAACTTCGCGGGCGACGTGCTCGGCCGCCGCTCGCACGACACGCTGCTTCCCCCGCCCGCCGACGTGCTCGAGATCGTGCGTCACGATATCGACGCGATGCAGGCCCTCCTCCCCGACCATGAACGCGCGCGCCTGACCGGCGTCGGCGTCGCGCAGCCGTACAACCTCGGCGCGTGGATGCGCGAGCTCGGCCTCGCACCCGACACGTTCCGCGCGTGGGAAGACGTCGATTTCGCGGCCGACCTCGGCCGCACGCTGTCGCTGCCCGTGTTCGGCGAGAACGACGGCAACGCGGCCGCGATCGCCGAACTGTTCTACGGATACGGCCGGCAGTGCGACGATTTCGTCTACCTGTTCATCGGGCCGGCGATCGGCGGCGGCATCGCGATCGACGGCGACTGCCTGCGCGGCGTGACCGGCAATGCCGGCGACATCGCGGTGATTCCGGTGCCGCCGAGCCGGCTGGCCTCCGCGCCGCCGCCGCGCGGCCCGTGGGACATCCTGCTCGCACGCGCCTCGCTGCATGCGCTCGTGCGCCATCTGCGCCATCACGGCGAGACGGTCGAGAACCGCGCCGATCTCGAAGCCTGCATCGCCCGCGGCCTGCCGGCCGTCGACGAATGGATCGACGACTGCGTCGACGCGCTCGCGCCGGCGTTGCGCGCGGTGCTGTGCGTGATCGACGCGCCGGTGGTCGTGCTCGACGCCGACACCGACGCGGGCCTGCTCGACGCGGTCACGACCCGCCTGCGCGCGGCGCTCGTGGCCACCGCGCCCGAGGCACGCGGCACGCCCGTGCTCGTGCGCGGCACGTTCGGCGCCGACGCCGGCGCGATCGGCGCCGCCACGCTGCCGATGTTTTTCAACTTCTCCCCGCGGGCCGGCATCCTCAAGGGCGCCCGCACCGATTCGCAGGAGGTCCACCATGTCGCGTTCTGAGTCGCCCCGCCCGCTGCTCGAGATGCGCGGGATCAGCAAGACGTTCCCGGCCGTACGCGCGCTCGACAACGTCAGCCTGACCGTCTATCCGGGCGAAATCCATTCGCTGATGGGCGAGAACGGCGCGGGCAAATCGACGCTGATGAAGATCCTGTCGGGCGCCTACCGCGCCGACGCCGGCGGCGAGATCCTGATCGACGGTCAACGCATCGACATCGACGGCCCGCTCGCCGCACGCGATGCCGGCGTCGCGGTGATCTACCAGGAGCTGTGCCTGTCGCCGAACCTGACCGTCGCGGAAAACATCTACGTCGGCCGCGAACTGCGCCGCGGCAACCGGCGCTGGGGCACGATCGACCGCGCGGCGATGGCGCGCGGCTGCCAGGACGTGCTCGCGCGCCTGGGTGCCCCGTTCGGGCCCGACACGCTCGTCGACACGCTGTCGATCGCCGAACAGCAGCTCGTCGAAATCGCCCGCGCCGTGCATACCCGTGCCCGCATCCTCGTGATGGACGAGCCGACCACGCCGCTGTCGTCGCGCGAAACCGAACACCTGTTCCGCCTGATCCGCCAGTTGCGCGAGGAAGGCCTCGCGATCATCTACATCAGCCACCGGATGGCGGAGATCTACGAGCTGTCCGACCGCGTGTCGGTGCTGCGCGACGGCGCGTACGTCGGCACGCTGGAGCGCGCGTCGCTGTCGGCCGAGCGGCTCGTCGCGATGATGGTCGGCCGCGACATCTCCGGTTTCTACAAGAAGGAACACGCGCCGTACGACCCCGGCCACCTGCTGCTGTCGGTCCGCGACATCGCCGACGGCGCGCGTGTTCGCGGCTGCAGCCTCGACCTGCATGCCGGCGAAGTGCTCGGCATCGCGGGGCTCGTCGGCGCGGGCCGCACCGAGCTCGCACGGCTGATCTTCGGGGCCGAACCACGCGTGCGCGGCGACGTGAAGCTGGGCGAGCGCACGTTCGGCGCGCACTCGCCGCGCGACGCGATCGACGCGGGCCTCGTCTACCTGACCGAAGACCGCAAGCGCCAGGGCCTGTTCCTCGACATGAGCGTGCGCGACAACATCAACATCTCGGTGTGCAACCGCGATGCGCGGCTCGGTGCGCTCGACCTCGCGCGCGGCGCCGAACGGGCGCGCGACGCCATCGCGTCACTGTCGATCCGCGTGCCGCACGCGAACGTCAACGTCGGTGCGCTGTCCGGCGGCAACCAGCAGAAAGTGCTGCTGTCGCGCCTGCTCGAGACGAAGCCGCGCGTGCTGATCCTCGACGAACCGACACGCGGCGTCGACATCGGCGCGAAATCCGAGATCTACCGGATCATCAACGAACTGGCCCGTGCCGGCGTGGGCGTAATCGTGATCTCGAGCGAACTGCCGGAAATCATCGGCGTCGCCGACCGCGTGCTCGTGATGCGCGAAGGCGAGATCGCAGGCGAACTCGGCGGACACACGCATACGCCGATCACGCAGGAAGCGATCATCGCGCTCGCCACCGGCTCGCAGGCCGAACTGGCCGACGCACACTGAGCGCCGCCCCTTTTCATTTCACTCTCACATTCAGGCTACCGAAATGATCAACCCGACCAAGCAGCGGAACCTCGCTTCCGCGACCGCCCACCCGGTCGCCAACCGTACGCCCCTGATGCGCGGCGCCGATCACCGCGCCCGCATGCAATCGCTGATCCGCACGGCCGGCATGCTGCCGGTGCTGCTGGTCCTGTGCGTCGGCTTCGGCTTCCTGACCGACGGCTTCTTTACGTTGCAGAACCTGTCGATCGTCACGCAGCAAGCATCGATCAACATCGTGCTCGCCGCCGGCATGACGTTCGTGATCCTGACGGGCGGCATCGACCTGTCGGTCGGCTCGGTGCTCGCCGCCGCGGCCGTCGCGGCGCTCATCGCATCGACCATTCCCGGCTGGGGCTGGCTCGGCGTGCCGTTCGCGCTCTTCGTCGGCCTCGTGTTCGGCGCGATCAACGGCGGGCTGATCTCGTTCCTGCGCCTGCCGCCATTCATCGTCACGCTCGGCGCAATGACTGCCGTGCGCGGCGTCGCACGCCTGATCGGCAACGACACGACCGTGTTCAACCCGCAACTGCCGTTCGCCTTCATCGGCAACGGCTCGATCCTCGGCGTGCCGTGGCTCGTCGTGATCGCGTGCGCGGTGATCGCGATCTCGTGGTTCATCCTGCGCCGCACGGTGCTCGGGATGCGGATCTATTCGGTCGGCGGCAACCCGGAAGCCGCGCGTCTGTCGGGCATCAACGTGCGGGCGATCCAGATGTTCGTGTATGCGGCGTCGGGCCTGCTCGCCGGCCTCGGCGCGGTGATGTCGGCCGCGCGCCTGTATGCGGCCAACGGCCTGCAGCTCGGCCAGTCGTACGAGCTCGACGCGATCGCCGCGGTGATCCTCGGCGGCACGAGCTTCGTCGGCGGCGTCGGCTCGATCGTCGGCACGCTGATCGGCGCGCTGATCATCGCGGTGCTGACCAATGGGCTCGTGCTGCTCGGCGTGTCCGATATCTGGCAATACATCATCAAGGGGCTGGTGATCATCGGCGCGGTCGCGCTCGACCGCTATCGCCAGCGCGACTCGGCCCGTACCTGACTCCCTTCCCTCATCGTTCAACCATCGGCGCGCAGGCAGGTCCTCCTGCGCGCGTTCACCAACAGACCTCACGGAGACACAACGACATGTTCAAGCACACCGCCGCCCTGACCGCCGTCGCCTGCGCACTCGCCTTCGGCGCTGCCGCCGCCCAGGCAGCCGACAAGCCGCTGAAATCGATCGGCGTCACGGTCGGCTCGCTCGGCAACCCGTATTTCGTCACGATCGTGAAAGGCGCCGAAGCGCGCGCGAAGCAGCTCAACCCGAATGCGAAGGTCACGGCCGTCTCGGCCGACTACGACCTGAACAAGCAGTTCACGCAGATCGACAACTTCATCTCCGCGCACGTCGACATGATCCTGCTCAACGCGACCGACCCGAAGGCGATCGAGCCGGCGGTGAAGAAGGCGCAGGCGGCCGGCATCACGGTCGTCGCGGTGGACGTCGCGGCGGCCGGCGCGAACGCGACCGTGCAGACCAACAACGTGAAGGCCGGCGAACTCGCGTGCGACTACCTCGCGAAGAAGCTGAACGGCAAGGGCAACGTGATCATCGAGAACGGTCCGCAGGTGTCGGCCGTGATCGATCGCGTGAACGGCTGCAAGGCCGTGCTCGCGAAAAACGCCGGCATCAAGCTGCTGTCGAGCGACCAGGACGGCAAGGGCTCCCGCGAAGGCGGGATGAACGCGATGCAGGGCTACCTGACGCGCTTTCCGAAGCTCGACGGCGTGTTCACGATCAACGACCCGCAGGCGATCGGCAGCGATCTCGCGGCGAAACAGCTGAACCGCCCGAACATCGTGATCACGTCGGTCGACGGCGCGCCCGACATCGAGGTCGCACTCAAGTCGAACACGCTCGTGCAGGCGTCGTCGAGCCAGGACCCGTGGGCGATGGCCCAGCAGGCCGTCAACGTCGGCTACGGGATCATGAACGGCCAGAAGCCGGCCAATCCGATGATCCTGATCGAGCCGACGCTGATCACGCGCGACAATGTGAAGACCTACAAGGGCTGGAGCTCCCCGCGCTGATCGCGCCGAGCGCCCTCGAGGCCGGGCAGTGCCGGGCCGCGTCGCCACGCGCGACGCCCCGCACCGCCCGGCTGTTCAGATTCAGATCAACCGCTGTACGGCCGCGCGCGATGCCGCGGCACAAGGTTTCCACATGACGACGACGTTTCCCCGCCTGATCGTGTTCGGCGAAGCGCTGACCGATTTCATCCGCGACGACGCGCAGCACTGGCACAGCGTCGCCGGCGGCTCGTGCTGGAACGTCGCGCGCGTCGGCGCGCGACTCGGCGTGCCGACGGCCTTCGCCGGCACGGTCAGCCGCGACACCTTCGGCGACGAGCTGATGCGCAAGAGCGCCGACGCGGGGCTCGACATGCGTTTCATCCGGCAGGTCGACCGCGCACCGCTGCTCGCGATGGTCGTCTCGAAGCAGCCGCCCCACTATTTCTTCATCGGCGAAAACAGCGCCGATCTCGCGTTCGATCCGGCCGACTTGCCGGCCGGCGCGTTCGACGCGGCCGACATCGTGCACGTCGGCTCGCTCGGCGTCGTGCGCGAGCCGCTCGCGTCGCGCCTGATCGAACTCGCGCAGGCCGCGCGCGCGGCCGGCAAGCGGATCTCGTTCGATCCGAACTTCCGTGCGCCGATGGCCGCGCCGTCGTATCGCGACACGCTGCGCCGGCTGACCGCGCTCGCCGACTGGATCAAGGTATCCGACGAGGATCTGCGCGGGCTGTTTCCCGAGCTCGACGAAGCGGCCGCGCTCGCGCAGTTGCGCGCATGGGCGCCCGACGCGACGATGCTCGTCACGCGCGGCGCAGCCGGCATGCAGCTGCTGCATCGCGATACCGTGCTGTTCCAGCCGGCGTTCCCTGCCGAGGTGGCCGACACGGTCGGCTGCGGCGATGCGAGCATCGGCGGCTGGCTCGCGAGCCAGCTCGCCCGCCCCGAGGCGTCGGCCGCCGAGCATCTGCGCTACGCGGCCGCGTGCGCGGCCGTCGCTTGTGAACATGCAGGCGCCTATGCGCCGACGGCCGCGGAAGTGGCCGACATGGTCGAACGCACCACCGCCAACGCCGCGCTTTCGCAATAGACGGCGCGGACGCACCGTCACACAGGGCGCGTGCCGTCGCCGCCGTCCGGCGGTTTGCCGGCCTGCAGCAGTTGCAGGCTCTCGTCGACGCTGAGCTCCGACATCGCGTCGTCGTGCAACGTATCGTCCGCCGCACGGCGCAGCGCATGCAGCGCGTGCGTCTTGAGCCGGACGAGCGCGAGCCGCAGCCCGCGCGCCGCGCATTCGGCCGCGAACGTGCGCAACGATTCGATCGTCGTGCCGTCGACGTCCGGCGTTTCCTCGAGACTCACCATCACGGTATGCGTGTCCGGCGCGGCCTTCATCAGCGCCCGCACGCGATTGAGCATCCGGTCCGCATTCGCGAAGAACAGCTGCGCCTCGGGCCGCACGATCAGCACGCCGGGCACCGGTTTCGCATCGGCGTGACTCGCGACGTCGACGAAATCGTGGCTGTCGCGCAGCCGGCCGAGCACGCTGACGTTCGGCTCGGACAGCTTGCGCAGCGTCAGCAGCAGGCTCACGCCGATCGCCGCGAGCAGGCCATGCAGCACGCCGAGCACGAGCACCGCGAGCAGCGCCGCGATCACGACGAGCCGGTCGCGATGCCAGACCCAGTACGGCCTGAACACGGACGGATGCAGCGAATGGCTGACCGCGAAGATCACGATCGCCGCGAGCACAGGCTCGGGCGTGCGGGCGAGTTGCGGCAGCAGCAGCCAGACGATCAGCGCGACCACGCCGGCCGCCCACATCCCCGCCAAACGCGACTGCGCACCGGCCGCCTCGTTCGCCGACGTCGCCGAATAGCCGGCGCCGACCGGCATCCCGTGCAGCAGCCCCGACACGAGGTTCGCGCAGCCGAGCGCGACGAGGTCGCGGTTCGGCGACACGGTATCGCCATGCTTCAGCGCGAAGTTGCGGATCGAGCCGTACGACTCCGCATACAGGATCAGCATCAGCGCAAATGCGAGCTCGACCGTCTGCATCCACGCATTGCGGTCGAGATGCGGCAAACCGAATTCGAGGTGCCGGAAGTCGATATGGCCGACGATCGCGATGCCGTACCGCTGCCAGTCGATCGCGTAACCCGCCGCGATCGACAGCACGATCACGACGAGCGTCGCGGGCACGCGCGCGCCGCGGCCGAGCACGAACAACAGCGCAAGTGCCGTCGCACCGACCACGACGCTCGCGAGATTCGCGTGCGGCGCACCGGCGAGCAGGTCGAGCGCGACGTGCGGCGCATCGCTGTGCTGTACGGAAATCGCGAGAATCTTCGGCAACTGCTTGATGACGATCGTCAGCGCGAGACCGAACGTGAAGCCGCGCAGCACGGGCCGCGCGACGAAATCCGACATGCCGCCGAGCCGCGCGACACCGGCCAGGATGAACAGCACGCCGGTCATCGCGACGAGCGCCGCCGCGAGCGCGAGCTGCGCGGCCAGCGCCATCCCCGATTCGGCGAGCACGGTCGCCGCGAGCACCGCGGCCGACGATGACGTCGACGACACGATCGCGAAGCGGCTGCTGCCCGTCAACGCATAGACGACGAGCCCGGACAGCAGCGCGATCAGGCCGGCCTGCGGCGGCAGGTTGGCGAGCCCCGCATACGCGACCGCCTCGGGAATCAGCAAACCGGCAATCGACAGGCCGGCCAGCGCATCGAGGCCGACGCGCCGCGGGCGCGGCGCGGGCGGCGTGTCGAGCGCGACGAAATGGTCGGGATGCTGCGGGCCGGCGTCGGGGCGAATCGGAGCGGTCGTCATGAGACGGCGGAGCCGTGCGCCGGTCAGGGCTTGACGGCAATCACGCCCGACCAGCCGGGCAGATAGCGCGCATCCTGCTCGTGCGCGCGATGCAGCGCGATATCGAGCGCCTTCGCGAAGTTCTTGCGGATCTGGTCGAGCGACACGTGCTGGCGCAGATAGTCGGCCCACAGGAATTCGCTGAACGGCGTCGCGTCCTTCGCGTAGCCGCCCGCCGTGCGCAGTTCGCCGGCGAGGCTGCGGTACGGATCGTCCTCGAGCCCCGTCAGCACCTTCGGCAAATGCGCATAGTCGCGCCGCGAGCCGTCCGGGCCGAACGGATGCACCCACTGGTTGTGTTCCATCATCCGCCAGAAGATCGTGTCGTCGAGCCACGACAGATCCTTCAGCAGCATCGCGTTCACGCGCGCCTCGCCCTCCTCGATCAGCGCGAGGCCGAGATGGTGGTGATCGGTGATGTAGTGCAGTCCGTCCGGGCCGAGCACGGCCGGGAACCAGTGCGATTCGATCGCGGCCTTGCGGGCGCGCTTGTTCAGCGCCTTCCAGTGCTTGCGCTTCGCCTTGACTTCGCGGTAGCCCACCGTCATCTGGGTCGGACGCAGCGCGTCGAGCCTGACGGGAATGAGATGAACGTCGTTGCCGAGTGCCATGGTCGTACCCCATGTTGCAAATTCCGGCAACGATACTCCTGATCGCGGGCGCCGTTAATCCGTCACGACCGCGATACGCGTCCGGTTGACGATCTCTGACACCTGGCCTGCACGACGCCGCGCTACGCGCGCAAATCGTCGCGTTCGAGACGATGACGAATGTAAGGAATGCCGTCGTGCACGATGCTCACGCGCCGCATGCCGAGCTTGCGCGCCACGTTCAGCGAGCCGCTGTTGGCCTCCGCGATATCGGCGATCACGCGCGGCAGGCGCACGGTGTCGAACGCGTGCCGCACGACGGCCGCCGCGGCTTCGCTCGCGATGCCGCGCCCCCATGTCGCACGCACGAGCCGCCAGCCGATCTCGACATCGCGCGACCCGTCCTTGTAGTCGGGAATCAGCAGCATCCAGCCGATGAACACGTCGGGCGCGGCCTTCTCGAAGATCGACCAGTAGCCGAGGCCCGGCGGATAGTCGCACGTGATCCGGTGCGTGACGAAGCGGCGATGCTCGACGGGGTCGTGCCACGGGCCCGCGATGTGGCGCGTGACCTCGGGATCGCGATCCATCTCGATGCACGCGTCGAGATCGGCCAGCACGCGCGGACGCAGCCACAGCCTCGCGGTTTCGAGCACGGGCAACGGGTCGGCGGAACGGTCATTCATCCGGACTCCTGAGTCGGTGACGATGCGCATCGAGCGCATTACAGAACGGATACAAAAAGCCTTCCACCATGATACAGATGCCTGTCGCGTGCCTGTAGCAGCGCCGTTTCAGATTCCGAAACAGTCCATTTCGTAGGGATTATTCCTGATTCGCGCTTATCGCGCCCCACCTCGCGCAGCGCGGAAGCCTACACTCGATCAGTGCCCCCGCGCCGCGCGCGAGCCGGGCCGGCATCCGCATGCCTATCGCGAGCGCGCAAGCCAACGAGGAGACCCGGACATGAGCTGGACCCGCGAGCAACGCAACGTCACGATCGCCGCCTACCTGGGCTGGACGCTCGATGCGTTCGATTTTTTCCTGATGGTTTTCGTGCTGAAGGACATCGCCGCGGAATTCGCGTCGACGATCCCCGCCGTCGCGTTCGCGCTCACGCTGACGCTCGCGATGCGCCCGCTCGGCGCACTGATCTTCGGCCGGCTCGCCGACCGCTTCGGCCGCCGCCCGACGCTGATGGTCAACATCGCCTGCTATTCGCTGCTCGAACTCGCGTCGGGTTTCGCGCCGAGCCTGACCGCGCTGCTCGTGCTGCGCGCGCTGTTCGGCATCGCGATGGGCGGCGAATGGGGCGTCGGCTCCGCGCTGACGATGGAAACCGTGCCGACCCATGCGCGCGGCTTCGTGTCCGGGTTGCTGCAGGCCGGCTACCCGAGCGGCTATCTGCTCGCGTCGGTCGTGTTCGGCCTGTTCTACCAATACATCGGCTGGCGCGGGATGTTCATGGTCGGCGTGCTGCCCGCGCTGCTCGTGCTGTACGTGCGCGCACACGTGCCCGAATCGCCGGCATGGAAACAGATGGAGAAGCGAGCGCGCCCGAGCCTCGGCGCGACGCTGAAGCAGAACTGGAAGCTCACGATCTACGCGATCGTGCTGATGACCGCGTTCAACTTCTTCTCGCACGGCACGCAGGACCTCTATCCGACCTTCCTGCGCGAACAGCATCACTTCGATCCGCACACCGTGTCGTGGATCACGATCGTGCTGAACATCGGCGCGATCGTCGGCGGCCTGTCGTTCGGCACGATCTCGGAGCGGATCGGCCGGCGCCGCGCGATCTTCATCGCCGCGCTGATCGCGCTGCCCGTGCTGCCGCTGTGGGCGTTCTCGAGCGGCCCGGTTGCACTCGCCGCCGGCGCGTTCCTGATGCAGATCTCGGTACAGGGCGCGTGGGGCGTGATACCGGTCCACCTGAACGAGATCTCGCCCGACGAGATCCGTGCGACCTTCCCCGGCGTCGTCTACCAGCTCGGCAACCTGCTCGCGTCGGGCAACGCGACGATGCAGGCGTCGCTGGCCGTGTCGAACCACGACAATTACGGCTTCGCGCTCGCCCTCGTGGCCGGTATCGTGGCCGTCGCGATCGCCGTGCTGATCCTGTTCAGCCGCGAACGGCGCGGCATCGACATGACGCAATCGGTCAATACGCGTAGCACCGTCGGGTGAACCCGCGCGTTGCGGCACCGCATCATCGCGCGCGCCCCGCCCTGCGGTGAGCGGGTGTCGCGCTTTCCGCACCCGCACATCGAACTAGAGGAATTGATCCAGATTCCGCGCTTGCCCGGTCCGGCCGTGATTTTTTATCTTAATAAAAACGACTGTTTGAATCAGATAATCAAATCACCTGTTCGCGGCCGGGAAACCGGCATGGGAGGCGGAACATGGCAGTAAGTCAGGAGGGGCGGCCATCTGCGGGACGGCCGTCCGGGGCGCGGTCATCCGGCACACGGCAGACCGGGGGGACGAAGGCACGCATTCTCGATGCGGCCGAGGATCTGTTCATCGAGCATGGCTTCGAAGCGATGTCGATGCGGCAGATCACGTCGCGCGCGACGGTCAATCTCGCCGCGGTCAACTACCACTTCGGCAGCAAGGAAGCGCTGATCCACGCGATGCTGTCGCGCCGGCTCGACCAGCTGAACCAGGAACGCCTCGGCATCCTCGACCGCTTCGATGCGCAGCTCGGCACGCACATCACCTGCGAGCACGTGCTCGGCGCGATGTTCATTCCGGCGCTGAAGGCCTCGCGCGATCCCGAACGCGGCGGGCCCGGCTTCCTGCGGCTGATCGGCCGCGCGTACACCGACCCCTCGCCGTTCGTGCGCAACTTCCTGACCGCGCACTATGCGAGCGTCGCGGGCCGCTTCTTCGATGCCTTCCAGCGCGCGCTGCCGCACCTGCCGCGCACCGAGCTCGGCTGGCGGCTGCATTTCGCGATCGGCGCGCTGTCCGGCGCACTCGCGGGCGCCGAAACGGAAAGCCTGATCGACGAATTCTCGCAAGGCCGCACGATGAACGACGTGCAGATGATCGCGCGGCTGTCGTCGCTGATCGTCGCCGCGCTGAAGGCGCCGATGCCCGACACGGCGCAACTGTCAATCTTCGCGGCGGTGCTCGACGACGCGGGCGCCAGCGAAGCGTTCGGCCTGCCGCAGTCGGGCGCGGCGACCGCCGAGACGGCCACGCTGCATTCCACGAACTGAGCGCGCGAGGCCACGCGCGGCTTCCCGTTCACGATTTGATTGATACGCGCGGTCAGGCGCGGCGTCGAGACGCCCGCGCCGGCCGGCCGCGAAGCACGGGGCATGGGCCGGCGCTGATGCGCCGCCCCCGCCGAGAGCAAAGACCGGAGACACGTCATGTCATCTTCCGCAGCAACCACCTCGGCCCAGATTGCGCCGAACACCGACGCCATCTGGTACGCGTCGTACCCGCCCGGCGTTCCGCACGAGATCGACGTCACGCAATACGCATCGCTCGTGCAGTTCTTCGACGAATGCACGACCCGCTTCGCCGACCGCGTCGCCTACGTGAGCGCCGGCGCGTCGATGACCTACCGCACGCTCGCGCAGAAGGTCGACGCATTCGCGTCGTATCTGCAAAGCCTCGGCGTGAAGCCCGGCGACCGCGTCGCGATCATGCTGCCGAACACGTTCCAGTACCCGGTCGCGCTGTTCGGCACGCTGAAGGCCGGCGCGATCGTCGTCAACGTGAATCCGCTCTACACCGTGCGCGAACTCGCGCACCAGTTGAAGGACAGCGGCGCGCAGACGATCGTCGTGTTCGAGAACTTCGCGCGCACGCTGCAGGACGCGCTGCCGGAAACGCAGGTGAAGCACATCGTCGTCACCGCGCTCGGCGACCTGCTCGCCGACGGCTTCAACGCGAAAGGACGCCTGATCAATTTCGTGCTGAAGCACGTGAAGAAGCTCGTGCCGGCCTACCATCTGCCGCAGGCGATCCGGCTGCGCTCCGCCCTCGAGCTCGGTGCACGCGGCAAGCCGCAGCCGGTGCAGACCACGCGCGACGATCTGGCGTTCCTGCAGTACACGGGCGGCACGACCGGCGTCGCGAAAGGCGCGATGCTCACGCACGGCAACCTGATCGCGAACCTGCTGCAGGCGAAGGCCTGGATCGCCGACCAGGTGTCGGGCGACGTCGAAACCGTGCTCACGCCGCTGCCGCTCTATCACATCTATTCGCTGACGGTGAACGCGTTCATCTTCATGGGGCTCGGCGGGCGCAACATCCTGATCGCGAACCCGCGCGACATGAAGATGGTGATGAAGATCATCCGCAACGAGACGTTCACGGGCATCACCGGCATCAACACGCTGTACAACGCGTTCCTCGACAACGAGGAATTCCGCAAGCGCGACTTCTCGAAGCTCAAGCTCGCGATGGCGGGCGGGATGGCGATGCAGCGCGCAGTCGCGGAGCGCTTCCAGCAGGTGACGGGCCGGCCGGTGGTCGAAGGCTACGGCCTCACCGAGTGCTCGCCGATCGTCACGATGAACCCCGTGGACCTGAACGACATGGCCGCGTTCAGCGGGTCGATCGGGCTACCCGCGCCGTCGACCGTCGTGCGCTTTCGCCGCGAGGACGGCACCTGGGCCGCCATCGGCGAGCCGGGCGAGCTGTGCGTGCACGGCCCGCAGGTGATGCGCGGCTACTGGCAGCGCCCCGACGAGACGGCCAAGGTGATCGACGCCGACGGCTGGCTCGCGACCGGCGACATCGGCGTGATGGACGAGCGCGGCTTCATCCGCCTCATCGACCGCAAGAAGGACATGATCCTCGTGTCGGGCTTCAACGTGTATCCGAACGAGATCGAGGAAGTGCTGGTGATGCATCCCGGCATCAGCGAAGCTGCGGCGATCGGCATTCCGGACGAGGTACAGGGCGAACGGATCAAGGTATTCGTCGTGCGCCGTGACCCGTCGCTGACGGCCGAGGACGTGCTCGCGCACTGCCGCAAGAACCTGACCGGCTACAAGATGCCGAAGTTCGTCGAGTTCCGCGACGCACTGCCGCAGACGAACGTCGGCAAGATCCTGCGCCGCGCGCTGCGCGACGAGGAACTCGCCAAAATCAACGCCGCGAAGCAAGGCTGAACGATCCATCGCTCCGGGAGACGCTGTCGATGAACGAAGGAATGAAGCGCCACGCACGGCATGTCGCCACGGCGGCCGTCGCGTGCGTGCTGTCGCTCGCGCAGGCAAGCCTGCATGCACAGGAAACGGCCGGCGCCGCGAGCGCGGCCCAGGCCGCCGCGCTGCCGGCGGATCTCGCGAAAGTCACGCACGAGCCGCTCGCGCAACAGGCGCGCTGGCTGCGCACGGCGGCTCAGCGCGGCACGCTCGCGCAACTCGACGACGCGACGCTCACCGCGCTCTTCAAGGCGCTCGATCCGCTCGCCGTGCCGCTCTATATCCGCAATGGCCCGAACGGCTATCCGTCCTACCAGTTCACGATGGTGCGCCAGGAGCGCATCAGCGGAAAATGGTCCGACACGCCCGACCGCATGCTCGTGAAGACGACCCGCGAGCCGCTGCGCGTGTATGCGAAATGGCTTCCTGGCGGCGCGCATGCCGGCCAGGAGACCATCTACGACACGACGCAGCGCAAGGACGAGATGTATGGCCATCTCGGCGGCCTGCTCGGCAAGATTCCGCTGTGGACGGCGATCGACGGCGCGCTGGCGCGCGCGCAGTCGAATCACCAGGTGAAGGATCTCGGCACCGAGTTCATTGCGAACCTGTACCTGACCGAAGGGAAGAAATACCTGGAAGCCGGCGTGCAGCGCCCGACCGACGTGGAAGCCAAAACGATCGGCGGTGTGCGCGTGGTCGCGCTCACCTACGAAACGCCGACCGGCCGGCCGCAGTTCTACGCGAAAAAGGAGGTTCTGGGGCTCGACCTGCACGCACCGTATTTCCGGACCGTCGAGTCCTATGACAACGACGGCAAGATCTTCGAGCGGATCGTCATCGAGAAAATCGCGCCGGCGACCCTCGACGACACCGCATTCGACCCGAAAAACCCCGACTACGCGTTTTGACGCGCGTCGGCGGGGCTCGCCGCAGGCTCAATCGTCATCGTCGTCGTGGTGACGGTGCCAGTGCTTGTAATAGTGCTTGCGCCACTTGCGGTAGCGATCGTCGTCGTCATCGCCGTAGTAGCCGTACCCATAGCCCGGATAGGCGACGACGGCCGGCTGCGGCGCCACATAGACCGGCGCCGGCTCGACATAGACCGGTGCGACCGGTACGCCGATGCCGACCGACAGGTCCACGTGCCCCGCCATTGCGCTACCGGAAACGAGCAACGCCATGCTCCCGATCACCGCTGCCACTTGCCTCTTGTTCATGCTCCGCATCCCTGATAAGCCGGCCCGCCCGGTTCACGCGGTCAATGTAAGCGCGGCGCGCGCACCCAGGTGATACGGGGCTGCGAGAGTCGTAACGCGACGTAACGAAACGAATTTGACCGTTCGGCCTAATCGCGAAAATGCGCCGGAACGTCTATAGTGGGTTACGGTTCGACACAATCACGACTGCGCGCTCCCTTATCGAACAGGGTAGAATTCCGCCAAACGGCTTGTGGACGAACACGCCACACACACGCACAACATATTCTCTGACGCAGGCTCCTGCCGCACCTCAATGGCCAATCCCGCAGAATCCCATCCGCAAAACGACTTCATCAATTCGGCGCGCAAGGAACGTAAGCGTGTTGAAATCTATCTCGTCAACGGCATTCGTCTGACGGGGTGTATCGAGTCGTTCGACCAGTATCTGGTGATGCTGCGCACCCCCGTGGGTCTGCAAGGCATCTACAAGCGTGCGATTTCCACGATCCAGCTCGACACGGGCGGCTCGCGCCCCGGCGGCGGCGGCCCCCGCGGTCCGCGCACCGGTGGTCGCCCCGGCGGCCGTGAAGGCGGCGGTCACAGCCCGTACGGCTCGCACGGCGGCCCGCGCGAATCGCGCGGCGACGGCGGCTACGGCTCCCGCGAGCCGCGTGAAGGCTACGGTTCGCGTGAACCGCGCGAGGGTTACGGCTCACGTGAGCCGCGCGAAGGCTACGGCGCACCCCGCGAGCCGCGTGAACCGCGCGAAAACTACGGCGCGCCGCGCGACACCGGCGACGCCTCCGGCAACGCCGCGCCGTCGGATTCCCGCGGTGGCAACGGGCCAGTCATCGTGACGCGCCGCCGGCGAATCGTGCCGGACGGGCAGTAAAACAAAAAGGGCAAGCCAACCGGCTTGCCCTTTTCACTTGTACGGCCGGCGCGGCATGTCGCCGCACCGTCGTTATCGGGTTCAGCGCGCCGTCGTCGGCAGACCCGCGTCAGCCTCGCGCTGCAGCGAACGCACCTGCTGCTGCAACGCCCGCAGTTGCGACTGGAGTTGAGCCTGTTGCGCCTGCAATGCCGCCGTTTCGCTCCGCACGCTCTTCTGGCGATCCGCCACCGCCGCCTGCTGCTGGCGGGCGATCGAGATGTCCGCCTGCAGGCGCCGCGCGCGGTCCTGCGTGACCTCGATCTGCTTGTCCATTTGCGCCTTCTGCGATTCCAGCTTCGCCGCCCGCAACTCGTTGACGGCCAGCCGCTCCGCCTGATGCGAGAAATCGCGATAAATCGCTTCCGCACGCGTTTCGTCGTAAGTCTTGATCACGCGCCAGAACGCCTTCTGCTGGAACAACGCGACGAAATACGCACCATCCTTGACGTTGAACAGCAGGCTGGCGCCGTAGCTGCCGTTGTAGCTCGTGCGCATTTCCGTCAGCGAGTGCGCCTGGATCTGGCGCTGCAAGTCGTCGACCGTGCTCGGCCCCGTCGTCTCGCCGGCCTGCGGCTGCACCGACGTCTGTGCCTGCGAATCGATCACCGGAATCGCGGCCACCGGCGCCGACGCCTGCTGCACCGCCGACGGATCGCCGCCCGCCAGCCCCTGCGCGAACGCGCCTTGCATGCCTCCCACCATGGCGAGCAGCAATACGCTCACCCGCCCCAACCCCGTCATATGGCTCATGAAGTTTTATTCCCGCCCGAGTCGTTGTAATTCACCGCGATTTTATCTCATTAATTACTCACTTTCGCGGGTCTCGGGCTCTTCGTCGAAGATCTGATATTTGCGCATTTTTTCCCACAATACCTTGCGGCTGATGCCGAGTTGCTGGGCCGTGTCCTGACGCCGCCAACCGTTTGCGTCGAGCGCCGAGATCACGCGGTTGCGCTCGTTCATGTCCCACTTGCTGCGATCGACGAACACCTCGGCCGCGCTCTCCGCCGGCACCGGCTGCGCCGCGCTGCGCGCATGCGCGATCAGCCGCTGCAGCCGCGCGGCATCCCAGCCGCCCGTCTGCCGTACCGTCACGCCGACCCGCTCGGCCAGGTTGCGCAGTTCGCGCACGTTGCCGGGGAAATAACTGTCCGCGACCGAATCCGTGAGCCAGTACGGCAGATCGGACAACTGGGCGAGCCGCTCCTCGCCCACGACCTGGGCGACGAACGACTTGAACAGCGCGATCTTGTCCACCGCACCGCGCTCTTCGAGCGACGGAATGCTCAGTTCGATCACCGCGAGCCGGTAATAGAGATCGGCGCGGAACAACCCTTCCTTCACGAGCTGCGGCAGCTTCTTGTTGCTCGCCGCGACCAGACGGAAATCGACCTTGACCGGCGCGGTCGCGCCGACCCGCAGCACCGCGCCGTCCTCGAGCACGCGCAGCAGCTTGACCTGCTGGTACAGCGGCAGATCGCCGACCTCGTCGAGGAACAGCGTGCCGCCGGCCGCCTGCTCGAAATAACCTTTATGCGCAACAACCGCGCCCGTGAACGACCCTTTCGCATGACCGAAGAACAGCGATTCGAACAGGCCGTCCGGAATCGCGCCGCAGTTCACCGGCACGAACTCGCCGTGCCGATAGCGCGAATGCTTTTCGTGCAGCAGTTGCGCGATGCGCTCCTTGCCGACGCCGGTTTCGCCGTGCAGCAGCACGTTGGTGTCGCAGTCGGCGAACGTATCGACTTCGTGCAGCAGCGCCTGCATCGATTCGGAGTGCGCGACGAGTTCCGACGGCTGCAACGTTTCGGCTGCGTGCGCCCGCAGTTGCGTGACGAGCTTACCGATCATGCCGCGCAATTCGGCGCACGTGAAATCGAGCGGCAGGATGTGCGAATACTCGGGCGGATACTGCGACGCGTCGTGGTCGCGCGCCGCGCCGACCCAGACCACCGGCATGCCGATGTTGGCCTGCCAGTCGCGCAGGAATGCCGCGCCGCCCTCGATCATCGTCACGCTGATGATCGCAAGCGATCGCCGCAATGCGGCGCGCTCGGGCGAGACCGCCGCGTTGTCGGCGCGGATCACTTCGACGTCGAAGCTCGCCATGCACCGGGCGACGCGGTCGACGATGTCCGCCTTGCCTTCCCAGACGTACAGGTCGAGCTCTTCGATTGCGGGCGTATTTCTCATCTGATCTGCTTCTTCAGTAAACCGTTTGGGCGACCCCGCAATTGAGCGAGATCTGATGGACCGTCGCCGCGCCGACCTGGACGCCAAGCAGATTCAGCAGCGGAACGAGGACTGCGTCAAGGCTCGACAGGAGTGGGCGGAGCTGGCCGGTCAAAAACGTGAGCAAGGTCGACACGAAGGTGGACGGCAGCGACAGAAGGTTCACGCCCCCGAGTCCGATGTTGGCCGTGATCGTCGCGGCCGCGAGTTGGCTCAGCGCTGAACCGAGCGCTGAACCGAGCGCATTCGAGTTGACCGTCCAATAGTTCGCGTCGATTCCGGGTACGCCGTTGAACGTGTGCGATTGCTCAGTGCCCTGCACCTGAACCGATATATTGGACAGACTGGCCGTCAACTGTGCGAGCCCGAGCACGTTGACGTTGATGATCTGGGCGGGCGATTTGCAACTGTAAGTCGACGACAGATTGATCTTGCCTGACGCATCGAGCGGAGGCTGGCCGATGCATAAATTGGCTACACCGGGTCGCGCAGTGATGACGACAGTGCTGGTTGCCTGTGTCGACGTGCATTGCGTCGAGTCCAGCCGCGCCGTGCCGGTACCAGCCTGTAGGTAGATCGGCAGGTTGACGTCGACGCCGACGTTGAGCGCGCCAAGCAACGCCCCGACGATGGGCAACTGCGTCGTACCAAGCTCGACATTCAGATACACGCCCACCGCCGCCGTCGACGCCGTTGTCCGCCACGTTCCCGTCGCCGGATCGATCCCGCCCTCGCCGACACCGATCGACGGCGGGCTGATGATCTGCACCTGCAGTTGCGTTCCCGTCAGCCCGCCGAGATTCAGCGACGGCACGTTGACCACGACCGCCGGCTTGCCCGTTGCCGCGATCTCCGCGCCGACCATCAGCAGGTCGAGCAGATCCACCTGTGCGTTGAGCGCCGCCTGCGTATCCGCGAGCGCGACGTTCAGCAAGCCGCCCGCACCGCCGAGGCCGATCGACGTCCCCGGAACGTTGGCGTTCACGATCGCCTGCAGCGTGGCGAGGCTCGCCTGCAGGCTTGCGTTGACGACGGACGTCTGCGTGGCCGCCTTCACCATCAACTGGAGCAGTTGCGGCAACGTGAGCTTCAGCGCGAGCAGTTGATCGACCGTGCCGACGCCCGCCGCCACGACGAGGTCACCGACCGTCACGTTCGTGCACGCAAGCGCTTGATACGATGCGATGTTCAGGTTCAGGTTGGCGCCGAGCAGCGCACCGATCAGCCCGTTGACGAGCCCCGGATTGCCGGACGTCGGCGCCGATCCGCCTGAGCAACCCACTCCGCCGAGCGCGGCCAGGGTCGCGCCGACCGAGAACGTATCGATGTTGGTCGACCGCGCGGTCGACACCGCGGACACCGTCTGCGGCGGCCCGACGAAGAAGAACGGCACTTGCCGCGTGACGATCACCTTGGCCGCGTTCAATTGCGTGGTTCCGGATGTCGCGGCAGCGTAGTAGCTGGGTGCCGGGTTGACCGACGTATCCCAGCGGCCACATTCGATGTTGATCGTGTCGCCGTTCGACGCATCGAGCCCGTTCGACTGTGCGTTGCTGGTCGCGGTGGCAGTCGGCTGCGAACAGGCGTCATCCATCCGCTGCACGGCCGCGAGCGCGGCCATGTCGGCAATCCGCTGCACGTCCCGACGCTGGAAAAAGAGATTACCGACGCCAATGGCGCCAAGCGTCGTGATGGCGATCAGCGTCGCGATGATCGCCATCACCGAGAACGCGCCGCGCTGTCGTGACGCGCGGCGGATCGTGCCGCCACTGTGCCGGGTAGTCACCGTTTTGCTCCGTCAGCGCGCGAGATCGCCGCCGGACAGGCCGCCGCCGCTGCCACCGCTGCTGCCGCCGCCCGACGCCGACATCGTGCCGAACCACTGCGGAATCGGCGTCTTGAACGAGTCGATATAGCGCTGATAGGCATACGTGCCGGCCGCACCGTCGATCGGTTGCGGCGTGGCGGCCGCGCGATTCGAGCGCTGCACGTCGAACAGCGCGCTGGTCGCATGACCGATTTCGGACGCCGGCGCGTCGTCTTGCGCATGCGCGACGCCCGCCCCGAGCGAGCAGGCGAAGGCGATGCCTACGGCCCGCACGCGGATTGAGAAAAGGTGAAACATGATGGCCTCCGTGAATATCGTCGTTATCGCGCGAAACGCTGCAGCAGCGGCACGGCAAGATCGAAATTGTCGCTGCTGGCCACCGACGGCACGGGCGCAGTGGCCGGCGTATAGGCGACGGCGCGCTGCTTCGCGCGCATCGCGGCCGCGACCTTCGTCTCGTCGTCGCGAATCTGGTTGCGCACGGCGGGCGACAACTTCTGTTGATCCATCAACCGCCGCGCGTCCTTCGCGTGACCGGTCGCGAGCAGGTAGAGCACGAAGTTGCTGAGGATCTTCGGGTTCTTCTGCTCGAGTTCGGCCGCCTTCAGCAGCGGCACGCGTGCCCCCGCCAGATCGCCGTCGCGCATCTTCGAATACGCAAGGTCGGACAACGTCGCCGCATCGGTCGGCGCAAGCGCCGTCGCCTGCTCGAGCTGCTGCGCGGCCAGCGCAAAATCGCCGCGAGCGCCGGCGGTGAGGCCGAGCCCGCGATAGCCGCGTGCCGCGAGCGGCGTCGTCAGCAACTTGGTATAGGCGGCCACGCCGGCGTCGTACTGGCCGGTCGCCCGCAACGCGTCGGCGCGCAGCAGGATCGTGTCCGGCGATGCGCCATATTGCTTCTCGTACTGATCGATGTGCGCGAGCGACGCGAAATACAGCCCCTGCCCCTGCATCCGCTCGATCAGGCCCAGATACATGCCCGGCGTATCGGGCGCCGCATTCTTGTCGGCCGCGGCCTGCATCAGCGCGCCGCGTTCGGCCTGCGCACCGATACCGTATCCGGACTCCTTGAACATCGCGCACCCGCTGGCGAGCAACGCGCACGCCGTCGCGCCTGCGATCGTGCGAACCCAACCCAATCGATTCATCTCGTGTCGCTCCTTCCCCTCATGCCGCATCAGCGCTGAAACGCAGCGAGCGCGGACAGCACGGTCATGATCCCCGGCCCCGCGGTCACGATCAACAGTGCCGGCAACAGCGTGACGATCATCACGCCGGTCATCTTCACCGTCAGGCGGCCGATCTGCTCGCGCAGCGTCGCGCGACGCCCTTCACGCAGACGGTCACCGAATTGCTTCAGCGGCTCCTGCACCGCGCCGCCATGCTTGTCGACCTGAATCAGCAAGCGCACGATCGCGCGCAGATCCTCGTTGTCGAAACTGTTCGTGAGGCGCTGCAGCGATTGCTCGCGCGTACGTCCGGCCGCGAACTGCCGCTGCGCGACGCCGAGCTCCCACGACAGCACCGGCAACATCGTCTGAAAATCGTGCGTGACCACCTGGATGCTCTGGTCGAGCGACAGGCCGACGCCCTGCAGCAGCCGCAACATGTCGACGAGCAGCGGCAGTTCGGCCGCAAGGCTCTGTCGACGCGCGGTCGCGCGCCGCCGCACGTAGATTTTCGGCAGCATGTAGCCGGTCACGAGCGCGATGGAGAGCCACAACGGCCAGCGCGCCTGCTGTCCGCGGCCGATCAGTACCAGCACGGCCAGCGCCGGCAGCAGGATCGCGCAGACGATGCGCGCGCCGACGAACAGCGCTCTGGCGCGCACGTCGACGAAACCGCACTGCTCGAGCAATCGACGGTCTTCGTCGGCGATCAGATATCGGCTGAAACCGGTATCGAGCCACCGCATCCCGACGTCTTCGAAACGTTCGCGCAGCCTCGCGAAGCGAACCCGCGGCGCGACAGGTGCCGCTGCCTCGCGCGCCGCGTCGGCGGAGCCGGCACGCGCGGCGGCCGCTTCGACTGCGGCGGCCCGGCGGTCGAGCGCATGCAACAGCGCGCGCTCGGCACGCTGCACGAGCACGATGCGAACGATCGCGAGCGCGGCAAGCAGCAGCACGCCGACCGATCCGAGCACCAGCGCAAGCGCGCCTAAACGGTTTGCATCCATCCATTCACCTCAGCCGCGCGAGCCGGAACAGCCAGAAACCGCCGATCGCCTGCAGCACGAACGCCAGGTAAACCAGCTGACGTCCGGCATCGTCGTTCCACATCGCCGTGAAATAGCGCGGGCTCGTGGCAATGACGAAGCTGCCGACCGCGATCGGCAACAGTGCCAGCACCCATGCGGACAGCCGGGTCTCGGCCGACATCGCGGACAGTTCGCGCTCCGCTTGCTCGAGATCGCGCATGAAGGTCGACATCCGGTCGAGCATCACGTCCGCCCGTCCGCCATAGCGGACCGACAGCCGCAGCACCGCGCCGACCAGTTCGAATTCGCGAATACGGTACGTGTGCGCGATGTGCAGCATCGCGCGATCGATGTCGACGCCGGAGCGCAGCATTCGCGACACGTCGTCGAGGCAGCGGCGCAGCGGCATTTCGGCCGTCTGAAGCGCCGACTGGAACGCCGCCGGCACGCTGTTCCCGAGCGTCACGAGCCGTACGATCCCGTCGAGAAACGACGGCAACTGACGGACGATCTTCAGGCGGCGCCGGCTGATGCGTGACGTGATCCACAGCACGACCAACACACTGCCCGCGACGAGCGCGGCCGCCGCGGCGAGCACGCCGCCGGCCATGCCGGCCCACAGTGCGAGCAGCACCACGATCGCCAGCGACAGCACGAGGCCGGCGCGGACTTCATCGAGGCCCGCACGGTCGGACAGCACGGTCCATGCGTTGAACGCCGACGCACGCCAGCGCGCGAACCCTTGTTCGGGCTCCTGCGGGTTCGGCGTACCGGCCGCCGGGGCGCGCGCGGTGCGGGTATCGCCAGCCGATGCGGCGGGGCGCGCGCCCTGTCCGACGCGGCTGTCGAAGAACCGCTGCGCATGCGCACGCCCTTCCCGCACCTGGCTTCCGCGCCACAGCAGCAACCCGGCCGCCGCGCAAATCAACGCGAACATCAGCGCGAGCAAGGTGGCGCTAGACATTGAAGCCCCCGCCTCGCCCGAAGCTGCCACCGAACCCGCCGCCACCGCCGCCCGCCGACACCAGCGTGCTGCGGAAACGCGCCAGCTTCGGCGAATGCGGATGAATGCCGAGCGATTCCCAATGATCGATCTCTTCGCCCTCCGGCGTGACGCGCGCTTCGTAGCGATACAGCTCCTGCGTCGATACGATGTTGTCCGACATGCCGGTGACTTCGGTGATCGACAGGATGCGGCGGCGGCCGTTGGACAGCCGGCCGATCTGCACGATGAAGTCGATCGCGTTGGCGATCTGCCGTCGCAGGCTTGCTTCGGTCCCCTGAAAACCGGCGAAGCCCGCCAGCATCTCGAGCCGGTACAAACATTCGCGCGGCGAGCTGGCGTGCACTGTGCCCATCGATCCGTCGTGGCCGGTATTCATCGCCTGCAGCATTTCGAGCACCTCGCCGCCGCGCACTTCGCCGACGATGATCCGGTCCGGCCGCATCCGCAGCGTGTTTCGCAGCAGGTCGCGAATCGTCACGACGCCACTGCCGTCGAACCCGCCGGGACGACTTTCGAGCCGCACGACGTGCGGGTGATTCAGCGACAGTTCGGCCGTATCCTCGATCGTCACGACGCGTTCCGCCATCGGGATGTGGAACGCCAGCGCGTTCAGCAGCGACGTCTTGCCCGAACTGGTGCCGCCCGACACGAGCACGTTGCAGCGCGCGTCGACCGCGGCCTCGAGCAACCGGCCGATTTCCTCGTTGTAGGTACCGTTGCCCAGCAGGTCCTCGGGCTTCAGCGGGTCCTTGCGGAACTTCCGGATCGACACGACCGGGCCGTCGATCGACAACGGTTCGATCACGACGTTGACCCGCCCGCCGTCGGGCAGCCGCGCATCGACCATCGGATTCGATTCGTCGAGCCGCCGGCCGACCGGCGCGAGAATCCGTCGCACGATCCGCAGCAGATGCGCGTTGTCGGTGAAGCGGATCGGCAGCTTCGACAGGATCCCGTGGCGCGACACGTAGATGTCGTTGTAGCCGTTGATCAGGATGTCCTCGACGTGCGGGTCCGCCAACAGGTCTTCGATCGGCCCGAAGCCGGCGAGCTCCTTCGTCAGCGCCTCGGCCACCGCACGCACCTCGCTCTCGTTGAGCGGGATGCGCCGCAACCGCACGAAGCTGTCGATTTCGAGATCGACGAACTGGTTGATCGCCTGTCGCGACCAACGGCCGAATTCGGCGCCCAGTTCCTCGATCCGCGTGAGCAGATGCTCGTGCGCGGCATTCTTGATGTCGTGGAACTGTTGCGTTTGCGAGAACGGCGCTGCGCCGTCGGCAAATTGAATGTCGTGTGCCATCGCTTACGACCGCTTCGTAGAGGATTGAATGATTCGCTTGAGCGCCGAGAGGCCGCCGGCCGCGCGCTGGGCCGCTCCCGGCGCCGGCGCGCCCGCGAGCCGCTCGACCAGCGGCCCGAGCGCACGAACGTACGGATCGCGTTCCGCGACCTCGGCGATCAGCTTGCCCTGGTTCGCCGCGTGCCCGATCGACACGCGCCGCGACGGCAGCGTCGCGAGCAGCGACAGATCGAGCCGTTCGGCGATCTGCGCGGGCATCAGCCCGAGCTCGGCATCGAACTGGTTGACGACGAGCCGGATCCGGTCGGTCGCGGCGCCTGCCTCGCGCAACCCGTCCAGCATCTCGACCGCCGATACGACCGATGCCACGCCCTGATCGCAAACGAGCCATGCTTCGTCCGCCAGGTTCACGACCTGCGCAATGAATTCGCGATTCGGGAAGCCGCCGAGATCGACGATCTGGTGATCGAAGAACGCCCGCAGCCGGTTCAGCAACGCCGCGCAAGACGCTGTCGCCACGTCGCGCAGCTCGGCGAGATTCGGTGGCAGCGTCGTCAGCGCGACGCCGCTCGAATGGCGCGCGAGTGCGGTGGTCACGAACGTACGGTCGATCCGGCGCAGGTTGCGCACGGCCTCGACGAAATGGAATTCGCAGCGCGTGTTCAGGAACAACGCGCCGTCGCCGGCCGGCAGCCCGAGATCGAGCAGCGCCGCTGTGCGCGCGGGGTCGGCCGGCCGCCGCTGCATCAGCACCGACAGGTTCGCGGCGAGCGTGCTCACGCCCATTCCGGCGCGCGCGCCGAGCAATGCGGTGACCTTTCCGTGACGATTGGCCGGCTCGCCCACGTTGTCGAGCAACACGCGCGTGATCCGCAGCGCTTCGTCGGCCGGTGCGGAGAAATCGACGAAATCACGCACACCCGCACGCAGCGCGGCGAGCGCCCCTTCCGGCTGCGCGAGCGAGCCCAGTGCGACGACCGGCACGCCCGGATGTGCCGCGCGTACCGCGGCGACCACCGTGCTTGCCGCCGCGCAATCACCGGAAAAATCGATGAACACCAGTGCCGGATTCAACACGCCGATACGCTGCGACAGCGCGGCGCCATCGAGTGGCACCCCTTCGACCGCGCCGGCGGCCACCAGCGATTGCGACAGCCAGTGCACATGCTCCGCAAGCGAGGATGCGCAGACGAAGTGGTCGGTGACGGCGGGCTCAGCCAAAGAGTAGGTTCTCGCATTCATCTTGGATACTCCCAATGAAGCAAGGCATCGCGTCGTGCGCGACGGCCTGCGCGGTCCGGTAACGATTCGGCGCGCTCATTTCGAGAACCCCGGCCCTGCGTCCGGCGATGCCATGCCGCCCAGGTACGAACGCCACACCGGACCGTCGCGCTGCTCGGACAGCTCGCCCGGCGTCGCCGGCAGCGGCGCGCCCTGCGCGATCGGCGCAACGAGATGCGGCGTCACGATGATCACGAGCTCCTTGTCGTTCTGCTGGTAGCTCAGATTCTTGAAAAACGCGCCGATGATGGGCAGATCGCCCAGGAACGGCACCTTGTTGACGTTGGACGTGGTTTCGCGGTCGATCAGGCCGCCGATCACGAAGCTTTCGCCGTCGCCGAGCTCGACCGTCGTGTCCGCGCGCCGCGTCGTCAGCGCGGGCACCTGCACGCTGTTGATCGTGATCGAATGCACGAAGTCGAGCTGGCTCGACTCGGGCGCAACCTTCAGCGCGATCCGCCGCGGACTCAGCACGGTCGGCGTGACCGTCAGCCCGACGCCGTAGGGTTTCCATTCGATCGAGATCGTGCCGAGCGATTGCGGCACCGGCACCGGGATTTCGCCGCCGGCGAGGAAGTTCGCGCTCTGGCCGGACAATGCGACGAGCGTCGGCTGCGCGAGCACGCGCGCCAGGTTGTTCGCCTCGAGAATCGACAGGTCGGCGAACAATCCGCGCGATACCGAATTGACGACGAGGTTGAACGCCGACGAAATCGGTACGCTCGTGTTGTAGGTAAGCGAGCCGCCCGGCGTACCGGTAATCGAGGTGAGCCCCGTCGGCGCGAAGGCGCCGAACGCAAAGCCGTTGCTCTGCTTGAAGAAGTTCAGGCCCGCCTGCTTCAGCACCGAACGGCTGAATTCGACGACCCGCACGTCGACCTGCACGACGTTCTTGCCGGAAATCGTCGACGCATCGAGCGTCGTCCCGTCCTTGCCGCCGACCGTCTTCGCCGCATGGACCGCCCGCTGATGCCCGTCGAGCGTTCCGGCCACACCGCCGATCACCGTCGTGCCGCCATACGTGTTCACGCTCGGCGACGCGCCGTCGAGCAGTGCCCGCGCCGCACCGCTCGTGACGTTCACGTTATAGACGGTCGGCTCGTCGCGGCCGCGCTCCCAGATCATCACGTTCGTCGCACCGGCATTCTTCGCCACCAGCAGCACGCCGCCACGCCCGCCCTTCACGACGAGCACGTCGGCCACCGACGGGTCGCCGACCGCGACCCGCTGCAGCGCGCGCCCCGTCGCAATCTGCCGCTGCGCGCCGATCGCAAGGCTGATCGTGCCGCTCGTGTCGGCCGCGTCCGACAGCGGCGGCATCGCCAGCGCGCTCAATGCAATAGCCAAACCAATCAGTTTCTTTTTCATTGTTTTGCCGTCGTCGTCCCGCTCAATAAGCGACCGTTTCGGTCCGCCCACCCCGAATCACTTCGATGCTGCCGCCGCTCGGATGCCGCGCGACCACCCGCGGCGCCGCACGCGGGGCCGGTGCCGCCGTCGTCGCGCTCTTCGACAACTCGCCCAGCACCACGCCCGCCGCGGCAAGCGCCGACGGGCTCTTGTCGTCGCCGACACGGACCGCGACGGTTTGCGTCGCGACATCTTCGTCGCGCGGGCTACGCAGCGCGAGCACGAGCCGGCCGCTCTGCTCGGCGAGCGTCAGCGCGTCCACCTGCGCGGTCGGCACCGCCAGCACCGCGGTCCGCGTCCCGACCACCGAGCCGTTCGAGCTGTCGCGCTCGGTCGTCGCATCGCCGAACGACAGCACGCGGACCTTCGACATCAGCAGCCGTGCCTGGGTATTCACGATCTCCGCCGTCGACGTCCCGCCGATCGCCACGCCGGTCCCGTCGCGCTTCAGATTCAGGAACACGTCGACATAGTTGCCGGGACGCACGCGGTTGCCGACCGCGTTGGTCTCGTCGACCTTGATCGCGACGGCACGCTCTCCCGGTGCGAGCTGCTCGGCGAGGCCGGACGACAAGGCGCTCGCGACGACGGCCGCCTGCGCGGGAATATCGGCCGCCGGAATGCGGCCGACCAGTTGCAGCGGATCGGCGAACGCGCCCTGCGGCGCGGCGGTCGACTGCTGCACCTTCAGCGCCTCGGCCGGAATCGGCTGGCCGGCTTGCAACGGCCGCGTCGTCACGACGACCGGCACGCTCTGCGTCGCGACCGTCGCGGCAACCGGCGCGACGTCGGCCGGCTTGCGACCGAGCATCCACGCATAGACGCCGAGCAGGATCGCGATCGCGATCAGCAAGCCCGCAATGATCTTCGTCAGGTTGTTGGCCATGGTGTTGTTATGTTTCCCCGCTACTCACGATTGAATTCTCCACGCAGCATGGCCGACCGGGCGCCCTCGACCCGGTACGACGCCGTTGCTGCCGTCTATATGATGTTGACCGGGCTGATCTGCACCATCGCGGTTCCGGTGAGTGTCGACGGCACCGGCAACAGCGAACCGAGCAGCGGAAACGGCGGAATCAGCGGGCTCTGCGAGTAGGGATAAGTCAGCGTGATCTGTACGCACAGCATCGTCGGGTCGTACGAACAGCTGCCTTGCTGCGTGGGCGAGCATGTCGACCCTTTCAGCCATGTGGTCAGGTTCGTCGCGGCCGTGCATGCGGCCTGCGCCCGCGCCGCCAGCGCGGCTTGCTGCGCCGCCTGCACCGACGCGGCCGCGCCGACCTGCTGATAGTTCAACGCGGCGCGAGCGCCTTCCGTGGCGGCAAGCGTCAGGTTTTGCTGGGCCGCGAAGATCATCCCGTACGTGATGATCGCGTAAAGGATCAGGAAGAACACGGGGAGCACCATCGCAAACTCGATCGCCGTCGCGCCGCGCTGGCGACGCCGCATGCCGGATGCCGGAAGAACGGCTGTCATTGCATTCCCCCCGTCGCGATCCGGTACAGGCACCACAGCGCCGCGGGAATCACGAGAAACGCGGCATACGGCGACGCCCGGAAACCGGCGATCTGCATCGTCGGCGTACGCCGCTGCCACAACGCCGACACCGGCGTACGGGTGGCGAAAACCAGCGTCCCGGCATGCGCGAATGCCAGCAGGCTCGCAATGATCCAGAGCCACAGCAGCGCATGCGGGCCGCACCACGCGCCCAGCACCGCGAATACCTTGACATCCGCGGCACCCATTACGCGCAGCACAAAAAACGGGAAAAGGCTGAGAAAGCCGATCAGTACGCCAATGAGCGCCTGATTCACGGATATGCCGAATGGATTATGCCCGGCGAGCACAAATGCAGATACGAATCCACCGATCACCAGTGAATTCGGTATACGCCTATGACGGATGTCCTCGAGCGCGACGAGCACCGCCCACGCGAGGAAAACCCCGACGCCAGTTAGCAGGATCATTTACGCCCCGAACGGCAAAACTTACCGCGCGGATTGCCGAAGCAATCCGCGCCCCTAACAGCAGGGAAATGAGCCGAAGCTCGTTCGTTATACCGACGGCAGCTTGCTCGCGATGTAGGAGAACGCCCCCGAGATGCCGGTTGTCAACGTGCTCATGGCCGTGACGAGAGCGACTGCGATAAGTCCTGCGATGAGTCCGTACTCGACTGCGGTAACCCCGTCTTCTTCCTTAAGGAAACGCTTGATGATTGCTTTCATTTTATTCCTCGTGCCTGTATTTACGTTTTCTGGCCTTTTATACGTATACGTCCCCGCATATCTGGCCGTTTGCCCCAACCGTTCGCCACATCTGCTGTAACGACAACCGGGTGCGCTTTCTTTATAGGTCGCCCCGAAGGGCATTGCTCACGATTTGATGCAAGTTAACATTCGCGATAGCGCTCCTCCTCGAACGTAGTGTACCGAACCGTACATTTGCTTACATCTGCTCCGGATTCTATATCCGATCCCATTTAAATTCCAACCTCTTTTAACCACTCTGACGGAAAAAAATGACCGGGAGCACAACGTATTTGTACGGCGTTTCGGTACGACTTACACATAGGATTTACGATAGGTTAGATGTGCACACCTAATCCACCAGTAAAACAATTGCCTCGTCCAGCAAGCCTCCCGGGCCCCCACGTTACGCCGCACGCGTAACGCCAATGTTGTGACGTTACGTTACGAAACGGCCGAAACCGTTCTCATTCATCTGCATTTAAACAGATTCAACAATCTTTCAAGATCCGTAACTTCCTTTTCCCACAAGGAATTGCCTCGTTTAAAACCTGTTGTCGAACCGTCGGGCAGCGAAATGGCACGACAGTTGCAGAGTAGTCCTCGCACCACTCAACACAACGCAGTTCACAACACATTTTTAATGCGAGGAAGAAATGGACATCAAGGTTATCCCTCATGGCGTGTTCCGGACGACTCTGATCGCGGCCACCGTTGCAGCCATGCTTTCCCTCTCCGCGTGCGGTGGCTCCGGCTCCATCAGCCAGGGTCTCGGCGGCGGCGGTTCGAGCTCCGGCGGCGGCGATACGATCTCCACGTCGGGCGGCAACGGCTCGAGCGGCACCTCGGGTACGAGCGGTACCTCCGGCACCAGCGGGACTTCGGGCACGAGCGGCACGTCCGGTACCAGCGGAACCTCTGGTACGAGCGGCACGTCGGGCACCAGCGGCACCTCGGGCTCGAGCGGGACGTCCGGCACCTCGGGTGTGTCGGCGAATCCAGTGGGAAATGTCCTCGCACAAGGCAGCAATATCATCACGAATGCCGGCGACACCGTCTCCGGCCTCGGCTCGGTCATCGGCAGCCAGACGCTGCCCGGCGTCAATCCCGCCACCACGCAAGCCGCGGGCGGCATCGTGCAAAGCGTCGGCGGCGCGGTCACCGCACTGGGTAACGGCCTCGGCAGCGGGCTCGGCCAGCTCGGCGCCACGAAGGACCCGGTCGGCACCACGGTCGCCAGCACCGGCGGCGTGGTCAATCAGCTCGGCGGCGCAGTCACGCAAACGGGCAACCTGGTCACGAGCCTCGGCAGCGGCCCGCTGTCGCCGCTCGCGCCGGTCACCGGCGCCGTCGGCGGCCTCGTCACGACGCTCGGTGGCGCCGTGTCGAACGGCGGCACCACGCTCACCAATGTGCTGTCGACCGGCCCGATCCAGCAGGTCACACAAACGGTCAGCTCGGCCATCACGCCGATCACGACGATGGTCGGCCAGACGACCCAGACGATCGGCACCGCAACCGGCCTCGGCGCACCGGTCAACACGCTGCTCGGCACGGTCGGCAACGGGCTGAACCAGGCCGGCGCCCTGCTCGCATCGACGGGCGGCAACCCGGTCACCACGGGTCTCGGCAACACCGTCTCGTCGACGGGCAACACCGTGAAGGCCGTCGGCGGCCTGCTCACGGGCGGCACCGGCGGCGTGACCAACCCGCTCGCCCCGCTCACGGGCCTCGTCTCCACGGTCACCGGCGCACTCGGTGGCGCGACGGGTGGCGGCAGCGGCCCGCTCGCTCCGGTCACCGGTCTCGTCTCGACGGTTACCGGCGCGCTCGGCGGCGCAGCAGGCGGCGGTAGCGGTCCTCTCGCACCGGTCACGGGCCTCGTCTCGACGGTCACCGGCGCACTCGGTGGCGTAGCAGGCGGCGGCAGCGGCCCGCTCGCTCCAGTCACGGGCCTCGTCTCCACGGTCACCGGCGCACTCGGCGGCGCAGCAGGCGGCGGCAGCAGCCCGCTCGCACCGGTTACGGGCCTCGTCTCCACGGTCACCGGCGCGCTCGGCGGCGCAACGGGCGGTACCAGCGGCGGCCCGCTCGCGCCGGTCACGGGTCTCCTCGGCGCAGTCACGGGCGCCCTCGGCGGCGCAACGGGTGGCGCAGGCGGCAGCAGCCCGCTCGCCCCGGTGACGAACGCCGTCTCCACGGTGACGAGCACGGTCGGCGTACCGGCACTGAGCGGCGGCACGGGTGCCGTCACGAACTCGGGCGCGGCGTCGAATCCGCTTGCGCCCGTCACGTCGCTGATCGGCGGCCTGCTCGGCGGCACGCACGGCAAGTAATCCGACATCCATTCATCGAAAAGACAGCGAGGAGTCCATCATGTCCCAGCAACGTTCCATCCCGACGGTCGCCCTGCGCCAGTGGCGCGCGCCCCTCACCGCCTTCGCCGCGGCGTGCCTGCTGGCCGCCTGCGGCGGCGGCGGCGTCAGCTCGCCGCCGACCAGCAGCAACGACAACAACAACCCGAGCACGAGCGGCACGTCCGGCACGAGCGGTACCAGCGGCTCGTCGACCGGCACCAAGGGTGTCATCAGCACGGTCGGCCAGACGGCCACCGACCTCGGCAGCACGGTCGGCAACATCAGCCTGCCGGGCCTCGGCGACGGCGTGACGAAGGGCGTCGGCAGCACGCTGTCCAGCACCGGCACGATCGTCGGCGCGGCAGCCGATGCGGTGAGCAACGGGCTGGGACAGATCGGCTCGACGAAGGACCCGGTCGGCACCACGGTTGCCGGTCTCGGCAACGTCGTCGGCGCAACCAGCAACACGGTGTCCGGCCTGAGCTCGACGGTCAAGGCGCTGGGTACGGGCCCGCTGGCACCGCTCGCGCCGGTCACGACGCCGGTCGGCACCGTGCTCGACACGGTCGCCAACGGCCTGACGGCCGCCGGCACGACGATCGGCTCGACGCTGTCGTCGGGCGCCGTGCAGCAGGTCACGCAACCGATCAGCTCGGCGATCACGCCGCTCGTGATCACCGCCGGCCAGGTCACGCAGCAGGTCGGCACGACGACCGGCCTCGGCCAACCCGTCTCGGGCCTGCTCGGCCAGATCGGCGGCGCCATCAGCTCGGCCGGCAAGCAGGTCGGCGGCACGTCGAGCCAGCCGCTCGTCGGCGACGTCGGCCAGCTCGTGACCGCGGTCGGCAACACCGTGACCAACGCGGGCGGCCTCGTCAACCCGAACGGCCCGAATGGCGCGGCGCCGATCCCCGGCCTGATCACGAGCCTCGTCGGCGGTTCGACGGCAACCGTCCAGAACGGCTCGTCGTCGGGCTCCGGTTCGACGAACCCGCTCGGCGGCCTGCTGTCGGGTCTCGGCTCGACGCCGCTCGGCTCGCTCACGGGCGCCCTCGGCGGCGCAACGGGCGGCTCGGGCAGCGGCCCGCTCGCGCCGGTGACCGGCCTCGTCTCCACGGTGACCGGCGCACTGGGTGGCGCGGCAGGCGGCAGCAGCGGTCCGCTGGCACCCGTCACGAATCTCGTGTCGACGGTGACGGGCACGCTCGGCGGCGCAACAGGTGGCGCAGGCAGTGCAAACCCTCTCGCGCCCGTCACCGGTTTGCTGAATACTGTCACCGGAGCAGTGGGCGGTGCAGCGGGGTCCGGGGGTTCGAGCCCGCTCGCGCCGGTCACGTCGCTGGTCGGCAGCGTGTCGGGTACGGCATCGTCGGGCAGCGGTTCGACGGGCCTGCTGGCACCGGTCACGGGGTTGCTGGGTACGCTGGGTAGCGTTGGCAAGTAAGGAGGACGGTCGCGTCATCGCAGCCGGAGCGAATGGCGCGGCCGTACAAGCACAACCGGCATGGCGGCACGCGGCGCGCGACATCCAGGTGTCGCGCACCGGCATTACAAAGAAGACGAAAAGCAAGGCCTACGAGGAAGAACAATGAAATCCAGACTCGACAGATGGATGATGCTGCTCGCCATCGCGGCGGCAGGCACGGCACAGGCACAAACGCGCGTCGGCGGTAACCCGCTCGACTCCCTTCCCCAGATCAACGCACCGAAGACGGGCCCGAACGTCACCGTTCAGGTCGCGCCGCAGGCGCCGCAATTGCAGGAGCTGCTGTCGCGGCACCTGACGCCGAAGACGTTCCAGGTCGAAGGTGTGAAGTCGGTACCGTTCGAAGAAATCACGCGCCGCTTCACGCCGCTCGTCGGCAAGGACATCACGATCGGCGAGCTGATCGAAACCGCCAACGGCGTGACGAAGCTGTACCAGGAGCGCGGCTACGCGCTGTCGTTCGCGTTCGTTCCCGCGCAGACGTTCGAGGACGGCGTCGTGCGCATCACGGTGGTCGAAGGCTATGTGTCGGACGTCAAGGTCACCGGCAAACCCGGCGCGATGGAACCGAAGATTCGCGCGATTGCCGCGCACATCACGGCCGACCGACCGCTGCGCCGCGCGACGTTCGAGCGCTACGTGAACACGTTCGGCCTGCTGCCCGGCCTCACGGTGAAGGCGAATGTCCCGCCGCCGCAAACCACCGACGGCGCGACGACGCTCGAGCTCGCGGTCGACCGCAAGCCGTTCAATGTCAGCACGGGGATCGACTTCAACCACCCGGGTGTCCAGGGCCTCATCACCGCGACCGAAAACGGCCTGACGCGGTTCGGCGAGCAACTGAGCATCTCGGCGCTCGCGCCGCCGGGACGCGACAAGCAAACCTACTTCGCGTTCAGCGGCGCCCTGCCCGTCGGCAGCAGCGGCCTGATCACGCGACTCGATGCCAGCACGTATCGCGGCAAGCCGACCGACAACCCGGGGTTGCCGTCGTACGTCGAGCGGACGGTCAAGAACGAAAAACTCGGTCTTTCGGCCTCCTATCCGATCCTGTTGAACAATCAGCGCAGCCTGCTCGGCACCGTGTCGGGCTATGCGTCGCACAACGAGGACCGCTACCAGAACCAGATCAACGGTGCGAGCCTCGATACGCGTTCGCAGGTTCGCGTGCTGCAGATGCAGCTCGACTACACGAGCGTCCAGCCGAAACAGGTACAGAAGCTGAGCGTCAATGTCGCGAAGGGATTCAATATCCTCGGCGCGTCGAAAGCGCAGGACATTACCGTCGGTACGACGACGACCTCGGTGGACAGCCCGATCTCGCTGACCTTCGTTCGCACCGGCGCGACCTTCACGCAGACGAACGAATGGCCGTTCCGGATCGGCACGTCGGTTTCGGTGACCGGGCAATACAGTCCCGACTCGCTGCCGACGTCCGAACAGATCTCGTTCGGCTCGACCCGTTACGCGCTCGGCTACCAGCCGGGCGAAACGTCGGGCGACTCGGGCTGGGGGATGTCGCTGGAAGTCAATCGCGGCTTCACGCCGGGCTGGACGTATCTGAAATCGATCACGCCGTACATCGCATACGACATGGCGCGCGTGTATCTGCACTCGGGCACGCCGTCACCGAACCGCATGTCGTCGGTCGGCATCGGCGTGCGGCTGACGGACAGCCGCTACTACAGTCTCGACCTGAACGTCGCCAAACCGGTGGGCGACGCACCAGTCGAAAGCGCGTCACGCAGCCCACGCATCAACGCCGCGTTCTCCTATCAGCTCAACTGATCGGTCACCAAAGCCTCGAAACAGCCCGCATCACGCGGGCTGTTTCGATTAGAGTCCCCTCTATCAAACGTGGCGCGCGGTTTCACGTATTCTGGCGAAGCTCGCAACATGCCCGCCCCATGCAGACGGGCGTGCGGGCGAATCGAACAGACATGCAAAACAAGGAGGATGACAATGATTCAACTGACCCGCCCGTTGCGTGCACTCGCCATTGCCGGCGCCCTGCTCGCGTGCGCAGCCCCCACCTTCGCGCAAGCCGACAGCCCCATCGGCATGTGGCAAACGATCGACGACAACACTCATCAACCGAAGGCACTCGTGCAGATCGCCGAGGACGGCGACGGCGCGCTGACCGGCAAGGTCGTCAAGGGCCTCGGCGCGAACGATACGCCCGATCGCCGCTGCACCGCGTGCACGGACGAGCGCAAGGATCAGCTCATCAAGGGCATGACGATCATCAAGGCGATGAAGAAGGACGGCGACCACTGGGACGGCGGCAACATTCTCGACCCGGAGAACGGCAAGGTCTACAAATGCAAGATGACGCTTGAAGACGGCGGCCAGAAGCTCGTGGTGCGCGGCTACATCGGCGTGTCGCTGCTCGGTCGCTCGCAGACCTGGGTTCGCCAGCAATAACGCACCACGCGCCAAAACGCGCGGCTCAATAAAAATCGGCCTGCGACAACGTCGTCAGGCCGATTTCTTTTGGTGCGCGCACAACGAAAAGCGATGGAATCACGCTGCGTGCTTCATTGCACCCGATGCATAGCTGCCTGGTGCACGATACGCGGGTGCTGCGTTGCTACGCGCCTCCGCCGCTTTCGATTGCGTGTGCTTGCGCATCCGCGCGGAGAGTTCATTGCATAGATTCATACCGGCTTCGCCATAAAGCTCACGCATCACATTCATCAGCGTGCCCGTTTCGTGCCACACCTTGAAGCGGCGATGGCATGTTTGATACGACGGGTAACGGCGCGGCATGGCCGACCAGGTTGCGCCGCTGTAGATCACCCAGAGCACCCCGTTCAGCACGGCCCGCGTATTGGCTAACGGCCGGCCGCGCAACTCGGTGCGCGGCTGCATTTCGGGCAGAAGCGGCGCGACGCAGCGCCATTCGTGGTCGGTCAAATCGCGATACGGTGTCATGGACATCTCCAGCCTTAATAACCATGACACCACAATATCGGCTCACCTCAACGATGAATATAAGACAAATCCGAAAATACCCGTAGATCGACTTAATTTAACCGAAATTGACGTTTAAATCCCGCCAATTACCCGAGCCCGCATCCGCTCAGGTCAACGACGTATCGACGATGCGGCGCGGCGTTTCGAGATACTCCTTCGACTGCATCTCGACGATACGCGAGACCGTACGCGCGAATTCGTTGGCCATCGGGCCTTCGACGTACAGGTCCTCGGCGGGCACCGCCGCGGACATCAGCAGCTTGACCTTGTGGTCGTACAGCACGTCGATGAGCCACGTGAAGCGGCGCGCTTCGGACGCCATCCGCGGCGACATCTGCGGCACTTCGGACAGCACGATCGCATGGAAGCGGCTCGCCAGTTCGAGGTAGTCGTTCTGCGAACGCGGGCCGCCGCACAGCGTCGCGAAATCGAACCACACGACGCCGTCCGCCTTGCGCAGCGCCTTCAGTTCGCGCTTCTCGATATGCAGGATCGGACTCTCGTCCGGCACGGCCGCGAGCTTGCCGAATGCATGACGCAGTTCGCGATCGGCATCCGCGCCGAGCGGCGTGTGATACATCTTCACCTGCGCGAGCGTGCGCTGGCGATAATCGACCCCCGCATCGACGTTGAGCACGTCGAGCTTGTCCTTGATCAGCGCGATCGCCGGCAGCATGCGGTCGCGATGCAGGCCGTCCGGATACAGATCGTCGGGATCGTAATTCGACGTCATCACGAACTGCACGCCGTTGTTGAACAGACGATCGAGCAGGCGGTACAGGATCATCGCGTCGGCGATGTCCGACACGTGGAACTCGTCGAAACAGATCAGCCGGTAACGCTTCGCGATGCGTCGCGCGAGTTCGTCGAGCGGATCGGCCTGCCCTTTCAGTTCCTCGAGTTCGCGGTGCACTTCACGCATGAATTCGTGGAAATGCAGGCGCGTCTTGCGCTGCACGGGCACCACCGCGTAGAAGCTGTCCATCAGGAAGCTCTTGCCGCGACCGACACCGCCCCACATGTAGACGCCGCGCGGCAGGTCCGGGTGATTGATGAGCTTCTTGAACGCGTTCGAGCGACGCGCCTTGTAGTCGACCCATTCGTCGAAGCAGCGCTGCAGGCGATCGACGGCCGCGCGCTGGGCGGGATCGGACTGATAGCCGCGCGTGGTCAGTTCGCGCGTGTAGTATTCGGTGACGTTCATCGGGGCAAACCGGAAAAAACAAAGGCGAGCGGGAAAAACCCGCCCGCCTTCGTCATGAGACGGTTGCGCCAGCCGATGGCCGGCCGGCGCTATACCGCGCTCAGCTGTTCAGCGAGCGCTTGTCGACCGCGAGCGCCGCTTCGCGCATCACTTCCGACATCGACGGGTGCGGATGGCAGATGCGGGCGATGTCTTCCGACGCCGCCTTGAACTCCATCGCGACCACGGCTTCCGCGATCAGGTCCGACGCGTTCGCGGCGATCACGTGCACACCGAGCAGCTCGTCGGTCTTCGCATCCGCGATCATCTTCACGAAGCCGTCCGGCGCGTTCATGCCGAGCGCGCGGCCGTTGATCGAGAACGGGAACTTGCCCGTCTTGATCTCGCGGCCTTCCGCCTTCAGCTGCTGCTCCGTCTTGCCGACCCATGCGATTTCCGGGTACGTGTAGATCACCCACGGAATGCAGTTGTAGTCGATGTGCGGCTTCTGGCCGTCGATCACTTCCGCGACCAGCACGCCTTCGTCTTCCGCCTTGTGCGCGAGCATCGGGCCGCGCACCACGTCGCCGATCGCGTAGACGTTCGGCACCGCCGTGCGGCAGTGATCGTCCACGTCGATGAAACCACGCTCATTCGCCTTCAGGCCGATCGCCTCGAGGCCGAGGTTGTCGGTGTTCGGCACGCGGCCGACCGACACGATCAGGCGGTCGGCGTCGAGCGTCTGCGCGTTGCCGTCCTTGTCCGTGTAGGCGATCGACACGCCGTCGGCGGTCGTCTTCACGTCGCCGATCTTCACGCCGAGATGGATGTCGAGGCCCTGCTTCTTGAACAGCTTGGCCGCTTCCTTCGCGAGCGCTTCGTCGGCTGCGCCGAGGAACGCCGGCAACGCTTCGAGCACCGTCACGTCGGCACCCAGGCGACGCCACACCGAGCCGAGCTCGAGGCCGATCACGCCCGCGCCGATCACGGCGAGCTTCTTCGGCACCGAGTCGAACGTCAGTGCACCTTCGTTGTCCGACACGATCTTGTTGTCGACCGGGATGTTCGGCAGGTGACGCGCCTTCGAACCCGTCGCGATGATCACGTTCTTCGCGGTGACGACTTCGGCTTCACCCTCGCCGCTCACTTCGATCTGCACGCCGGCATCGGTCTTGCCGGTGAACTTGCCATGGCCCTTCAGCCAGGTGATCTTGTTCTTCTTGAACAGGAACTCGATCCCGCTCGTCATCTTCTCGACGATCGCGTCCTTGCGGCCGAGCATCTTCGCGACGTCGATCTTCACGCCGTCGACCGTGATGCCGTGGTCGGCCAGGTGGTGCGACGTGTTCTCGAACTCTTCCGACGACGCGAGCAGCGCCTTCGACGGGATGCAACCGACGTTCAGGCAGGTGCCGCCGAGCTTCAGCGCGCCGGCCGGGTTCTTCCACTTCTCGATACAGGCAACGGTCTTGCCGAGCTGCGCGGCGCGAATCGCGGCGATGTAGCCGCCAGGGCCGGCGCCGATCACGACGACGTCAAATTCCTTGGACATGACAATCCTTTCTACTTGTACGCCCGCAGGTTCGCACGTGGGCGCGAACCTGCGGAACGGGTCGATGCGGTGAGACTCGGCTTACAGGTCGAGCAGCAGGCGTGCCGGATCTTCCAGCGCATCCTTCATCGCGACGAGCGACAGCACGGCTTCGCGGCCGTCGATGATGCGGTGGTCGTACGACAGCGCGAGGTAGTTGATCGGGCGGATCACGATCTGGCCGTTCTCGACGACCGGGCGCTCCTTCGTCGCGTGCACGCCGAGGATGGCCGACTGCGGCGGGTTGATGATCGGGGTCGACAGCATCGAGCCGAACACGCCGCCGTTCGAGATCGAGAACGTACCGCCCGTCATTTCCTCGATCGACAGCTTGCCGTCCTTCGCCTTCTGGCCGAATTCGGCGATCTTCTTCTCGATCTCGGCGAGGCTCAGTTGATCCGCGTTGCGCAGGATCGGCACGACCAGGCCGCGCGGCGAACCGACCGCGATACCGATGTCGAAGTAGCCGTGGTAGACGATGTCGTTACCGTCGATCGACGCGTTCACGAGCGGGAACTTCTTCAGCGCATGGACGGCCGCCTTCACGAAGAACGACATGAAGCCGAGCTTCACGCCGTGTTCCTTCTCGAACTTGTCCTTGTACTTGTTGCGCAGTTCCATGACCGGAGCCATGTTCACTTCGTTGAACGTCGTCAGGATCGCGTTGGTCTGCTGCGATTCGAGCAGACGCTCGGCGATACGCGCACGCAGGCGCGACATCGGCACGCGCTGTTCCGGACGGTCGTTCAGCCAGGTCGCTGCCGACGCCGGCACCTTCACTTCCGGCAGCGCCGGCTTCGCGGCGGCGGTCTTCGCCGGTGCGGCGGCCGGAGCAGCCTTCGGTGCGCTGCCCGCGGCCAGCGCGTCGCCCTTCGTGACGCGGCCGTCGCGACCCGAACCTGCGACGTCGCCCGTCGACAGGCCCTTCTCGGCCAGCAGCTTCGCTGCGGCCGGCGATGCGGCGGCCGAGCTCGATGCCGTTGCGGCTGCCGGCTGAGCGGCCGGTGCGGCTGCTGCTGCAGGCGCGGCTGCCGGCTTGACTTCGGCGGCGCCTGCCGCGGCTTCGGCAGCACCTGCCTTCGCTTCGGTGTCGATCGTCGCGATGATCTGGTCGGCCACGACCGTGTCACCGTCGTTCTGCAGCACTTGCGCGAGCACGCCCGCTGCCGGCGCCGGCACTTCGAGGACGACCTTGTCGGTCTCGAGTTCGATCAGGATTTCGTCCTGCGCGACTGCTTCGCCCGGCTTCTTCTTCCACTGCAGCATGGTGGCTTCCGACACCGACTCCGACAACTGGGGGACTTTGACTTCTACGATAGCCATGTGATTTTCCTGGATGCTTAATCTGGGGTATGACGAGGTTCGTGCGATTCCTTCGGCCGGTGCGGCGCGCGACGCGCCCGGCGGGCCAAAAGGAACGGGAAAGCGCCGCGCGCCTTCCCGTTTCGCTTGACGTCGGTTATTTCGCGATCGATGCGCTCTTCAGGCGGCCGAATGCCCCTTCGATCAGGGCCTTCTGCTGCTCGTAGTGCTTCGCGTAGTAGCCAACCGCCGGCGAGGCCGAAGCCGGACGGCCGCTGTATGCCAGCTTCTGCCCTTCCTTCATGCCTTCCTTCAGGTGGTGCTCGACGTAGAACCAGGGACCCTGGTTCTGCGGCTCGTCCTGCACCCAGACCACTTCAGTCGCGTTCTCGTACTTCTTCATTTCGGCTTCGAACTGCTTGTGCGCGAACGGATACAGCTGCTCGATACGGATGATCGCGACGTCGTTCGCCTTCGCTTCGCGGCGATGCGCGACGAGGTCGTAATACACGCGGCCCGAGCATGCCAGCACGCGCTTGACCTTCTTCGCGTCGATGCCGCCGTCGGTTTCGCCCAGCACCGGCTGGAACGAGCCCTTCGCCAGTTCCGACAGGTCCGACACCGCTTCCTTGTGACGCAGCAGCGACTTCGGCGTCGCGACGATCAGCGGCTTGCGGAACAGGCGGATCATCTGGCGACGCAGCAGGTGGAAAATCTGCGCGGGCGTCGTCGGCTGGACGACCTGCATGTTGTGGTCGGCACACAGTTGCAGGAAACGCTCGATACGCGTGGACGAGTGTTCCGGACCCTGGCCTTCGTAGCCGTGCGGCAGCAGCATCGTGAGACCCGACACGCGGCCCCACTTCACTTCGCCCGACGAGATGAACTGGTCGATCACGACCTGCGCGCCGTTGACGAAGTCGCCGAACTGCGCTTCCCACAGCACGAGCGTGTTCGGCTCGGCGGTCGAGTAACCGTATTCGAAGCCCAGCACCGCTTCTTCCGACAGCACCGAGTCGATCACCGTGAACTTCGCCTGACCGTCGGCGATGTTCTGCAGCGGCACGTACGTGCCGTCGTTCCAGCGCTCGCGGTTCTGGTCGTGCAGCACCGCGTGACGGTGCGTGAACGTGCCGCGGCCCGAGTCCTGGCCCGTCAGGCGCACCGAGTAGCCCGATGCGACGAGCGACGCGAATGCGAGGTGTTCGCCCATGCCCCAGTCGAGCGGCTGATCGCCGCGCGCCATGTTGCGGCGGTCGTTGATCACGCGCTCGACGAGCGGGTGAACCTTGAAGTTTTCCGGGACCGTCGTGATGCGTTCGCCCAGGCGCTTCAGTTCGGCGAGCGGCACGGCCGTATCGGCTGCGTCCGTCCACTTGCGGTTCAGGAACGGAACCCAGTCGACCGCGTACTTGCTCTTGTAGTTCGACAGGACCGGATCGACGGTGTGGTGGCCGTCGTCCATCGCCTTGCGGTACGCCTTCACGTAGTTGTCGGCGTCTTCCGCGGTGATCACACCCTGCTGCACGAGCTTCTCGGCGTACAGCGCACGGGTGCCCGGGTGCTGCGCGATCTTCTTGTACATCAGCGGCTGCGTGACCGCCGGCGTGTCCTGCTCGTTGTGACCCAGCTTGCGGAAGCAGACGATGTCGATCACGACATCCTTGTGGAACTGCATCCGGTAGTCGATCGCGATCTGGATCGCAAGCACGACGGCTTCCGGATCGTCGCCGTTCACGTGCAGCACCGGCGCCTCGATCATCTTGACGACGTCGGTACAGTACAGCGTCGAGCGCGCGTCGCGCGGGTCGGACGTCGTGAAGCCGATCTGGTTGTTGATGACGATGTGCAGCGTGCCGTGCGTGCCGTAACCGCGCGTCTGCGCGAGGTTCAGCGTTTCCATCACGACGCCCTGGCCGGCGAAGGCCGCGTCGCCGTGGATCTGCACCGGCAGCACTTGCAGGCCGTCTTCGTCGCCACGACGGTCCATCCGCGCCTTCGCGGAACCTTCGACCACCGGGTTGACGATTTCGAGGTGCGACGGGTTGAACGCGAGCGACAGGTGGACCGGGCCGCCTTCCGTTGACACGTCCGACGAGAAGCCCTTGTGGTACTTCACGTCACCGGCCGGCAGGTCGTCGACGTGCTTGCCTTCGAATTCGGCGAACAGGTCGGCCGGCATCTTGCCCAGCGTGTTGACCAGCACGTTCAGACGGCCGCGGTGGGCCATGCCGATGATGATTTCCTGCACGCCGCTCTTGCCTGCGTGCTGGACGACTTCGTCCATCGCCGCGATGAAGCTTTCGCCGCCTTCGAGCGAGAAGCGCTTCTGGCCGACGTACTTGGTGTGCAGGTAACGCTCGAGGCCTTCGGCGGCCGTCAGGCGATTCAGGATGTGCTTCTTCTTCTCGATCGAGAACGACGGCGTCGCGCGGGTCGATTCCAGGCGCTCCTGCCACCAGCGCTTCTGTTCCGGGTCGCTGATGTACATGTACTCGGCGCCGATCGTGCCGCAGTACGTGTCGCGCAGACCCTTGACGATGTCACGCAGCGAAGCCTGGTCGAAACCGAAGTACAGGTTGCTTGCGCTGTACGTCTGGTCGAGATCGCCTTCGGAGAAGTCGTAGAAAGCCGGTTCGAGTTCGGGAATGGCGGGACGTTCGCGACGCTTCAGCGGATCGAGGTTGGCCCATTGCGAGCCGAGGAAGCGGTAGGCGCTGATCAGCGACTGGACGTGCACCTGCTTGCGTGCGGTCGCGAGATTGCTGGTGCTTTCGCGGGGGATGAAGGCATTGGCCTTCGCACGCTCGGCGAACGATTCGACGATCGGGAAGTGAGCGACGTCATTGGCATTCGAGCCGTCGGTTGCAGGCACGTTCTGCAACGCGTCGAAATACTCGCGCCAGTTCTCCGGCACCGATGCCGGATTGTTGAGGTATGCATCGTACAGTTCTTCAACGTACGAAGCATTGCCGCCGAACAGATAGGAGTTCAGCTGAAACTGCTTCATTACATCTGACATTTTACGCTCACCTTTCTTCGAGCTTCTCGAGAAATAGCGGGTTACTCAACCTTCCGCGACACGGCCTGACCGTTTAGCGGATTGCGAATCAAGTCTTGCTTGGAAGGACCTAAAACTTGCGTGCGCGCAGCATATCACAGAACCGATACCGGAGTTCACGGCGAAATGTGCCCGAAAGCGCCGCACGGCGGGGTTTTGCCGGATTGCGGCGACCTGCGGGAACAGTGTTTTGCAGGCAATCCGGTTGCACGACGCGCAGATGCAAAAAAGGCTGCCCGAAGGCAGCCTTTTTCGTCGTACTCGGGAACGATCGATGCTTAGTCGACCGCGCCTTCGCGGCTCGCGCGGCGACGCTCGTGCTCCTTCAGGAAGCGCTTGCGCAGACGGATCGACTGCGGCGTCACTTCGACGAGCTCGTCGTCGTCGATGAATTCCACCGCGTATTCCAGCGACATCTGGACCGGCGGCACGAGACGCACGGCTTCGTCGGTGCCCGACGCGCGCACGTTGGTCAGCTGCTTGCCCTTGATCGGGTTCACGACGAGGTCGTTGTCGCGGCTGTGGATGCCGATGATCATGCCCTCATACAGCGCGTCGCCCGGCTTCACGAACATGCGGCCGCGATCCTGCAGCTTCCACAGGGCGTAGGCAACCGCCGCGCCGTCGTCCTGCGAGATCAGCACGCCGTTGCGGCGCTCGAAGACCGAGCCGTCCTTGACCGGTGCGTACGAGTCGAAGATATGGCTCATCAGGCCCGTGCCGCGCGTGAGCGTCAGGAATTCGCTCTGGAAGCCGATCAGGCCACGTGCCGAGATCTTGTACTCCAGGCGCGTGCGGCCGCGGCCGTCCGACGCCATGTCGAGCATTTCGCCCTTGCGGCGGCCGAGCTCTTCCATTACGCCGCCCTGGTGTTCGTCCTCGACGTCGACCGTCAGCAGCTCGTACGGCTCGTGACGCACGCCGTCGATTTCCTGCATCACCACGCGCGGACGCGACACGGCCAGCTCGTAGCCTTCGCGACGCATGTTCTCGACGAGAATCGTCAGGTGCAGTTCGCCGCGGCCCGACACTTCGAACACGGTTTCGTCGCCGGTATCCTTCACGCGCAGCGCGACGTTGTGGTTCAGTTCCTTCATCAGACGGTCGCGGATCTGGCGGCTCGTCACGAACTTGCCTTCGCGGCCGGCGAGCGGCGACGAGTTGACGAGGAAGTTCATCGTCAGCGTCGGTTCGTCGACGGTGATCATCGGCAGCGCTTCCGGCGTATCGACCGCGCAGATCGTCGCGCCGATGCCGACGTCTTCAATACCGTTGATCAGCACGATGTCGCCCGCTTCCGCCGATTCGACCTGCACGCGCTCCAGACCCTTGAACGACAGCACCTGGTTGATCTTGCGGTTCAGCACGTCGCCTTCCGGGCCGAAGCGCATCACGACCGGCTGGCCCGGCTTGATGCGGCCGCGCGTGATGCGGCCGACGCCGATCCGGCCGACGTACGTCGAATAGTCGAGCGACGTGATCTGGAGCTGCAGCGGCGCTTCCGGATCGGCCGGGCGAACCGGCACGTGCTCGAGGATCGCCTCGAACAGCGGACGCATGTCGCCTTCGCGCGCGGCCGGGTCGAGCGACGCGTAGCCGTTCAGGCCCGACGCGTAGACGATCGGGAAGTCGAGCTGCTCTTCGGTCGCGCCGAGCTTGTCGAACAGGTCGAAGGTCTGGTTGATCACCCAGTCGATCCGCGCGCCCGGGCGGTCGATCTTGTTGACGACGACGATCGGCTTCAGGCCGAGCGCGAGCGCCTTCTTCGTGACGAAGCGCGTCTGCGGCATCGGGCCCTCGACCGCGTCGACGAGCAGCAGCACCGAGTCGACCATCGACAGCACGCGCTCGACTTCGCCGCCGAAGTCCGCGTGCCCCGGGGTGTCGACGATGTTGACGTGCGTGCCTTCGTATTCGACCGCGCAGTTCTTCGCGAGAATCGTGATCCCGCGTTCCTTTTCGATGTCGTTCGAATCCATCACCCGCTCCGCAATCTGCTGGTTGTCGCGGAAGGTGCCGGACTGGCGGAGCAGTTGGTCGACGAGCGTGGTCTTGCCGTGGTCGACGTGGGCGATGATGGCGATATTGCGAAGGGCGCGGGTCATAGAAACCTGGAAATCCGTTTGAACGCGCAAACGCGCGCGCTCGTTTTTCACGGGCGCGCGCCGTTGCAGCTTGGTGAGCCTCAAATTATAGCACGTGCGAGTGGCGAGAGCTGGCCTACACGTTGCAACGCAACAAAACGGGCCGCCCCGCCCTCCGCTCCCGACCCGGCCGAGCCTCTTCTGCATCACGACCGGCGCGCCGAAAAACCTTATCCCGACAAGGGATTCTCGCCGGACGGAGCGCGCGTTTCGCGGTTCGATTAACATTTGCCGCGGCAAGCAATTGTGCCTATACTGCTGCCTAGTCAACTATTGCAGCTTCAGGGTTTTATGTCGGATTCTCCTACCCCACCGCCCGTTTCGACGCTGTCTACGTATCAGATGAACGACAGCGTCGGTTATCTGATGTCGCGCGTGAAGTCGGTGATGACCAATCTCGTCACGCAGCGCACGCAGGAAGAGCTCGGCATCACGGGCACGCAAGCGAGCATGCTGTTCATGATCGCGGTCGGCAAGTGCTCGACGGCCGCCGAACTCGCACGCGAATACGGCATCGACGCAAGCGCGGTCACGCGCCTGCTCGACCGGGTCGAGAAACGCGGCCTGCTGTCGCGTGTGCGGAGCGTCGAGGATCGGCGCGTCGTGCGGCTCGAGCTCACCGACGAAGGCCGCGCGCTGGCCGAACGGCTGCCGCCCATTTTCCGCAGCGTGCTCGACCAGGTGCTGGACGGGTTTACGCCGGAAGAAGTCGGGTTCCTGAAGAGCATGCTGCGCCGCATTCTCAGCAACTATTGCGAGACGACCGGCGGTAGCATCACGTAATAGTTGCCATAACAATTACTTTTGACAGATTAATGTAAGGAAATCCTTGCAGTGTCCATCATTCATTCCGAGTCAGGGGTTAGCGCGATGAAAACCTCCCCGTTGTCCGTGCGCGCCGGGTCGTGCCGTGCCGCCGTCGCCGCCGCGGTCGCCGCGCTGGCGCTGGCGGGCTGCGCGAATTACATCGGCATCAAGAGCGACAAGCAGATCGCCCCCGCGTCGCAATTCGAATCCGCCCAGAGCCTGCCGGCCCAGGGCGGCCAGTGGCCGGCGCTCGACTGGGCCAGCCAGTTCGGCGATCCGCAACTGCCGAAGCTGATCGACGAAGCGCTGCAGGGCAACCCGTCGATCGCGCAGGCCCAGGCGCGCATCGCGAAAGCCTCGTCGTACATCGAATCGTCCCGCTCGAACCTGATGCCGAAGGCCGAAGCCAGCTATTCGTGGACGCGCGAGCTGTATTCGTCGAACGCACTGTTCCCGCCCCCGTACGGCGGCCAGTGGTACAGCGAGAACAATGTGCTCGCGAGCGCCTCGTGGGAACTCGATCTGTGGGGCAAGAACCGCGAACGCCTGCACACGGCCGTATCGCAGGAAAAAGCCGCCGAAGCCGACATGCAACAGGCGCGCATCACGCTCGCGTCGTCGGTCGCGCGCACCTATAACTCGCTCGCGCAGCTCTATGCGCTGCGCGACATCGCGCAGCGCGAGATCACCAACCGCGAGACGGTCGGCAAGATCACCGACGGCCGCGTGTCGGCCGGCCTCGACACCAACGTCGAGCGCCAGACGGCCCGCGGCAACATCGCGACGACCCAGGCTTCGCTGTCGGATCTCGACGGCCAGATCACGACGGTGCGCTACCAGCTCGCCGCGCTGCTCGGCAAGGGCCCGGATCGCGGGCTGCAGATCGCGGCGCCCGTGCTGAACCCGAGCGGCGACGTCACGCTGCCCGGCAACCTGCCGGCCGATCTCGTGTCGCGCCGCCCCGACATCGTCGCCGCGCGCTGGCAAGTCGAAGCCGCGATGCACGACGTGAAGGAAGCGAAGGCCGAGTTCTACCCCGACGTGAACCTCGCGGCCGGCTTCGGCTTCGATGCGTTCGGCTGGGGCAAATTCCTGAACTTCGCGAGCCGCCAGGCGCAGTTCGGCCCGGCGATCCACCTGCCGATCTTCGACGCCGGCGCGCTGCGCGCCCAGCTCAAGGGCCGCTACGCCGACTTCGACCTGTCGGTCGCGAACTACAACCAGACGCTGATCAGCGCGCTGAACGACGTCGCGACGCAGGTCGCGTCGATCCGCGCGATCGATCGGCAGATGGGCGACGCCCAACGTGCGCTCGACGCATCGACGCGCGCGTACGATCTCGCGGTCATTCGCTACAAGGCCGGCCTGTCGCCGCAACTGCAGGTGCTGACGGCGGACAGCAACCGCCTCGCATCGGAGCAGACGGTGACCAACCTGAAGATGCGTCGCCGCGACATGCAGCTCGCGCTGATCAAGGCGCTCGGCGGCGGGTTCGACGCAACCGGCACGCCGCTCGCCGCGCCCGATGCCGCCACGCCGACCAAACAGGCCGCCAACTGAGCCGGCGCCACCACTACGCAGACACTCGAAATAACGGACGGAGAAAATCGCCATGAGCGACCAACAAAACGCCGCCAGCGCACAGCCGCAGAACAACGGCAAGCGCAAACGAATGATGACGCTGCTCGTCGCGGTCATCGTGATCGCGGCCATCGCATACGGCCTGTACTACTTCCTCGTCGCCCGCTTCCATGAAGACACCGACGATGCCTACGTGAACGGCAACGTCGTGCAGATCACGCCGCAGGTCACCGGCACCGTGATCGCCGTGAAGGCGGACGACACGCAAACGGTCAAGGCCGGCGACCCGCTCGTCGTGCTCGACCCGGCCGATTCGCAGGTCGCGCTGCAGCAGGCGGAAGCCAACCTCGCGCAGACGGTGCGCCAGGTGCGCGGGCTGTTCGTCAACGACGACCAGTACCGCGCGCAAGTCGCGCTGCGCCAGTCCGACCTGTCGAAGGCCCAGGACGATCTGCGCCGCCGCCTGGCAGTCGCGCAGACGGGCGCCGTGTCGCAGGAAGAAATCTCGCACGCCCGCGACGCGGTGAAGGCCGCGCAGGCATCGGTCGACGCCGCGCAGCAACAGCTCGCATCGAATCGCGCATTGACCGCGAACACGACGATCGCATCGCACCCGAACGTGATGGCCGCCGCCGCGAAGGTGCGCGACGCATACCTCGCGAACGCGCGTAACGTGCTGCCGGCGCCGGTCACCGGCTACGTCGCGAAGCGCTCGGTGCAGGTCGGCCAGCGCGTGTCGCCCGGCAACCCGCTGATGTCGGTGGTGCCGCTCAATGCCGTGTGGGTCGACGCGAATTTCAAGGAAGTCCAGCTGAAGCACATGCGCATCGGCCAGCCGGTCGAGCTGACGGCCGACATCTATGGTTCGTCGGTCACGTACCACGGCAAGGTCGTCGGCTTCTCGGCCGGCACGGGCTCGGCGTTCTCGCTGCTGCCGGCGCAGAATGCGACCGGCAACTGGATCAAGGTCGTGCAGCGCCTGCCGGTGCGGATCGAGCTCGATCCGAAGGATCTCGACAAGCATCCGCTGCGTATCGGCCTGTCGATGCAGGTCGACGTGGACATCAAGGACGAACGCGGCGACCAGCTCGTCAACGCGCCGAACACCGTCTACGAGACCAACGTGTTCGCGAAATACGGCGACGAGGCCGACGCCGAAATCGCGCGCATCATCGCCGAGAACGCGGGCGGCAACGCATCGGCGCCGGTCGCGGCGAAGCAGAACACCGCCGCGAAAATGATGTAACCGTTCCGACTCCGGAAAGACAACCGACATGGCACAGGCTCCTGCCTCCTACCCGCCCTTGCAGGGCGGGCAACTCGTACTCGGGACGATCGCGGTGTCGCTCGCGGTGTTCATGAACGTGCTCGACACGTCCATCGCGAACGTCGCGATCCCGACCATCTCGGGCGACCTCGGCGTGTCGTCCGACCAGGGCACGTGGGTCATCACGTCGTTCGCGGTCGCGAACGCCATCTCGGTGCCGCTGACCGGCTGGCTGACCGACCGTTTCGGGCAGGTACGCCTGTTCCTCGCGTCGATCATCCTGTTCGTCATCTCGTCGTGGATGTGCGGGCTGTCGCCGAACCTGCCGTTCCTGCTCGGCTCGCGCGTGCTGCAGGGCGCGGTCGCCGGCCCGATGATTCCGCTGTCGCAAGCGCTCCTGCTGTCGAGCTATCCGCGCGCGAAAGCACCGATGGCGCTCGCGCTATGGGCGATGACGACGCTGATCGCGCCGGTCGCGGGCCCGATTCTCGGCGGCTGGATCTCGGACAACTACTCGTGGCCGTGGATCTTCTACGTCAACATCCCGGTCGGCATCGCCGCCGCCGCCGCGACGTGGATGATCTACCGCAATCGGGAGTCGGCCGTGCGCCGCGCGCCGATCGACGGCGTGGGCCTCGCGCTGCTGGTCGTCTGGGTCGGCTCGCTGCAGATCATGCTCGACAAGGGCAAGGATCTCGACTGGTTCGCATCGACGACCATCGTCGTGCTCGCGCTGACCGCCGTCATTGCATTCGCGTTCTTCGTGATCTGGGAGCTGACCGCCGAGCACCCGGTCGTCGACCTGTCGCTGTTCCGCATCCGGAACTTCACCGGCGGCACGGTTGCGCTGTCGATCGGGTACGGCCTGTACTTCGGCAACCTCGTGCTGTTGCCGCTGTGGCTGCAGACGCAGATCGGCTACACCGCGACCGACGCCGGCCTCGTGATGGCGCCGGTCGGACTGTTCGCCATCCTGCTGTCGCCGCTCACCGGGAAGTATCTGCCGCGCACCGATCCGCGCTTCATCTCGACGGCGTCATTCCTGACATTTGCGCTGTGCTTCTGGATGCGTTCGCGCTACACGACGGGTGTCGACGAATGGTCGCTGACGCTGCCGACGCTCGTGCAGGGCATCGCGATGGCGGGCTTCTTCATCCCGCTCGTGTCGATCACGCTGTCCGGCCTGCCCGGCCACCGCATTCCTGCGGCGTCCGGCCTGTCGAACTTCGTGCGGATCATGTGCGGCGGCATCGGCACGTCGATCTTCCAGACCGCGTGGGACCACCGCAACAACTTCCATCACGCGCAACTGGTCGAGCAGGCGAACCCGTACAACCCGACGTTCAACCAGGCCGTCACGCAGATGGGCAACCTCGGGCTGTCGCAGAGCCAGGCGCACGGGCTCATCAACAACATGGCCACGCAACAGGCCGCGCAACTCGGCGTGAACGATCTGTTCTATATCTCGGCGGTGATCTTCGTGCTGCTGATCGCGCTGATCTGGATCACCAAACCCGAACGCGCGGGCGGCGGCGATGCCGGTGCGGCGGCGTCGGCAGCGCACTAAGCGGCCAGGTTCAAGGCAGCACGCCAAACAAAAAGCCCGGTCGAAATCGACCGGGCTTTTTGCATTCTGTCACGCGCACTTGCGTGCGCTGCTGCGTCATTGAGCCGTCACGACGAGCCGTTCCGGGGCGAGCACGCCATTCGCCTTGCGCGCCACGCCCAGCAACCGGGTGGCGTCGTACACGCGCACGCGCTCGCCATCGGCCGCGTCGATCGGCTCGAGGGCCGACAGCGGTAGACGCTGGCCGTGCAGGAACCGCTTCGCGCTGGCTTCGTCGAGACGCACCAGCGGAAACGTCGACAGCAACGCATCGACCGGCTGAAGCCATGCATCGCGCGCCGCTTCGGCAGCGTCCGACAGCGCATCGAGCGTCACCGCATGCTCGAGCGTCAGCGCGCCGACGCCCGTACGGCGCAGCATCGTCAGATGCGCACCGCAGCCGAGCGCTTCACCGATATCTTCCGCGAGCGTACGCACGTAGGTGCCCTTGCTGCAGGTCACGCGAAACGTCACGTCGGGCAGGTCGCAAGCGAGCAGATCGAGCGCATGGATCGTCACGTTGCGACCCTCCCGCTCGACGGTCTGGCCGGCCCGCGCATATTCGTACAGCGGCTTGCCGTCGCGTTTGAGCGCCGAATACATCGGCGGTACCTGCACGATGTCGCCGGTGAAGCGCACGAGCGCGGCCTCCACCGCCGCGCGATCGCATTCGACAGGCCGCGTGTCGATCACCTCGCCTTCCGCGTCACCGGTGGCCGTACGCTGGCCGAGACGCATCGTCGCTTCATACGTCTTGTCGGCGTCGAGCAAGTCCTGCGAGAACTTCGTCGCCTCGCCGAAGCACAGCGGCAGCAGGCCCGAAGCCAGCGGATCGAGCGTGCCGGTGTGACCGGCTTTCTTCGCGAGAAGCAGGCGCTTTGCGCGAATCAGCGCATCGTTGCTCGACAGGCCGATCGGCTTGTCGAGCAGGAGAACGCCGTCCAGCACGCGCCGGGGCACGCGCGGACGTGGGGGTGCTGCATTCGTCATAGGCCGGTCGAGCTCAATCGTCCTTGGCAGGCGTGTCGGCCTCGTCGTCGTCCTTCGCGCGCGTCGAGTTCGCTTCCTTGATCAGGCGCGACATTTCGACGGCCTTCTCGATCGTCTGGTCGTAGTGGAAATGCAGCGTCGGCACCGTATGAATGTGCAAGCGCTTGAACAACAGGTTGTGCAGGTGACCCGACGCGTGGTTCAGCGCCTCCTGCGTCTTCTCCGGATCGCCGGTGAGCGCCGTGAAGTAGACCTTCGCGTGCGCATAGTCCGGCGTGAGTTCCACGCTCTGGATGGTCACGATGCCGATGCGCGGATCTTTGACCTCGCGCATGATGAGTTCGGACAGATCGCGCTGAATCTGGTCGGCGATCTGAACGTTGCGATTGGGGGAAGTACGTTTCCTGGACATGATCGATCCGTGATCCGTTTATCAGGATGAAGCGGCGGCCATTGTCGGCACGCCACCATGAAAATGGGCGGGACAGGCCCAAGCCTGCCCCGCCCAAGAGCCGATACGCGACGATTACAGCGTACGTGCGACTTCGGTCACTTCGAATACTTCGAACTGGTCGCCTTCGGTGACGTCGTTGAAGTTCTTCACCGACATACCGCACTCGAAGCCTTGCTTGACTTCCTTCACGTCGTCCTTGAAGCGCTTCAGCGATTCGAGTTCGCCCGTGAAGATCACGACGTTGTTGCGCAGCACGCGAACCGACGACGAGCGCTTGACGATACCGTCGGTGACCATACAGCCGGCGACCGTGCCGATCTTCGGTACCTTGAAGACCTGGCGCACCTCGACCATGCCGGTGATGACTTCACGCTTCTCGGGCGCCAGCATGCCCGACATCGCCGCCTTCACCTCGTCCACTGCGTCGTAGATGATGTTGTAGTAGCGGATATCGATGCCGTTCGCCTCGGCCAGCTTGCGTGCCTGTGCGTCCGCACGCGTGTTGAAGCCGATGATGACCGCCTTCGATGCCGTCGCAAGGTTGACGTCGTTTTCGCTGATGCCACCGACCGCGCTGTGCACGATCTGCACGCGCACTTCGTCGGTCGACAGCTTGAGCAGCGACTGCACGAGCGCTTCCTGCGAACCCTGCACGTCTGCCTTGATGATGAGCGGCAGGTTCTGCACTTCGCCTTCGCCCATCTGCTCCAGCATGCTTTCCAGCTTCGCGGCCTGCTGCTTCGCGAGCTTCACGTCGCGGAACTTGCCCTGACGGAACAGCGCGATTTCACGCGCCTTGCGCTCGTCCGGCAGCACGATCACTTCCTCGCCCGCGCCCGGCACTTCCGACAGACCCTGGATCTCGACCGGGATCGACGGGCCGGCTTCCTTCGTCGGCTTGCCGTTCTCGTCGAGCATCGCACGGACGCGACCGTAGGCCGTACCGGCCAGCACGATATCGCCGCGGTTCAGCGTACCGGACTGCACCAGGATCGTCGCGACCGGGCCTTTACCCTTGTCGAGCTTCGCTTCGATCACGATACCCTTGGCCGGCGCCTCGACCGGTGCCTTCAGTTCCAGCACTTCGGCCTGCAGCAGCACGTTCTCGAGCAGATCGTCGATACCTGCGCCCGTCTTGGCCGACACCGGCACGAACGGCGAATCGCCACCGTATTCTTCCGGCACGACGCCTTCCGCGACCAGTTCCTGCTTGACGCGATCCGGGTTCGCTTCCGGCTTGTCGATCTTGTTGATCGCGACGACGATCGGCACGCCACCCGCCTTCGCGTGGGCGATCGCTTCCTTCGTCTGCGGCATCACGCCGTCGTCGGCCGCCACCACCAGCACCACGATGTCGGTCGCCTTCGCGCCGCGTGCACGCATTGCCGTGAACGCTTCGTGACCCGGCGTATCGAGGAACGTGATGACGCCACGCGGCGTGTCGACGTGATAAGCGCCGATGTGCTGCGTAATGCCGCCCGCTTCGCCCGCGGCAACCTTCGCGCGGCGGATGTGGTCGAGCAGCGAGGTCTTGCCGTGGTCGACGTGACCCATCACCGTGACGACCGGCGGACGCGGCAGCTGCTCCGCATCGGTACCGGATTCGCCTTCGACCAGCAGCGCTTCCGGATCGTCCAGCTTCGCGGCAACCGCGCGGTGGCCCAGTTCCTCGACGATGATCATCGCCGTTTCCTGGTCCAGCACCTGGTTGATCGTGACCATCTGGCCCATCTTCATCATCACCTTGATGACTTCCGAGGCCTTGATCGACATCTTGTGCGCGAGATCGGCAACCGACACGGTTTCCGGCACGTGCACTTCACGGACGATCGGTTCGGTCGGCGCCTGGAACGTCGAGCTGTCCTGGTGACGGCCGCGACCCTTCGGGCCGCCGCGCCAGCCGCGGTCGACGCCGCCGCTCGAGTCGCCGCGCGTCTTGATGCCGCGACGCTTCGCCGCGTCGTCCTGCCAGCCGCCCTTGCCTGCGCCCGGCTTCTTGTTGCGGTCGCCCGCGCCTGCCGGCGCCTGCGTGGTGGCCGGAGCCGCCGCGCCAGCCGGCTTCTTCACGGCCGGACGCGCCTGCGCACCTTCCGGCTTCGCCGGCTTGTGCAGCGTGCCCTTCGCTTCGGCCGGCTTCGGCGGCTCGACCGGCTTCGGCGGCTCGACTGCCTTGACCACGGCCTTGCGCGGCGTGTTCATCATTTCGCGGATCGCGCGGGCTTCGGCTTCCGCCGCCGCGCGACGCTTGCTGATCTCTTCCTGTTCGGCGCGCGCCTTGTCGGCTGCCTCACGGGCAGCGTCCTCGGCCTTCTTCGCCGCTTCGCGCTGGGCCGCGCGTTCGGCGGCTGCGCGTGCTTCGTCCTGCGCGGACTGCGTCGGCGTCGCTTCCTGCTCGGCAGCAGCCTGCTGCGCTGCCGCCTGCTGCTGGGCTGCGGCGGCTTCCGCCGCGGCACGCTTCGTCGCCGCCTCTTCCTCGGCGCGACGGCGCTCGGCCTCGGCCGCTTCCTCGCGGGCGCGACGTTCGGCTTCCTCGCGTTCGAGGCGTTCCTGACGCTCGCGCAGCTCCTGCGCCTGCTTCTCGAGCAGCTCGGCCTCGCGGCGTGCCTCTTCCTCGCGACGCTTCAGTTCCGCATCGTCGTCCGCTTCGGCGACCTGCGCCTGACCCTGATCCGCCCCTTCGGCCACGTCGTCGCGCTTGACGAACGTACGCTTCTTGCGAACCTCGACCTGAATGGTGCGAGCCTTGCCCGTCGCGTCAGATTGCTTGATCTCCGACGTATGCTTGCGGGTCAGCGTGATCTTGCGCTTGTCGCCGTCAGTTGCGCCGTGCGACTTGCGCAAATGATCGAGCAGACGCGCCTTGTCCGTTTCGGACAGCGCATCGTCTTCACTCGCTTTCTGGACGCCCGCTGCCTGCAGCTGTTCGAGCAGCACACCAGCAGGCATTTTCAGTTCCGCGGCAAATTGGGCTACGTTGTTACTCGCCATTCATTCCTCTTAGTGCAAGGACCGATTCCTTGCGGTTAGCATCGGGTCAGGCCATACGGCCGCCATCAAATCAGTGCGCCATGGTCATTTCTCACTGGAACCAATGTTCACGTGCTTTCATGATCAACGCCTTAGCGGCATCCTCTTCCATTCCGGTCATGTCGACCAGTTCATCTACAGCCAGCTCGGCGAGATCGTCGCGCGTCTGCACGCCGTGTTCGGCCAGCTTCGCGAGCAGCTCCGGCGTGATGCCGTCGAGGCTCTTGAGATCCAGCGCCGCGTTCTCGACCTTTTCTTCGTTCGCGATGGCCATCGTCAATAGCGCGTCGCGTGCGCGGTTGCGCAGTTCGTGCACGGTGTCCTCGTCGAACGCTTCGATTTCGAGCATTTCGTTGAGCGGCACGTACGCGATTTCTTCGAGGCTCGTGAAGCCTTCGTCGATCAGGATGTCGGCAACTTCTTCGTCGACGTCGAGACGCGCCATGAACAGCGCACGCAGCCGGTCGCGTTCTTCACCCTGCTTCAGGGCGGACTCGTCCGGCGTCATGATGTTGATCTGCCAGCCGGTCAGCTCGCCGGCAAGGCGAACGTTCTGACCGCTGCGGCCGATCGCGACAGCCAGCTCGTTCTCGTCGACGACGACGTCCATCGAATGCTTTTCTTCATCGACGACGATCGACTGGACGGCTGCCGGCGCGAGCGCGCCGATCACGAACTGGGCGGGATCCTCCGACCATAGCACGATGTCGATGTTTTCGCCACCGAGCTCGTTGCGCACGGCCTGCACGCGGGAACCGCGGATGCCGACGCAGGTGCCGATCGGATCGATCCGCTTGTCGTAGGCGATGACGCCGATCTTCGCGCGCACGCCCGGGTCGCGGGCAGCCGCCTTGATCTCGAGCAGGCCCTGCTCGATTTCCGGCACTTCCATCTCGAACAGCTTCATCAGGAATTCCGGCGCCGTGCGCGACAGCTCGATCTGCGGGCCGCGCGCGGTGCGGTCGACCTTCGCGATGTACGCACGCACGCGGTCGCCCACGCGCAGGTTTTCCTTCGGGATCAGCTGATCGCGGCGCAGCAGCGCCTCGACGCGGCCCGATTCGACGATGAAGTTGCCCTTGTCGAGGCGCTTCACCGTACCCGTCATGATCTTTTCGCCACGCTCGAGGTAGTCGTTCAGGATCTGCTCGCGCTCCGCGTCGCGCACCTTCTGCAGGATCACCTGCTTCGCGGCCTGCGCGCCGATGCGACCGAATTCGATCGACGGAACGGGTTCCTCGACATACTCGCCGACTTCGACGTCGGGCTTCTGCTCACGCGCTTCGAACAGCAGGATCTCGCGATCCGGCTCCTGCAAGCCTGCCTCGTCGGGCACGACGAGCCAGCGACGGAAGGTTTCGTGCTCGCCGCTTTCGCGATCGATATGGACGCGGATTTCGGCGCCTTCGTCGAACAGCTTCTTGGAAGCGGACGCGAGCGCAGCCTCGAGGGCGCCCAGCACCACATCCTTGTCGACGTTTTTCTCGCGCGCCAGCGCATCCACCAGCATCAACACTTCGCGACTCATTATTTGCGGCTCCTAAAGTCAACTTGCGGAATCAGGCGGGCTTTGTCGATATCGGCCAGCGTGAAATCCAGCATGGCTGCCTCGCCCTTCTTCCCCTCAAATTCCAAACCGATCGTTTCGCCATTCGGCGCGTGCAGAATGCCCCGGTACGTCTTGCGCCCGTCCAGCGGCTTTTTCAAGGTCACGGAAACTTCGCTGCCGGCGAAGCGCTCGAAGTCGGCCAGCTTCTTCAACGGGCGGTCGAGCCCCGGGGACGAGACTTCGAGCCGTTCGTAATCGATATTTTCGACCGTCAAGACGTGCTGGAGCTGACGCGTAACCTTTTCGCAATCTTCGAGCGAGATGCCGGCAGGCTGATCGATATAGATGCAAAGCATGCCGCGCCCGGTGCGCTCGAGTTCCACCAGCTCGTAGCCGAGCCCGGTGACCGTGGTTTCTATCAGTTCCGTCAGTTGCACAGTGTCCTCTCAGGTGTTCGCGCCCGCCGCTCGCGATTCACCCGCGGGCGCGCGCCTTAGCCGGCGCAGGAAGCGCTACCCGAGATGCCTAACCGTTTCAGCAAAAAAAAATGGGCGGAACGCCCATCTTCTTACTGGTGGTCGCACCTGAGCCGCACATTGAATCCGTACGCCCAGCGACTCCGCGATTATAGCGATTTTTGGCGCAAACGCCAAGCCAGCCGGTAAAAGCAGCGCGTCGGCTGCCTTTACGGACCGAAAATGCGAAATCGGGCTGCCCGATCGACCGGTACTACCCTGCCGCACCGGTGATCGTCGTTGTCGCGGCACGCGACATCAAAACAGCCGAAACTCACAATGCAATGCGTCGCGCAGACAAAGCCGGCCGGATGCCGGCCACGCCGACGTATCGGCGGCTTTGCGCCGCCGTACGTCAATCGACAGACGCTTAGCGGCTGCGCGTACGACTGCGCTGCGGACGCTGACCGCCGCGCGGGCCGCCGTTGCCGGCGCCGTCGGCACGATTGCCGTTCGGATTGCGATTGCCACCGCCCTTGCCGCCGCCGCGCTTGCCGCCAGCGCCTTCGCGCTTGGGGCCCGCGCCATACGACGCGCGATTGCCGTCGACATCGCGACCGCCACCTGCACGGTTGCCGTCGCGGCCGCCGCCGGTACGATTGCCGTCACGGCCGCCGCCCGCGCGGTTGCCGTAACCCGACGGCGCGACCGGCAAGCTGCCGTAGCCGCTCAGGCCCGGCAAGCCCGGCCCGCCGCGTCGGCCACCGCCGCGACGCGGCTGGTCGAGTTGACCGTGCGTCGTCAGCACCGGCTCGCGGCTGATGAAGCCCATCGACGTCTGCATCGGATCGGGCTGGCGACGCTCGGTCGGACCGGCAGCGCCGCCGCGCTTGCCCTTCTCCTCGGACGGCGCCTTCAGGCCGACGGTCGCCATCAGCTTGCGCACCTGTGCGTCGTCGAGCTCTTCCCAACGACCACGCTTCAGGCCGCGCGGCAGCGGAATCGGGCCGTGACGCGTACGGATCAGCCGGCTCACCATCAGGCCGACCGCTTCGAACATCCGGCGCACTTCGCGGTTGCGGCCTTCGGCCAGCGCGACGTGATACCAGTGGTTCGTGCCTTCGCCGCCGCCATCGCGGATGCGCAGGAAATTCGCAGGACCGTCGTCGAGCTCGACGCCGTGCAGCAGCTTCTGCCGCATGCCTTCGGCCAGCTCGCCGACGACGCGCACCGCGTACTCGCGCTCGACGCTGTAACGCGGATGCATGAAGCGGTTCGCGAGATCGCCCGAAGTCGTCAGCATCAGCAGACCTTCGGTATTGAAGTCGAGGCGGCCCACCGCAAGCCATTTCGCCGTCTTCATCGGCGGCAGACGGTCGAACACCGACGGACGGCCTTCCGGATCCGCGTGGCTGACGATTTCGCCGGTCGGCTTGTGATACAGCAGCACGCGCGGCGGCTTGTTCGGCAGCTTGCGCTTGACCGGCTTGCCGTTGATCCGCACCTGATCGGTCGGCATGATCCGCTGGCCGATGTGCGCAGGCTCGCCGTTCACCGACACGCGGCCGGCGACGATCAGCTCTTCCATTTCGCGGCGCGACCCCATGCCCGCTTCCGCGAGCACCTTGTGGAGCTTCGGCGCGTCGTCGTCCGGCGACAGCACGCGCTTGTTGGCCGGCTGGGCGCGGCCGCGGCGCAGCATCGGCGCACGCACGCCGCTACCGCCCGCGGAATTGTCCGCGTCGAAGGCGGGCGACGTCACGTATGCGAACAGTTCGTCCTGGGACGCATCGCCTTCCGCCGCCTTCGCCGGGCCGCCCTCAGCCTTCGCTGCACCGCGACGGCCCTGGCCAGCCTGGCCGCCCTTGGCCGCCGCCGCGCCTTCGCGCTTGCCGGCCGGCTTGCGACCGCCCTTGGCCGCGCCTTCCTTGCGCGGCGCACGCGCCGGCTGCGCGTCGGCAGCCTCGGCCGGCTGCGCATCCGCGCCCTCGGCACCCTGCTGCTCGCCTTCGGCGCCCTTCGACTTGGCCGCCGCGCGACGCCGCGCGATCAGGCTACGCGGGCCGCGCCGCAGACCGCGGCGGGGACGCTCGTCGCCACCCGCGGCCGAAGCATCCTGCTCCGGCGCATCGTCGGCACGCGCTGCCTGCACGGCAGGCGCGGACGATTCAATATCGTGGATATCTGTCAAAACAACCTCAAAATGTCAGGTCTCGCGCCCGGCGCGGGCGCGGCAAGAAGTTGGCCGCGATCAGGCGCGACGCTGTTCGGGTTCTGCTTCGTCGTCCGGCAGCGCGTCGGCGCCGATGGGCGCACCGGCGCTTCGGACGGCATCCGCGAGACTGTCGGACGTGTCGTCCAGCGTCTCGTCGTCCGCGGGACGGGAGCGGGAGGCGTCGGCCTGATCGGCCTCGCCGGGCATGTCGCCGGCCGCTTCCGCTCCGTCTCCGGCAGCCGCTTCGGCAGCCGGCTTGCGATCTTCCTCGCTCCAATCCGCACGCTGCGGCTCGGGCTGCACACCGGTCGGCACTGCTTCGGCGCCAACCTGTTCCATCTGTTCCGTTCGCTCGCGATCAGCATCGAGCGTATCGCGACTCGGAATTTCCTGCGTCGACGCGACGTCGGCCGCGGCGTCGCCAGGCCCTTCGGCCGACTCGTCGGCGGACGCTTCATCCGCCAGCGCCTGCGGCACGTCGGCCGCCGCGTCGTCGGCTACCACTACGTCACCGTCGAAATCCATGGCCTGCTGCGCGAGCAGCGCGGCCTCGATGTTCGCGGCCGGCTCTTCGAGCGCCGGCAGGTCGTCGAGCGCCTTCAGGCCGAGATCGTCGAGGAACTGCTTGGTCGTCGCATACAGCGCCGGACGCCCCGGCACGTCGCGATGACCGATCACCTCGATCCAGCCGCGATCCTCGAGCTGCTTGACCACCTGCGTATTGACCGTGACGCCGCGAATCTCTTCGATGTCGCCGCGCGTGACGGGCTGCCGGTACGCGATGATCGCGAGCGTTTCGAGCACGGCGCGCGAATATTTCGGCGGCTTCTCGGGATGCAGGCGATCCAGATAATGACGCATCGCCGGCTTGCTCTGAAAGCGCCACCCGGTCGCCAGCGCCACCAGTTCGACACCGCGGCCGGACCAATCCTGTTTCAGATCTTCGAGTAACGTGCGGACCGTGTCAGCCGACACGCCGTCGGCAAAGAGCTTGCGCAAATCGCCGAGCTTCAGCGGTTCCTGCGCGCAGATCAAAGCAGTCTCGAGGACGATCTTCGCCTCTTGGGTATTCATGCAGCTAGGCCAGACCCTGTGGTCAAACGAACCGGATCAACAAACAGACGAAAGGAACGGAAGACGCGCTCGCCCGATTCTGATCGGTCATATTGATGGGAGCACGAACCGGGGGCGGCGAATCAACTTCAAGCCAGGCCCAAACCGGACGGAACAGCACGGCTCAACGACGGAACCGCGTGACTGAACGCCATATTACGCAAAATCGCCCGGTGCGTAAAGATGAGCGAAACAGGCCGCCGCCCCGGCGGCACGCCCGCTCCGTCCCCGCTTCAGCGAACGCCCGCGCCGTGCGCGAGGAACCTGCGTAGTCGCCCCACGCCCGCGTCGAGCCGCGCCGGATCGCACGCATAACACCAGCGCACGAACCCTTCTCCCTCCGGGCCGAACGCTCGACCGGGCGCCAGGCCGAGCCCCGCGTCGCGCACCAGCGTCTTGCAGAACGCCAGGCTGTCGGTCGCACCCGGCAGCCGCAGGAACAGGTACATCGCGCCGGGCGGAGGCGGTACCTCGACGCCCGGCAGCGTCCGCAGTGCGGCGACCAGGTGATCACGCGCGTCGCGCAGCGCCGTGACGAACGATCGCACGAACGGCTCCCCTTCGCGCAACGCGACCTCACCGGCGGCCTGCACGAAGCCCGGCGCGCACGACGTGTTGTATTCGACGAGCTTCGACAGGTCACCCATCACCGACGCCGGCGCAATCAGCCATCCGAGCCGCCAGCCCGTCATCGCCCACGCCTTCGAGAACGAATTCACGACCACGACGCGCTCGTCGCGCGACGCAATATCGAGGAACGACGGCGCGCCGCCCTCGTCGAATGCAAGCCGCTCGTACACCTCGTCGGCGACCAGCCAGATGCCGTGACGACGGCAATGGGCGAGCACGCCCCGCTGATCGTCGCGCGACATCGTCCAGCCGGTCGGGTTGTTCGGCGAGTTGATCAGCAGCATCCGCGTATCGGGCGTCAGCGCCGCGAGCAGCCGGCCGACGTCGAGCTGCCAGCCCGCGTCGCCGTAGCCGAGCGGCACGCAGTCGACCTGCGCGCCGAGGATCTTCGGAATCTCGACGAGATTCGGCCACAGCGGCGTGACCGCGACGACACGTTCGCCCGGCCCGACCAGCATCTGGGCAGCCAGCATCAGCGCACTCACGCCCGAACTCGTCACGGCGACCGTGTCGGCCGCCGTCGCACCGTGACGCGCGCTGACATAGGCGGCGATCGCGTCGCGCAGCGCCGCCGTCCCGAGATTGTGCGTGTAGAAGGTCGCGCCATCGCGCAGCGCCGCGGCCGCGGCGTCGCGGATGAAGTCCGGCGTCACGCGATCGGATTCGCCGAACCAGAACGGCAGCATGTCCGGCACGCCGAAGCCGGCGTTTGCGACCTCGCGGATCAGCGACGGCCGCAGCGCGTGCACCGCGGCGCGCGCCGCCGGTTCGTCGCTCGCCGGGAAAAAACCTGCGGAATGCGTCATCGAAAGCCACCGCCGAGGAACACGATCCGCGTAGTGTACCGGCCGGCAAGCCAGACCGGACGCACGCCAATACGCGTCAGTCGAGATCTTCGGCCCGCGCCGGCATCTGCCGCACCAGCTCCCAGATCGCCTGCGCGGCGGGCGACAACGACCGGTCGCGGCGGCGCACCAGTTCGACGGTGCGCTCGGTGCGCGGCGTGAGCGGCCGCGCGACCAGCGTCGAGCCGGCGGGCAGCGGCAGCGACAGCCACGGCTGCACGCTCACGCCAACGCCGGCCTCGACCAGCCCGAACACGGTCGCCGAATGCCCGAGCTCCTGCATGACCGTCGCGTTGACGCGATGCGTGGCCAGCGCGGCATCGATCAGCGGCCGGCTGCCCGACGCATGATCGAGCAGCACGAGGCGCTCGCCGTCCAGCGCCGTCCATGGCACCTCGGCCCGTGCCGCGAGCGGATGGTCGGCGCGCGCGACGAGGCAGAACGAATCCGTCATCAGCGGCTCGCAGACCAGATCGGCGACCGTCAGCGGGCCGATCACGACGCCGAAGTCGACTTCGCTCGACTTCACCTTGCGCAACACGTCGCTCTGCACGTCATCGCGCAGGCCGAGCGTCACGAACGGGAACTGGCGCTCGCACGACGCCACCACCCGCGGCATCAGCCTGCATGCGATCGTCGGGCTTGCCGCGACGATCACGCGCCCGCGGCGCTGCTCGCCGATCTCGCGAATCTCGCGCAACGTATCGTCGAGATCGTCGAGCAGACGCGACACACTCGCGATCAGGTTCGCACCGACGTCGGTCAGCTGCACGTCGCGCGTCGTGCGGTCGATCAGCTTCAGCCCCAGTTCGGCCTCGAGCTCGCGCACGCAGCGGCTGACCGCGGACTGCGTGAGCCCGATTTCGTCACCCGCCCGACTGAAGCTCTTGAGCCGCGCGACTTCGATGAATACGCGGAGCTGGCGCAGCGTAACGTTCATGTCCCGGCCTCATCAATCGTCGATATCGATGCACGATTTTAATGCGCGAAACGACTTCGATGAATGAATGCGGCACCGGTCGCACATGTTTCGCTGCGGTGCAATACGTTCGCAAACGCACGTGGCATGGGCGGATTGCACAAGATTGGTGATTGTCCCGATTTGCTCACGGGTTATTTTGGCGTCTTATACGCCCCTAGCTGACTTAGCCGTTAGCTCGCTGCCAAGCGGCTCTCGAGGGATTTACCTCTGACATGGCACGCTTCGTGCATTACCTTGCGCACAGGGTGCAGGTTTCGTCGGACGGAAGAGTAGAAACGCCGCTGCCGGCCAACCGGACGCCCCCACCCGGCACTCGACGATCGAGTGCTTGAAGAGTGCGCGGCGCAGGGCAGCGCACCGGAGTTAGCTTCGCTGAGGTGAGGACATGATGCTGTTCGACGATTTGAGAGATAACGAATGGGCGCTGGTCGAGGGTCTGTTTTGCTCGGAGCCCGCACGGAGTGAGCGGCGTGGCCGCCCCCGCGTGGAAGCCCGATCGGTAGTCAACGCCGTGCTGTGGGTGCTGTCGACGGGTGAAGGCTGGTCGAAACTGCCGGGCCGCTATCCGTCCCCGCCGACCTGCCGCCGCCGCTTCGACGAATGGCAGGCGGACGGGACGCTCGCCGAAATCGTGAAACGACTCGGCACGAGCGGCCGTCAGATCTCGCTGCGCGGACGCATCGGCGCAAGCGCGGCGAAGCCGCCCGCACCGCCGAGCCGCGACCGGCTGCGCGGCGCGTTCTGGACCAATCCGGAATCCTGGCGCGCGCCCGTCAAGATGGCGTAACGAATGCTCGATCGGGCGGCTTCGGCCGCCCGGTTTCTTTTTGCGACGCGACTTCGTTGCGACGCATGCCTTGCCGTCGATTACCGTTGTCGTGCCGCGAAACATCTATTTACTAATATTTACAGCAAGCCTGCACTCCCACGCTTACCTTAGCGTCATATCAACAGGCCGCACTGACGGCTTGAAGGGAGCCCCGCCATGAAAACAATGTCACTGCTCGTTGCATGCGGCATTGTCGTTTCCGTGGCGCTGACCGCTCCCGTCCATGCCGACGATCGGGTGAAACCGCCGCATCGCCAGCAGGATCACCGCAACACCCTCCGCCAGCCGCCGTCCGCCAACCCGCCCAGCCGGCAAACCGTGCCACGCGGCGACTTGCGCGGCGACATCGCCAGCAACGCGCGAGCACGGATTGGCTCACAGCCACCGGGCATGTCGCGTCATCCGTAGTCCTGCCGATTTCGAGATTTCGCCAAAGAAAATGCCGGTATCCGGGAACTGCGCCCCATGCGGCGGGTCACATCGTTGCCATGAGCACAGCGTGGCAGCAGCAAAAGTATCCGGTACGCCCGTATCCTTGTGATACGGGCTTTTTTTTGCATCGCCGGCCTGCGCGGCGATGCGCGGGGCGGGATGAAGCCCGACCGCTACAGGCGGCTTTCGAGAATCGCCACGGCGCTCGCTTCGCTCAATGCGTAGTCGTCCATGCGGCGATCAGTCCAGGAAAGTAATTTCTCGGCGCGCTCGAGGCGCGAGAATTCGGCTCGACCGCTGTCGGTCAATACGGCAATGTCGACCGGTGCATGGAAGCCCGGCGCGGGGGCAACGGTCTTCTGCCTGACCGTGTCCATCAGCCCGAGCGAACGGAGATACTCGAACACGCCCGGGCGGCGTGCCCACGGTACCTGGCGGTACTGCACTCGTCTCAATGCGTCGAGCACCGCTTCGTTGGAATACGTGGCCATCTCGATTCTTTCTTAAAGTGCAGCGACAATGCGAAGCGGCGCACCGGGCGGGGTCTCCGCCCGCCGAAACCGCCACCGATTCTGGAGGCCGACGTTGTTCGGCGTCGCGTCAGGGCCGTATCGTCAGCCGTCCATAAAAAGACACCATACCCCAATCAAATTGATTCTGTTCGATTCATTTGTACTTCTCTTCATCGGTTTCATGCTCTGCCGCAAGCAGCGTCGAACCATTTCGATCGTCGCCGCCGCGCTGTTCTGGCTGCTGGCGACGGGCTGGCTCGCAGCCCCGCTGATCGCCTGGAGCGAGGCCGGCGTCACGCCGGTCGAGCATCCCGACATGCACGGGCGAACCACGCTGATCCTGATCGGCGCCGGCACGCACCGCACCGACACCGGAGTGCAGCCACCGCCCGACGGCGTCGCGCGCATCCACAAGGTTGCGGCACTCTATCGCACGTGCCGGCAGCAGGCCGAACGCTGCACCGTGGTGATGTCGGGCGGCGACCCGCAGCATCACGGCGACACCGAGGCAGCCGTGTACGGACGCCAACTCGTCGCTGAAGGTGTGGCGCCGGCCGACCTCGTGCTCGAACCGAACAGCCGCACAACCTACGAAAACGCGAAATTCACTGCATCTATACTACGCTCACAGTATGACGATGCGCGCGTTCTCGTCACGTCGTCGTACCAGATGCGCCGGGCGTTGCTCGATTTCCGCCGTTTCGGCATCGATCCGCAGCCCGTTTATGCGAATCTCCGACGCGCGCAAACGGGCTGGCTGCCCCGCTGGCGCAATGTGGCCAACGCCGAACAGGCGCTGCACGAGCTGGTCGGGATCGCACAATTCCACGTGTATCGTTGGCTCGGCTGGTTTTGACGACGGCGCGCAAACCAGCGCGAAAATCGCTGCACCACCCTGGATGGCAGACGCGTGACGAAGTGCGCGAAGTGTTGCGCGACTTCAACGGGGCCTTGCGTCGTGCGACGATCCGGTGCACATTGATCCGTCACTTTTGTTACACTCGACACGCACTCGATTGCAGTCGCCAGACGAAACGGCAACACTCGGGTTCATCACCACTTAGCGGAGGTAAAGCAATGAAGAAGACGTCCCTGGCTATCCTGGTAGCGATGTCGGCGCTGACTGGCGCAGCGTATGCGCAAGAGAGCACGCAGATTCAGACCATCACCGATCCGGCCAAGATCGCCGAGATCGAGCAGCGTGCACAAGCGCTGCAACAGCAGCAAGCGGCCGAAGCGGCTCAGCCGGCGGCGCAGGAAGAGCATCACCACGGCAAGAAGGCTGCGCATCACAAGGCAGCAGCGAAGAAGGCCGGCAAGAAGGCGAAGGCTGCAGACGCTGCCAGCCAGTAAGTTCGGCGGCACCGCTCCAGTAAAAAGCCGAATCCGGGTAACCGGGTTCGGCTTTTTTGGTTGCGGCGCCCGCGCGCTGTGCTAAAGTCGCGCACCGAAATTTTCCACCCGTGCGCACCCCGGTGCGGAGGACAGCATGAGCAACATTCAACTCGACATCGAGTGGACCGAAGCCGCCACTCGCCAGATCAAGCAACTGATGCCCCGCGGCTCGGACGACGCGTTTCTCGCGCTGCCGCCGATCGAATGCCTGCCGATGGAGGGCGACGTGCTGTTCCTCGGCCCGCAAGGCAAGCAGCAACCGTTCATCGTTGCCGAGCGTCAGTATCACCATGACGGCGATGCCGACTGGACGATCATCCTGATCCTCGACGTACCCAGCGCATCGCACTGACGCGCCGCCGCGACCGGACACGTCCGGTCGCCCTACCCGGCTCGGACTCAGACGAGCTTCGACAGCACGCGGATTTCGGAACGCTCGATCCAGTCCGCCGCCGCTTCGCGATAAGCGAGAATATGCGCGGAACGCGCATGGGCGGCCAGCGCCTCCTCGCTCTCCCAACGCTCGACGAATACGAACCGCGCGGGCTCCTTCAGATCCCGGTGCAGGTCGTACTGCAATGCGCCCGCTTCGTTGCGGGTCGGCTCGACGATTCCCTCGAGCACGGTGCGCAGTTTCTCCTCCGCGCCCGGCTTCGCCACGATCAGCGCCACGACTGCAATTTCCGCCATTCCCGCCTCCTTCATCCGAAAAAGTCCGAGAATACGCGAATCCCGCGCCACGCATCGGCTATGCCGATACGACAGGGCGATGGCACCAAAAAAATAGCCCGCGCTTCAGAGAAGCGCGGGCGAAACCGTCGCCCTACGAGGATAGGCGACGGGGCCATCGAGATCCGCACGCTGGCGCGGATCGTCATCTGTTGCGCCGACGCTTGGCGCGTCGGCATGTGAGGGTGTCGATGCCGTTGTTCAGGCGCTCGCGGCGCATTCCCGGCCCCTGACACCGTCCTCCCTGTTCTAACGATTCCAACCTATAAAGCAGGTTGCGTGCCAGGCATTACGTGCTCAACATTCCATTGATTTATAAGGACATTTTTTTAGATCGGCGACAATGTGACACGTGTTCTGTCGTCGTAACGCTCGGATGTTACGTAACGTCACGAGAAGGGACGGGCCCCACCGAACAGGCATACACGTCGGCGAGCGGCCATGAAAAAAGCCCGCCGGATGGCGGGCTTTTCAAGGGGGCGGAAAACGCCGGGATCAGCGGAGCTGATTCACGAGCAACCCCATGATCTGGCGAGCCGGCGACGACGTATCGATCGCGCCCGCATCGTCGACGACCGCGACACGCGTCTGATCGGCCGTGAGCGCCTTCACGTTGACGCGATACTGCTTCGCCTGCTTTTCCTTCTTGCCGTGGAACAGCTGGCTCCAGAAGCCCTGCTCGGCCGCGCTCAGATCCTTCGGATCGACGTAACGCACGAAGTACAGACCCTTCGAGCGATCGCGATCGTCGACCGTGAAGTTCGCGCGATCGAGCGCGAGACCAACGTGCAGCCACGACCGGTCGTACGGTTCGCCGAGCGTGACTTCGGACGGCACGGCCGCTTCAGCCGCGTCGCTGCCTTGCGCCGACGTGCGCGAGACGTTCTGGGCAGCGATCGCCGCGGCAGCCTTCGATGACGCGTCGCCATCGACCTTCTTGTCCTTCGGTACCGCGTTGTCCTTGATGTTCGCGATCGGCGGCTCGCCGTTCTTCGCGCGCTGCTCGTTCTGCGCGAGCACGGCCATCAGCCGCTTCAGGTATTCCGTCTCGAGCGCCGGATCGTTCGGCTTCGGTTCCCACTTGCTCGAATCGTTGTTCGCACCGGTGATCGCCTCGCGCATGCCCTTCTGGCTGATGAACACGTAGGTGCCGCCGTTCGGCGCCGAATCGAGACGCGTGCGGTACTTGTTGCGCTCGGCCGTCACGTACGAATTGCCCATCGCCTTCGAGATCACGCTGCGGATCAGGCCGTCGTTGATCTGCGGATGGGTTTCGTTCCAGTCGGTTTCCATCACGCCCTTGTCGCGCTGGTCGACGACGAGCAGGAAGCCCTGCTCCTGCCAGAAACGGCGAACCTGCGGCCAGATCGCGGCGGGCTGCTTGCCGTCGATCACGAGCCAGCTTTCGGTGCCGTCGCGCTGGATATGCATGCCGGCCACGGCCGGCGCGACGGTGTCCAGCGCAGGCGCGGCCTGCTGGACCTGCTGGAGCGCGGACAGGGAAGTCGCGCCGCCCTGGGGCGGCAGCGAACGCTGATCGGCCGTCTCGTCGAGCATGTTGGGCGGCACTGCGAGCGACGTTTCCTTCGATTTCGAATCGCTCTTGTAGTCCACTTTCGTGGGCGACGACGTACCGCAACCGGCGACGAGCGCGCCGGTGGCGAGCACTGCAGCGAACCGCATGGTAAGACGAAGATCAGTCATGTTCGGGGAATCCTCTTCCGCTAAATCACGGCGCTTTCCGTGGATCAACCTTGCATTTTACCGGGGCCGCGCTGCGATGTGCAAAAAAGCGACGGCCAAGAAAAAACCCGCGCCAGCCTGAGCTGACGCGGGTTCTTGTCTGGTCGGGGCGAGAGGATTTGAACCTCCGACCACCTGCACCCCATGCAGGTACGCTACCAGGCTGCGCTACGCCCCGAAAGAAAAAAATTATAACAGACAGTTTCCCGGTTTAGAACGGGTCGCATGCATTTTGTGAATGTTCTCGTGAAATTTTTTGGCGTGACGGCACCCATGCAGGCGACCCGCGGCACCGATCCCGCATCGACGTCATCGCTTGCGCGCGACGCAGATGACCGTCAAGCCGGCGACGCGATTGAAGCGGAACATCGGCAGCTCGATACGACAGATCGTCTTGAGCAAGCCGTTGACGAACGGATGATGGCGGCGCAATTGCGACTCGGGCTCGCGCGGATGCGAACGCGCCCGCTCGCCGAGCCGCAATGCGGCCGCGAGCGGAAACGTGAGGCCGAAATAATAGGCGCCGTGCTCGACGTCGAGCCCCGCACGCCGGACCACGTTCTCGAGGCCGCCGAGCGTGTATCTGCGCTTGTGCTCGAGGAAATCGTCGTGGCCGCTCCACAGGAACTGGAACGCGGGAACCGTGATCAGGAACCGGCTGCCCGCAGGCGCGCCCTTCACGTACTGCGTCAGCAATCCGACGTCGTCGTCGACATGTTCGAGCACGTCCATCAGCAACACGAGATCGGCATCGAAGCGATCGACGGCGCGCCGAAAGTGGATCGGCTTGCCGGCCGCCTCGCCGTCGCTGTCGTCGGCGTAGCTCGTATCGACGCACCATGCTTCCGTCGCCTGCGTGCGCTCGAGCAGATGCTTCGAGAAAAAACCGGAGCCCGCGCCGACATCGAGTATCCGGTTCGCGCCCGATGCGCCGAGGAACCGGCGAATCGCGCTCGCCTTCGACGCGTAGTACCAGTGATCGCCCACCCCCGCACCGAGTACGTCGACTTCCTTCAGGTCCATGGTGCTTCCCCGTGATGGCTGCCGTGTTGTGATGTCGAATCCGCCACTGATGCCGATCTTACCTCGCCGCTGCCGCCGATCGTATCCGTCGATGCCCGGGGCCGCGGCGCTTCGGCATCCGGTGAAACCCGCGCCGGCCAAGGCCCGCCGCGGATTTTCAGGGCCGCTTCGAAACACGCCTGGCGACGGCCCGGACAAACCAAACGACCGTTTGATTCAGCAGCTCGTCGACCGCGAATCCATTGTCCGGCAGTCCGCCGGCGCATCGCGTCCGGGCGCCCGTTGTTTGGTAACGCCGCTCTAGCACGCTATGACACACTGCACGGCATCGACGCTCGCGCCGTGCAGTGGCGCGCGCCGCCGTCGATCAAGACAAGACATGGAGACAGACGATGCGGAATACGGTCCGGCGCGGCCATCGCTCGCCTTTGGCAATTTTCGACTGGTTTTCCGGCCTGCGACGCACGGTCGCCCCAAGATCGCACACGACATCCCGCGTGTTCGGCTGCGGCGCGCTGGCGCTCGCCCTGCTCTGCGCCGGCTGCGCCGAATCGACCGCGCAGCGCGACAGCAGCACGTCCATCGCATCGACGAAGATCGAGCGTACCAAGGCCGAGCGCCTCGCGCGCGAGCAGCAGATCGCGCGCACCGTGCCGTCGCTCGCATCGATCAGCCTCACGCAGCCGCGCCCGTTCACGCTGCGCGACTCGGGCCAGAACGGCGCGATGACGTTCCTGCGCGACGTCGATTTCCGCATCGTCAACAACCTCGGCTTCTTCATTCATCAGCTGTCGGCCACGCTCGTGCCGACGCAGGCCGGCGCACCGATCGTCTTCGACGATCCGACGAGCTTCGAGATCGACGTGCACGAAGGCACGGTCACGCTCGACAACGCGAAGCTGACCGCCCTCTTCAACACCTATATCTTCGGCTATCGCAACGCGCCGCTGCGCAAGCTCGCGGTGTCGGCCGGCGACGGCGTGATCCATCTGCAAGGCGAGATGCAGCGCGACGGCTGGGTACCGTTCTCGCTGACCGGCACGCTCGCGATCCGCGACGGCAGCCAGCTCGTGTTCCACCCGACCGGCGTGCGCGTGTCGGGCCTCAACGCACAGCCGGTGATGCGCGCGGCCAACGTGAAAATGGCCGACCTGCTGAAGGTGCAGACCCCGATCGCGCAACTCGCCGGCGACGATCTCGTGATGGCGGTCGACAAGCTGATGCCGCCGCCGCGCCTGAAACTGACGATCACCGCCGTGCGCGTGACGCCGGCGGGCCTCGACCTGAAGCTCGACGACGGCTCGCGTGCCGGCTTCGCGATGCCCGCGAACGCACCGCAGCAAGCGATGTATATCCGCGGTGGCGACGTGAAGTTCATGCGCTCGATGCCGATGAACGCGGACATCCTGATCGGTCCGCTCGACACGTCGAAGCGCGACCAGACGTTCGTCTTCGACCTGTATCACTATCGCGACCAGGTGTCGGCCGGCTACTTCAACTTCGACGAAAGCGGCGCGATGGCGATCCGGATGCCTTCGTATACGGGCCCGGCCAGCGGCGCACTGCTCGGCAACGCGGCCGCGCGCCTGAACGACAGCTTCCTCGCCGCACAGCAGAATGCGCTGCGCGACGTGCGCCAGCACTGGGAAGCGTACGCGCTCGCCGCAGACGCCGTGCGGCCCGGCATGCAGAAGGTCGCGATGCGGCGCACGTCGACGACGCCGTTCAACGAGCGGCACGTGTCGAACCGCAACCCGACGATCCATCTGCGCAACGTCGACTTCAACCTGTCCGGCGATATCGGCTTTCATGTCGAGGATCTCGACGTGGAACTCGTGTCGAAGCGCCCGGGCGAACCCGTCGATCTCGACGACCCGAACCAGTACGACATCCGCATTCTCGGCGGCACGGTCGTCGAGTCGTGGAAGGCGATGTCGGCGCTCTTCAACAACTACCTGCTCGACTATTCGCCGCGTTCGCTGAACGACCTGCAATTGAGCGCGGACGGCCAGAACCTGCGCGTCCAGGGCGGCATCAAGCTGTGGAATCACGTACCGGGCGTCTGGTTGCCGACCGACATGAAGGGCTCGCTGACGGTGCTCGATGATCGGCACCTCGCCTTCAAGCCGTCTCAGGTGTCGGTGCTCGGCATCCCGCAGGCGACGCTGCTGCGCTCGCTCGGTATCGAGCTCGCGTCGCTGACGCCATTGCAGCGGCGCGGCGCGGAACTGCGCGGCGACACACTCGTGCTCGACCAGTACACCGTGTTCCCGCCGCCCGTGCTGAACGGCAAGCTCGCCCAGGCGACGGTCGAGCCCGACGGATTGCGGCTCACGTTCAGGCGCGCGGCAGGCGCGCCCGCACCGAAGCGGCCGCAGATCGATGCACCGAGCTACATGTGGATGGAAGGCGGCGACATGAAGATGTTCAACGTGCTCGAACTGAACGTGCGCGCGCTGATCCGGAATTCGGCCGAGGCCGGCCCGATGCGGTTCGACCTGTACGGCTATCGCAGCCAGGTCGCGCAGGGCTCGGTGCGAATGCTGCCGGACGGCACGCTGGTCGTCGATATGGGGCGCAAGAATCCGCTCGCGTCACGCTGATTCCGTCGCGCTGACCTCGTGCGCGACCCGCATGAAAAAAGCCCGGTGGCAGGTCGCCAACCGGGCTTTCCGATGCATGCTGCGCGCCGTGCACTCAGTCGTGTTTCAGTCCGTCGAGCACGTCCAGCAACGCCTGGCGCAACGCGATCACATCGACGTTTGCGCCCGGCCTGGCCGCGCCGCGCGCATCGACGGCCTGCGCGTCGGATTCGACCGGCTCCGCCGCGGCCCGCTCGCTGCCCGGCGAATCGAGCCGATTGCGCGCGCCGTTGATCGTGAAGCCCTGCTCGTACAGCAACTCGCGAATCCGCCGGATCAGCAGCACTTCGTGATGCTGGTAATACCGCCGGTTGCCGCGCCGCTTCACCGGCCGCAGCTGAGTGAATTCCTGTTCCCAGTAACGCAGCACATGTGGTTTGACCCCGCATAGTTCGCTGACTTCGCCGATCGTGAAGTAGCGCTTCGCGGGAATCGGAGGCAAGACGACTTTCTCAACCGTGGTGGTCATCGTCGGTTAACCGTCGGTAAGGGTGCGCGGCGGCCGCGCGGGGCGTGGGCGCGCGTATTACTCCGCGCCGTTTTCGACCAGCGCCTTCAGCTTCTGGCTCGCGTGGAAGGTTACCACCCGGCGGGCCGCGATCGGAATCGCCTCGCCCGTCTTCGGATTGCGGCCCGGACGCTGCGGCTTGTCGCGCAGCTGGAAATTGCCGAATCCCGACAGCTTGACGCTTTCGCCGTTTTCGAGCGCATCGCGGATCACTTCGAAAAACGCCTCGACCATGTCCTTCGCTTCACGCTTGTTCAGCCCGACGCTGTCGAACAGCAGCTCCGCCAGTTCCGCCTTCGTCAGCGTCGGCGTCTCGGTGGACGCCGGCGCCGACGCGTCGCGGTTCATCGCGCTGCGTTGCGCCGTCAGGAGGGCTTCGAATTCACTCGAGGTCATGTCGTTCATATCTGCCATACAGCGCGTTGAATCAAAACTTACGATGGAAAAAAGCCGCCCGCGAACGGGCGGGCCCTCTCCTCAGCCGCGCAGGCGCGCACCGGCACGAGCCATTCGCTCGACCAGCGTCTGAATCGCCTGATCGACGACCTCGTCCTGCAGCGTGCCAGCCGCGTCCTGCAGCGTCACGCGGAAGGCAAGGCTCTTCTCGTTCGCGGCAAGACCACCGGAAGTATTTGATTTTGCACGAAATTCGTCGAAGAGTACAACCTTCTGAACGAATCGGCAGGCCTCTTCGGCAAGCGCCTTCTTCATTTCGTCGAAAAGTGCCTGAACCTCGACCGCCTGATCGACGACAACGGCGATATCGCGACGGACCGGCGGGAATTTCGACACGTCGGTCGGCGCGGGCAGCGTCCGGGCAATCAGCGCGTCCGCGTCGATTTCGAACATCACCGGCGGGTGCGGCAGCTCGTATTTCTGCATCAGGCGCGGATGCAACTCGCCGATCCAGCCGACCGCGCGGCCATCGACTTCGATCCGTGCGCTGCGGCCCGGATGAAGGGCCGGATGCTCGGCCTTCACGAAACGTGCAACCGCCGGCGCGAGCAGCGCTTCGAGATCACCCTTCACGTCGAAGAAATCAACCGCGCGGGTCGCCACGCCCCACTGCTCGTCGAGTGCCGGACCGTACGCCAGCGCGCCGACGCGCTTCGGCTGCGCATGACCTTCGACCGCCAGCTCGCCGGCCTTCACCGACGGATCGGCGACGAACACGCGCCCCGATTCGAACACGCGCACGCGATCGGCACGGCGGTTCAGGTTGTGGCGCAGCACGGCGATCAGGCTGCCGAACAGCGTCGTGCGCATCACCGAAAGCTGGCTCGCGATCGGGTTCAGCAGGCGGATCGGGTTGTCGTTGCCCGCGAAATCGTGCTCCCACTCCGCATCGACGAAGCTGAAGTTGACGGTTTCCGCGTAGTCGCGCGCGGCAAGCGCGTGACGGATATCGTGGATCGAACGTCGCGTTTCGTGGGTCGCGCGCATTTCGCTCGTCGCGACCGGCGGCCGCGCCGGGATCTTCTCGAAACCGTAGATGCGCGCCACTTCCTCGATCAGGTCTTCCTCGATCTCGATGTCGAAGCGATGCGACGGCGGCGTGACGAGGAACGCGTCGTCTTCACGCTCGAACGGCAGGCCGAGGCGCGTGAAGATGTCCGCGATCTCGTCGGCGTCGATCTTCACGCCGATGATGCGGTTCGCGCGCGACACGCGCATCTTCACCGGCGCGCGCTGCGGCAGGTTCACCGCCTGATCGTCGACCGGGCCGGCCTTGCCGCCGCAGATCTCGAGGATCAGTTGCGTAATGCGCTCGACGTGCTCGACGGTCGTCGCGTAATCGACGCCGCGCTCGAAGCGATGGGCCGCATCGGTCGAGAAGTTGTACTTGCGCGCGCGGCCGCGGATGCTGTCCGGCCACCAGAACGCGGCTTCCAGGTAGATGTTGGTCGTATCGAGCGTGACGGCCGTGCTGTCGCCACCCATGATGCCGGCCAGGCTTTCGACCTGACGGTCGTCCGCGATCACGCCGACCGTTTCGTCGAGCTCGACCGTGTTGCCGTTGAGCAGCTTCAGCGATTCGCCGCGCTTGCCCCAGCGCACTTCGATGCCGCCGTGGATCTTGTCGAGATCGAACACATGCGACGGGCGGCCGAGTTCGAACATCACGTAGTTCGAGATGTCGACGAGCGCGGACACGCTGCGCTGGCCCGAGCGTTCGAGGCGCTCGACCATCCACTGCGGCGTCTTCGCATGCGCGTTCACGCCGCGGATCACGCGCCCCGAGAAGCGGCCGCACAGATCGGGCGCGGCAATGCGCACCGGCAGCGTTTCGTCGAGTTCGACGTTCACCGGGCGGATGTCGACCGGCGTCAGCGGCGCGCCGGTGATCGCGGCCGTCTCGCGCGCGATGCCGAACACCGACAGACAGTCGGCCTTGTTCGGCGTCAGCTTGATTTCGAAGATCGTGTCGTCGAGATTGAGGGTCTCGCGGATGTCCTGGCCGACCGGCGTGTCTTCCGGCAGGATCAACAGCCCGCTGTGATCCTCGGACAATTTCAGCTCGCGCGCCGAGCACAGCATCCCCTGGCTCTCCACGCCGCGCAGCTTCGACAGCTTGATCGCGAACGGCTTGCCGCCTTCTTCCGCCGGCGGCAGTTCCGCGCCCACCAGCGCGACCGGCACCTTGATGCCGGGCGCCACGTTCGGCGCGCCGCAGACGATGTTCAGCGTCGCGCCGGTGCCGGCGTCGACCTGGCAGACATTGAGCTTGTCCGCATCCGGATGCTTGACGACTTCGAGCACGCGGCCCACGACGATCTTCGACGTCGGCGGCGCAGCCTTGCTCAGCGATTCGACTTCGAGCCCCGCCATCGTCAGCGCGTGCGACAGCTCGTCGGTCGTCAGCTGCGGGTCGACAAAGGTTCTCAACCAGGATTCAGGGAATTGCATGGATGTCTACGTTCGAAACAGGTTAGATCGACGCCCGGAGCCCCGTCGGAAACGTCCATCGGGGGCGTGCGCGGGCACAGGTCGGCGCGGCGAGCGGCGTTATGCGAACTGGCGCAGGAAACGCAGGTCGTTCTCGAAGAACAGCCGCAGATCCTGGACGCCGTAGCGCAGCATCGTCAGGCGCTCGAGGCCGCTGCCGAACGCGAAACCGATGTAGCGCTCGGGGTCGAGGCCCATGTTGCGGATCACGGTCGGATGCACCTGCCCCGAGCCGGAAATCTCGAGCCACTTGCCGGCGTTCTTGCCTTGCTCGAACATCATGTCGATCTCGGCCGACGGTTCCGTGAACGGGAAATACGACGGACGGAAGCGCACGAGGATGTCGTCGCGCTCGAAGAATTTTTTCAGGAAGTCGGTATAGACGCCCTTGAGGTCGGCGAAGCTGATGTTTTCGTCGATCCACAGCCCCTCGACCTGATTGAACATCGGCGAGTGGGTCGCATCGCTGTCGACGCGATACGTGCGGCCCGGCGCGATCACCTTGATCGGCGGACGGTTCATGCGCGCGTAACGCACCTGCATCGGGCTCGTGTGCGTGCGCAGCAGCAGCTGGCGGCCGTCGGCATCCTTGCCTTCGACGTAGAAGGTGTCCTGCATCGAACGCGCCGGATGGTTCTCCGGGCTGTTCAGCGACGTGAAGTTGTACCAGTCGGTCTCGATTTCGGGGCCGTCGGCCACGTCGAAACCGATCGAGCCGAAAATCTGTTCGACACGCTCCCACGTGCGCATCACGGGGTGCAGGCTGCCTGCGCCGGCGCCGCGGCCCGGCAACGTCACGTCGATCGCTTCGGCGGTGAGGCGCTGATTCAGCAGCGCGTCGGCCAGTGCCTGGCGACGGGCGGTGAGCGCGGCTTCAACCTGCTGCTTCGCGACGTTGATGCGTGCGCCTTCGGTCTTGCGTGCTTCGGGATCGAGCTTGCCGAGGCCCTTCAGCAACTCGGTCAGCGCACCCGATTTGCCGAGAAATCGTGCTTTCTCGTTTTCGAGCGTGGTGATGTCGGCAGCCTGTTCGAAGGACTGCTGCGCGTCGGCGACAATCTGGTCCAGATCCATAGATCCCATCATTTCCAACGTCATTCGGTCTTGGCGAGCGAAAGTGCCTCGCCAAACAAAAAAGGGGCTCGGAAGAGCCCCGTTTTCGCTGCAGCGGCCGAGACTACCGGAACCTCGCTGCAACTAACCACGCAGTGCTAATTTCGCAATTAGGCTGCAACGGCGGCTTTCACCTGCTTGACGATCGCAGCAAAAGCAGCCTTGTCGAACACCGCCATGTCGGCCAGCACCTTACGGTCGAGTTCGATCGACGCCTTCTTCAGGCCGTTGATGAACACGCTGTAGGTCATGTCGTGCTGGCGAACTGCCGCGTTGATACGCGTGATCCACAGTGCGCGGAACACACGCTTCTTGTTGCGGCGATCGCGATACGCGTACTGACCAGCGCGCATCACCGCCTGCTTGGCGATGCGGTAGACGTTATTGCGGCGGCCGCGATAACCCTTGGCCAGGTTGATGATCTTTTTGTGGCGGGCCCGTGCGGTTACCCCACGTTTGACTCGAGGCATGTTTCTCTCCTTGGAGTATCAGTTGAGGGGTTACGCGAACGGGAGCATCGCGCGGACGGAGTTCAGATCGGAATCGTGAACTGCCGTTGCGCCGCGCAGATGGCGCTTGTTCTTCGTGGTTTTCTTGGTCAGGATGTGACGCTTGAAGGCTTGACCGCGCTTGACGGTACCGCCCGGACGCACCACGAAGCGCTTTGCAGCGCTCTTCTTGGTCTTCATCTTAGGCATGACGAACAACTCCAGTTTATTAGATGGCGATGGGTGTGCGGTTGGCTTGCGCCCTTGACCCGCCCTTCGAAACCCAGTCCACTTGTGTACGGCGCACCGCTTGCGCAGCCGCCGTCATCGTTGGCGCGCCGCCCTGACCGGGCAACGCGCCGAACCACTGTCGAACCTGCGCGCGATGCGCGCGGGCCCGTTACTTCTTTTTCTTCGGCGAGAGCACCATGATCATCTGGCGCCCTTCCATCTTCGGCATCTGCTCGACCTGGCCGACTTCCTCGAGATCCGTGCGCAGACGCTCGAGCATCCGCATACCGATTTCCTGGTGAGCCATTTCACGGCCGCGGAAACGCAACGTGATCTTCGTCTTGTCGCCCTCTTCGAGGAAGCGCACGAGATTGCGGAGCTTGACGTTGTAATCCCCGTCATCGGTACCCGGACGGAACTTGACTTCCTTGACCTGGATGACCTTCTGCTTCAGCTTCGCTTCGTGCTGCTTCTTCGATTCCTGGTACTTGAACTTGCCGTAATCCATCAGACGGCAAACCGGCGGCACCGCTTGCGGCGCGATCTCCACCAGGTCAACATCCAGTTCTTCCGATTTACGGAAAGCGTCAGCGAGTTTTACGATACCGAGCGGTTCGTTCTCGATCCCGACCAGGCGCACTTCCGGCGCAGTGATTTCACCGTTGATGCGGTGCGACGACTTATCAGTAGCGATGTTACGTTTCCTCTAAAAATTAAAAAAACGAGCCGCGCTGCCAGGGCGGTTACTTGAACGAGCGCAGGTCTTCCTGCAGACGCTCAACGAAGGCTTCGACCGGCATTACGCCAAGATCGACGCCGCCACGGGCACGCACGGCTACCGTTTGCGCATCACGCTCCTTATCGCCCACGACGAGGAGATAAGGCACCTTTTCCAGCGTGTGCTCGCGTATTTTATAGCTAATCTTCTCGTTGCGCAAATCGGCCGCCACTCTAACCCCTTGTTTTTGCAACGTTTGGGTCAGAGACTGCGCATATTCGGCCTGACTTTCGGCGATATTGAGCACAATTGCCTGGTACGGCGCGAGCCAAACCGGCATTGCACCAGCATGGTGCTCGATCAAAATGCCGAGGAATCGCTCCATCGAACCGACGATCGCGCGGTGCAGCATCACCGGCCGGCGGCGGCTGTTGTCTTCCGCGACGTACTCGGCCCCCAGGCGCTCCGGCAACACCATGTCCAGCTGCAGCGTGCCGCACTGCCACGAGCGGCCGAGCGCATCCTTGATGTGGTACTCGATCTTCGGACCGTAGAACGCGCCCTCACCCGGCAATTCTTCCCACGTAAGGCCGCAGGCCGTCAGCGCATCGCGCAAACCCTGCTCGGCACGATCCCACGTCTCGTCCGTACCCGCACGCTGGTCGGGACGCAGCGACAGCTTGATGTCGATGTGATCGAAACCGAAGTCCTTGTACACGCTCATCGCGAGCGTGTTGAACGCGATCGATTCCGAGATGAACTGGTCTTCCGTACAGAAGATGTGCGCATCGTCCTGCACGAAGCCGCGCACGCGCATCAGGCCGTGCAGCGCGCCCGATGCCTCGTTGCGGTGGCACGAGCCGAATTCCGCGTAACGCAGCGGCAGGTCGCGATACGAGCGCAGGCCGTGCTTGAACACCTGGACGTGGCCCGGGCAGTTCATCGGCTTGATCGCGTAGTCGCGCTTCTCCGACTCCGTCGTGAACATGTTCTCGCGATAGTTCTGCCAGTGGCCCGACGCTTCCCACAGCGAGCGGTCCATGATCATTGGCGTCTTGATCTCGAGATAACCGGCTTCGTTGACGCGGCGGCGCATGTACTGCTCGACCTGCTGCCACAGCGCCCAGCCCTTCGGATGCCAGAACACCATGCCCGGCGACTCTTCCTGCATGTGGAACAGGTCGAGCTGCTTGCCCAGCTTGCGGTGGTCGCGCTTCTCCGCTTCCTCGAGCATGTGCAGGTACTGATCCTGGTCTTCCTTCTTCGTCCAGGCCGTGCCATAGATACGCTGCAACTGCTCGTTCTTCGAATCGCCGCGCCAGTACGCGCCCGCGACCTTCATCAGCTTGAAGACCTTCAGCTTGCCGGTGGACGGCACGTGCGGGCCGCGGCACAGATCCGTGAAGCCGCCGTGCGAGTACAGCTTGATTTCGTCGCTTTGCGGAATCGATTCGATGATCTCGGCCTTGTACTTCTCGCCGATGCTGCGGAAGTAACCGGCCGCTTCGTCACGCGACACGACACGGCGCGTGACCGGCTCGTCCTTCTTCGCGAGTTCCTGCATGCGCTTTTCGATCTTTTCCAGATCTTCCGGCGTAAACGGGCGGTTGTACGAGAAGTCGTAATAGAAACCGTTGTCGATCACCGGGCCGATCGTTACCTGCGCGTCCGGATACAGCTCCTTCACCGCATACGCGAGCAAGTGAGCGGTCGAGTGGCGGATGATGTCGAGGCCGTCGGCATCCTTGTCCGTGACGATCGCGAGCGACGCGTCGCGGTCGATCACCGTCGACGTATCAACGAGCTCGCCATCGAGCTTGCCACCAAGCGCAGCCTTCGCAAGGCCGGGACCGATCGAGGCCGCAACCTCGGCAACTGTCACCGGATGCTCGTATTGTCGAACTGAGCCGTCAGGCAAGCGTATCGAAACCATAGCAATCTCCGTGATGCCGACAGTGGGCGGCAGACCAGGTACGCGAGATCGAACTCACGCATGAAAATTTCGCGACAAAAAAAATGCGGCCCCGCTTTCGAGGGGCCGCATTCGATACTTCACTCAAACTGAAAGGGCGAAAACGTTCCTCGACTAGCGTCGCTCCGAAGTGGTTTCGGTCAACGTTCGCGGTGTCATAACCGTATTCGCCTTGTTCGCGTTGAGTTGTGTACTGCACTGAACACCCGGAGGCCGGGCATTCTTAATTCGTTGGTAGGCTCGATTGGATTCGAACCAACGACCCCCACCATGTCAAGGTGGTGCTCTAACCAACTGAGCTACGAGCCTAGAGAAGCTGAGATTATATGGAGCGGCTACCGACTTGGCAAGTGTTTTATGCGGTCGCAGCAAAGCAATGCCGTTCCAACCCCATCACGATTTCCGCCCTGCCCGCACGACGCCCTGCACCTCGCCGAGCAGCGTGCACGCGCGCTGCACCTGCGCCGAATTCGATACCTCGACCGTGAACTGCATGAATGCCGCATTGCGGCGGCTTTGCGTCTTCACGCCCACGACATTGATCTTTTCGCGCGCGAACACTTCGGAGATATCGCGCAGCAGCCCTTGCCGGTCGCTCGCCTCGATCATCAGGTCGACCGGATACACGGACGCGCCGCGCCCGCCCAGCACGTCGGCCGACCAGGTCGTCTGCAGCACTCGCTCCGGCGCGCGCTCGACCATCCGGCGAAACGTCGGACAATCGGTGCGGTGGATCGACATCCCCTTGCCGCGCGTGACGAAACCGCTGATCGGATCGGGCGGCGCCGGACGGCAGCAGCGTGCCAGCTGCGTCAGCAGCGCGTCGACGCCCACCACCAGTACGCCGGTCGACGCCCCGTGCGCGACGCTCGCGCCGCTGCTGCGCTTCTCGAAATCGGCCGGCGCCTCGGGCGCCGGTTCCGGCGGCGGCGCATCGGACAGCGCGTGCTCGACGTTGCGCAGGCTGAACTCTTCCTTGCCGACGACCGAGAACAACTCCTCGGGTGACTTGAAGCCGAGCTTCGCGGCGAGGTTGTCCAGGTTGACCGACGTCTTGCCCTCGCGCTGCAGCGTCTTTTCGACGAGCGCGCGCCCGTGCGCGACGTTTTCTTCCTGCTCGATCGAGTTGAACCACGCACGCACCTTCTGCCGCGCGCGCGAGCTCTTCAGGTAACCGAGCTGCAGGTTCAGCCAGTCGCGCGACGGCCCGCCCTCCTTCACCGCGACGATCTCGACCGTCTGGCCATTCGCGAGCGACGTGTTCAGCGGCACCATCACGCCGTCGACGCGCGCGCCACGGCAGCGATGGCCGAGCTCGCTGTGCAGGTGATACGCGAAATCGACCGGCGTCGCGCCCTGCGGCAACGCGATCACGCGCGCCTGCGGCGTCAGTACATAGATGTGGTCGTCGTCGAGCGACGTCTCGCGCAATTGCGCCCACGCCTGGTCGCCCGACACTTCGGTGCCATCCTCGACGTCGTCCTTCCACGCGAGCAACTGGCGCAGCCACGCGATCTTCTCGTCGTACTTGTCGCTCGCGGAGAACTGGCCGCCGTAGCCGCGCGCGCCGGCCTCCTTGTAACGCCAGTGCGCGGCGACGCCGTACTCGGCGAAACGATGCATCTCCTGCGTGCGGATCTGCACTTCGAACGCACGGCCGTCGTCGCCGATCACGACCGTATGCAGCGACTTGTAGCCGTTCGGCTTCGGCCGCGAGATGTAGTCGTCGAATTCCTTCGGCACCGGCTGCCACAGGTGATGCACAATGCCCAGCACCGCGTAGCAATCCTTGATGTCGGGCACGATCACGCGAAACGCGCGCACGTCGTACAGCTCGGAGAAGTCGAGCTCCTTGCCGCGCATCTTGCGCCAGATGCTGTAGATATGCTTCGGCCGGCCGCTCACGTCGGCCTGGATGTGCGCTTGCGCGAGCTCGTGCTGCAGCCGCGCGATCGCCTGCGTGACGTACGCCTCGCGCTCGATGCGCTTCTCGTCGAGCAGCTTCGCGATCCGCTTGTAGGTGACGGGATCCTCGAAGCGGAACGCGAGATCCTCGAGCTCCCACTTCAGTTGCCAGATGCCGAGACGGTTCGCGAGCGGCGCATAGATCTCGAGCGTCTCGCGCGCGACGTCGGGCGGCGGATCGAGCTTCGCGGCCGCGTAGTAGCGCAGCGACTGCAACCGCGACGCGAGCCGGATCAGCACCACGCGGATGTCCTGCGCGAACGCGAGCAGCATCTTGCGCAGCGCCTCGATTTGCGTGCGCCGCTCTTCCGCCGCGTCGCGCCCGGAGTCGGGCTTCGCGGCATTCTGCGCGGCGCGCAGGCTGACGGTGCCGAGCCGCAACAGCTTGCGCACGTCGGACACGAGCCGCGCGACTTCGTCGCCGAAACGCTCGGTCAGCTCGCGCTCGGGGTCGCTCAGGTGCGGCGTCAGCACGAACAGCGCGGCGGCCTGCATCGCGTGCGGATCGACGTTCAGCGTGCGCATGATCGCCGCCGTGCCCGCCGAGTGATCGGCGAGCAGCTCGCCGGACGACAGGCGCGCGTCGCCGGCCCGCTCGCGCACGAACGCGAGCACGTCGTCGAACGACGGCGCCGCGACGGGAGAGGCGGAAACGGATTCGGTCATTGCACGGCCTGCCGGAATACGGTCATCGTCGGATAACGCTCAGCTCCGCTGCGCGGCGACGACCACGATCTCGACGAGCAGTGCCGGATCGGCGAGCTTCGCCTCGACGGTGGCGCGCGGCGGCGTGTTGCCCGGTGCGACCCATGCGTCCCACTCCGCATTCATGCCTTCGAAGTTCGCGAGATCCGAGATGTAGATCTGCACCGACAGCAGATGCGCCTTGTCGCTGTTCGCTTCGGCGAGCAGGCGGTCGATGTGGCCGAGCACTTCGCGCGTCTGGCCGCGGATGTCCTGCGTGGTGTCTTCGGCGATCTGGCCGGCCAGATACACGGTACCGTTGTGGATCGCGGTTTCGGAGAGACGGGCCCCGACGTGGTGACGAATGACTGCCATGAAAATGTTCCGGTCGTGATGGATAGGAAATCGGGCGGCGGCACGGCCCGCGTGCCGCCGAACCGCACATTATGACGCGTTTATGCGTCGCCTTCGACGAAAAACCGCCGTGCGAGCGCAATCTGGTCGGCGCTGACGAACGCCGGCGCGTGGCCCGCCCCCGGAATCTCGACCTGCGTCACGTGCCGCCCGCGACGGACCATTTCGGCCGCCGTCTCGCGCGACAGCAAGTCGGACGTCTCGCCGCGCACGACGAGGAGCGTCGCATCCGTCGTCTCGATCGCGCGCCATAGCGCGGCCTCGCCAAGCGCGGCCAGTTCGGGCGTCGTCGCCTTGAACGGCTCGGCGATGCGCGGATCGTAGCGCATCGTCCAGCCGCCTTCGGGCAGTTCGTGCAGCAGCGGCCCGTTGATCTCGCGCCACTCGTCGGCACTCAGCGCGCCGAACGGCAGCGACAGCGACGTCAGATAGTCGATCCCCTCCTGCTCGGTCGCAAAGCGCGGCTGCACGCCGAGGTATTCGCCGATGCGCGTCAACGAATCGGGCTCGATGCGCGGGCCGACGTCGTTGACGATCATCCGGCGCAGCGGCGAACCGGGCAGCCCGGCGAGCGCCATGCCGATCAGGCCGCCCATCGACGTACCGAACCAGTCGACCGATTCGACGTCGAGCCGTGCGATCAGCGTCACCATGTCGGCCACGTACTGCGGAATCGCATAGTGCCGCGGATCGGCCAGCCGGTCCGATTGGCCGCGCCCGACGACATCGGGGCAGACGACGCGATACGTATCGGACAGCGCGGCGGCAAGCCGGTCGAAATCGCGCCCGGAGCGGGTCAGGCCGTGCACGCAGACGAGCACGCGCGGATTCGCGGGATCGCCCCACTCGGTATAGGCGACGTGGTGAAGGCCGGCCGCGCTCGCACACTGCACGCGCCGCTGGCGGGGAACCGGGGGATTCGCTGGGGTCGTTGGCATCGTTGGCATCCTGTCGAACGGGGGGCGACGCGCGGGACAACGCGTGCGGCGCCCGATGCAAACGATTGTAAACCGCTTCGGAATGACGGGGCGTCAGGGGCCCCGGCCCACCACCCGGGACGGGTTCAATCGTGGCGGCGCCACGCGTCCCGCAACTGCTCGCGCAGGAAATCGACGAACGTCCGCACCCGCAACGGCACATGGCGAGCGCCGGGATAAACGGCATGCAACGGCGCGGCGGATGCCTCGAAGGCCGGCAGCACACGCACGAGCCGGCCGGCGTCGAGATCGGCGCCGACGTCCCAGATCGACTTCAACGCAATGCCCGCGCCTTCGAGCGCCAGCGTGCGCGCCGCGCCGCCGTCGTTCGTCAGCAGCGCGGCCGTCACCTCGACCGCCACGCCGCCTTGCGCGCCATCGAACCGCCATTCGGCACGCGGCTGGTCGCCCATCACGATGCATCGATGCGCACGCAGCTCGGCCGGATGGGCCGGCCAGCCGTGCGCCGCGAGATAGCCCGGCGACGCGCACAGCACACGGTGATTCGGCGCCAGCTCGCGCGCGATCATCGTCGAATCGGCAAGATTGCCGATCCGCACGGCGACGTCGATGTCGGCTGCGAGCAGATCGACGACCGCATCGGTCAGCATCAACTGCACGGTCAATTGCGGATGCCGCTGCTGAAATGCCGCGACGAGCGGCGCGATTCGCAGGCGGCCGAGTTCGCCGGGTGCCGTCACGCGCAGCACGCCGCTGACCGTGCCGCGGCGGTCGCGCATCAGCGTTTCCGCATGCTCGACTTCGGCCAGGATGCGCAGTACCTGCGCATGAAACTGCGCGCCGTCGTCGGTGAGCGTTTGCTGCCGCGTCGTCCGGTGCAGCAGGCGCACGCCGAGCCGCGACTCGAGATGCGCGAGCCGCTTGCTGACGACCGACAACGACAGGTCGAGCTCGCGCGCCGCCGCCGACAGGCTGCCGGCCGACACGATCCGCGCGAAGGTATCGAGCGCGGGGAAATCGTCGATCAGCGTCATGGCGCCCGCCTCACCCCAATCTTTCCTTTTTTCGAAGAATCCATTCGCTTCTTGCCCGTATTTGCATTCCGAACGGAAACCTACCATACCTGTTCCGCGTCGTCGCATGACGCTCTTCACAGGACCCTTGCAACCATGTCGATCCGCCTTCGTTCAGCCGCCCGCCCTGTCGCGCACGCCTTCGCGGCAGCCGCTTGCGTCGTGGCGCTCTGGCCCGCCGCCGCCCGTGCCGCCGATCTCGTCGCACCGCACAGCCTGACCGTCGCGGCAGGCTTGCCGGCCGCGCAGGCCCGCGCGCAAATCCTGGCCGCGCGCCGCTACGGCAGCTTCTGGAATACCGGCGACCCCGCACTCGCCCGCGCGGCACTCGCCGCCGACTTCACCGACCGCACGCTGCCGCCCGGCCGCGAACAAGGCGCAGCGGGGCCGCTCGCGGCGTCCAGCACGATGCGCGGCGCGATCCCGGACCTGCGCTGCGACATCGAACAGATGATCGTCGCCGGCGACCGGGTCGTCGTGCACCTGCATTTCCGCGGGCATTTCACCGGGGCGTTCAACGGAACGGCCGGGCGCGGACAGGCGATCGACTTCATCGCGACCGATATCTACCGGATCGACCACGGCCGGATCGCGGAAAACTGGCATATCGAGGACAACCTGACGCTGATGCGTCAGCTCGGGCTCGTCGGCTGACGGAGGGGACGATGACTCACGGTAACGACACGCCCGCGACGCCGCTGCCGCGCCGCACCTTCCTGGCCCAGGCCGGCGCCGGGCTCGCGGCTGGCGTCGCGCTGGCCGCAAGCACGTCCGTGCGTGCCGGCGCGCCGGTGCCGGCGCCCGCGACACCGGGCGCCACGCCGTTCTGGCCGGACGGCGCGCGGCTCGTGATCTCGATCTCGATGCAGTTCGAGGCGGGCGGACAACCGCCCACGGGCGCGGACAGTCCGTTTCCGGCCGTCGCGTTTCCGTCGTCGGTGCCGGTCGATCTCGCATCGGCCACCTGGTTCGCGTATGGCTACCGGGAAGGCATTCCGCGCCTGCTCGACCTGTGGGACCGGCACGGCGTGAAAGTGACGTCGCACATGATCGGGGAAGCCGCGCGCCGGCACCCCGAACTGGCGCGCGAGATCGTGTCGCGCGGCCACGAAGCCGCCGCGCACGGCCCGACGTGGCGCGCCCAATTCGCGATGAGCCGCGACGACGAGCGCCGCTTCCTGACCGACGCGCGCGACATGGTCGAAGCGGCGACCGGCCAGCGTCCGACCGGCTACAACTGCAACTGGCTGCGGCGCGGGCCGCAGACGTTGTCGCTGCTGCAGGAACTCGGCTACACGTATCACATCGACGACGTCAGTCGCGACGAACCGTTCATCGAGACCGTCGACGGTCGCGATTTCGTGGTGGTCCCGTACACGCTGCGCAACAACGACATCCTGCTGATCGAAGGCCGTCACTACTCGCCGACGATGTTCGTCGAGCAGATCAAGCTCGATTTCGACCAGCTGTACGCGGAAGCCGGGCAGCGGCGCAGATTGATGTCGATCAGTGCGCACGACCGGATCAGCGGCACGCCGCAGATGGTCCGCGCGTGGGACGACTTCCTGCACTACGCTCGATCACACCCCGGGGTCGCTTTCATGCGCAAGGACGACATTGCGCGCTTCGCGCTGCACAGCCCGTCGACGCTGCGCGAGACCGAAACGATCTGACCGGATTCCGTTCAACTCACCACCCAGGAGAGACTTTCATGGACGATCTGCTCCACGGAAAGACAGTACTCGTCGTCGGCGGCAGCTCCGGCATCGGCGCCGCCACCGCAGCAGCATTCGCGCAGCGCGGCGCGCTGGTGACGATCGCTTCGCGCGATCCACGCCGGTTCGACATCGACGCCCTGCCGGGCGCGCACGTGCGGACCGAAACGCTCGACATCACCGATACGGCGGACGTCGATGCGTTCTGCGCACGCGCCGGCCGGTTCGACCACGTCGTGATTTCTGCCGCGAAGACGGCCACGGGCGCGGTCCGTGCGCTGCCGCTCGCCGACGCGCAGGCAGCGATGGACAGCAAGTTCTGGGGCGCCTACCGCATCGCCCGCGCGATCGATATCGCGCCCGGCGGCTCGCTGACGTTCGTGTCGGGCTACCTGAGCGTGCGGCCGAGCGCGTCGTCGGTGCTGCAAGGCGCGATCAACGCGGCGCTCGAGGCCCTCGCCCGCGGGCTGGCGCTCGAGCTGGCGCCGGTGCGCGTGAATACCGTGTCGCCCGGCCTGATCGCGACGCCGCTGTGGGACAAGCTCGCGCCCGACGCACGTGACGCGATGTACGCCGGCGCCGCCCAGCGGCTTCCCGCACGCAGGGTCGGCCAACCGGAGGATGTCGCGAATGCGGTCCTGTATCTGGCGGCAACGCCCTATGCAACCGGTTCAACGGTACTGATCGACGGCGGCGGCGCGATTGCGTGACGCGTGCGTGCGTTCATGACAAAACGCCCCGCGTTCCGTCGGGAACGCGGGGCGTCGAGGATCACGCACCAGGGTAGTGCTCAGGCCACGGCGCTGACGTCGAGCGGTGCGCCCGTCTTCGCCTGGATCTCGTCGGCGCTCACGCCGTCGGCCAGTTCGAGCACCTTCAACCCGGCCGGCGTCACTTCGATCACGCCGAGATCGGTAATGATCAGGTCGACCACGCCGACACCGGTGAGCGGCAAGTTGCATTCTTCGAGGATCTTGTGCTGGTCGCCCTTTGCGACATGCTCCATCAGCACGACGACACGCCCCACCCCCGCGACGAGGTCCATCGCGCCGCCCATCCCCTTGATCATCTTGCCCGGGATCATCCAGTTCGCGAGGTCGCCCTGCTTGCTGACCTGCATCGCGCCGAGGATCGCGAGGTTGATGTGGCCGCCGCGGATCATCGCGAACGAATCGGCCGACGAGAAGATCGACGAACCGGGCAGCGTCGTGACGGTCTGCTTGCCGGCGTTGATCAGATCGGCGTCGACTTCGTCCTCGGTCGGCGACGGGCCGATGCCGAGCAGGCCGTTCTCCGACTGCAGCCACACCTCGACGCCTTCCGGCACGTGGTTCGCGACGAGCGTCGGCAGGCCGATGCCGAGGTTCACGTAGAAGCCGTCCTGCAGTTCCTTCGCCGCGCGCGCGGCCATCTGGTCACGATTCCAGGCCATGTCAGTCTCCTTTCGCGCGTACGACGCGTTGTTCGATGCGTTTTTCGGGCGTCGCGTTCAGCACGATGCGCTGCACGAAGATCCCCGGCGTATGGACCTGATCCGGATCGAGCGTACCGTTCTCGACGATCTCCTCGACTTCGACCACGGTGATCTTGCCGGCCATCGCGCACATCGGGTTGAAGTTGCGCGCGGTGCGGCGATAGATCAGGTTGCCGGACTTGTCGGCCTTCCACGCCTTGACGAGCGCGACGTCGGCCGTCAGCGACGGCTCAAGCACGTAGTGGCGATCGCCGAACTGGCGCGTTTCCTTGCCTTCCGCGATCACGGTGCCGTAGCCGGTATTCGTGAAGAACGCGGGGATGCCCGCGCCGCCCGCGCGCAGCTTTTCGGCGAGCGTGCCCTGCGGCGTGAATTCGAGCTCGAGTTCGCCGGCCAGGTACTGGCGCTCGAACTCCTTGTTCTCGCCGACGTACGACGAGATCATCTTCTTGATCTGGCGCGTTTCCAGCAGCAGGCCGAGGCCGAAACCGTCGACGCCCGCATTGTTGCTGATGCAGGTGATGCCCTTGACGGCCGAATCGCGCAACGCCGCGATCAACGCCTCGGGAATCCCGCACAGGCCGAAGCCGCCCACCGCGAAGGTCTGTCCGTCACGGACGATCCCCTCCAGCGCGGCAGCCGCGCTTGGATAGACTTTGTTCATCAGTTGTCCCTTCCTCTATGGAAACCAGCAAAACCGGTTCACGCGCCACGTGGCGCAAGCCCGCCGCACCATTCTATGCATGCGCGGCAATGCCTGCGTCGAAGCACGCTGTTTTTATGTCGCGACACACCGCCGCGAGATGCCTGAAAGGGTACGATGCGGCGCGGATGCGGCACAATACGCAAAAATACATAAGCATTTCCCTCCGCCTGCCTGCGCCATGCCCGATCTCGATTACCAGACCGCCTTCCACCTCGCGCCGCTCGGCCTCGTGCTGTCGCGCGACCGCGTGATCGAGGACTGCAACGACGCGCTCGCGTCGATCTTCCGCTGCGCGCGGGCCGACCTGATCGGGAAATCGTACGCGGTGCTCTACCCGTCGACGGACGAATTCCAGCGAATCGGCGAGCGCATCGCACGCGTGATGGTCGCGAACGGCGTCTACTCGGATGACAGAATCATGAAGCGCGCGGACGGCGAACTGTTCTGGTGCCACGTGACGGGCCGCGCGCTCGACCGCACCGCGCCGCTCGCGGCGGGCGTCTGGACCTTCGAGGATTTGAGCGCGACGCGCCGCGTCGCGGTCGAGCTGACCCCGCGCGAGCGCGAGATCGCTGCCCAGCTCGCGACCGGCAAGACCAGCAAGCAGATCGGACGCGTGCTCGACATCAGCTCGCGCACGGTCGACATCTACCGCGCCCGGCTGATGCGCAAATACGGGACGAACAATACGCCGGAGCTGCTGCAGCGCCTGCTCGGGCAGTGAGCGCGCATTGCGTCGCAGCGCTCGAATGACGATCGGCCGCACGCGGCGGCCGACCGGGGGAAACAACGGGCACGGCGCGCCACCGGCGACCCGGTGCCGGCCTGCCGGTATGCGCGCTCAGCCGACTTTCGTCGCGAGCGCGCGCTCGATCGTGTCGCGCAGCAGGGGCGGCAGCGGCACCGACTTGCCGAGCGCGTAGTCGACCCACACGCAGCGCGCGTTGCCGCGTGCGTAGACATGCTGCGGATCGTCCGCGCGCGTGAGCTCGAACCCGGTATCGAAACTGCTTCGGCCGGGCTTCGCGGCCGACATCCTCGCGATCACGTCGCCCGGATAGTGCAACTGCTTGAGGAATTCCATCGACGCGGTGACGATGACGGGCCCCTGCCCCTCGCCGTTGCCACCGGCAATGCCGAGCTGCTCGAACCACGAGATCCGCGCCTGCTCCATGTAGCGGAAATAGACCGTGTTGTTCACATGGCCGAACGCGTCCATGTCGCCCCAGCGGATCGGCATCGACATCTCAAAAACGGGGGAGTAATCGCTAGTAGCGCTCATTGCAGTCTTCTTTGTTGCTGAATGTCACCCGCTCAGGCGAGGCCGAAGCCGTCGTCCGCGGAGATGATCGAGCCATTGATGAACTGCGACTCGTCGGCCGCGAGCAGCAACAACAGCCCGTCGAGATCCTGCGGCTTGCCGACACGCCGGCGCGGCAGCATCGACTGCAGCTTCTGGCCCTGCTCGGTTTCCCACAGGTAATGATTGATTTCGGTATCGATATAGCCCGGGCAGATCGCGTTCACGTTGATCCCGTGACGGCCCCACTCCAGCGCCATCGCGCGCGTCATCTGCACGACCGCGGCCTTGCTCATCGCGTACAGCCCGATTTGCGGGAACACGCGCAGCCCGGCCACCGACGCGATGTTGATGATCCGGCACGGCGGCTTGCCGTTGCCGCCGCCGTTCGCGCGCATGATCATCCGCTTCGCGACTTCCTGCGCGACGAAAAATGCGCCGCGCGTGTTCGTATCGAACACGAACTCGAAATCCGCCGGCGTCACGTCGACGAGCTTCTGCATCGTCGACACGCCCGAATTGTTCACGAGGATATCAATCGTGCCGGCTTCCGTCTCCGCATGCGCGACGGCCGCCTTGATGCTCTGAACATCGGTCACGTCGAGCGACACGACGTGCGCGGCGCCACCCGCCGCCTCGATCTCCGCGCGCAGCTCCTTCAGGCGCTCGACGCGGCGGCTCGCGAGCACGACCTTCGCGCCGGCTTGCGACAGTACCTGCGCAAAACGCTGCCCGAGGCCGCTCGACGCGCCCGTCACCAGCGCAACCTTGCCTTCCAGATTGATCGATCGACCCATTTGCACATCCCCTTTCGATGTCGTTTCGCCAGCCCCGGCGGCACAGCCCGGGCGGCATTACCCTAGCACAAAAAATAGAACGATCGTGCTAATCTACCTGCATGTTGTTGCGGCAAGCGTTTCGTTTCGCAGACAATACGCTCCCGAATAAAAGCATTCTAACGGTTAGAGGAACGCCAATGACCCCCGCAAGCCTCATCGAGCAATACGGCCCGCGCGAATCGATGGAATACGACGTCGTGATCGTCGGCGGCGGCCCCGCCGGGCTGTCGGCGGCGATCCGGCTCAAGCAGCTGGCCGCCGAGAAAGGCACCGAGATCGGCGTGTGCGTGCTCGAGAAGGGTTCC
>Ga0209673_1000186_pt1 | contig 124339 bp, 120 predicted proteins | sample AraplaCol_mMS_r2_2_FD_184274 | JGI IMG/M metagenome (GOLD analysis project Ga0209673, IMG submission 184274) | Arabidopsis root microbial communities from North Carolina, USA - plate scrape MF_Col_mMS_r2 (SPAdes) (version 3) | ecosystem: Host-associated > Plants > Roots > Endosphere | place...
TTTCTGGGGATCCTCGTAGTATTGTGATCGTGTTTAGCCTGGGGTGAAGTATTATGTGGTATCTTCATGGAATACGTAGATAGTCTTTGTCTCTTAGTAGGTTAGTTACTAGGTGTATGTACTTGAGTACTGTAATTGGATACACGGGGAGACCGTTTATCCCCCCCCATGAGGAGAACTAATGTACATATACTCCGTAATAGCCTCTGACTTTACTCAACTCCACTCATCCTCTCATCTTCCCCCATCTCGACTAACCCAATTCAATTGCACGATATTCCATTCGTAAATCGGACCGGCTCCGGTCCCGTCTCCAACCGACCACGAGACCGGCGCCGAGTCAACATCTAGTACAATATCGGGCATTTAGTCAGTGGGGATTGGGGGAATTAAATGGGGTAAATAGGATAATTAATCATATTATCAATTTCGAACATTCTTCCGGGGTTCGACAATTCCAAACATGATGTCAACCCCATACGACGTATAGTAAATGGAGAAAACTGCGAGAAATCTCGCTGTTCTCCACACTTTCTCCCCATTTCCTCCATTCCGGTGGAGTCCCCCTCGTTTTCTCCAGTCTTTGTCCATACATACTGTAGTACATATCCCATAGTATGTAAAACATAGCCCCGATCGAGGAAAATTCCCCCTTCCCCCACGGTGCCAAGTAAGTTTCGCCGGGCTGGAGTATTCTATTTTACTTGGCGCGAATACTTGCCTAGACTGGTACTGCATATGTAGTATAGAAATACTACTCTGTATGACTGAATACTACTGGGTATAAAGTCTGCATACAATTATCCCTGAGTCGGTTTCAAGGTGAGTGTGTCTTCACTGTTACTAGTAATAGTACAAGTACTAATTCAACTTGGAAGATTTGTACTAATTATTTTTAGTATATATAAGCGCATCCATGGATTTTAAGTATATCAACTCGCAAGCGAAGTGCTGGTAACTAACAGGTACTACTTGTTCAATTCGAAATGTCCCCTAGGGCTAGGCTACACTACACTGATCAGGATGACTGCTGAATATGTAAGTCTTGATCTAATCAACAAATGTACATATAGATGCAACAATATAATCAACAGAGAACGGTTGGAAATCAATCCTTTTCCTCCCAACTCTTCAAAACGCCGTATGCCGGAATCCAAATCCCGTCTTCCCAATTTCATAATTCAAGTCAACCAACGCCATGATAAAAATTCATATACCTTTCAAATCAAGATCATGTGCAATGTCATCGGGTCATAATTGGCAAATAAAGGAGTGTCGTGAAATATATCCAATGTGCAAGAACCATTAGCAAAAAAAAAAAAAAAAAAAGTGAGAGAAAAAAGAGGTAGATGTTATCATGTACGAGATTCCGATCCCTCAGGTGCCATATGTGCTGGAGGTGGCACCGTCGGTGTAGATGTCCCGCTGACCTCGGGGCTAGAGTCAAGGCCATGAGCGCGGGTACGGATTCGGAATCGATCACGCAGGCGCGTGGTGAGGCGGCTGCGATTGGGTCGGGCGTCATTTTCGTTGATTATCTCATCTTGGTTTTCCTCGCGTACACGACGGAGGGCGGCCAGCCGTTCTTCGACAGTGGCATTGCGCATCCGACGGGCGTTCAGTGAGCCATGACCGTGAAGGTAGTTCGTCAACCGGTTGTGTCGGGACTGGGTAACCTCCGCGGTCAGGGTTGCCGTGCCTTCGGCAGGAGTCTCCTCGGTATTCTCGGCGTTCTCTCCTTCTTCGGCATTCTCTTCATTCTTGTTAGGGTTGAGATCAATGCGGCTACATAGTCGTCAGTATTGAGCGCCATTTGATACAAGTTTATCGGTCGCAGATATACTTACCAAAGGGGACATGTTCCGGATACGTTGATCAGCCATGGGTCGATACACTCAGGATGGAATTGATGGTTGCATGGTAGCACTCGCAAATCCTGACCCTTAATGAAGTCATCGGTACAGATAGGGCAAGAAAAGTTTCCTCCGTCGGCGGCAGCATCGGGTTTGGTGTTTGGAGTAGTGGTAGCCGGGGCGGCATCGGCAACAGAAACATCATCATCAGATCCAGCAGTAGGATGATTCGTAGTCGATAATTCGGTCTCGCGAGGTGTCGTTGTATGCTCGGCATTGGAATCATTATCCGAACGGAGAGATGGACGTTCATGGGCGGGATCCTCCGGGTTCAGGGACAGTTCGACATCTCGCTTGGCAGCGGCAACACCGTCCTCATTATCGCCGAATTTGACGATAGGAATAGTCTCCAGCATTGCTCTTGCTATACCTCTTGCTCGACTCTGCCGTGGTCGTCCGGCGACACGACGTGGACCATATCGCTCAGGATGACGATGGGCACGTACAGCGCCGGTAATGATGATACCCAAGAATAGAGCTGTGATGATACCAGTGATACTGTACAAAATGATCATCGCTATAAATTGAATCAGCAAGCCTATATTTTACAATATATAGAGAGGATATTGATTGTAAGACCAACCAGTATTGGGACTGTCGCCCGAAGCATTGCTGCTGGTGCTGGCGCTGGTGCCAGCATCGGGAGGGTAAGCAGACATGGAGACGATGGAGACCGTTTGGTTTGCACCACCGAGGGCTTTCTGGAGAGTGGCTCCGCCGTGCGGAGAGTTGAAAGTGAAAACGTTTTGATAGTCTTCAACTTGGGCATCCGATGAGAGGGCACAATGAGAGGCCGATGTGCTGTAAAGGATGACCGCAGCGAACCTGTGGGCGATGACGGTGCCAAGAGTATCGCCCGCAGATAACTCGCCGGGGTAATCCGCCGAATCGCACGAAACGCAGGCAATTCGGGAACTCTCCCCACTCTGAGTAAATGGAGATTCGACAGTAGCCTTGTACAGACTACCCTGAAGATTGAGGGTCTAGAAGGGTGACAAAAGGGGATGATGAGAAGAGAGACACAATGAACACAATGGGGGAAAGATGTGGGGGGAAAGAAAAGAGAGATGGGGGAACGGGGATTGGAGTCATTGGAGGACCCATTGAAATCGGCTTACCTGGAGTTTCTTGTCGGTTAAACGGATCAAGGAATCGGTCAACGGAGCGAGAGTCTGATCCTTAAGAAGACTGGAACCCAGAAATTTGAAGAGGTGGGACTGTCCCTGACCGAGGTCTTGGGAACTGTTAGAGGGAGAGAGGGAAATGGACTCTGCGAGAGAGACCAGAGATAAAAAGAAAAAAATGAATTGAAAGATGGAGGAGGTAAGATATGGGGAGGAGGAAGAAGAAGAAGAAGAAGAAGAGGATGAGAATGAGAATGAGAATGAGAATGATGATGATGATGATGCTGGGCACTGCATGGCCGCGTTTTACGGGAAGCGGCGGATGCGTGGGGGAGGAAGAGGAGGGGCCAGATCGGGGCTGATCAGAGGGACATTACAAAATGCACAGTCCAGCAGAGGGTACTATGGACTGTACAGTGGATTGTATGAGTTAGGGCCACAAAAAGAGGAAAAGGAAAGAAATGATCAGAGGATGCAGATGGGGGGGAGTGGAGCAGGATAAAAGAAAAAGGCAGCGGAAAACAAGGAAAAGAGGGGAGAGTCAAGCCGATCGCAGGAACCCCGTGGAGAAGGCCGATCCTGATGAAAATGGGAGGTTTAGGCGTATTTGAATTAACTCGGTCAGATCATCAGTACAGTATCAGTATCAGTACATAATAAGTGTAGTCGTATACAATCAATTAATATATTATACATATCATGATTAGTAGATTACTAGTATATCAAGTATTACAATATCCATTGGGATTATACGAAAATATTGACTATAGTATCCTGCGTATAAAGTACTGCGTATAATATTTGCGTATACCATTCAGCGTATACTATGTAGAGTACGGTAAATGCGAGTCCGAGCGTTCGGGCTACTTGCTGTCATGAGATGATCGACTAGTATTATATCATATGCTGAACTACAGTATATGTACAGTGTATCCAGGGATCTTCAACTTTGATTTCTCTGAGTTAGTGAGTACTTTGAACATACTTCTTGCAGTGACTATTTCTAGTAATCATGGTACATATTCCTGGAGTGCTCCCGGAGTACCTTGATCGCTCATCTTCGATGCTCCGGCTGGCCCACCACACGTCTCGTTCTTTGTTTCACCTCCTCCGATGATAAATACTTTGCTGTCTACGGTCGCTTCTAGGAACTTAAACAAATTTATGATCCAATTTTACAGAATATCTGTTCACCAGCATTTGTTTATACGATTTCATCGCTTTACGACCATGATCCGTTCTGCCGTAGGGGAAGCTAATTTCCACCAATACAGTCTCGGATATCTCTCTTAGTTTATAATGGGGATTTTTATTTTTTTTTAACGGAAGATAACTTGGATTTATTTGATTGCTATCTCTGATTCTATGTTCTGAATTGGTTCAGTTCCAGGGTTATCATTTTTTATTATAGTCTGCCATATCCTCTTTTCGATCACAAAGACTGTCTTTCATATATATGATGGCGCTGGAAATGTGTTAATATACTACAAAATTCTATATGCTATAAAATATCGCTAATTATGTATCTATTTCAGATGTAGATTTCTAGAAGTATCTTCTTTTGCTAGTATGATACAGCACACTCAGGTATTATTGATTCCCGACTTTACACCAATGAAAAAGTTTGATATCTATTTCTCAATATGATTTTGACTGGTCCCAGTACCGTTCGTCTGAAAATCGATTTTCCACAAGCAACTTATTTCTCAGTCAAGATTCGCTTCCGCGGATTTTCCTTGATCTAAGTGATGCCACACTAACTTGGCTATCTAGATTCTTACTATTCAGCGAGAGTAACCCTGGAAGAGACTGAGTGTCGCCTCGCGGGCCTCGGTAGGCCTTACATACTCAGCTACCTGCGCTGGTGTCTTTTTACCAATCCATTTCCTGCCAACAGACAGGACAGTGGGATCCGCGCCAGCCTCCAACAGCATCTTAACAATTTCCACTTTGCCGAGTCTCGCAGCGAGATGTAGAGGTGTGCCCCATTCGTCGGAAGTTACATTCGGGTCTGCACCTCTGTCAAGCAGAAAACGGGTTTTCAGTTCGCGCTGTTGTACGCGCGGAGCGATAGAGTAGAAGAGCAGATTTGATTCCAATTTCGCGCCATATTCGAGATATAGTTCGAGTATGGAGATATCTGGTTCCTGGATACTCACGATAATTCTGCCAAGGGGAGGGATTCCTCTTGGTCCGCAGAGATTAGGATCCGCGCCGGCAGAAAATAATACAGCAGCAGCCGAGGAATTAAAAATCATGCTATCCATGAATACCACCAGAAACAGAGTTAGTTGTCTAAAATATCTCATCTTTTTTTGATTGGGATACAATTTACGGGAGTATAGGTTCGCCACTAGAAGTCCTCGCATTGGGATCCAAACCGTTGTCTAGAAAGAGACGGACAATCCGAGGATCTTGGTGAAAGTCTTCTCCGTGGAGACAGCCTGTTGTCCCTTCTGAGACGCGAGCACCGGCGTCAAAAAGGATAGCAACAGCATCAGCGTGTGACCCTAGTGTTGCGTGTTTGAGTCCGGCATCAAGGTCTTCATCGGTTAAGCGGCCCGTGGCGATTGCTTCATGGAGTTTTGGCATGTCGCCAACGAAGCAAGCATGGTGAAATTCTCGGTGAAATGCTTGAGGCTCCATTGCAGCAGATTGCCGGATATCCGGATCAAATGATAGATGATGGTTGGATGAGGTCTGAATTGGAATAGAGAAAAACACGTGATGTACAGAATTCTGAATAGGATGGAGCTGATTCCTCAAGAGCCATAAGCGCTCAGGGAGCACTCAGGGGGCACTCAAGAAGAGTGCAGGGAGGGCTCCGGGAGCAATGTTCGATATCAATCACATGATGAATGAGACGACTAAAAACTTGGTAAAATGAACGCTCAAACTGGGGTCGAGTGTTACCGTTTTGGGCGTTCGATTTACCGTCACTTAGCGTTGTGGTGTAGTATGTTGTATGTACCTGTCCCTGGAGTGCCTGGTAGATAAGAGTCGTATTGACTATGTATACTACAGTACTATGCACATATCTATCTCCACAATGTATATAACAACAACTATTCCACCATGTCTATTTATTCTACTTATATACTATTCAACTATTCAACTACTGATCTACTATGTTATTAACTATACTATTTAACTAATAATTATTCTATGTTTACTATGTATACTATGTATAACTATGTACTCGCCTGCTGATACACGCCACGCCTTTGTGATTTGCGGAGAGGGGAGTGGGGATGGCCGAGACTCCCATCGACCGCAGAAAAAGGCAACGGCAGAAAGATGGCCGAGTGTTCGCGGATGCACCCGTTCTTTTTCATCTTCTTCACTTCTTTCCCCTCCTCTTTTCGATCGGCACTCCACCATTCTCTTTTTTTTCCCTACAGTATCACCGCCCCCCTCCCTCTGATCCACCCATGTCGTAGGGTCTTGAACTCGCTTCTTCCTGGTGCTGGCTATCTTCTTTCATTCTCGGCCCTATCAGGGGCGCGTTCCCTCGCACCATGCCCCCCGACTTGTCTGCCGATAATCCCCAGCTTCTTCCTTCGCAGCGCTGGGACCGGCGCTATGACAGGAAGCCGATCTCAAAGTAAGTTTTTTTTTTCTTCCCCCTTCTGTCTTTTTTCCCATGACAGTTGGATCACTTCGGTTTCTGCGACATCTGGGGTGGTCTTTATCTTTTGACGTGGTCCCGCTTATTCTCGACGGAGTGGATTTTCTTTTCGCAGATAGATGGGGTGTTGGGTCCCTATCTAGACGAAACAAGTCCACAACCACCCTGGGGCAATCTACTGTCACGCCTCCTTCTACCGACCTTGTGGAATCTAACCAACATCGACAGACACCCTATAATCGCCGACCTCGACGTTGAACATAATGAACTTGCGCAAACATGGAAAACCTTTATTCGCCATCTCCCACCAGACGACCGTGTTGACTGGGAACATCGTCCACAAACCAGAGACGATGTCAACGCCCTCATAAAATCGCTTCAGTCCTTTTGGATGACTCGACCCCGACAAAGGGTCTATAGCCAAGTCAAAGTCCTCTGCGATCAATTTCTGCCTACCGTCGATAGACACGCGACCTTGCTTGCCCGACTACCGGACTCCCACCTCTATCATACCCCAACCTTTTACGGGGCCTTACAGTCGGTGCTCAAGGTGAGTTTCATCATGATCCAATCGAAATTACGCACATCTATCTGCCTGAGTTTGCATGCGGGGTTGTGTATGGAGTTTATCCCGGCTAATCCGAAGGATTTCTCTAGGCTTCATCGCATTATCCTAGAGTCATGGAGGGCCTTCTCACGGCTCTTTTAGATATCCACAGTGCTTTGACCGTCTTCGAAGATCCCGTCACCTCTCACAATATCGAACCAATTGCCAAATCATATACCCTCATCTTCTTCTTTCTGACCGAGTTCATGGATTGGTATGTGCGGAGGTCGACCTGCCAATTATTAAAGAGTCACAGCCAGGATGTCTATTCGGAGTTTCAACATCTGGTAAAATGTATCCAGCGCCAGGCGAAAGCCCTCTCCGAGCTCTCCGATGAGATGGACGTGGATGATGACTGTGAAGCCGCCTATAGCCCTCGGGCTCTATGGGAAGATTCCCAAATGAGCCAGGTCGGTCGACAGGGGACCGAGCGTCGTATAGCCGCACAAAATACAATCACTCGTCGATTAATCTGGGAGATCCAGCAAGATGCAGAGCAACGGGCCCGAATCAAGGAACAGAGGGGCCAATTGCTCGCGCAAATGTTGACCAATGTGAACGAACAATTGCGCACGGTCAATGAGCAAAATAGTGGGATTGTCTGCTTGACTACTGCAGCCCCAGATCTCGGTAGGCTGCACACACCCGATTGTGCGACGTTGAAATGAGAAGAATACTTTGCTAATGAGGATGCCATATTAATAGTGACGTCGGGTTTTGAATGGTCCCGAGGGTCTAAGCGACGCCTGGCCCGACTCGAACTGCAAAGTGCATCCAAGGACCTTCAAAATTTCTTCGACAGTGACGACCAGATTGCCGACTTTGATTCGGAAGTTGAAGTCATCGCAGAGGGCAGCGTCGTCACCTCGCTACGAAAATGGGCCACCAGCCCCAGGTCACAAGCGTTGGCAGTGGGCGGATCCCCATCGACCGGCTTCCCCAGTCCTGTCGCTTTAATATCCGCCTGCTATGCCTCTTTTGCTCGTCATGCACGACTCCCTGTCGTCGCCCACTTCTGCGCTCTCCCTACCGACGAAGTCGAGGAGATGACACCACATCAACAGGGGCTCATCTCCCTCACCTATAGCTTGATCCGACAATTGATAGATACTCTCCCGACAGTGGTGGACAGCGACGCATTGCTGGATTTGAGCGCTGAGCGATTCCGCTTGTTGGACGGGACTCTCTCCAGCTGGAAAGCAGCTTTATCCTTAGTTGATACCCTCCTCCATTTCCTCCCACCGTTGCTTGTCCTTGTCATTGACGGCATCGACCGAATTGACGACCCATCCACCGACACTGCTCTACGCGAGCTCATCCGGGTATTGCTCACTCATACTCGCCATCAGCCACAGTCTGTCGACAGCGATAGTCCCGCACAGCCATTCCTCTTCAAAGTCCTTTTTACGATTGCGGGGCGATCTAGTGCGCTGGTTGAAACAATGTCCGAAAACCAACTCGTTCTGAGCGAACCAACTCAGACGGATGAGCCTGCAGTGTCTGACCCGGTCATCACCTCGGACCTTGGTGCAGTGATGATGAATGCATGAGTGCATGTCAGAGATTCCTGACAAACACTGGGTAGCAGCGCCCTCCTGATATGACGAATTTCCTTCTTTCTCCCTCTCTCCCTCTCCAGGTCTTTACGAGACCGTTTACAAAAAGACCTCTGGTTCCTAACATAGATCTGCACCCTTGAGCACGCGTGGCTCTGAGGTTTCCATTACGATACATGAGGCACGAAGCAACGGCGAACACTTTGAGCAACTTTTCATACCTTTCCCTTCGATATATGCATGGAGGGATGGTTATCGTACCCGTTAATACCGAGTTTTATTCCTTTCTACTATCTCCATGTTTTGTGATCTTGTTTTGGCGTTGGGTATTGGACCTGTGGATTTGCTTTTCCCCTTTGATTGCGATTGTGATTTGACCTGTTTTTCTTTCTTTCTTTCCCCCTTCAAATTTTTTTTTTTTTGATTTGATTTGATTTGACTATATCTTATTTGGGTTATTCTACTGCTATGCATCTTGCTTCCCAGTGACTCGTGGTAGACTACTGTACTTTACTGCTTGATCGCTACGATACCCAACAACTAGACCTAATTTTTGCCATTGCCCTTTTTTCCAAGTTCTCCCTCTTTTCCCCATCCGGAACTTAATACCCGACAACTGCTATTCGGAGCACACGGAGTATCAGCGATATGTGGAGGTCATGCGGGTCTGCAGTGAATGAAAATGCGGGGACAGAATGGAGATTGAATTCCGTCGAGACTCGCCAATATAAAGACAGGCAACCCAGTCCACATCTCACGATCTGTTCTGGCATATTGTACGACTAGTATTACCAGTAGTACTGAACATCATCATGAATGGCTATAACAGCACGTCTACTATTCCCTCACGATTATACAAACCCGAGTCTCTTCAATTAGAGGACTTCAAGCAAATCTGTTCGCGCAAAGTCGACAAAACCACCTACCCACTCTGCGAAACCGTCGAGCAAAATGTCCCCATCTACAATCTCTCAACCATCGAGGCGCAATCCATGACAGCCCCGACCATCTCCCAGCTCCAGGATGAATGGCATCACATCTTACACACGGGACCAGGCATCTTCGTCCTGCGCGAAATGTACGCCCCATCACGATACGGTGACGTCCTCTCCGCCACAAACGACGCCTTCAATAAGATTATTACCCAGGAACGCGCATCCAATACAACCAAAGGCGACCATTTCGCTGCAGGTGGTACAAACGATCGAATCTGGAACGCCTTCTCAAAACACGGCCTTCAAGATCCAACCTCCTTCATTAAATATTACTCCAACCCCTGGCTAGCAACTGTTTGTGAAGCATGGCTTGGACCGGGGTATCGCATTACAGCACAAGTTAATGCAGTTCACCCCGGTGGCGCGGCGCAAGAGAGTCACCGTGATTATCATCTCGGATTTCAAGAAGTGGATACCTGCGTCCGATACCCTGGACCAACACATTTGACATCACAATATTTAACGCTGCAGGGTGCCGTTGCGCATAGTGAGATGCCAGTTGAAAGTGGACCAACGCGCTTCTTACCCTTTAGTCAAACTTATGAGCCGGGGTATTTGGCCTGGCGACGGGCTGATTTCCGGACCTTTTTCCAGGAGAAATATGTGGCTTTACCATTGAGATTGGGGGATGGAGTATTTTTTAATCCGGCGTTGTTTCATGCTGCGGGGGCGAATGTGATGGATCCTTTGAATGGGGGGTTTAGACGGGTTGCCAATTTATTTCAGATTAGTAGTGCTTTTGGGAAACCTATGGAAATGGTGGATGGGATTCCGTTGGTTGATGTCTGTTGGGAGGAATTGGTTGATGGGTATCAGGAGGGTGGAAAGGAGGTTGCGGATGGTGAAATGAGTCCTGAGAAATGGTCGATTAAGGCGCGGGAGGTAAGGGCTTTCATTCAGGCTGTTGCGGAGGGATATCCTTTTCCGACGAATTTGGATCGATGTCCACCAGCACCGAATGGGATGGCACCGGCGAGTGAACAGGATATTGTGTTGCGTGGATTAGAGGAGGGTTGGAATCGAGAACAGGTGGTGGACACATTGAAGCAGATGCGTCTAGATTCACGAGCTTGAGACAATTGACTATTTGAGTGGGTCATATATAAGCCATACATAGTTCACAAAGTGGTCCAGTTGAGAGATCGAGAGATTGTGATTGCGAGATTGCGAGATCCTGTATCTATCATGATGTATAACTAACTGTGTAATACAAGTACATATCTGGTGTCTTAGGGCAAGTGAAGCCCTAGTCTACGGAGATGCGTCCGGCCCTTTTGTACCTGTAGTGTCAATGTACAATAAGTGTGGAGTAATGTGTAATGTAAATTTCCGACCGGATGGTCGAACTGATCAGACCCCTGGAAGAAAGAATCTTGAGGAGATCGAAGCTCATGATTGGTGTATCAGTTTAACGCCCGGTGGGTCGGGAGGACCTGCATTTGATGATATCCTAAGGGGGTGGCAAATGGTGATTGTACATAGAATCAGGTAATAGTAGAGTAGAATGGATTGAATAGCTAATGAGTAGAGATGATACGATAGTGTATATAGACTACTGTATGTATAATAATAATAATAATAATAATAATAGAGGTAGTACAGAGTGGACAATGTGATTGCTTGGAATGTGCTCTCACATTTTTGACGTCGTCCCCCAACCACACTGAACCACGCTGAAACACGCGCTGTTTACGATTTCTCTTTTCTTCTAATTTCCTCATCTTTTTGCAATCCCATCAATCTCCCCCCGTACATAGAACAGCTGTGTACAGTACACTACACCACAATTACACCTCGGTTGCATCAGTTAACGCTTTTGACGATCCTCTCCACCTCTGACACTTACACTTGTTGCCCTCTGGATGATCGACTCTCCATTGTCCACTACGACTGGTCCGGGGATCACAGCGAACCGAGACACCAACGTACGTCCTGTACGAGACCCTCCTGCGCGTGCGTGTGCGTGAGGGGGAAAAGGCGAGAAACCAAACAAAGACACCAAAAAAAAAGAGAGATCGGGAAAAAAAAAACCAATTCATCGTTCTTACGCTAAACTCGTAATTTTTTTTTTTCACCGTTCTCCACCAACTCCTCCCGAATCGAACCAACCAGCTTAAGGATCGATCTACACTCCAACAGGTCACTCAGCTACCATAAAAAGGGCTTGGCCCCTCCCCCCTCACGAAAATGCGGCACAAGATAGGCATTGCGGCTAACCGCCTGTCGACTCATCGGTTTGAACAAATTCCTGATCATCCAACCGAAGGAATGCCCAATCCGAACGACGTCACAATTGATATTCCTCTCGAGGATGCCCCAAATGGCCAGAATGGTCATACTCATAAATGGGGATCCAGTCCCGAGACTGTTGATCGGTCCGGGGTCAACGAAAAGGATGGCATGGCCAGTGGCTCGGGCACTGATGCTGGCTTAGGCTCTGGTCCTGGACGTCGGCGACGCGGTCGTGTCGATTCCGATATCAATGATTTAACCCATAAACCAGCTGACTCGCCAGAGGATGGAAAGATCAATACCCTAGGTCGAATTTATCAGGCCATTTACAATTTCTCTATCGTCACTCGTTACATGATTTACGTTTTCCCTATCGGTGTTCTGATCGCTATTCCTATCATTGTGGGCGCAACGGTTGCAAAGGATGCTTATATTGGCGGCGTTCATCTCTATTGGTTTTTTACTTGGATTGAGGTGGTCTGGGTTAGTTTGTGGGGGTGCAAGATCTTTGCCAAATTTATTCCATATGTTTTTCAGACCTTGTGTGGATTTGTGAGTTCCGGAACACGCAAGTATGCACTTATTCTGCGTGCGCTTGAAACTCCGATTACCATTGTCTTATGGTGTGTGATTTCATTGGTGACTTTTCTACCGGTATGTAGTATATGCAGATGCGGGTGGTCATGGCCATGAAATTCTGAGACGTCTTGCTAACGGTCTACTAGATTATGCGATATGGTGCCGATAATAACAGCGATGTATCATCATGGGAGAAGAGTGTCAAGAATATCCTGTTCGCTCTGCTGGTCTGCAGTCTGATCTTCTTGGCCGAGAAGGCTTTGGTCCAACTCATCTCGATTAGTTACCACCGCAAGCAATTCGACGCCAAGATCAAGGAATCCAAACGCAACGTGTATCTTGTTGGACTGTTATTCGAGGCTTCTCGAAACATGTTCCCCGTTTACTGCCCTGAGTTCCGCGATGAAGATGATCTCATTTTCGACTCGCTGCTTGCTCAGGGTACCAAGAAGGATAAGAAGCGGAGCTCCATGATGCCTCTGCGCATGATTAGGGAGGTTGGTCGTCAAGTCGGTCACAATGTTGGTCGAGTTGGTGACAAGGTCACCACGGCCTTTGGAAACGTCGCCTCCGAGCTCACCGGTAAACAAGTGTTCAACCCAACTGCTACCCACTCTATTGTCGTTCAAGCTCTTGAGCGTAAGCGTTGTGCTGCGGCGCTGGCTCGCCGTATCTGGATGTCTTTTGTTGTTGAGGGCCGTGATGCATTATACATTGAGGACATTGTCGAGGTCCTTGGACCTGAGCTAGAGGCCGAGGCTGACGAGTGCTTTAGCGCTTTGGACAAGGATGGCAATGGTGATATCAGCCTGGATGAGATGATCCTGACCGTCACCGAGTTCGGTCGTATGCGCAAGTCTCTGAACCACAGCATGCACGATGTCGACCAGGCTATTCGTGTTTTGGACAATCTGCTCCTGTCTGTCGCCTTTGTGGTCGGTGTTCTTGTCTTCATCTCTTTTGTCACCACTGGCTTCGGAACTGTCATCGCAGCTGGTGCTACTTCCCTGCTCTCTCTGAGTTTCGTCTTCGCGACTACCGCGCAAGAGGTTCTGGGATCTTGCATCTTCTTGTTCGTTAAGCATCCATTTGATATTGGCGATCGTATCGAGGTCAGCGACAAGCCTTTCGTCGTGGAACGTATCTCGCTTTTGTTCAGTGTTCTCCGAAATGTCAACGATCACCGCATCACGCAAGTTCCAAACAACATTCTGAACAGTCTCTGGGTAGACAACTTCACCCGTGCCAATGCTATGCACGAGCAGCTCACTGTTCCTGTTGCTTTCGACACTTCTTTCGCTGATGTTCAGTTCCTTCGCGAGGAGATGGAGGCCTTTGTGCGGGATAAGGATAACAGCCGTGATTTCCAGCCTGATATCGACATCGAGGTCCTTGGTGTCGGAGACATGGATAAGCTTGAGCTTCGTGTCGATATCCGCCACAAGTCCAACTGGTCCAACGAAACCGTCCGTGCTGCCCGTCGCTCCAAATTCATGTGCGCTTTGGTTCTAGCCGTCCGCAAGATCCCTGTCCGTGCTCCTGGCGTCGCTGCGGAGGAGTCTAAGGAGGATGGCGATGACAAGGGCGACGATGACACTGCTTCCAACACTGGCAACTCCAAGACTGGCCCTGCAAACGATGAAAAGGCTGGATTGGCTGCCGGTTTTGCCGCAAGTGAAGGCTTATCCCCGAATACAGCCCAAACCACTGGTTTCGACCACAAGCGTTCTTCGGGTACCATCACCAAGCGTGGATCGCAAGCCAGCGAAGCCGCCATCGCCGATCGCTTGAACTTGCGCTCTCCAGCCGTTGATGTCGCCCGTGACAATGGCTCGAATGCAGGCCTCTACCGCACGACAACCAATGCCTCCAACCAGAGCCAGTCTCTTAGCGTTAACAATGGCACAAGTGGCAACATCCAACGCGGTCTCTCCACCGGCCACCGCAAGGCTGGCACCCACATCTCTTACCAAGGCCACGAAGCTGATGTCCCTCGCCCTCTCTCCCCCGTCAGGGCAGGCATGACCCCATCTCAAAGCGAGGTGCCTATTCTCCAAGCTCCCGCGCCCCCTGGTTCCCGCGGCAGTGCCCGTTACGATCCCTCCGGCAACCAGCAGCGCAACTCCATCATTGCGTCCCCCGAGGCAGGATATACCTCGACCTACTATTACAACCAAGAAAATCCTTTCGACCCTGTATCCACCCACGGTATGAGCGCCGGGCAACACTCTCAGGAACGCCCGCCCAGTCAGCACTACGAGATGGATCGGTACGACCCTGTGTCGCCGCCATCCGTCCACTCCACTCCTCTGCCTCCTCAGACTGATGCTTCTGGGCGTCGCCCGTCGCTCATTTCCCGAATGAGACGCGACCAGGATAAGTCCTAGAAAATGTTCGGGCTTGAGCTGTTATGGAACGGAGTTTCTCATGCATTCATTCCGTGTCATTTCCTTACTCATTTTGTCTTTCTCTTTCTTTCTCTTTCTTGTCTTTTTTATGCTAAAATTTCCCCCGGTTTATTGTATGATATGAGCCATGCGCTATTAGATCTAGATTGGGTCTAAATTTATGCCCTTATGAGGGTCTTTCATTATTTATCAACCGTGTCTTCTAGATCTAGATAAATTCTTTAATCACGAGCAGCGTGCCTGGCCAGCTTTATGCATGAACAGGTTGAGTGGCAATTTACTAGCCCATGATGCATTCGAGTAGAGATATCTTTACGATTGAATTATCATATCACACCCGATTCAAGAATAATCACAATATAATACATCATAGGGAAAACAATATCTAGAACGAGAGCCACGACGCTCAAGACTCAAGAGCAAAATGGAAGATATGATAACATGCACTCACCCAGCCATCAAGTCTATTTGCTACCAGACTCCTTCCAGGGGTAAGAAACAGGGTCACCCTTCCGAATCCAAATCTTCGACTTCCTCTTGTTGACAACATGCTCGACGAAAACCTCCCGGGTATGCTGAGCCTTGAACTTGCGGATCCAGCGCGGATCCCAGAGCTCACTGGCGATACCGAGATCCTTGCAGCAACGTACGAGAGCATTGGATCGACACCCCTCTGTGGCCGTGGGAATACCATCGGGCGAGAAGTAATCCTGTTCACCACGAGCAACGGAAACAAGTCTATGCGGAATTAGAATAAGATTGAAATGAAGGGTAAATCAGCTAGGATAATGATCAACTTACCGTCCATTACAGACGAGAGCGTACTCTCTTGTTACCGCTTTGGGGGTAACGATGCTCTCGCTACGCGGTACAAGACCCCAACCACCGGGACCAAAGGCCCGGTTCAAGATCCGACGATACTTTATTTCCGGGAGATAGAGGATTCCATCGGGCTTGATCTCGACTTCTTCGGGGTCTGTCTCGGCGAGGAGAATATCGGCTGCTTCCTTGGGGAAAGGTTCAGCTGATAGTCCGTGGAAAGAGCGGGTCCAGTCGATCTTCTCTTCCGGGGCCGACTCGAGCTCTTGAGGTTTATCCGATAGCCCCGTTTTCGAGATATTGTCTGTTGTGGGTCTGTTTGGTGTTGGGGCGGAGACTCGGTTTGCTTGGGATGTCGGTGTACTGGTAGGTGTCGATTGGGAGGTTGAGGTTGTGGAGGGTCGAGGAGTTGCGGTGTTGCTGCTGGAGCTGTTCTGGACTCGCGGTGCGCTGGAGCTGATTGCGCGCGCTGTTATGGGATTGCGGAGCTGGCGTGGGACTTGGTTGGATGGTGCTGCATGTTGGAGAGATTTCAAAGCTTGCCAGGGGCGGCACCTGAGATATGACATGGTGGGCTGGGGTGGGACGAGGAGTTCTTGGAGGTTGGCTAGTTGCGGAGGAGCTGCGCGGCCAATTGATGTGAGGATCACGTGATGACGGCGTATGAGCTGATGGGACAGTTTCTGCTTGTGGGAGAGGAGATGATGTTGTACATTGGGAACGCTAGAAAATAATATAATGGAATACACGGAACAATTTGGACGCCATTCGTTGCATATCATGCGTCCTTGGTCTGAGTGCGCTGGTCATTGCCTTTTTGCTTCCAACATTCGCGAAAAGCTTCCATCTGTAATGATTTCTGATCAGTACCATGTGTATTCGGTGAAATATCGGTGAAGGATATGTATAGTTCCTCTCAAGCAACCATTCGAGTTTTTGACATACTGCCAGAGGCAGTTTGCTGATGTGGAAGGCCGAAGACGACGGGGTTTGCCTCACCTCTTCTTTACACTCGCGCCAATCCTTCTTCGCGAAGTAGCAATCGTTCATCTTATCTTGCTCGGCTATTCCATGGGGCGTGAGCATACCAATCTTCTCTAATAATGATGGTTCAAAGGACTCACCGTGACAGCCGGTGCTAAAGATGCGCTTGTCCCTATTGTTGCTTCGTTAACACCATTCCGCGACTGGACACGGGAAAAAATGAAGGTCAATTACCATTCATCGGGCTCATCATCCTCTTCCTGCTCGACATGTGGTTGCTCCGCGTTGTTCGACATGATTGAAAGTATGAGAGAGTGTGTATGAGCAATGCGGCGAATTGGCGGTTGGCATCGGCAATCACGCCGCATCGGAGCTGTCACTATCTTATCGCCCACGCCCGCAATTCTCCAATTTCCCAACAACCATCGCATTTGGCAATGGCCGCGCCAACAGGCAACAATGCCAATTTGACTGGCAAGAGACTTAATGTCTTGGTCTATTCCGGTGCGCTCAACCACTCAGCCTATAAACTCAGCCGCTTGCTTACCGACAGCGGTACAACAGGAAACGGAACAACTGTTGACTCAGTTCGTCACTGCGTCTATACACTGCGCCGTCTACTAGCCTCCCACTATGCCGTCACCCCAGTCACAGGTGATATGCTACTTAAAGAGCCTTGGACAGCAACTTGCGCTCTCTTAGTGATCCCTGGCGGAGCAGACCTGGGCTACGGCCGCACCCTTAATGGTGCGGGAAACCGGCGCATCAAACAATTCGTTCGTCTTGGAGGTAAATACTTGGGGTTCTGCGCAGGTGGTTACTATGGCTGCAACAGATGTGAGTTCGAAGTCGGGGATAAGACAATGGAAGTCATTGGAGAACGTGAATTGGCATTCTTCCCTGGCACTTGTCGTGGTGGGGCATTTCCAGGCTTCGTTTATCATAGCGAGGCTGGAGCCAAAGCGGTAGGATTGGACGTTTCCAAAGATTCATTGAGTGTTAGAGCGATACCTACACATTTTAGGTCGTACTATAATGGTGGCGGTGTCTTCGTGGATGCGCCAAAGTTCAAGGACAAAGGGGTGGAGGTGCTCGCCAATTATTCCGAAGAACTAAATGTTGACCCCGGAGAGGGCGCAGCTGCTGTTGTATACTGTAAAGTTGGCGAGGGTGCAGCCATTTTGACAGGACCTCATCCGGAGTATGTGACTAAGATGTTCCACCAGAGTTGGCCGATTTACTGATCTTTATTTGCTAGGTTTGCTGCTGCTAATCTCAATCCGAAAGACGGCCCGCCTGGCTTCAAAGACGTCGTGGATGCCATTAATGCTGATGATAAAGAGCGTACAGACTTCCTGAAGGTTTGTTTGTCCAAGCTTGGTCTGCAAGTGGCACAGGACACAACTGTACCCTCGTTATCATCCTGGCATGTTTCTGGGCTTGACGCCGAGAGACCATTGGAGATATTGTCTCTGCTTGCCCCTGATCTAACAAATGAGAACGAGAGCGAATATCTCAAAGACGAAAACGATACGTTCCGAATTGAGCGTCCCGGTGCATGGAGCCTGAGCGAGCTCGAGGATTCGCTCCCCGGTAGTGGCGACGGCATTGTTGATTACCAGGCCATTGTCAAACGGCTCGTGTTTCACGACGATTTCCCATCTTCTAAACTCACTCCATACTTCAACCACCATGCATTTTATGCCAACCTTCAGCAATATCAGTCCGAGTCTCGAGAAGGTGCATCTACATTCGGATCGAATCTCTTGTATGGTGAAGTTTTGACGAGTACTAATACAATTCTCGAGAAGTAAGTTACTCTGTCGGAAGCTCTCTTCACATGGAGCTGACAAGCCCTAGAAACACAAAGCTGCTTCGCACGTTGCCGCAAGGCTTTACTGCTACTGCGACGGTCCAAGTAGCCGGTCGTGGTCGGGGTTCACATGTTTGGATTTCTCCAGCCGGCTCACTGCTCTTTTCAACGGTGGTGAAGCATCCAATTGAGAAGATCCAGTCAGCTCCCGTGGTATTCATTCAGTATCTGTCAGCCATGGCTGTAGTGAAAGGTATCAAGAGCTATGCCAAGGGTTATGACAAGTTGCCTGTCAGGATGAAGTGGCCAAATGATATCTGTAAGTGACTACTCTGCCAAGTCATCCCTCACCCAAATACTGATGGGCCCTCCGCAGATGCCCTTGATCCAGAGGATCCCGAACAGAAAAGATATACTAAAATTTGCGGCATTCTTGTCAATTCTCACTTCATGTCAAACGAGTATATCTCCGTTGTTGGCATTGGTATTAATGCCACAAACGCTTCTCCCACTACTGCGCTCACGGCTCTTGCTGCACGATATGCGTCACCCGGGGCTGCCGCCGCATACCCCGTGACTCTCGAAAAACTGCTTGCGCGTATTTTGACAACATTTGAGGACCTATATACCCGATTTCTCCGTACCGGGTTTGACCGTGACTTCGAGGAAATGTATTACGACGACTGGCTCCATATGCACCAAATCGTCACGCTTGAGGAGGAGGGCGGTGCCCGTGCTCGAATTCAGGGAATCACCCGGGACTACGGCTTGCTACTTGCTGAGGAATTGGGGTGGAATGACCGACCCACTGGACGAGTCTGGCAGCTGCAGAGCGATAGTAATAGCTTCGACTTCCTCAAGGGCCTAGTCAGGCGAAAAGTCTGAAAAGCTCGACGTCTCGGTTAATACCGCCTGTGTTGGCTTGCATTTACCCATTGTCTTGACGCAGTCCTGACCGACTGTTTATTCACTATTCGGTACATAGATCTAAAGTATATCCCCGATGTTATATTAAATGGATAAATTCATGCGTCCAAGACATCGATGGGTTCGTTTACTGTATCATGCTCCATTAAAGACCAATAATACCTCTCTAATCCCGGCTGCCCGTGGATTCCCCTCATGGGTCAATTTCGAGTTGCAGGCTCCTACTGAGACAACACTGCATCATTAGACGATATTGACCATCGATTACCCTAGTCATCGGAAAGATATACCGTTCAGCTCAAGGTATCACGGGACCTGTACACGTGAAAGAATACGAGTATACGAATGATGCTTCTTTTATTACTGTGCCCCCAAAACATCTGTCCAGGCAGCTATGTTGTGAAATGATTCTCGGCATGAATTTCATAAAAATGCTTAGCCTTCAACAATGCCCCGTCCCTTCTCAAGCCATCTCCTTAAATGGGGCGCTGATCATCGATAGTGGATAATACTACAGTATGTAAAGTGGGTACGGGTGATCAATTGCTAACTTCGCTGGGTAAACAGCATCCATGGATGCATCAAAGTTCACCCTATCCACGGATCTTATAGTTCACAACTATGACTGGAATTTAAGCGTATTAAAACATCCTCAGCAACTCGATGCTTTCATGTCATTTCTCCCCTACATGTACTGTATGTCTACCGTTGAATATCGGGGTTTCCTCGACGTACCATTCCAAGACAATTTCAATCCACCTCAGACCCACAAGGCCAAATCTCTAAACTCCCAGCTTGTTCTCGTCCGACCTTGCCCTCCAATAGATACCCGGTGTTTCAGACGATCCTCTCGAAATAGTCAATATTTCGTCCACCGCTACGGAGTAGACGGCCTTGTTCTGGAAAGACACTGTTTCGGACGATCTTCCCCACGACAATGTGGTCCACTATACCCAAAGGTGAAGCCAATTGACCGCTTGGTATTAACTTGGAACACTGTACTAGCGTAGTGAACGTACTGTAGTAGTATCTCGAGACAAGATGCCAGCGTTTTTGAAAATATAAAAGGGTGATGATGTCCTGGTGAGAAAAAAGCATCAAACAATCATCCTCATCTATCTCTCTTCACTTCCTCCCAAAAAACCCTACAATATCACCAAAATGGTCCGTATGAGTGCTCTCTTCACCGTGGCCTTCGCTGCCCTCGCCATGGCCACCACCAACACTCAGTGCCAGAACAAGTTCGACGCTTGCCGCTCCTCCGGCGACCCTAACGAGGCCCAGTGCGCTGCTGAGCACGCTTCCTGCTGCGCCGACGCCTTCGACACCTGCCGCTCCTCCGGTGACCCCAACGAGGCTCAGTGCGCTGCTGAGAACGCCGCCTGTAAGGGCCAGAAATAAGCACTTCAACTCTGATGCGTGCATTGATTGAAGCTGCGACTGAATTCCGACTATGAAAGGCTTGGACATTTGCCGTGCATTCTCTAACAGGAGTTTTGCTGGTTGAATATATGGACGGGGAAGGAAACGTACTTGGTCGATTCTCTCTGGACTTTGTCTTACACCCATGTCAAATATTTGTCTCTCTTTGATCATCGAATGAAATTATAATTCCTGGCAACTGGTCCGTTAATTTCTGTATATTGAGAACAAGGATGCTTAAGCATTCAATCCAGGTGCAAAATGACGAGAAATAAAAACTAGAAAGCTCATTGGCGCGACTATTACTAGAACCAGCATTCATGGGAAGAGAATGATGAGTGAAATACAGGAGCGCCTAGTATTTTATTTAAGTTAGGGCACGTTGCCATGCTACTAGCACCACTCCATAGTAGTAGGTGCTAAATACCATGCGAGCTTCGTACAAGAACCTTCTTCTATTTAAACTACTAGGATTGTAGTAATTCCTCCAACATGGGCATTGTTTACTAGCTGTCGAACGCGGACTACTATGGATCTAGTTTCGGCGGGCAGGTCCTAGCATCTTCTAGCCATCAAGTAAGTTAATGACGTGACCTCTAAGATGCAACCTTAACTCAACGTCCGATAAAAACTAATTGCATTGGACTCGGCATAACTTAAGGTCAATGACGGTAGCCCAGAAGAATGAAATCTGAGAACATTCAGGGTTTTTAATGGTAGGTGTTTCGATCTATTCCCTAGTAATTCAAAACCATTGGGTATCCGAGTCCTTGAGAAATATACGAGTACTAATAGATGTAGCTTTCTAAGTAAATAAGACACTGTGAGGGTTTATAGTGTATGGTCGTGGGAAAATTCGAAAGATATACAATTGAGCCACTTAGAAAATGGCATAAGTCATGAGAGCATGTCGATATCGGCTGCTATACATGCCGATTCTATAGATTTTCGTCCGTCAGATAGATCTAGTGTGTACATGAATAGCCTTTCCGTCAAAAATCACTGATTGTCTGCACAGGAAAAGCTGGAGCTTCCCGGGTTATCGTGGATAGCCTTGCCGGAGCTGTAAAGACCAAGAACACACTAGATCTGATATTAGTATTTCGGTTTTTTGAAAATCTCGCGGGGCAACCTACCAAAACAACACCAACAGTGATAGCAAAGGTATTCAACAATGTTTGGAAAGTCTTCTTAGGCGAGGCAAACCATACACCCTTATCCATGTACAGCCCGAAAATACCGGTAAATCCGAAAGTAAACCAACTACCGAATAGGGCAGTCTAGCTTAAAAGTTAGCTTCAGATCAAAGAAGCCAGAAGAGTAACAGGAAAGCATACGATGAGGCTCAACAGGTTGTTGAAAACGGGAATTGCCTCTGCGATAATCCATGCAAGCAACCAGAGCCCTGCTGCAATGCCGACCCAAGAGCCAACAGCAACGAAGTCTCGTTTATGCATACGATCAGTGCCAGCGAACACGCGGATATAGATAGCTTTACCTGCTACGTGGCTGTTAATGACACCTGCGATGACGATCTGGGAAATCGCTTAGTATGCTCTCGTTGTTAAATAAGGCTCCCAATAAGGACAAGACTTACCGTAGGAAGAGCCGCTCCATATGCAATACGAGCCACTAGGGGACCAGCAGATCCTAATGCCGGGGATGTGACATCGGCGCCAGCATATCGATAAATTACAACGGCTGCAACAATGTAGAGGGTCATATCGACGGTCTGAAGAAGGGCGAGGGCCTTAGGAAAGTCCTTGGGATCTTTCAACTCGGCGATGAAGGTGAAGAATGTATTGTGGCTGACTGGGCATTGTTAATGGGGATTATGTTTTGTAGAAGTCCTCCACTTCGAAGACTGGGGCTTTCTTACCGTAAGAAAAAGCAATGTTTGCAGCAGCTGTGAAGCCAGTGACCAAATCTGTTTCTACTGTCGGATGAACGATTGATTCGGGATTTCGGATACCAACAGCAATCATACAAATCATAACCGCAGAGAAAATGCTGATAAAAGCTAAATGAAAGAGTCAGCACTATTTATCTCTGTCCATGAGTCAGGAAGTAATGGGAAGAGAGTCAATATATGACGCACAAACAAGTGAAAGCCATGACATCTTCTCTAGTGTCCGTGGCAAGGACAAAATACAGGAAAGAATCATCCCAACAACACCGAAAACAATTGAGCATGTGGCATGTTTCGTGATAGAATTGAGAGCGACAGTGAACGTGAGTATATGGCTTGCCATTATAAACACAAGAAAGAGCAGCTGGGCCGTCCCAAACAACTCATAGCCAAAACGTCCCATCAATACTTCACCTGCGTCGGCCATGCTAGAAATATGAGGATATCTCGTTTTAAACTTGCCGATAAGGTAACCCGTATAAGAGGCTAGGAGGCCCATGCCGATGAGCACAACAAGAGCCGGTGCAAGTCCCATGCCTGCAACGGCAGCAGGAAGCGACAATATCCCGAGGGAGATCGTTTCAGATACCATGAGCAGACCACCTTGCCTGAATCATACGTTATGTCAGTCACCGAGAAGCATTAGTTTCCTAAGGAGCTTGGCAACGACATACCACCACTTCAAAACCTTGTACTTAACCTCTGCAAACTCTTCATTGCCAAATGCATCTTGACGCTGTGGCGAAGGATCAGGCTTTTGGTCAACGTCGATAGTGTCGTCGGCCCACTCCTGATTCGTGTCGACATGAGTTGGCTCGATGTCAACTATTTGAGGCCGCGTCGTGGTAGTCATTTCCGTGTTCAATCGTGATATTCTGAGTATAGAGGGATTGGTAGTTTAGTAGAACCCTAGATCATACGATGGGAAAATTCCGAACAGCCTTGAAAGGGTAATAAAAGCACTAGGTAGTATTTGTGTGGAAAGGCAAAATAAATCGTTGAGATAAACTTGACCTGGACGTATACTACTTAGGGAACCCTGGAACATGATGGACATTGCCCCAGACCCATTTCTTGCGGGGAAGTGACACTCTCCTTCCATTTTGGAGATTTTGTGGATCGAAACTATTTATTTAGGGACATTTTGATAGACATCAGGGGATTGTGGGTATGGAGTTTCTCCAGAATCTATACAGTCGGCTAGATAAAGCAGGTCTCTGCGATGATGATAAGACATAGGATGGCGCTGGTGCAGGGAAAGGCATGCCCTTCAGAGAGAGATATGAGCCCTCTCCTGATGCGTTTTAGGGCTAGGGTGCTGTATTACGCTTATCGGTATGTTGATTCTAGGGCAGGGTTCGGTTCGGTGAATTTCTCCGTATGGAAATTGTTTCACGAGATATAAAGGGCTCGTAAGCTTGTATTCGATTTTCTCTCAATAGTGTAGTCACTTAATGACCCCAGTCTTTTCCCCAGATTCCTGGTTTTTTTTTTGTCTAATTACGTGGCACAGCACGAAATCTGGTGCATCTGCTTCGTCGGAAAGGCCTCCTGCTTTCGGAGTCGCCTACCCGGCAGGAACTTCGACATCATTCCGTCTAGCCCTAAAAGACCAGCATGGCTTTGCCTTCCAAAAAGGAAGTCTCCGCCTGTGGTGTTTCATCCATATAAGTTATCAATCATGTGGACAAAAGTTCAAACAAAACCAAATCCAAGCAATGTTCTGAACAGTTCCTCATTCCGACTTAATTGCTAAAGCAATCTTACAGGACCACTCTGCCATCCTCACGATTGGAGGGACCCATGCTGTGCATCTTCAAACCTAAAGGATTCGCTCGATCCTTCATCTTTAATGGCTAGGTAGCTAACAACACGAGAGATTGGCTACAAGCAGCCTCCATGCTGTAGGGCTACAGGATGGATCCATGAGAAAATGGAAAACATATTCCAAGCTCACCGGACACACGCTAATCTTTATTTTTGCGTGACTTGAGAACATGACGATCAGGTGATCGTCATGTTCCGGATGGGCATCCAGGGATTATCTGGAAAGCATACATTCTTTTTGACAAGGATGGATGTGAAATAATTAGATTGTATGCGGCACGGTTTGTGGATTTGGTCTTGAAATACTAACCAAAATCAACCGCCAATTTGCGAGGTCTTGAAATGAATACCAAATCCGCTGCTGTTTTGGCTAAGTTTTCGGATAATCGCGGTTTTTGCGGTTGGTACCGTAGTCTAATTGTATGTTATGCTGCCTGTATTGTCTAAGATATAAGTAGACCGAGAGACAGGTATATATGTATGCACGTCATCTCAGTCTCATTATTATCCCAGCCACCGGGATACTTCAGCAAATTTTATACTAGGAGATTTACAGCAGCGGCAAAGCTAACTTCTATGTTCTTTCCCTAACGCCCAAAGGCACTCTCTTATTAACCTTGGTATTTTAAGTTGTGGTAGTTTGGAAACTACCACAACTTAAAATACCCTCTGCACAGTCCGGTTGAGCTGAACACACCGTTAGGGTCAATCCTCGCTTGGATGCTCCTGAGCCGCTGCAGACGTTCCTCCCCATACCCCGAAAATGGATCTTGCTCCTTACTAGCATAGTTGATATAGCGCCAAGGGTGGTATTTCCCGGCATCTCTGGTGGCAGCCTCAGATCTCTCAACCCATCTGTTCACAAAAGTAGCCATGGCATCATCATCAGCAACCTCATTCCAGAGTGTGGTCAGTAGAACGACTGCCGATAGTTAGAAGCCGTGATCTTATTTCTGGAAGGGCATTCTGATCCTCTGGGCATACCTGTAAGTGGGCCATCGGCATCTGTACCGCCAGCACTCCCACCTCGCTGCTTCCCAGCACGGATGGCGCCTTCATATAATGGCTGGATAACAAGATTTGGGAAGAATCCTGGAGTCTTCTTGACTGACTGGAGTTCTTCGGCCATAATATCCTGGATTTCCCGGTCCAGCTCCGCGGACGGACTATACGTCACGGTCGCGAACAGATTTCTGCACCCACTGCAGTTAGCCGGCAAGTCCTTAGCAGTGTGAGTCTAAGTCACCACGGTAGGGTGAGCCCTTACCGACCACCGGGAGGCGTTGCTGAAGCCACCTCCTTACTAAACTCTGTTAGCCAGTCGACCCGGGTGGTGCTAGATTCAGACGGAATTTGGTTGAGCTCCCGAAAGACGGGCGGATCAAGTATCGGCTGGGAATATGTCTGAGTTACTGAGATATCGTATTCATCCGTCTTCTGGTCATAGCCGAAACCGTAGTAGAAAGACATCGCGGTATCATTTTTCCAGCGGGTTGTAAGCTCGTATGCCTGCTCTGTGATAGCGATTTTCTGCTCTGCTTTGTAGGTTTTTTCCCCGGAGTATATCTGGCCCTGTTCGACCGCCCTCATTGTAAAATATGTTACGATGCCGAAATTGTTCATCCCTCCGCGAAGAGCAAAGTAGAGATCGGGGTGGGTACGTTCATTCACAATTACCACTGTGGCATTGGGGAGGACAATCTTTGATCGAGGAGCCCGTTAGTATCTTATGTGTACAAATGCGTGTGTCCCAATGTTGAATATGGAGGCTGTCCATACCTCATACTGAAAGACGTTATCTTTCGCCAGGCCGTATACGGGCGAAAGATGTGAAAATCCGCCTCCGAGAACAAATCCACCAATACCAACATCAGCAGCTCTGCCTCCAACTGTAGTCAGATCATGTCTCTCGAGATCCAGGAACATGCTGTACAGAACATGGCCGGCACCTAGTCTGACGGATTTCCGATCCGGGGAAATCTCCGTGGACCTCATCCTTTGCAGGTCAATCGTGACCCCACCAACGGAGACAGAATCATCGGGGTACCGTGCATGTCCGCCGCTCTTGACTGCAAAATTGCAAGACGCATCTAGGACTAGGCTCAGAATGTCTGCAACATCGTCGGTAGATGTAGGTTGAACGCGGCAAGCGGACTGAACCTCTTGTTGTTTGGCGTCCCAGACTTCAAGGTTGCCATTGCCAGGAAAGTCCGTACGGTAGACAGTATTGCGAGCCAGGCGGGAACACTGACAATGGGTTAGGAAGCCAGACAAGGCTAGTGTGATGGTGAAGAAGACAAGCATACCGCTTGTATGCAAGACAAGTTTGTGGCGTCTTGCCTGGGCTCAACTGTTCCCAACGCCGTGACAGAAGGAATCGCAAAGAGGACGGCGATAAAGGCTGGATTCATTATCAATATTGGTCTCTGAATCAGTAATATCAACTTACAAGTCTTTGATACTTCGGTGAGGTTCTGCTATTTATCTGCGCCTGCGACAGCCTCCCTGGTAGATTTACATACTTTCAGACAACATCATGTTAATGCTGATCAACATATATTAATGTAGTATGTACTATGCAGGTTTCTGTAGTTTGCTTAGTGTGAATCGGCAAGATCTCGGCAATAAGCAAACTCCGATCCTCAGGCTTCTGTATCATTGGTTCTGTAATATGCCACTGCATTACATCATCACAGAGCTCTGCAAGCTGCTTACTGGAGAAATCCCATTGGTCTGTTGACTTCAGCTTATACATATTCATATGCCACTCATCCTGACTTCGTTACTAGTATACTTCTTGTAGGTCTACAAATGGGCTCTCAAGATACGTATGCCCAGAATATCTTGTAGATGTGGGTCTTAACATTACACCCCTCTGCCAAGCATTCCATCTGTATAAAGTTCCTTGCGACCAAGAGATTCGTAAATGATTAATTTCACCAGCATACAAGTTGGACTCTGTCTTCAGAATGGCTGGTCACATAGCGTTCATCTATACCGCTCTACTAATACTTGCCTCGGTTGGAACATCGTTTAATCTCAATTCTCGTGATCTTCGTGAAGTTTATCAATTCCCCAACGGCACCTGGGTCGAAAATATTGCCGTTCGGGCCAATGGTAACCTCCTGGTAACTCTAGTGAATGTTCCAGAAGTTTGGGAGATCATGCCATCCACCCAGATTAGAGGCAGCGAGGCCCGTCTCGTTCACCGTTTCGCCGACGAAAAAATGGCCACAGGCATCTCCGAGCTTTCGCCAGATCTATTTGCTGTCATCACTCCAAATTCCATCTGGGGTGTGAATTTCAATGAGGGCCAAGAGGAAAGCCCGGTTCGATTAGCAACACTGCGCGCCGGAAATCTTAACGGCATGGCAACGTTGGACCATGAGGCTGGACGAGTCGCGATCTCAGATTCCGAGGCTGGCCTCGTATGGGGACTAGATACCCGTACTGGAGATTCCTCGGTGATCCTCAGGGACAGGACCATGGCAGCAAACATAAAAGAGGGTCCTTTGCTGGGGATCAACGGTTTGAAAGTGCATGGTGAGTATGTCTACTACGTCAATACCCCGGAACGCATCTTCTGTCGCATACCGATAAACACAAAGACTGGCCATGCGCTTGGTCCGCCTGAAGTCATCGCCCGAGGTATACTGGTGGACGACTTTGCAATTAGCTCAGAAGGTGTTGCATACCTTGCAGGTCTTCGGGATAACATTGTGACGCGCGTTTTCATGAATGGGACCCGGGAGGTCGTTGCAGGGCACCCGAATTCAACGGCACTGATGTCGGCCACTTCGACTGCGTTCGGGCGGAAGGCAGGTGTTGGATCTTTGTACATAACGACTGGGGGCGAAACAGACCACCCGGTCAACAATACCAGATCCAGAGGAGGTAAAGTGATGGAACTCCGTATTGATATGTAAGGAAGCTAGAGCAGATCGCTGTGGGATGGGGCTGTACGATGGGCTTGTAAATAAACTAGGCCGGAGAAGGCACAATATACGCAGTTACATGGAGATTGAAATTGCGCTGGTGTTCTTAATAGAAGTACTAAATGAATCCAAGCCCTGCAAGTAAGTATACCTAAGCATACCTTCCAGATGCCAAGAAAATGAGCCGGAGTGGAATTAAGGTACGCCAAGACTATTCCTCCGCCATCCGCCACCTCGACCACTCCATTGGCTCGCAACGGACCAATGACGGCCATGATGTAAGCGTCCTGCGTACAAATCTCCTAAAGAGTCCACTTCCTTTCATCTTCGTCCACAGGCATCGCGTGCACACCGAGCTAGCCACATTATTCCGTCTTTCCTGTACCACCATCCCCAACCTGCAGCAGATGTCGCAGCAGACGGCAATTATTAACAATACGGATGACTGGACCGGGATGACCGATCCGGTTAAACGGCGCAGAGCCCAGAATCGCCTCAACCAGAGAGCCTTCAGTGAGGCATCCATCAATCCCTTCCCTAGATACCGAGCGAGCCCTTGCTGATAAACGGCACTTGCGCTCTGTGCAGGGTTACGTCGACGACAAGGTGGCAAAAAGTCTTATGAGCCAGATAATAATGACCATGACCTTCCGTTATTGAGCTCTTCCAGCCCACAGTCGGACTCGATTACATGCAGACTATCGCAAGCGGAGCATGTTCGCTGCACATTTGCCCCTCCCAGTGTGCATGAGCTAATGGCAGACTTTGAAAGGAGAGCCATGAGCAGTTATCTTGGCGGTTCGCCACAAATAGACCTTCTCATCAACCTAAGCAGAATTAACGTACTCCGGGCAGCTTACCAGAATGCCGCTATTTTGGGCATGGCCGCGGAATGGATGTGTCAGGACGACACCGTTTCCATTTTCTGTATCGATGGTCCCCATGCCAGCCAAGAGCAGAACAACACCCCCGCCAGTTTACGCCCAACAGCCTTGCAGAGGGAAATTCCACATCATCCATGGCTTGACATCTTCCCATTCCCACGCATGCGGGACAACCTCATCAGGGCGGGTGACCATCTAGATGACGACGAACTGTGCCATGACCTAACAGCATTCTGGGACACACACAGAAGCAATGCGTCAATCCTCGTGTGGGGAGCGCCTTGGGATCCGCAAAACTGGGAGGTTAACGAAGACTTTGCTAAGAAATGGGGCACCTTCCTCCAGGGCTGTCCTGAGCTTCTCCGGTCGACGAACTTTTGGAGGGTACACAGAGGAGAAAAGCCTCTGGTTTGGAAACGCATTTTTGGCCTGATGTGCGAAGACTGACCTGGGTTGGGTGGAGAAATTGTAATTGCCGGTATAGATATTAACCATTAAAATGTACATACGCTTCGATTCGTCATGGATTCGACAACGCGTATGTTGGGCCTATTCTGAGAATACGAACAGCCCTTGCTATATCTCTCACCGAGTCCATACTATGCAAGCTAGCGCCATTTGCAAGTTGGTTAGTCTATCACTGCTAATCATATCAGATTTCCGGAAATACTGTAATTAATCATTCGAAAAATAGTTACAGAAAGAGAACTAAGGTTAGCGCTTATCTGATGGACATGACTCGTCTCTTCTTGATACTTTACATATGTACAGTAAAAAACAGGTCCGTTATGCATAGTAGAGCTAACAGCAACCCCCTTGCCTCGGAATTCGGACCTGGCCCGGTTACCTGGTCTGAATAAAGCATAAAGATTTAACTCGAGTCAAACGGTGCCACCTGGCTTAAGACAGACTTTATCCCTTTAAACAAGTGGGCTCGAAGGTTCGATTATCTGTTCTCGCTTGCACCACAGGTGTATGATCTACTAACTAGTGCATGAGCTGTATAGCAATAGACACGCCAAAACTGCAGCTCCTTGAATAACCTGAACTATTTACCAATCAGACAAAATTGATATCAATTCCATCTATTTGATTTATCCGATTGGCTCTTTGTTATTATTAGACCAGCGTATGTAACTAAACATGTGTTCCTGTGACGAATTCCGGTTCTGGTGTGCATGTAAGTGATTCAACCATTCAACCCAGTGGTAGAAACCTATCAAGCTTTCAAAATACTGGCAGTTGCTCAAAATTGTTCTCACGTTAACAAGACCCATTTTGAGTATGTTACTTTCGAAACTCCAGGATGGTAAACAAACAATTCACCCCTTTGGGCTACATTTTCCGGACTCATCTACTGTACGGTTGACGCAAAATCGCCAACCGCGTGTTAATCTGCCAGAGTGGGTCCGCCACACAAAATACATACATAAATAATGAACAGTATGTGCATACATCAGTTTGTGCTCAGGAAGTTTATTTTTTGTTCAAGTGAAGGTTTTTTTGGCACCTATATCGGCTTCGCGCATTCCGATTCGGTGCAGGTATATCCGAGTTTGGAATTAATGGGGCTTTTGGCCATTGCAGACAGGCGAGGATCCGACATTGCCGGTCAGCGTTCGCACGAGCCAGGACGCTAAGACGTTAAACCTAGGTCGCTGGGATTATCCTGTGAGGGTCAGTGGTGGGCTTAGCGGATCTTCTACACGGACTCCGAAGGGATAGTCAATCAATGGTGGTTAATAAATAATGATTTCCAATATGGCTTAGAAGGGTTGTATATGACACTTGCTGTGCAGGTATATCTGCTAGTGCTAAGGCAATAAAAGCACATCAGGGGCATAGTATCAGCATATCGTTTGATGTTTTGTATGTGCATCTGGATATTTGAATACAACCTGGTGTCGACTTAGTAATTAAGTGGAGTCGTGCCAGGCGCCGTTGGATTCTCCATACCGTTGTGGACTAAGACAAGCCGAAGCCGAGTGGGAGCCCGGTACTCTATGAAAGTAGTCCTTGATGACAGCCGGTCAAATGGTCATGGGCATGAATGATTAGGGTTTAATTTGATCCAAGCTTCAGGATCGAGTTATCGGTGTTTCATGATGTCCGCGGGGGCGGCGTCGGTGCAACCGTTGAAATCACGAACCTGTCGATCATGTGTCTGCCAGCCTCGAACTGGCACGAGCTCTTGGCCTGGACTGAGAATCACGTCGGGCGAGACTTTTTAATTTCCACCGGACTGAGTAGGCTGGAGCTGAATGAAGGCTGGTGATACGGTATACATACATAGTAGTTACTATCATGTACCTCCACTCAATTTTGGGATAAAGCCACGTGAATTGCGGAGGAACTGCCACAGGATCGACAAAAGAATTAAGAACACTCAATACCGAGTGCTCTTAGTATACTCCGTACTTCAGGTAAGATTTGGATCTTAGGATGTCTGTTTGTTTGTAAATTCATTCTTCACGAATACACTGAACATTAGTATCTCTCCCTCCTCCTCGGTCATCCACATTGCGTGTTTAGCTTGGACTGGACGGTGGAGCCAAATAGCAGGAGAAACTTCCGTATTGGTCTGAATGGCCCGTCTCATGGGCTTCGCGTCTCCATCCATAAAGGCAGAGGGCAGCGATCGACAGTCCAAATGGCTGCGCGTCTGGCCGGATGAGCCAAATTAAAATGAGAAGATCGATAATCCCTTGAGCGCGGACAGGTGGAAATTTGGGGGTTCATCCCGGCAATCCCCAACTAGCGACAACTTAAAAGGTGCATATGAAACGAACAGCCCCTGAGGCTAGACCGAGGTAGGCACAAGTTGTACATAGTACAAAGAAACGATGGATGGCATTATAATAGTGTTAGAGAAGAGTAGAAGTACAGAAGTAGTAGAGGTAAAGGTAGAAAAAGAATGGAGAAGTGGAGAGTGGATGAAGTGGACATTCTCAACCATGGAAGCTCGTGAAGAAAAGAGGGAAAGAGCGAAGAAAAGAAAGAGAGTGAAGAGAGGGAAGGAGCGAGTTGTCCAGTCTCCAAACGAGGCAAGCACGCGGGAAACTGGAAGGAGCCATCCTGGACAAACTGTGAACCTGTCAACTTTTTTGACTTCTTTCCTGCTCCTCCACTCCGCTTCATTGTCTCATCTCTCATCTTCTTCGCAATTAACATCTTTCTACAGTACATACATGTCATCTTCATCGATTACAGATACAGAGAGAGAAACTTAGAAACAGCCCCTGACCGCATCTGCAAGGCCTCGCTTGCCCGGTCTCCACCAAAAACACAGCAACTCACCGAATCCTCCTCCTCCTTCATCTTAATCGGGGCTAAACCGCCTGCAGCTTAGCTTGTGCACGGTCTTCTCCAGACGTTGCGCTTTTTACATCCTTTATCCCCCTTCTCTTCCAGGGGTCAGTTCAAGATATTGTGTCGGGGGGATACATTGACTGGTCTCTACAGGTGTGTCGCTTCAGTTCCATTGAATGCGCCCTCTTCCCCCCACTTCATTCGCTGCCCGCAAATTGACTTTGTCAACCGCTGGGCCCTCCCAAGAAAATTAAAAGGGGTTACTGACAATTGTGACCTCCACATCTTAGACCACATCTTGATCTTGTTTACGCCTCATGACCGTGAATCCTACACTCGGATAATTTTTAACAGTCCTCTCCCCCTTTTCTCCCACGAAGTGTGGTTTCGACAAGGGCGATGACGGTCTCACCGCCAGCTTCGCCAACGGGGAACGCCCCGCGGCCCATCAGCGCGGTGATGCGCACTCCGCGCAGCAATAGTCGCATGAGCATGAGTAGCCGACAAGGTGGAAGTCGCGCCTCAGATGAAGATGGCAAAACTGCTGTCAAAGTGGGTACGTCGTCCCTTTCCCCGAAAAGCTCACGATGAGTATCCATGCGCGCGCATCGCAGCAATAAACCACGAGTGGATATAGATCTGGGGTACATTTTCATAGATCTAAAATCGCTAATCTAAACTTCTCAGCTGTCCGAGTGCGACCACCTCTCAAACCGACCGATCCCGGATACGAACTCATTCCCCAGCGATTTCAGCGATCTATGGTCCATGTCACGGCTCCGACCAGTTTGGCGGTAGATGTACCACAGGGCCGTAAGCTGTTTGTCTTCGATCGCGTGTTTCCAGAAACTGTGGATCAGGATGGTGTTTGGGATTATCTCAATGACAGCGTGAATTCATTTGTGCAAGGATACAATGTTTCTCTTCTCGCATACGGTCAATCAGGAGCCGGAAAATCTTACACTATGGGTACCTCAGGTCCTAACGAGCAAAATAAAGCAGATGCAATGGGTATGTTCAATGCGTTCACTCCAGTAACAAATATAATAGCATGCTCATCATCTCAACCTATCCAGGCATCATTCCTCGCGCCGCCCAAGCTTTGTTCGAGAAGCTTGATGGCCCCTCTAAACACACCCGCAATGGTTCAAGTTCAACTGGACTTCGAACTCCTCAACGATACTCGATGAGCTCCGCCTCAAGTTTTGGGAAGCTAAACATAGAGAAGAACTGGCAGCTCAAGGCAACTTATGTCGAGGTATGAGTGGAATTGACAGCCTCATCAAGGTTTCTCTAACATCGGTCTTGTAGATCTATAACGAACACCTTCGAGATCTCCTCCTGCCCGAATCCACTCCAGCCAATGACCGAAGCAATGTTTCAATCCGCGAAGATGCTAAGGGACGCATCATCCTGACTGGCCTCCATCAAGTTAATATCAACTCATTTGATGATCTGATTGGCGCTCTCAACTTCGGCTCCACCATTCGCCAAACCGATTCAACTGCCATCAACGCCAAGTCGTCCCGATCGCATGCTGTCTTTAGTTTGAACCTGGTCCAGCGGAAATCTAACGGCAACCAAGCAACTGCCTCGCCAAAAGAGAAGCGCATGTCCATGCCTGTTGATTCTTTCTCGGGCGGTGACTCTATCACCATCGAGAGCAAACTCCATTTCGTCGATTTGGCTGGTAGCGAGCGCTTAAAGAACACCGGCGCCTCTGGTGAGCGTGCGAAGGAGGGTATTTCGATCAATGCTGGCCTCGCGGCTCTCGGAAAAGTCATCTCACAGCTTTCCTCCCGCCAGTCTGGCTCTCACGTCTCATACCGTGACTCAAAGCTCACTCGTCTTCTTCAGGATTCCTTGGGCGGAAACGCTTATACATATATGATCGCCTGTGTTACCCCCGCTGAATTTCATTTGAGCGAAACACTCAACACTGTACAGTATGCCCAACGTGCACGCGCGATTCAGAGCAAACCACGGATCCAGCAAATTGCCGAGGAGGGTGATAAACATGCTTTGATCGAACGCTTGAAGGCAGAGGTTGCATTTCTTCGACAGCAAATCCGCAACTCTGAGGGATCTGAGCGTCGCGATACAACTTCGACCGAACGCAGTGAACGCAAGAACGAGCGAGAGATACAGCTGCAGAATCAGCTTCTGGATGCCCAAGAAAGCTATAATGCTCTTAGCCAACGTCATACTAAGCTGATCTCTCACTTGGCCAACGATAGCGAGACCGCCAATGGCGAGGTCGATGATGCCACTTCCGATGTGGGGAAGAGCTCTATTGAGCGGATGCAGCGATCGCGTTCCTTTGCAGAGTCCGTGGAGCAGGTGGTTCTCGAATACGAGAAAACTATACAGGCTCTGGAATCCTCCTTGTCTGACACCCGATCCTCTTTGGCGACCACGGAAAGTACTCTGCTCGAACGGGAGACTAAATGTACCTATGTCGAGACAGTAAATGCCCAGTTGCAGTCTCGTATCCAGAAATTCTTGGATCGAGAGGCCAGCACCGAGACCTATCTCCACGAGCTAGAGTCTAAGCTCGATGGTGCTTCTACGGGAGAGGAGAAACATGCCGCTATTGTGGCTGAGCTGCGCAAGGAAATCAGTCGCGCCCGTGAGAATGAAACCAGTTGTGAGGAATACATTTCTACCCTGGAGGATCGTCTAGCAGAATCCGACCAAGATATGGAGTTGATGCAGCGAGAGGTTATTCGGCTCGAGCATGTCATTCAGCGCCAAAGAGGCCTCGGACAATTGGATCACCTGCTCCAGGACCTCGACTCTCGCCATCACCATGTTGAGACACAGCCCGAGGGCCCTAATGGCGTCAATTCCTCTTATACTCCTGCAGCGTCCAAGAGTGCGTTCCACCGACACACACCATCTCTGGATGTTCTCAACGAAGCTGCTGAGACGGCCATCCCCGAGTCTGACGAAGATCTCGCTGAGCCAATCATTGAGGTTGACGAAGAGTCAGTAGCCGAAGCTAAACAGTCTGTTGGCGAAACAAGTGATGATTTGGAGGTTCTCGAGAATGTCACCAACAGATTGGAGGCCCGTCGCTCGGAGGCTCTTCGCGAAGAACCTGTTACTAGCCCTGCTCAATCTCAGTTTGTTGCTGACAAACTTGAGACTGTTACCCAAGAACTATTCGACTTGCGACTCACTCACGAGAGCGCCCTAAACGACTACGAGCTCCTCGAATCAAAGTACGAGGAGGCAATGAAGGCTTTGACGGCACTTCGCCAGGATAAGCTGGATGAAGTGCGTCACCCAGCTCCCACTGCCCAAAACGAGGCTTCCCGCCCGGTCTCTTTTTTAGACGATGGCCAAGCTCCGATATCGAAATCTGGAGCACAACATTCATTCTCGCAATCGCTCTCATCGGAATTATCCTCGGCCGAGGGGTCGGCTGCATTGCAGGAATCATCTGAGGATTCTAAGATCGATATGCCCGAGACTCCAGTCACCCCCGTTGCACCATCGACTACAGCTGCTTCTGATGCTGATGATTTGGAAAAGATGCGCAAGGCTCTTGCAGAGCACCAGGAGGGTGCAGACCTAATGACTCAAAAGTATGCTGAGCTTCAGACTGAGCACGAAGAGATTCTCTCACTTGTCGAAAAACTGAAGGCTGAGGCTGAGGCCCAACGTGCGAAGACCAGCTCCCCCACCACCCCTGGTTTCAAAATGATCCGCCGTATGACGAGTCAGAATCTCCTTTCTGGAGTTGATCGTGCTCACCGTTCTTTGACCTCGCTGCGAACCATTGCCAACGAGGAGCTCTCTGGTAAGCCTGAAACGCTGCAAAACTTTGAGGTTCACCTGGATGCTACTATGCATGAGTTGGCGACCCGCATGGAGCGACTGCAGTCACTTGAAGCCGAGAACCAAAGCGTGAAGAAGGAAATGGACATGAAGTCCACAATTATTTCTGGCCTGACCCGGGAGCGCTCCAGTTTGCAAGGTGGTGGCTCTTCTGTGGACATGGGCTTAGTCGGCCAGCTGCGTGACCAAATTGTTGCTCAAGAGAACCAAATCAACGAGCTTAAACAAGCCCACGAGGCCCGTGAAAAGCAGCTTCTGTTCGAAATGGAAACTTTGAATGGTCTTCTGAAGAGCCAGGAGGTTGCCACGAAAGCCATGGATGCTGGGGCAGAGGAGCAAGACAAGAAGATTGTAGCTCTCGAAGGCGAACTCACCGAGTGGAAAGACAAGCATCAAAATGCTCTTACTTCTCTGCAGTCATCTGAAAACACGCTCTCGACCACTTTGGTCGAGCTCGAGGCTGCCCTTGCTTCAGTTGAGACAATGCGCGCTGAGCGTGTTGCTGCCAATGGCTCTGACGACAAGGAAGCCGCTGCACAGACCCTAGAGAGTGAGCGATCCAAGCAGCAGGAGTTGGTGGAAAGCCTGAAGAACGAGATCGAACAGCACAAGTCTACTATTAGTACCCAGCTCGCCACTATCGCTGATTTGGAGCGGTCACACTCCGAGGCTCAAAATCAACTCTCTGTAGCCAAAGAAGGCGACAACGGCACGGCCGACAGCCACCAGGATCGGATTGTGGAGCTCGAACAGCAGATTACCACCCACAAATCTCTTATTGATACCCACAAATCCGACCTAGCCTCTCTGCAAGAGTCTCACGAGAAGGAACTCGCCGAGTTAGAGAAGCGTACCAGGGCTGCGGTCTTGGCTGAACATGATTCTCGCATCTCAGAGAAGGGTGCCGAGCATGATAAGGCAATGGCGGCTTTGCAGAAGGACATTGCCGAGTCTCGCGATGAACTGGTCAAACTTCTTGGATCTGTCTCAACTTTGCTCAACTCCGAAATTACTGCGGAAAACATGACAGATCAAATTCAAGATGTATTGGCCCAGAAGCAGCACTTCTCTGAAAAGTATGCTGAATTGATGGATACCAATGAGGATCTTCGCAAGCAGATCGACAGCGTGAATATTGAGGAGTTAACAAAGAAGAGCTCCGCCCAGGACGCCAAGGTTAATGAGCTGGCTCTCTTGGTTGCCACACTGGAAGATACCCTTCGCCAAAAGGATGAGCAGGTCAAGAAGAAGGAGGCACTTGTTGATGAGATTACCGCCGAAAAGGAGAAGAGCGTTCGCTTAGTCGAGGAGCTCGAGGAACAGATTACCAGCAGCTTTGACCAACACCATAATCGTCTCTCGGTCATTCAGCAAGAGCGCGATCAGGCTCTAGAGGATGCCAAGGCCAGAATTGTTGTTCTTGAAAAGGAAATCGAGACTTATCAGGTGCGGATCGAGCAGCTTGAGCTTCAAATCAAGAACAGTGGATCCCAAGACGGCACCCATGACCGAAGCAGCTCCCTCACGTCGAACCTTCGAAAGAGCTCATCTGCTGCATCTCTGCCCTCCCCTCCTCCGGCTATTCCTCTTCCCCCACTCCCTTCTATCGCTTCACAAAGCAATGGCACCACCAGCGTTTCTCCTCCCGGCTCTCGTCATGCTAGTAGGGAACTGGTGAATGCCCAGATTGTCGAAGACCAGGAGACTCGCATCCGGACCATCGAGAAACATCTTTATGCCGAAAAACAGCTGACCGCTACCCTTGAGGAAGCGCTAGGCGATCTCGAAGCCCAAAGCAGCAAGGTCAAGACTGACTGTGAGGGCTGGAAAAAGAAGGCTTGGGGACTCGAGGACGAGCTTGCTACCCTTCGCAAGGAACGCAACTCGGCTCGTCTTTCTCTTCAAGCTGTTGAAGAGGAGCGCAGTGCCCGTCGCGAAGCAGAGGCTGCTCGTGCCCAGCTAGAGGAGCGGATGAACGCCCTCAACAAGAAAAAGAAGAAGAGTACTCTCAATTGCTTCTAAGGACTTGTCGATCTTGGCAACCTCTCACTCTCCAAAAGCGTGTTTTGTTACTCCTGTCACTACCGTTTCTGGATGTACACTTGATTGATATTTGCCGCACTCTTGTTCCATACCCTTATTCCCTTTCAATTTCTCTTTTTAACTGATTTATGCCCCATATTACCCCCATCCCCTGTATTATGACACCTTTTTTTTTCATTTCAACCTCGATTTTTCGATACCTCTTTTGCCCTTCTTTCCTTGTGCCATATCTTGCTGCTTACACAACATCCCCTTGTTCTTAAGATGTTCTTCAAATTACCACTGGCGCATGAACACAGCCCTTTCTGATCCGGTAGACCCAAAATGCCGTTGAATCTCTGTTGTACATTTCCCGTTGGCTGTCTCTAAATTGGTTGTTCGAGAACTCCTGCCGCCAGGAAGGCACCCATTTAAACATATTCTATTCTTGCGTCAACGCACTTGATTTATCTGAACTTCTTTAATCACTTTTTAATGTATTGAACCTGCCTCAAGTGCCTTCCAGGACTGTTTTCGAGGTTCATGACTCAAGCCTCGGCGAGTACGCTATACTACCTTGATGGAATACCAGTCCTCGGAAGTAGTCATAACCTAAGGGGTTACTTTTCTTACTAACAGATATGGGCCGTGAGACTACCTAGTCTACCGCTCAATTTGATGGTTGAGGTAGCAATACTATTACTCATGGTAGCAGTATTCTTTGTTATCGTATTAAAAGCCATTTCTGGCAAATTTGCAGCCAACACTAGAGTTTCCACGCCCAAGTCTTTCCTGAACAGCCTTCAATCCTTACCCACAGGGTTGCCATGCTCGCGGCAAACAATAAAACTCCAACAGTAATAGTCGCCCTCTCATAGTTCGTAGGATCCGATAATGCCGACTGACTAGAAAGTAATAGTCCTGTCAATGGCGTGCCTAGAAGTGCACCCATACCCCGAATAAGATACAGAGCACCATTGACTGAAGTAAAGTGCTGGACCCCGAAAAGCTCGATCAAGCTTGCAGGAAACAACGAGATGTACGCACTTCCAAATGAGCCGTATGTAATGACAAACATTATGAACAAGACTTCAGCGGCTGTATGAGAAACTCCATTGTCGACAAAAGTTGCGGGCAACCAGAATACAAAGACGACCACTGAGCTCAGGATCGTCGTCAGAAAAAGAATATTCAGTCGGCCGAACTTGTCAGCCGCATGTCCAATCAAAATCCGAGAAACGAAATTAGCAGCGTTGCTAATTGTGATGAAATTGTCTGCCATGCTGGCACTGTACCCCAGGGACTGGGCGAATGCCGCATAAAAGAAGAGAGGAGTAGAGTAACCAGCAGATTGAATGAAGCATCCAAGAGCTTGCGCAAGGAATTTCTTGGACATGGCCACTTCCCAGTCAACAAAGGGTACCTTTACCCATCCCGTAGCCTTGGACAGTTCAGCTGTCTGATCCCGAACCTTGGCCTTGAATCGAGGTTCCCAGCGCAGGGTATAACCCGAAAGAGGCACGAAAAGAATCACCAAACAGCCGGAAATCCTCAATGCATTCCGGAATCCAATATGTAAGGTTATTGCGCGCAGCACTGGTGGCCAGATCATGCCTCCGCATGCAGAGCCGGAAATGATAATGCCCATCGCAAGTCCGCGACGCTTATCGAACCATGTCGGAGCAACGGACATAGTAGGGACATATGCCATGCAAGTCCCCAGTCCGACAAGGAGACCCTGCGTTAATGCGAATTCCCAGACATATTGGCTCAAGCTAGCAAGGATGCATCCAAGGCCGAAGACCACGCCACCCAGCATGATTATGAGCTGTGGACTATATAATTTAGCCCAGTTCATGATGAATGGACCGCCCATGGACATGATCGCTATTGACAGTGTACCGATCAAACTTATGATAGAAGAGGATGTGCCCGTGAAGGGCGTATTAGGTTGTTTGGCCATCTCCTCGTAGATAGCCTGGTAAACACCGTAAGCGAAGATGATTGCGCAGGTCATGAACATCGTCATGAATCCGGCAGCAACGATAAAGATCTGGCGTCTGATTATAGAGTTTGAATCAGCATCATGGATCAAATAATAGTAGACCATGATATATTCAATATATCAAGAAAAACAAGTTGCTTTCTCGTCACATGTTATCATGTAGCCATCATGCATAAGGGATCCCCGTTATTGTTGCATACTTGCATAAAGGTAGGATATAAAGCTTGGCAGTGGAACATAAAGGCGGATCAATACCTTCGTCAATCATTAGACTTACAATTTTGTAGGCTTCGCAGGTGAATCATCCTCGATCTGTGTGAGAGAAGGCTGAATGGTTTGTTCACGACCAGCGATGCTGGTCGCATCATTCTTCATCTCTTCCCCCATATCTAACTTTCCTCCTAGACAATGAATCGGAATGAACTATCGAGAGAAAAAGAACATTTTCTGGGGGTTTTTGACTGGAGCCCCCTCTTTGTGCAGCTGAAGTTGGGGTCTTCGGACATCACAGCGATTTATTTGCCGGAATAGCCAAGCCTTCAAGCGTCTCCACAAAAAAAGTTATCTGATTGAATTTCCCCAGAAAGCCACGCGAGCTGGAGCTACACTGCATATGCTGCTTGGATTGAAACAAACTTTGGATGAGAAGCTCAATCTCATTGCAGATACCAATATTACTTGTTGCCCATTCTTGCCTCTGGACTTGAAGTGATTCCCAGTTGGAATTGGAGAATTGGAGAAGAGGAGAAGAGGAGAAGAGCCGGTTTAAGAAATATCCACCGGCAAATGCACCAACGCCGTCATCCGATGTCGTTCTGTGCTACGACATTATTGCTAGCAGTACGAGTTCAAGTTGAACATAGAATTAGTAAAGCCATTATGAGCATATTTCTATCTCTATGAAGAAAATGTACAATGATATTCTTGCCAGTGATTGATTACACTAGTCTAGTACTAGTTGGAGGTTGGAGTTAGATCTTGCCCCAAGAATCATGAAGAAAATATGCAATAGTATGTGATTTACTACTAATCTTGAATTATTTCTGTCTGAGGATAATAATTGATTCATAAGTAGTAGTAACTTTTAGTATATCTAGAAGTAGCCTTTAGGCATCTCATCCATCCAATACACTCTACATGGAGGGTGGTCAAGGGTCAAGGATTCTATAGGTAAAACCAATATTGGGAATTTGTTGGTATTTTCTTCTTCTTTAATTGAGTTGATATCGATGTTATTATGATCTAGCATGCTCTACTCACCATTCTAATTAAAATTTTCCATTATATTGAATATGCCCTAAATCAATCGATGTAAATCGATGCCAAAATGCCCCGCTAGGAAAATCCTGCTGAGTCAGCATCTTAAGATGACGTCTCGCTCCAACGTGGCTTGATCGCAGCTCTCCGTGACAGCTACAGCTTCCGCTTTTGCTTCTCAAACACCACAGCAATGTCGGGTCTCGCGCCCTCAAATGTGGTCATTATCCACCCCGACCTTGGCATTGGTGGTGCAGAGCGATTGATCATTGACGTCGCATTGGCCTTGCAAAATCGCGGTCACCACGTCACAATCTATACCTCCCATTGCGACAAGACACATTGTTTTGAGGAAGCGCGCGATGGTACACTCGATGTGCGTGTTCGCGGAAACACCATCTTTCCAGCGCATATATTTGGTCGCTTACACATCCTCATGGCATCGTTACGCCAACTCCACCTTACCGCGTCGCTTCTTTCAGAACTTGGATCCAGAGACCAACCGAACAGTTCAAGGCCGGAGAAAGACAGAACTACTGGTGTGAATGATTTCCAGGATGATATCTTTATTGTCGACCAGCTCCCTGCATGCGTTCCAATCTTGAAAACATTCAGCCAACCTCGCAAATCTCGTACTCAGCGTATCCTCTTCTATTGTCATTTCCCCGACCAATTGCTTGCACGACGAGACGAAGGCGGCTCACTTCTTCGCCTGGCAAAGGTTCTATATAGGTACCCTTTTGATTGGTTTGAGGGATGGGCACTGAGTGCGTCAGATCGAGTCGTTGCAAACTCCAACTTCTCGCGGGGTGTTGTTAGAGATGTCTTCGGTCCTGATCGACTGGGCGAAGTAGAAGTTGTCTACCCATGCGTTGATACAGATGCGAAGGTCATGCCCGAAAATGCGGAAAGTGGCCCTCTATGGAATGGCAAGAAGATCTTGCTGAGCATCAATCGATTCGAGCGCAAGAAAGATATGGCTTTGGCAATTCGGGCTTACCATGGACTAGGCGCAGAGAAGCGCAAGGGCACGCGATTGGTAGTTGCTGGTAAGTTTAACTCTTTTCTTTGAAAATGCAGGACAGTCATCTCATCATTCTACTAGGCGGCTATGACAATCGCGTCCAAGAAAACGTTCAGTACCACCAGGAACTCGATGACCTCGCAACTGGCCTGAATCTGAGAACTGCAACCTCAAAGACTGTTGTCTCCGCCTTGTCCATCCCCGACGAGATCGATGTCCTTTTCCTTCTTTCCGTTCCTACTACCTTCAAAGATACCCTCCTCGCGCAATCGAAACTTCTTCTCTACACCCCAATCAACGAACATTTTGGCATCGTCCCAGTCGAGGCAATGCATGCTGGTCTTCCGGTGCTGGCCTCTAACACAGGTGGTCCGTTGGAAACTATTGTCGAGGGCGTTACGGGCTGGCTCCGGGATGCGCACGCGATTGATGAGTGGACCACAGTGATGGATAAAGTGCTCTATGGCATGAGCCAAGAAGAGGTGAACCAAATGGCAGAGGCTGGAAAGATGAGAGCTGAGAAGGAATTCTCTCTCACTGCAATGGGGGATCGATTGGAAGACGAGATTTCCACGATGTTGTCTGCCAACAGACGTCCCTTCCACGGGTGGCAGCAGGTGTTTGTTATGCTTGCTGCTCTGGCGTCTCTTCTTGCCGTAGCTGTGGCTATTTTGCTTCGCGCAGTGTAATTCAAGAATTTATACCCTTTCTTTTTTTTTCTTCCCTTTCTCTCTTTTCTTTCTCACTCCCTCATTCTCTAAATACGTTTTGTTGCATCTCGCTTCCCCATTTTTATAGTTCCCGCGTAGATCGGCTGATATCACCTGACTTCGTGACGTCGCGTTCCTTCGCGTCGTCCTCTTCGTCTCCTCGACATATCCCACCATGCCCGAGGTCATTGACCTGATTTCTTCTGATCCGCCACTTCCAGATAAACCGCGAGTCCCAAATGAGCGGCAGATTACACGTCCGCTGCCCTCGCGGAGCGCATCCCACCTGGGAACAGTTTCGTCCGATTCGGTCGACGTTTCGGTCTTTAATTGCGACGCGGTCTTCGATAAACCAACAAAAAAACGCAGAATGAGCAATGAGAAGCGATCGCCTCTCCGAAAAACTACGTCAATGAGTGAAACTACAATCTCGGAGCGAGTACCATCTTTCTTATTTTCGGACGAGGACTTTGGTCTTCCGCCCTCGAACCCCGCTACGGCGACGCATCGACAACCAATGCGAGATGTACTAGACTCGGATCCTATTATCTGGAACTCATCCCAACCGATCTCGAAGCCAACTCTACCTTCCCGGTCGCGAGACCCAATATGCGAATTCTCAGACATAATTACCTTGGATGGTGATGATGATGATATGCTTAAACCACCCGGGGAAGGCACGTCTTATAGGGCTAGACAAGAGGAAGTTGATGAATTTAGTGATCCGTTTGGCCTGCCAGAAATTGCAGAGTTTGCGGATCTTGATTATGAGCCGAAGACGGGAACATTCGCCTCGAATGGATTGTTTTCTAGTAAAACCGCTGGCTTGTTGTCAAATCTGGGCACTGGTCGGAATAGCAGCGGTATTCGCTCCCCGAAGAAACAGGGTTCACGATTTCAGAGAGAGGAAGACAGTACTACAGTCGATTTGAATCTATCTGACGATCTGGACGAGCCGGTTCAACCGAAACGTCCCACCAAGAAAACGAGCAAGCTTACAACTGAAGAGAAAGAAGCAAAGGCAAGAGCTAGGGCGGATGCCAAAGCCCTGCGAGATACTGAGCGTCAGGCCGAGAAAGAAAGAAAACAGCAGCTCAAGGCAGACAAGGCAAAGCAAAAACAGCTAGAAGCGGATATATCAGAGGTCAACAAGCTCAAGGTGGACAAGAAGGACTCTACGCCGGAAATGATTATCGACATGGCATCCTCATTTGAAGGGGTTGCCGTAGGAAATCAAACAATCGAGTTCATGAAACGGCTTGGGGTTGATCATAATTTCTTTACGGGCTCCATTCCAAATTTAGTTAAATGGCGCCGGAAGATGAATGCACGATTCAATGGGGACGCGGGCCACTGGGAGCCGTGCTCTTTCCATGTCAAAAATGAAAACCATGTGCTGTGTTTGGTACCTGCTCAAGAATTTGTTGATATGGTCATTCCATCCCCGGATGACGAGGACAGAGAATCACTAGAACTGCATGTTTTGAAGATCAAAAGTGCACACCCGGATTGCAATATCATTTACCTCATTGAGGGCCTTACAAGTTGGATGCGCAAGAACCGAAATTCACGGAATCGAGCATACCAAGCAGAAGTGCTACGCCAGTACGAACCAACTAGCACTGAGACTTCATCCGCGCCCTCTCGTGGTCGGAAGAAGAAAAACAAACCCGAAACTACTCCACCAGTCGACGATGACACTGTCGAGGACGCCCTGCTAGAGCTGCAAGTAACTTATGCATGTCTGATCCATCATACCAATACGCCGTCTGAGTCGGCTGAATGGATAAAAAATTTCACTGAACATATCTCCACAATTCCATATCGACGGCAACGATCTGACGGCAATGATGCCGCGTTTTGCATGGACGTGGGCCAGGTCAAGACGGGCGAAGATAAGCAGGACACTTTCATCAAAATGCTCCAGGAGGTAAATCGAGTTACTGCTCCTATGGCTTATGGGATTGCGGCACAGTATCCCAGCGTAACCGACTTGATCAGAAGCATGCGCAGTCATGGGCCCACGATGCTGGAAGATGTTATGGTATGCCCTTTCTCTTTTTCACTTGACTATAATGGCATCCTCGGTACTCCCACCTCGAAATTCTGCTGACCTGTCTAGAAATCCGCGAACAAGAACGGTGGTTTGACCAACTCGCGTGTTGGCCCCGCAGCCAGTAAGCGATTGTACAAAGTCTTTACATGTCTTGACCCGACATCAACAGACATTTAGCCTCTTGGGTGCTAGTGCATTAGATCAAGCATCTCTTCCTTTTTTAGCGTGAAACCATTGGAATCAATTGGGACATGAGATATCCCAGAGCTGAGATAGAAGTCGATTATCATGAACATCACATCACACATTCACATAACCCGCCTCATCCGCTGTAAACTTCTCTTCAAAACTACTCCGTAGCCCATCATCTCCTAAATCCTTCACCTGCCGTATTCATCATGTGGATAACTGTGTTGCCTAAGTGCATGAATGGTTCGATCGTCACCATTTGTGGAGCAACTGACCCATTCTCGTCGTCAAGGCCGATGCGATTTGCCGAGCGCTCGCCACCAAATCTCCTGGCAAAGCTTAGCCCTGCTTTCTCAACCCTACAAGGCTGGTAGGGCTGATGCTAGCGCAACTAACCATTGAAAGCGCTGGTCCCGCGCAATATTCTCCACGGACTAAAGCAGGTCTTCCGATAACCCGACAGAGTGAGGAAAACATGCCAAGTGGGCCACGGTCAGTTGTCCGGCTGTTCCCTGGGAAATACTTTTTTTTCTACTTCTTTGATTTTACCTTTCGTTTCGCTTGATTAGATTTTATCTGATTTATCTTTGATGCGATTGATTTGATTGATTTGATTGATAAACTTCTTTCCCCGCCACTGGTTTCCATGGGAAAAAGTTTTCTTCGCATCCTTGTATCAAAATGATACTCGACAGATGGGGTGTGAGCCCAATGCTGCTCTTTTCGACGACTTTGTTGGTAGTCTCGGCTTTCAATTATGGATTCAGTGATCAAGCTTTTGCATCGTGTCAAGCGATGAACTCCTTTGGACGTCAATTTGGCGTTTATAATGAGAAGACCGGAGAGTGGGCATTAGAGCCTTTGTTCACATCTCTATATAACAGTTTGAAGGCTGGAGGTCAAATCATCGGTAAATACCTTTTTCGTCCTTCTTATGAATATCCTGCCCCTGATCTAAATACTATGGTTCTTAGGTGTATTTTTGGGCGGATGGGTGAGCAATACCTATGGCCGTCGTATGTGTGTCTTCGTCATGAGCATCTATGCCCTAGGCAGTGCCTCTGTGGTGATCAGTTCAACAACACAGGCTCAGATTCAGGCTGGTCGTGCTTTACATTGTAAGTTTCCAATCTTCGACGCCCATTGACCCAACTGTGGCTAAGTATTCACTCTCGCCTTTTGAAGACATCTATCTAGGAATGCAGTTAGCCGTCATACCAACAACGCTCTCTGAAATCGCCCCTGCAAGAAATCGTGGTGGAGTAAGCGTGCTATATTGGCTCGCCATCAAGGTCGGGGGTCTCATCGTGACATCCATCACTCGAGGAACCAAAACTATTCAAACAAACGCCGCTTGGAGGATTCCATTCGGTCTATTGCTTGTTGTTCCATCTATTGTGATATGTCTTGTGTGGTTCATCGCCGAGTCTCCTCGCTGGCTTCTTCTTCGTGATCGTGAGACCGAAGCTTTCGAAGCCCTCAGAAAGCTCAAGCCCCAGAATATGTCCGAAGAAGACCTTCGGGCTGAATTCGATGTCCTCTCATTGAAAGTCTCAGAGCAGCTTCAAAAGAGGAGCTTCAGTGATCTATTCACAAACCCCAACCGACTACGCACATTTGTGGTTGTTATGTCCAATTTCTTCCAGCAGGCCACTGGCCAAGCCTTCGCCTCTCAATACGGAACATTGTTCGTGAAGCAATTGAAGTCAATCAATCCATTCAGTGTCACACTCGGCACCAATGCGGTTGATATTGGTGCTATTATCATTTCAGCGTCTCTTATTGACGTAGTCGGACGAAGGTACGATTGAATCAACTACTCAGGTCCTTAGGATAGATACTTAAAACTAAACCAGAACTCTATTCCATACAAGTTCGATTTTCCAGACAGCATCTCTTATGACAATGGGTGGCCTTGGCACGGCAGATTCAAGCAACACCTCAGCCAAGCAAGGTATTGTCGCAATGCTGATGATCTTCAGCTTCAGCTGGTCCCTCGGCTGGGCGCCCTTGACATATGTTATTGGCGCCGAGCTGCCCTCCTCACCTTTGCGCGAGATGACTTTACAAATAGCCTATTTCGTCAAGTTGATCACCGAGTGAGTCAATCCTCCCAATCTTGTTTATTTTCTTGCTCTTTGTGGGGACTAAATGTTGTACTAGATTTGCTGTCACATTTTCATACCCATATATGGAGACGGCTAACATACCCGGCCATGTATACCTGGGTGGGAAACTTGGCTTCATATACGGATCTCTTTCCGCAGTGGCGTTTCTATTCGGGTACTTCTTTATGCCTGAAACAAGCCGTATGGAATTGGAAGAGATTGATGCCAAATTTGCCCCTCAACGTGACAGGGGAGTCAAAGAATTTGATTCTTCTAGAGAGGAAATGGGCGAAGAAACCACGACAGTGACAGAGATGTCCAAATAGATTCTTCAACAAGCCACCCAACTAGTATACAGAAATTCGGCATTTCAAATGAAACTACTTCGTGTCTATCAAACTGTGAGAATGCTTTGCATAAGCACATGAGTAAGCCGTGATCTATATAACTATCGGGATTCATTACGGAGCCTGCAGAAATCCATATGTAAGCTACTCGCTGGTTCCACAACCCATTCCATCATTTTCTATCTTCTATTCTTCCATCAACTTACGCTCCTTTTGCAATTCAAGACCCCTGCATCATCCCGCTTCGATATGGCAGCAGAACATGCAAATATGGCAGTACAACAATCCAATAAAGCAGCAGAACAGGTTAATATGGAAGCACAATAGTCCAAGATAAGAGCAGAACAATCCAATCTAGCAACACGACAGTCTGATCTGGCAGCGCAACAATCCAATTTGACAGCAGAGCAATCCAATCTGGCCGCAGCCCGATATAGATGTTGCCCTATTCGATATTGCCATGCAGACCTTCGACACTCGTGACGATGTCATCAAGACCTTCAAAACGCATGCTCTAATGAACGGATACGTTGTTATCATTGGCAAATATAGCGAAAATCGCCATCTCTATCTACACTGTGATCGCAATGGGCAATATCGTGATCGCATAAAAGCCCCACCGGGTGCTAAGCACCGAAAAAACAAGCACTCGAAAAAGTGGCTGCCCTTTGCGGATTTATTGTTCTATCGGAAAGCGAGATCCTGAAGCTAAATGTCGTATCAAGATTGTTCATGCGGAGCACAACCATCCTTTATCGGAGAATCTTGTTGCTCATCCAGGGGCTCGTAAACTCACAGATGATCAACGATAATTAATTCTCGATTTAGTTAGTATGGGGATGCGACCATCTGCAATCAAACGGATGCTTGAAGAATGTAATCCAGAACTTCTTATCAAGACCCACGATATTCACAATCTTCGAACGCAAGCACGTAAAATGGAAATGGCGAATCATGATTCATTGCAAATCTACAAGACAATTCGAATGGTGGGCATTTGCAAAGCCTGGGGAAATCTTTACAAGCAAGCCACATTATTGAGATCGATTAGGGTTGCAAATATCGAATCGTAAACAGAAGGAAACCCTAGATGCTCTATAATCAATTCCGCTAAATGAGAATGACACCACAAAATGATTGAGATCATGAGATGGGACATCGCGATATGCCTAAACAACAACTCCACGCCGTTTCCAACCTCGCCACGCAACCAACCAAGCTGCAACGGCAACCCAGACACTAATGGTACAGCCGACTGCCCAAATGCCAAAGCAGCGCCAGCCATGGCACTGACCATCGGTAGAGCCAGAACCATCGTCTATAGCTCTTTGGTAGGCGCTAGAATAAATGACGCCCCAGAGTGCTGCACCCAGGGCTGGCATCATGGCAACAATACCCCAGTTTGTGGCGAAATTCTCCACGCCCCATACGACTGAAATGAGAATTGGGGTGAGAGAGAAGGCGCTGCCATAGCCGAAGCCCACGAGGGCAGTGGTAAGGTGGAATATAGACGGTTCCTCTAGGGGAAGTGGTGTAGAGAGAATTAGGTAACCGAAAGATAGGAGAAGTGCTGAGGGGAGAAGGAAGGCCATCCGTGAGACTGTTGGGCGGGCTTTGTCATCTGAAGGAATCTCAGCTCGATGACGACTACCTTCTGGAATAGGAGGGAAAAGATGTGTTGCAGGAGGCGCGAAAAAGTCAGACAGAGACCCAGTGAGGATTCTGGCAATGGTCGATGTTAAAGCAATTGTGCTGACATGTGTTGATGGAAGACCAGCAGGGGGAGCAGCTTCTGGGGCATATGTTGGTGGCGTGAGAGTTGGAATGACCGTTCCAAGCTGTGGTCCGCTGTTAGCACGGCATAAAAGTCTAGATTCCTGTAAAGTTGACTCACGTTATTGATATAAGATTCTCCAGGCCCCGTGACCAAGAAGAACCCTGCGGCCAGCCACCACATCGTGGGATCTTGAAGAAAGGCTCGTGTTTCGTAGTTAAGAAGCCAGTTCTTCTTACGCCGCTCCTCTTCTTCACGTCTTCTTTCCTCACGTTCCTCCTCGGATAAAGTCAAAGAGCCTGTTTCATCGGCGTCCGAGGCAAATGTGCCATATTGAGTAGCATCTCTCTCGCCAGTGCGAGGCCTGAAGAAGTCACTCTCCTCAAGAAGACCACTGCGCTCCAGTTCCTCTACTGTCTCATCAATATACTTTTCTTCATCGTCATCCACGATCCGCAAAGTAAAAGTACCAATGATCCCGATCACAAGGAGAAGTAGTCCCAGAAAAAGAAAATACCGGAATACATCCACGTCGCCATGGCTGCCATCTGGGTTGCGCTCATAAAGGATATACGTTCCGATCTGACTCTGCCACATGCCGCTCAAGCCAAAGGCTGCAATAGGAATAGCAAGCATAATTCCCTTATGTTTTCCCCGGCCATAGTTCTTTGCGCATGTGGCCACCGCAGAAAGATACATGCAGCTTGTTCCCATGCCGATAAGAATGAAAGCTACTATCATGACCCAGAATGGGTATCCTGTATCCCCAATATCGGGTGGTGGGCCCTTCTTATATGTGAATGCCGCAAGCAGGTATCCCACCCCAAATGTGAGTCCGGAGCCGAGGGACAAGGGCGACGGGCTATAACGATCGCAGAGGAATCCAAACAATGGGACGAAAAGATACATCGCTATCTCCGCAGCTATAGAGACTGCGTTGATTTGAAGTTGTGTGTAATGAAGACGTGTGAGAAATAGATGGCCATACAGAGAGAATGCTGTGATACTGCCAGCGCCCAAACTAACCAGAGAGAAAGGTAAATGTCAGTGACAAACAGAACGAATAGAAGCAGTTTGAATCAGATTTCATACCATGTCACAACACCCCAAGCAAAGCTCACCACCCTGACAACTTCCCTATGCATTTTCTGACGATCTCGTTCAACGATACCATCCACAACGTCATTCAATAGACCATCGTCGCTATGAGCACCTTCACGGCTGATGCGCGATAGCCGCGAACGATGTGACCCCGATCGTGAATGCCGATACTGCGGACTTGGCTGGACATCACTGTCTATTTCATCTTGGAGCAGCGGCCGATTCGCATCGAAGTCCCGCTTATCGATGGTCGAATCGGCGTTCCCGTCGGAGCTCGTCATTGCGCCCCGGGACCCCTCGATTCTCTTGTTTAACGTTAATGTCCGGTAGTCAGGATTAACGAGGGAAATGGTGAGTCTAGCTTTGTAGCGAATGCAGGAAGGTTATATGTATGACCTGACTCAGGTCCCTGGCGGGGTTCGTCAGGTCAAGCGCCTTGCGGAGGTCTCTCGGCGGTGGTTTGGAGCTCTTCGGAAGACTCCAAATGATAGGCGGCCGAGTCAGCTGGGTGGATCAGTTGCTGTGTTGTTGCGACTCCACTCTACGTCATTGGGCCGAGGACGCGGAGCCTTAAGGAATGTGAGTAGCTTGAGGAGTTGGGAGTGAGGAGGATGTTATAAGATTGTGAATAGTTGCAGTGTACAATATTGTTTGCATGTAAGGACGGTGACGTGGTTGGGCCAAAGGCGTGATTTTCGGCCTGAGGCTGGGACATCCCAATTCGGAAAAGTGTAATTTTATAAGCGGAGATTGTTTTCTATGCTTAAAGTACTATGTAGATACGGACAAATAAGATAGATATTACTGATTGTTTTCAAGAAAGAGACAGGGATAGCAATTTGCAGTATTTCGGGGTGGGTTAGATTTTGGTGTCTAAGCTGCGAAAGGAGAAAGAAATATCCATATACATCAAACACCGTGAAGCCAGCGCCTGCCCAACAAAATCGAAGAACAGACTTGAAAAGAATCAACCCAGTCGGGGGTATTTTCAATAAAACAAGGCCGAGAAGTGAATCGGAAGGGAATCAAAAACTGGCTAATCTCATACACGCCGCGAGAAGGGGAATGGAAGGAAGAGAGACAAAGAAAGAAAAGAAGAAAGAATTGCAGAGAAACAGAGCCCGCTGGGTTCTAAATGCATCCAAGCGTTGATCAGGGTCATTGAAACAAATCCATGGAGTTCGTAAGTCGTGCCGTCCCTGAGAGAGGAGCAGCTTGGAATAATAAGAAACGAGGAATAGGAGGAGGAGAAGAAAGTGAGAAAGAGAAGAAGAAAAAAAGGAAGAGGAAGAGGAAGCGGAGCAGTAAAGGGGTTCAAAGACAAGGCAACCCCGAGGGTCGTCTATCCAGAAACGCCATGATGTCGGCATCCAGCCAAAGATAAGAGAAAAGTGCGTGGGAGGAGTAAAACAAGAGAATTGAAATTGCTTCAGAAGCTGACTTCACCTGTATCGGTTTCCATCACACTTTCGTCGTAATATTGATCGGAAGGAGTCTCACGAACAGCAGGTTGAGAGCCAAGGGCAATTGCTTCGCCCTCTCCACGTTCCACAAACTCGTCCTGTCCGATTTCTTTCATAATTCGTTGAAAATACATTCGGAGTGTCCGAAGACCTCGAAGGTATCCACGATCAATGTCCATTGGGTGATGAGGTGGGCATGGCGTATCAGGAGGAAGTTCATCTTCACCAGTGACGCAGTTGGCGAAGTCCACGATCTTCAATTGGACCTTCGTGTTATTATGGCCATCATCGGAGCTTCGGCGTTGCATCCCTGGGCGTTCGTTGCCCTGGTTATTGGCCTTTGGAGGAGCGGGATCTGACGGTTCCCCATCATACAGGATCAAAAGACTGCTCGCATAAAGTCGATATCGGTCCAGCTTGCGGATCATATGCTCAAGCAGCGATAGCTTTTCCAAAATGACCGGAATCTTTTTTGTAACGCTATTATGACTGACTCCGTCGTAGAGAAAACGTGTGAGTGCATCTTGAAATTCTCGGCCAGATTTCAAATCTCGACCAAAGTACTTATCCTCAAAGATGTACTCTTGCTTTTTTACATTCCACGCCTGCATACCACACAGGCGGACGCCCAACTGCTGTGAAGTAGTCGACTGGCATTTGCGTCTTTGAGATTTCTTCTTCTTCTCATTTGCCTCAATGCCATATTGCCTGGTGCCCATTTTAAGATCGAGTACACAAGGCTTGTTCATGCCAGCTGTAAGGTCTTCTAGCAAAAGGAAGAACTGAACGCGTTCGTCTTTTCTGAGCTGAGCATCCTTGGGATTACTGGGTAATTGTGATTCATCGCCCTTGTGATCCATGGCTGCTGCTGCATCATGAAGCTTGCTAGGAGATGTGAAAGTGTTCATCTGGGTCTCAGAAGAAGATTGTTTGACAGGGCTGGAAGCAGATGTCAGAATGGTCGATGGTAGCTCTGGAGGAGCCGGAGCATCTCCCTCCATGGAAAATATCTCGTCTTCCCGGTCTCCACCATAACCCTCGTCATCAAAGAAGACAAGCTCACTGTTATTGCGCGAGTTCAAACTACCTCGCCGCTGGAGGCCGCCACCTGAGTGACGCCTTCGAGACTGGTGACCACCATTCAACGAACTTGCGCGGTTGGGATCGTCAGTCTTGGTTGACTCGTCGCGAGCACGCTTGTCTTCGAAGGCGGTGGAGGCCGACGATGAAAGAGTAACACAGTCACCGTTCGACGGCGGTATATCCATGCCTGGGGTTTGCAGGGAATGAACTCTCGCCAGTCCAGGCGGTCGACTGCTGGAGGTGTGATCTTCTGACATATTTCCACGTCGATGCGGGATGTCCGACGCGGTTCTTGCCAAATTGAGATGCCCACGAGCATGCCGACGATGTTGATGAACTGCAGGGGGGCTGAATACCTCTCGAAGAACTTGCTCCTGGAGCTTCCGATTGACGGTAGTTGCACCCCATATCTTGTTTTTGCGTTTCTTGACCGCTGATGAATCAGGCCCTGTTGCAATGTGGTCCAAGCCGTCAGCGGAGCGTGGCCGACTCATTAGGGTTTCATCTGCCATTCGTAATCGCTGAGGCCGGCCAAACAAATCAGCTGGGATAATATGGCGGTTGTTCTCAAGTATGACTTTAGGAATTACGCCAGTGATCTGACTTTGGCTGACAATTCGCTGAGGTTCGGGTGCCTCTACGACATGAGAATGCACAGTTGCAGACCCATTCGTATGATTCTTCTCAGGGGAAACGACAGCTTGCTCGGCAAGACCCTTTGGACGCTTTGAAGTTTTGGAGAAAGTGACATTGAGCACGCCAATGTATCTGCCCGGTCACTGTTAGTAACAAATTTCGAGAACGGGGATACATCAAAGTCGCCATGTAATTAATAACATCTGAATGATACATACCTCGGTAGAAACACCAACATATCCGGGTGCCTCCTTTCGATACGCTCGTAAAATTCATTCTCACGATTGTTAAGCTGCTTGCATACTGCACGCCTAGAAAATCGGAATACAGTAGTGTGGCCGCCTACCTGATGGCGATAGGGCTTCAGCTCCACCGCACCGAGGGGGCCTGTTGTCTTGCGCTTAGTGGCCAATCGTGATTTCTGGATTGGTGTCGCAGTGGGCGTGTCGGCGTCGTCGGTGAGACTAGATTCATCAAACATAGATTGCACACTTTCGTCCGCTGACGGTGGCTCAGTGTCGATACTGGAGTCATTACCGTGACTGTGTTCAGAAATTGTACTCAAAGACATTTCAGGGATGCCATCTGCCGGAGATCGAAGTCCCGAAATATCGCCATGAAGGATTTTACTTTCATTTTTAGATCGAAAGGAGATATCCACATGGCCAACTTCCTGTTGGGAAGTGGTGCTACGCTCTTGGGGAATCAGCATCAACTCGTGGCCTTTATCTGCCGATAGCTGAACTTTTTGCACACTATGGGAGTCTGCCGCCATCGGCTCTTCCTCTTGGCCTTCTTCAGGTACTGTAACTGGCTCGTGAGGGAAATAGACTGCAGATGAGATTTGCTCATTTTCCTCCTCATCTTCGAATTGAGGCGAGTGCTCAGCTGCTTCATCCTCGAGAGAGTCCATAGACTCCGAAAACCGTTCAACGTGGGGTTCTGCCTGGAAATAATCTCGACCGCGTTCGGCATATTGTGTCGGAATACTTCTAGAAAACGAAGAGCCCCGGCCACCACCAGGAGTTAGATGGAAATTTCGAATTTCTTCTAAAAGGCTTAATGGCAGTGTTGGCCAAGGGCGCTTGGGTGGCTCTTCTTGATCGGCTTGATGAGAAGGATCGACTGGGCTAGGTGGCTCAAATGTCTGTCCATCGCTCAGCGACGGAAGCGAAATACTCTTTCGCAGTGACTGATCGTCATCTGGCGCCGCCGTGAAATGCTGCTTCTCAAAATCCATCGCGGGTCCTAACTCGGCATGCCCTTCATGCGGCCGGGTTCGCTCACGGTCCTCCCATCGTTTACGGTCCGGGGAGGTGGTGTTCTCCTTGAAAAGACCAAGATAGTGACTGGATTTGCGACTGCGGACGTTCGATGCTAGCTCCGCATTGGTCAGATTTGCCTCTATGGAATTATCCACTCGCCCTCTGCGACCTCGACTGGAGCCTCCTTCTAGGGGAGCACCTCGGCCAGAGTCCGTTAGAGGGGGGAAAGGCACAGCTTCTGTGTCAGTCGATGGCTGGTCGTGACCACGTAATGGACTTAATGAGCCAGGAGAATGAGCGACATCGTCTATAGCTGACGGGAGTAAAGTACGTTCAGCGCAAGCGTTGTCAAAGTCACTGGTCTTCGTACCTGTTTCACCATCACCAGAAGGCACCGGGTGCACGGTCACGCTCGCCTCTCCTTCTGGAGTCTTCAACTGATCGACGGACGAAATGGATGAACGTAACAGAGACAGACGGGGGAGGTGAGAAGTTGAGTAGTGAGAAGGAGGGCGCAAAGGATAATGTCTGCGGACGTCAACTTCCATGTGGGAAGGGCCGACGTGAGAATGGAGGGGGGAGACCTTGGAGGCAGGAGTTGGAGATCCGGGCACATTATCGAGACCAGGAATCAAATTGATCTGATGCTCATTGTCCACGGCCTTCTCGGGGGGCAATTGTGGGGTATTAGCGCCGCTTTCTGAGGGGAGATAGTGAGTTGCAAAGATACTATCCCGTTCGGACAATTGAGGACTATGAAAAGTATCGGGACGGGAAGAAAAGGTCTCCAAGGGTAAGGTCTGGGTTCTTTTTAGGGCGAAAGCCGGGGTGGGCTGGGACCATTGACGGATAGTGGGGGACTCAGCACGCGATGGGGATTCCATCTCCTGTTGAGACCCCCCGGAGAACAAATGTTGGTCCTGCGACAAGTGGTGACGTGGGTTGACCGACTTGTCGTCGGTCTCCGAGCAATCATGTTGGGCGGGAGCAGCAGGTGTTACCAGGGGGTCAGGCAAGGAGTGTTCGGGAGCGGGAGGCGGGTTTGACATGGGGAGGACATTGGTCAGGCCTGCACAGTCGGAATGGTAGGGACGGCGATAGATTGCTATTGGAGGGATCGAAAGGAGATTGGTTCAGTGGTTCAGAGTAAGAAGAGGGGGTTTAGAGGAGAGACGTTTGCGACACGGTGACAGGGCAACACCAAAAGCCAACGGCGAAGCTAGTTAGGGTTGGAGAGCGGATCACGGCAACTAGCAGGATCGAAGGAAGAATAGTTCGATATGGAGAGTAGCGAGCCAGAAGAGAGACTGGCGTCACGAAGACCATTCAAGCCAAGTCAGTGGGGGGGGGGGGGAAACGATCACACACAACGACGAGTATCGAGCACGTTGGCCCAAGAAGAGATCTTACAGGTTGTTTCTGACTGCAAGATGGAGAAGGTCGGGAATTTCACAATTCAAAATTCCAGTCTGAGCTTGGAAAGATAAAGGAATCAAAGCTGCAAGTTGGGCCCAGGTAGGACAGTGACGCCGATCGACCGTCACCGCCTTGCAAGACGAGTGGATCCGGGATCGGGGCTTTTCTTGTAATGGAAAATATGGAGTCTCTAGAAGTTCTTCGGATATTCTGGATTGATGAGACTGGAGGAGGAGGAGGGTTGCATATAAACGACTGAAGAAGAGTTGGAGGTGGAGGTGGAGGGTGAAAATATGTTATGGTATGGTCAAAGTAGAAGGGGAAGATGAAGAAGAAGAGAAGAAAATGAAATCACGAGTTGATCGAGTTGCCTCTTCCCTTTTCTTTTCGTCTCCGCCTTTTTCTTCTTTTCTCTCTTTTCTCTTTTTCTCTCGGTATGGTAGTCTATCCCCAGCTTTCTGAGGATTATCTACTCACCCTACATTTATTTTCCATCTGCAGCTTTATCTCCATTCCAGTATCCCATATCTACCTACAACTGGAGTTCCCATAGGGTACAGATCGGCAATCTGCAGGACCAGTCGACTTGGTCTTTCCCCCCTCCCCTCCCCCTTTCGAGTATGGAGTAACCCAATATTCTGATCCTCTTCTGACCGGTTGCCCAGATGAAGTAGCAGGAAGACTCGAACCTTGAGGGTTGGAGATGTAATTTCATCCAGAGATTAAAGGAGGATCCAGATGGACTGGAGTCCATCTGTCGTTCCCCAGCTGGGATCCCTGGTCCGGCGTTCAACGGTAAGTCAACTTGTGGGGGCACAAGGGATACCTTGGGTTCTCGGGTCGATCAATCGTTTCTTGGAACGCTCTTTTGCATAGTTTCACACCAATCACGAGATCCTCGTGTACAGCGTGCAGCTATCACGGTCGGCCATAGGCGTCACCAAGTTCATTCTTCGGATAGACTGATCTGCTTCTTGCAACTCGGTTTCTTTCTATCTCGCATTCAAGGCATGCCTTTGGCCCTAGGGAACCGAAAATATTGGGCCCGAAGCAGCGGTCAAGTCTCAGGGGGGCAGCTGACTTGGCCCGATGCTTATTTTTCAGCTTCGTTTCAAGGGAAGTTATAGCATCACGATAGCCGCACAGCTTTAAAAGATAGGCATTGCTCGCACACGCAAGTTGACACAGTACGTTATTTTCATGTATCACTCGATTTTGCTTGTTTGTGAATTTGAACTACCACTGGCACTAACTTCCAAGGTGATCTCAATTTCGAGATCCATGAACTTCAGCCCCCGAAGTTGTGTTATTTCGAGCTCAGAGTCTTGAGTCGCGTATCAATGGTCCGTCACCGTAGTACCAAGAGTAATAGGTTGGATGGGAATAAGACTTGATCGATTTTTATGTTGACCCTAGGCCGCCAGAGATACTTGTATGTCTAGTCCAACTTAATCAATTTGAAGCAACATGAAGGTACATATTCATGCACTTGGGCATCAATAGGGCCAAAATTGAGACCGAAAAAGCATCAGGGACTTAATACATTAGTGTACCTACACTATTGTAATACATCCATATTTTATGTCATGTCTATGGATAGGCATAATCTTATGTCTATCAAGCTATTGAATAAAGTGACCATCATTCTGTTTCTCGGAAGGTGACATGCAGTGTTTGTCGCTTCCACTTAAAGTCCACAGGAGAACTGTACATACTTGACTTCCAACGACAACCTTGTCGTTAGGAAACTGAGGCGGCTGTTTTTAGGGCCGGTCCGCTAGCAGCAATAATGATATTAGTACATTTAAGTACTAGCTCGAGTATATAGTAATTACTAGTAGGAGATCGAGGCGCTTCGGAAGCCGACGTGACGTAGTGGGCTTTGATAGCGCCTCATCACTCAATATTAACTAGCAAAGGACACACGACACTTCTGTACTTTGTTTACGGGTCAAAACTATATGCTGTGCCCATAGTACGTAGATAGTGAGCGGAGGTGTCGGGGACATATTTCAAACAATCCATTTTTCAATGGATGAAGCATATATACATTCCATAGAGTATGTCTTATACATAATGAAAATTGAATTCTTTTTTTTCCCCATGTACTCGACAGTTAACAGTTACACGCGAGTCACATTCGTTTGGCTCGGCGTGTGATGAGGTTGGCCCTAACGCTTCAACCGGAGGCGCCGGGCGGGTCTTTAGCCCAACCAGCGTGCTTAACGATGTGAACAAGATGCATTAGGGTCCCAGCACCACCCTGGCGACCAGGTTCACCATGAACCTGAGAGCTTCTAGGCCAGTCAGATCCTTGAAACCCCGCGAAGCTCTGACTTGGCCCCATCTCAACTCATCACGATCTCCACTTCATTAAAGACGAACATCCCCCATCACCCGCAGCTCTCAAAAAATTTAACACTCTTTTTCATTCCTCTTCGATCTGATCTGACACCATATATAATTTCATTGCAAGCTGCACTAGCTGATGGTTATTTGTTAGCTGAATTTGAGCTGTGCGTTGACCTCCAGGAGAAGTTGCTGTGATGCGACGTCTGTCGCAACCACGAACTCTAGTCGCAATATCCCCTGACTCAAAAATCGCAAAATCGTCAAGTGCATCCTTTTCATGCCCGTCGGCCTCGAGGTAGAGTTGCGATCAGTGTCGAAAGTCGATTTTATAGTTGAGAGTCTTTGGCGGTCGTAGTTATCAAAATGAGTCGACCGCAACAGCTACAGCTCAATACCCAGCTGGATCAGAGGCAAAGATACTCATTCATTGCAACCCCATTGGAGATGAATGCGGCGACACAGTATCCCACTGAAGAAAGCGTGCCTCCATTGCCAGTGCATTCTCAGCCAGCTCCTGAACAAGAACAATCGGCAATAGAGCATCCAATTCGGCGACCCGAGCCAGCAGCATTATACCAAGGGCACGAGAACGAATCACAAGTAGACGAAGGGAGTGTGCCCACCTACTCGCGATACCCTCAGTTCGACCAACATCCTGTTCATTTCACACCCGCTGCTAGTAATGTCCAACCTCAACTACAACAGCCAGACTCTATACAATCACCACAGTATGCATTCGGACAACCACCGAATTCCCCGGGGCCCTTGCCACCAAAAGTCAACCCAGAAGCTCTATATCGCACAGATACATTCACCGTCACCCCGGATGCGAACCCTTTACAGTCCCCTAAGTCTCCATTCTTTCCCCCTCCGCCTGTGTCAGCTCCGTCACAAGCACCCACAATCGATGATTTGGCCACATATCACCAGCCAGGGCAAATAATGCACCCAAACCAGGAGGTAATTGGGGGAACATGGCACCACGGTCTTTGCGAGTGTTCAAACATAGGGACATGCTGTTTGGGATTGCTCTGTCCATGCATCTTATATGGAAAGACTCAGCACCGCCTAAGCCTGAAGTCACGGAAAGAGGATCCCACAAATATGTTGGGATATGAAACATGCAACGGGTCATGCACTGCAATGGCGCTGTTATGCGGGTGTCAATGTAAGTTAGTCATTTGCGCTCGCGTGGGCAGGAAACATACATTGTTAACCCGGCGAGTCTAGGGCTTCTCGCAACTATACAGCACACTCGCACCAGAAAGGCGTATGGAATTGAAGGGGGTATTGCATCGGATTGTGTGCGAGCTACCTGCTGCACATGCTGTACATTAATTCAAGATGAGAAGGAGATTCAGAAACGTGAGGAGCGGCGTGGTCGCGCAGCCCTTGAGCGAGGAGCTACCTTGCTCTCGCCATACACAGCCCCCGGTCCAATGGCATATCCACCGCCACCCAAATGATGACAGAGAACAACCAGAAGTTTGAGATGTGTATGAATGTGCAGTCATGTACCTATAACGAAGCGATGATAAATTATAATCAACTATCGGATGCGATTTGATTGGTATGTATGTGCACCAAGCTGATCTCTTGTCCAATTGGTAGAAGAGGACTTTAGAACCCCCCGCACACTCGGACTAGGATTTTCACAGAATGGAGAAGGCAGAAACTGAAGGATGTAAAAAATGCATATGCAATGCATTTCTCTGCGTCCTGTGGCAAGTGGAAGAACACCAGTTCCCAACGCGCATTGCCGATCCTCAGCCGGGGACCCGGTTGCTGGGAGCATGGCCGACCTGTCATATCGCCACCTAGTATCTTGAATGGGAATGAAAGACTACACTTTTCACGAATGCCATAGCGATCATTCAATTTTCCAGTGGCCCACGGGGAAAGCAAGCTGGTGGGATGAGTCTTTTTTAGAGTGGCCAAATGACTCGCATCACAAAGCCATGTCCGAGGGTACCACAACAGCAGAAGAACATTGACCAATATTAGCCCTTTCGATTCAAAATGGTGGCTTCTACCAAGGCCAGTATGCAAAGGCCAAGGTGCAAGGAAAACAAATAAATCAAAAAAAGAAAAGACTAGTCAATCGGTAACCACCCTTCCCTTCATGATCGATTTTCCAATGAGCTTAGTTTCAAGCAGGGATCTCCATTTGCCTGGAGGCGATTAATACTGACAACGGATTGTACCAGAATACAAATGCTAAGATCTACTCCATATTGTCTCTGAAGACGTGTCAAAGCTCCCAGCAAAAATTGGCCTCTGCAATCATGGCGATCGTGGATCCCACGATCGGACGAACCAGGTAGTCGGGTTGAGTATGCAGAATGAGATCGAGGATCGGATAAGCCCGTCCGAACGATTCGTCAAAGAAGATCCCGAAACCCGGCCAATATTCTGCAGCAAGCAGGACCACCCCATTGTCTACTAGCCGCAAATTATATGTAAGGTCATGTACCTACTGTGCGAAGGGAGCCAGTGAGAGAACTTCGCTAGTCACGGAGCTGATGTGTCGAGTTAAGTGGATGTGGCTGGTGGGAGATCAGTGGGTACTAGACGAGCTTCTCTCTGCCTTTAAACACCATTCCCCGATCGAGTTTAACCTATATGTCCTGGGTTGTCCGTCAGGGCTTGAAGAAGCGTTAGACGTGTTGATGATAGCGGGCATGGATCGCTTGGTCTGAAGTAAGGGTGCGATAGATCTAATATTTCACTATAGGGTGGTATTGCCGTACAGCAAAACTGGAGAAGGTATTCTTTTCTTTTGCCTTCGCTGTTCTGGATCAGGATATTAAAGTTGAGACCTGTCGACCACGATGTAAACAGACTATCGGGTCTCCTGCGTAGCTCCGATATTTTGGTACTTATTGATTGGGATATCTCTCATTTAAGTCTCCTCAGCTTGTTCTTTGGAGCTCTTGGGGATCTGCATCAAAGGGATACGAATTGAGTTGCTGTTGCTGTACCCAAAATACCTATTACGATGGCGGGTTCCGTTTCAGAGGGCTCTGCTGGCTATGACCATGACAATTTGCGCCATGTAGTGATTACTTCGACATGCTTTGCCTTCATTCTATCTACGTTGGCGGTAGGATTTCGAATCATTTCACGAAAAGTGAATGGAACTGGTCTCTATCTTGATGACTTTCTTATGTTAGGCGCTTTGGTAAGTCTCTATTATCAATCATTCCAGCTCTCATTTACTGACGGGACAAGCTATTCGAATATGGAATCTCAATTGCAGGAGTTGTTTGTAGGTCCATTCCGGCTGAGCGCATCTTCGGATCAAAGTAATAACTTTTGAGCAGTGCTTTATAATGGGCTTGGAACACATATCGTCTATCTGAGGCCTGAGCAGATCACTGTTTATCTGAAGGTGCGTTGGAATGACAGCAATCCTACAATCAATGCAAACAATTATGAAGCACGTACTAACATTTCCCCAGACCCTTTTCACCGGCTCGATCCTTTACACCTGCTGCATTGGTTGCATTAAGCTTTCGATTCTTATGCTTTACAAGCGATTATTCCCTGTCAAGAGCATGAACATCATGGTGTGGATTGTTTCTGCTATCGTTGTATTATGGGCCTTCGGTGGTATTCTGGTGGGCTGTTTCACTTGCGTTCCGATTGAGAAGCTTTGGAACCCTATGATGCCGGGTGGCTGCTTGAACATGGGCAAATTCTACTATGGTCTTCAAATTCCTAACATCGTGACGGACGCTATGATTCTGTTCATGCCCATGCATGCCGTCTGGGTTCTGCCCATTTCTCGAGCCCAGAAGCTTGGTCTGTCGGGTATCTTCATCGTCGGTTTCTTGTATGTCCCTATGTCCCCCCAACCTCCTCTGCTTTACTTCCGATCCAATATTATCAGAAGGCTAACAAGAATCAGGACCCTCGTGTTTGACATCGTTCGTCTCGTCTCACTCATTGATCTCTCCCGATCGGGATCGGATATCACCTACAACCAAGTAGACCCAAGTGTCTGGACATGCATTGAGCCAGCTGTCGGCATTGTCGCTGCTTGCCTGTCAAACATGCGACCTTTGTTCAAAGTCGTTCACGAGAGGGTTTGGTCGCGCTACGTATCAACTAATGCCAGCAGTCGTGATGACATTGCCGAAAAGAGGGACGAAAAGTCGTCCTGGACTCGCGACACACCTAGCCCTAATGGCGAAACCATGCACACATCTACCACTCTTTCTAATGAGGAGACCAGTCACCCTCATAGTCCAGCATAAACGCTTATTAGAATGGATTTCTCTTGGTTTGCTTATTTAACAAAATCTCGAGTTCTTTCTGAGCCCTGGTCAGTTGTGAACAATTGTTCTTTCGCTCTTTCATTCTTACACTCTTTAATTCTCTTCTTTGGTCACCTATCATTTTCTACAGTATACTTGTTATTGCGGATAACTTTGTCGCTGATCTTCGTCGTGTCTATTACTCAATCTAAGTATTATAACAATGTCATTTATCTGAAGCTTACAACCTTCAATATCTTTCAGAAGCTCTGCTACTTTATTCATCGAATTTCAAATTGGTTAGAAACAATTTCCTTAGAGGTAATTAGAACTATCCGATACCCGCACGAAGATGATTTCCATGATTGCGGATTTTAAGGTCGTTTCGTCCGATTTTCTCTTCATGATCGCCTTGATCTTCACCGTAAATCCTCGTACACTTAGATTTAACCGGGACAATACGCACTTTTTGGTGAGGGGCAACCTTGGAAATTCTTAGGCAAAGTCTAATTTTCCAGTGATATCCACCGGTGGCATTCTACGTGTAGATAAAGAACGATCATTCCTCATAACGGTGAACAGCGTGACTCGGGTAGCGAAGACATTCGCACAAACCCCAATGATCTGTGAGCGTCGATCGCATTGAATCTATCACTAAATTCCAAGATCGAATGTCCCATTGGTTGCATAGAAGAGACATCTGAGATTCCCCCCTCACTGCCAAGCGGGCCAATTCTAAGCCCGTCCCGCCTACAACTCCCACATGACTGCCAATCATGCGTAATGACGCGAGAGGGCGTATGGAAGGTTGACCCCGGTCTGAAATAAGAATAAAGAGCTTCTTTGGACGACGAGAAAAGTAACACAGAGTTTCTGTCCGTACACTATGCGAGGACTCGAAGATAGCACCGATGTATTGATTCGTGTCGGACAGACAGCAGGCGAACAAGTCAAGCATGGATTTGACGCCTTTGTCAATTTTGCGGCGCGAGATAATGTTCTGGAGGTTGCACTAGGTCTAATGTCAGGATTTTCTTTGAAATAATCTGAACAGGGATGTCGAAAGATGCAGGTGGCTGACATCCTCATTACAATAGAATTGCTAATGCCTTCACCAAAGTGGTGACTTCCTTCGTCTCAGACATCGTTTTACCGATTATCTCGCTTCTACCATTTCTGAATCGAAACATGGATCAGAAGTTCGCAGTCTTGTCGAGGGGGCCGAACTATATCCATGGTCAAGGGTATAATACAGTCAAGCAGGCCAGGGATGATGGGGCGTTGGTACTTGCGTGGGGGTACGGCAAGAATTTTCTATTTATCTGGCATCATCCTTGATCATAATTAGTGTGGCCATTCTCAAATTTATTGCTAAAACTTTCATAGCCTGTTTATTGAGACTATCCTCAATTTTTTGGGTGTGAGTATGACATTATTCGCGGTCGCTCACTTGTACATGGCTGTCTCCCACAACAAAATCATCAAACCCACGATAAGATGCAGGTACTGCAAAAAGTATATCAGTGTCGAGGTGAGTCTCATTGGACCCTCAGCATCGATAGATAGATGGCTGATCTTAACCCCAGGCAAAACGTTGTCTCAACTGCTCAAGTTGGCAGGATGGAAGAGAAGACTTACCTGGTGAACACGAGGACCACAATGATGAAGATCTCACTGGTGATAGATCATAGTCAAACAGATATCTTGGACTTCTACATCGAGTATACAATCCCAGCAGCTAAACTTCGGAAGGATTTCATATCGATTTCATTTAATTGATTCAAGTGCCCATCAACTAAATCTTGCTCAATCGTCCTCCTTCCAAGCGCCTTAAGAAAGATTGATTAATATCCCGAATTCTCACGGCCCCAGATAATTCCATAGTACGACTTAGCTCTCGTTCTAATATATTCACCACTGTCTCAACACCATCACGTCCATTGAACGCGAGCCCCCACAGTACTGGTCGGCCAACTAATACAAAATCAGCACCAAATGCGAGGGCTTTGAAGACATCACTCCCGCGACGTATCCCTCCGTCGAATATCACCGGAATCCGATTTCGAACAGTCTCGACGATTCCTGGCAGAGCTTGAATAGTTGAAGGAGCACTGTCTAATTGACGACCACCATGGTTAGAAACGATGAGAGCATCGACGCCATGCTCAATAGCAAGATCAGCATCCTCTGGTGCTAATATCCCTTTCAGAATAATCTTCAAGCTAGTGTTCTGTCTCAAGAACTTTATGGTTTCTCGCCAAGTAAGTGAAGCACTATGTGCTTCATCTCCCATTGCCTGACGGATATCGGTCGCCTCCTTTGCTGAACGGGCATTCATGAGGGTGCGGTTGCTGGCTGGGGTACCCTCTTTTTGCCCATATAAGCTCGCTATGTTGGAAAGCTTGAGACCCTTGGGAAGGACAAGTGGATTCAAACGCTCATTGATTCGGTTTCCAAGCACCGGTGTGTCAACCGTAAGAACAAGAGCTTCATATCCGGTAGCTGCACAGCAATTAGCTCCAATTCGATTTCTTATTACTTAGTAGATGCCAATGGGGTCTGAAATTATCCTACTCTCCACTCTCTTTAACAAAGGTTTGATAAGCTCTTGATTTCTTGGCATGTATATCTGAAACCAGAATGGTGCTCTGGCTCCTTCGTGGTGGTTGACAGACATCACATCTTCCAACGATGTAGTCGAGTTAGAGGACAGCGTCATATTCAGCCCCATCGAAGACGCCACACGAGCGACATCCAACTCGCCCTCTCCGTGTGCTAATTTCTGCATTGCAGTCGGAGCTATACCGATGGGGAGAGGGTATGTATGACCAAGCAGATTCGTGGATGTGTTAACTTGAGCGACATCACGAAGGACACGAGGTAAAATGAATAGACTATTTAATCCGGTCAATATATTGGTTCTAGCGTATAACCATCGAAGGAGAATTTGACGTCTTACCGGTCGAAATCAGTCTGATTTCTCTTCACTGCTGTCTGATCATCTGCACCACTGGCGTAGTAATCAAGAACATACGCCGGAAGCTTTTCTCGAGCAATGGCTTCCACATGTTCAACAGTAATGGGGTTCTTATCGACCATTTCTACTAGTGAATATGATATCAGATGCAAATAATTAAAAGCTGATGTTTGGGGGGAAAGATCTGAGAGAAAAATGTCTTCCAGCCTCTCTTAGTCGCCAATGTGCCGGAAATTAATCCGGTCTACTGGTAGAACACCCCCTAATGTTCAGTGTTGATAAATTTGAATAACCTCGGGAATATCAACATGTTTTCGATGGCCTCTTCTTTTGGCTGAATCTTTTGTTACTTATTGCGAGCGTATTTTATTGCGTTAGGAAAGCCTATCCTGTAACATCCCAATTGTAAATGAAGAGAAACTATCTAGTCTGGGGACAGGTGCATTTTCGACCTGCAGCTATCAATTGACGTAGCGATTTCTTTCAGTTAATATGCAGCGCCTAGGTAGCAAAACAGTAAAAAGCAAGGAACTCGAGACCCAAAATGAATACTGTTCTATACCTATCGAAGTTGTCAGACAGGTCCTATGTGCAAAGTACAGTGCCCCAACTTCTGCGGCTTTTTGTTTTTTGAACGACGAGGAAGAGTCATTCCACGCATTACGGGTATGACACATCTTGTAATGAACTCATGCGTTATTGAAATTTAAATGATCTCATATGAATCTCACTTAAACTGGAATCTATACATAGAGACCCAGATGGGGTCACGTGGCTGTGTCGGGCCCCGCTGCTCGGCTTTGTCTTCGATCAAATCCAAACACGAACATTCCTGCAACGCGTGTGACCCATTTCCGAAAGAAGATTTTCTTCTCGTTATTTTTTGTGGCTGTGTAGCAAAGCTCCAGGCAGCACCATGACCATCACTCATATCGTACTCTTTCAATTCAAACCGGGCGTCGATGCGCAAGTGATCAAGGATGTATGAATCGTTTGGGCGGTAGTATGCAGAACTCAATTAACAAAATCACAGGTATGTACACGTATGCTCGGTCTGAAAGACAATTGTCTGCATCCATCATCCTCGAAGCCCTATATTAAAACGTCGTCGGGGGGTGCCGACAACTCTCCCGAAGGTATCCAGGTAAGTAGCCATACACCAAGAGATTATTTCACAAGAAAGAAGTTTCCAGTTTCATATGTAAGAAAGATGTTGTTTGACAAAACGATTCTGTCTAGGACGGTATCACTCATGCTTTCGTTGTTGAGTTTGAGAATGCGGCAGATCGAGACTACTATTGCAAGGAAGATCCCGTGCACCAGGAGTTTGTCCGCAGCCTAAGTGGGCTTTTAGTCAAAGCCCAGGCCATTGACTATACCCCAGGAATATACTAGCACTGCATTTATTCTAAATTGAGTTGTTTTTGCAATTGGAGAAGTCGGCATTTCCCCCCGCGGAGTCCCAAGATCCCCCGGGCTTGGCAGCGGAAGATGACGTCAGTGAGAACTATAAGCCAATAGAGCCATTTCTTAGTATTTGCTTAGCATCGCTCAGCAGTGGAAAAATAAGTGATTAATTACTAGATGATGACCCCGGAAAGTAGATCTTAAACCTTGCTATTTTCAAAATGCATACATACTTGTGGCGAACGAATGCTGGTGCCTTGGACGATGTCAATCTGAGCACCAGTCGGGAGATGAGAGAAGACCGACAAATGTAGGGATGTGTCAGAGGCGGAGAAATCCGACAAACATTGGACTTTGGAATCTATAAAAGCCGGGTCTACTCGGCAACATGATTTTATTCAACTGAGTCTTGATACTCTGGGTGTTTCTATTTCACAACCTTGAGCCTATGACCAAAGCCTAGTACTTCGATCTTCAAGTTGTTATTCGCCATGCGTACCTCATTGCTGTTCTACATTTTTGCTCTGGCAACTTACGTGGTGGCCGGGGATGTTGATGCCAATGATCTCCCGTCTCAGTGTAAAGATGTCTGTGCCCCAGTCGTGAGCCTGACATCCTCCTGTGACAGCAAAACCAACGATGACGATACTGCGGAGCTGAACTGCATCTGCAAGGACCCCCGGGCAGCAAAGAGTTTGCCCGAATGCGATGCCTGTATCTCAAAGTTCAGCAAAGATGGAAGAGATAACGGTATGTATACTTAAAAGTTTATTTGCCTATCTATGAATACAGTGTTGGGATTTAAACTGACAATCTTCAGATGCAAATGACCTTGTTCGATCTTGCTCATTCACTACCACAGAGTACTCGGCCACGGCTACATCTGGGTCAGGAAATTCTACCACAGCTGCGGCCAAGACCACGGAGACAAACTCTAACGGCGTGAAGACGACAATGACAGGAATCGCATCTTCCTCGGGTGCCTCAACCGCCTCAAGTGCTGCTGCTGCTGCCACCACATCCAACGCAGCTGTCGGCTCTCTCGACTCCAAGGGGAGTATTATGGGCTCTCTCTTCATCGGGTTGATGGCATTTATGGCTTGAGTCGTATTTGACTCATCCATGTGAGACATTTAAAGACTTCACTTATGAGACGTTTACGTGCCTCATTTGTATGTAAAATGAAGCAGACTGTTTTATTCTGATCCTCAATTGAAATTCTCCTTGGAATATGTAATTTTTTTAGTTGATGTATGCTGTGACCTCAGAAAGGAAGCCCTCTTTATCAACTGCATAACTGTCGTCACTCGTGTTTGACAGAAAGATAGTATTTTTCCATCGAGGATTACTGGGTCTTAAATTCAACAGCAGACATGCTTCTTCTTTCCTCTCACAGCCATGTCCCAATGCCTGGTATTTCCTTCGTAATAACTCTCCTGGCATGGGTGAATCAGGATATTGGAGCCATCACATTGACCGAATTGAATGATATCGCAGCTAAGAGAGTGTATTATTTCCTGGTATGGACGCTCCAAAATATTTGTTCGTGTTCTTGATGCTTGTAGGGACTGGCTCAAGGTGCGCTACAAGGGGCAGTCGATATTCCGTCTTTCTATGAAAACAAGCGACAGTTATTTACGGGTCAAGAACTAGAAAGTAGCCAATTATTTCATCACAATATTATATTTCTTAAATGGTGTTCGTTGGTCATACCAAGGCTGCCAGGCGATTGAAGATCAAATCATTAGAAATCCAGATAAAGGCGCAGCCTGTAGAAATTGGCTTCACCTTGATAACCAATGAACCGTGATCTATAACCACCCAAATTTACATGCATTCTTTCCGCCAAACAAGCAAAAGCACACCCTTCTATCAAGACAGCAGCAAGAAAAAAACAGGAGAAAATAGATGAGGATATACGTAAGCTGCACTCTGGCCTACTGAGCTCTCAGTGAGTTTTTTGGTTCCGAGCTCAATAGAGGCCATGCCGTTGGTTGCAGCTTTCTTTGTCGAGGATTCCTTAGTTGGTAACCTGGCCTGCGGAGGGAGCGCCAGTGTACAGGACAAGCAAAATGACTGTCAGGGCGGCACCAGCGACGATACCCTTAGCCTTGGCAGGGTTAGCGCGGCGGTACTCGCCAACCTGGAGACGGACATCAGTGGTGAGAGCGTTGATCTTCTCGGCACCAAGCTTGTAGTAGACCAGACCACCCAGAGCGATGGAGTAGCCGAAGAACTGCTGGGGGGTGACAGGGTCACGGAAGATCAGCATAGAGGCGCAGACCAGGAGGATATCCTTCAGGATACCAGCCATGGTGAGAACAACAGCGGAGGTCTTGCCGATCTACAAGAGAGTTAGCAAATGCAGGCTCTTTTTGATTTTCTCTCCCTATTATGCAGGGAAGTCAGTATAGAAAAGAACGTACCAGAAGGACAACGGAAGCGTTAAGGAGGAAAGCAACCAGAGCGTTTGCGATAAGAGTCATGATACCGAGGCCGTAAATGTCGTTCATAGTCATGCGGGGGACATCAGTGAAGAGGGTGATGACACCGTTGGTGACGGCGCAGGCGGGGGCGTAGTAGTAGAGAGAGACGAGGGGATCCATCTTGAACTCAGCGGAGCTCAACAGACGCTGGACCATGACCAGACGCAGAGCCTCGAAGATGATACCGCCAACCTGGATGATGAAACCAAGCATGTCGAACTGGATCTCACCGAAGGAAGCGATAACAACACCAATGACGATGATACCAACGTTTCCGAGGGTCTTGAAGTTGGCGGGGGCAATTCCGAAGGCCCAGGTGGCGAAGAGGGTCACCACGGCGTTGGTAGCCTTGAGCATCTGGATGAAGGACACACTCAGGTAGAGGTAGGCCAAGTTACCACAGATCAGACTCAGAGAGAACATGATACCGATGGGGACAATGGCGCGACTATTTCCCCCAATCAATCAGCCAATCTATTCGTAATCCGAATGTCTGGTAAGCGTGAATACTCACGTGTAGGTGGCAGGGTTCATGGGAACCTTGTGGCGAGAGTCGAGGATGTTGGTGCAGCGGGCCAGGATCTGGGTCATGGCGGTAGCGAAGGCCATGTGCCAAGTGGTCAGGAACAGGGCTATTTCATTGTGTTAGTTGGTGGTTATTGATGTGAGGAGAAATCAATTGTCATGAATTGAATATGGCTTGGAAGGACTCACGGAAGTCTGGAAAGAATACGGGTTAGTTGTCAAGTTCACATCAATGCTTTATTGATCTCCAAAATGGAGAATTCAATTCTTTCAAACTTACTGAACTTGGCAGTGTGCAGAACCCATTTGTTGAACAGAATGACGCTAGAACTCAGGGCAATCCAAAGACTATTGACATGTTAGCAATTGGCACTGCAGACTACTTGACGAAGAGGCCATCGGTCTGGACTCACGCAATGTAGAAAGCCGGGTGAATGCCATCGCTCTTGGAGGCGGGAGCACCGCTCTCGAGCTTGCGCTCATCCTTGTTGTTAGCCATGGCGAAGAGAGAACAAAAGCGATAGCCGTAAAAAAAGAGTGACTGAAGGTGAGTGAGTGATGAAGTTGGTAGTTGGGAAAAATGCCAAAAGGAAGGGGCAGTTTGGATTTAGGGGCAAGAACGATCGGCGTGGGGCGGTGGACACTCTTTTGAAGTCATGATTGGTTCCTTCCTAAATTGGAGAGGGTCTGCTGCCGGAAAAGTACACGTCGACGCGTGGGCCCTTCCGTTTCGGTTTCAGGTTTTTCTTTCTTTTCCTTGCGGCCAGGGTCTTCTTCACTTTTCCTCTGTCGATTTGCATATCACATCACTTCCTACTCCGGATGATCACTGTACTATGTACCCCTTTTTCTCCTAGGTGGGTTGTGTTTACTTTGTTTGCGTCTTATTAGTCGTAGCGGAATAAAATTGCCTTTCTATCGTGTTCGATATATTGCAAATCCGATCATATCTATCCTCCCTGCCTTTTCGATGCATAGTCTACGTACTCCGTACCTAGAATAAGTTTATTTGATGTTTCATCTACCCTAATCCACTACCATCACCGATCACGTCTGACATATTGGCAAGCCCCATCCATTCTTGGCAATTCTGATACAGTAAACATGCTATCTACGTCATCTGTTAGTTGATTAGTACTCCTTGACCAAATCCATAAATGTGTACTATTTACTAGAATACTATCTACTAGGTATTTAACATTATCTACTTCATTATGTATTAATATTTTGTGCTCTAGTGCAGTCTATATCATGATATTTACAACTTCCGGGACTTGATAGGCCAATGTATTGAAGTCCAACATGCTAAAGTGGAATCAAGTGATTTTATAGTACAAGTTGAAAGAAGACACATAGTCTTAATTAAAATAAACGTGAAGGAAACACAATCCCATTCGAGAAACCTTTGAAATCGAATGTATACCGGCGTGCCCTTGGGCCACAAAAAGACCGCTGAACTCCGAGTCAAGGCTCTTATCACCCCGCATCACAACCCTAAGAACCCTCCCTGCAGGGAGCCTTTCAAAGCTGGCGAGGTTAGTTTTTGTACATATTGATTGTTGTCCCAAAGCTAAACTGCCTTCCAGTGGGTTCGCGAGAAGCTATCCAGGGCTTATCTTGGTTATGAGGGAGCATAGTGGCGGAAGTGGGTTATAATCCAGCTCGTGGCACTGTTTGAATAAAAGTGAGACACCTTGGAGCCTTTTCCGTTACAGGAGTGTCACTATCCCGAGTCATAATATCCGTCGAAAAGTCTCCAAAGTACTCACCGTAACATTCGCCACTTAGCAGTAAATGCTCAGAAATTTCCATCATTATTTCAGGAAGCTGAATAAGTCCGAAGAAAGCGAGGTAGATAGTCAATCAACGGTTTTTGACAAAGAAAAGAAGTAAACAACCCCGTTTGAACGCTATCAGTTAACCTTTCCCGAGAGTAAATCCTATTAGGTACTATCATACACGAACACTGTTAGGTCCGGGTGTGCTTAGCTATCCCGAGTACTCATCTTTTAGCTTGCAGCCATTAATGAAGAGCGTACTTGAAATGAAGTGCTATAACTATTCGGAGCGTACACAACACTGATTGAGCAAGTGCGATTGATCTTCAAGGATGTTTATCAACCCTTAGTAAGCTCGCGAAAATTGGCTATGATCTCTTCTATAAATGGCTGTACCCTCTGACGATTGGCTAAGCCAGAAGATGGCCAAAATGGGTCAGAATGAAGATCCATCAAGCTCAGCCCTAAAAGTTGCCAGTCCAAAGATTCAAGGTCGACTTTTTCTAGTAAATCCAGCTCTGGAAGCATATGAATATCGAATTTCAAACGTCTTTCCCAGAAGGACTTTGGAATATCCAAAGAAAATACAGATAACAGGTTACGCATATCCTGCACATTTTCTTGGGTATATTCCAAGGGGCAAATAATTTCCATCGTCATAAGGACAACCTCAGGCGGAATCCTTGTATCGAGATAGGAGCTTTTTCGTTTTCCTTTTTGCCAGTGTGAACGAGCTGTTCTTATAGATTCTTGTACTTCAGGCACAACCCATGGACTTCGGTAGATATCGCAGCCATGAACGTATTTCTTATATTTTGCATACTCCACACCATCTTCTTGGTGGGCCCAAAAGCGAACATCGTCGTCTCCAATATCCCATGGTCTATCAGGGGATCTTTCATACCGGGGAATTCCCGGTTTCCAATACTGTCTTGCAGCTTGAACAACTTTGCCAATCGTCTCATCTGTCACTTGTTCGCCCAAGAGAAAAATGAAAAATTTCCAACAATGAGCATGGAAGAAATGACCTACATTTTTGTCCGGGTGATAAGGATGACGATAATTCTTACTCACTGGAGCTGGATAAAACTGGGTATACTGTATACTATTATATGGTGATTTTGAATCACCACGTTGGATGAAAGCGGTATCTCTATCTCTCGGGTGATATAAAAGACGCGAAGAGTTGTCAAATGCGTCCGCTCCGATGCCTGTAAGCGAGAATTCCTGGGATAAAGGAGACTCGATGGCTGCATTATTAGACTTCAGACGAGAATCGTAGGAGCCTTAGAGTACTGACCCACTCGATAATAGCAAGAAGCTAACCAGGGATTATTGGCGAACTCTGCATTTTCAATTTCCGTTGATGGCACTAGTAGTTCTTTGAAAGGAAGGTCTCTTTCATGGTGATATTGAAGCACATCCACGTCGCGAATAGGTTGAGCAGTTTTCATCTCTAAGGCGACTGTACCCATCACGCCGGTTACGCTAGAAACCTTCGAGCCACAGAGCAGACAGGCTTTTTCTGCGACATATTCATGACGCCCGTTCTCATCTACCCAGGTGTAGATTATCATTGAGCCGAGTTGTTAGGAGACGAGGAAAGATACTTAAGAGATACTGGCCATGAGTTATGAAATAGTAACGAGATGATGAGCGAGTGCTGAAGAGGCAGAAAAGACAGAAAAGTTGAAGCAGATAAAAAACCAAGATCAATAAGATACCTTGCCAAGATGATGTAGGAATGAGCAGTTCTGGTATTCAATACATACTTGTATCAGGTGACCTGTCGTTTGACTTTAGGGTACTGCGGACTCTTCGATTCGAGAACGGAGAAATTGATAATAACTTTATTACCAAATTTTTAGAAATGTTGCAGTTGATGAAATTCTGAACGCAAAATTGGATTATAGTATACAGGTGTACTACACCTGTATGCTATAAATGTATATGCCTATGTAGGTACAAACCTTTGCTATTTTTCTAGCCAGTTTCTCTCTCTGCAAGTTTGATGTTTCATATCCTACGTCCAACTTCTCAAGAGCCTGCCTCAGAGTCGAAGTTATACCTTCGGGCGAAGGCTTTTTTGTTGATCGACCATGGATGGTCCACGCCCGTGGACCATTATCGTCAAGATCTAGAAGTACCACGGCAGCGAATTACATCCTCTGTATAAGGTCTTTATTCTGAATCAAGATCACCAACGCTTCACCAAATCCTACACGGAAAGTGTACGGGCCGAATTGCAAATGCGCTTTTCTATTGTAACAGTCTGTACTTGAGATTAGCCCGCATGGCTATACTAAAACCGGATATCGTGATATTAACCCAAAGAGCTGATTTTCCCACCTGGTAGACGATTTTGCGCACGGTTCTTAAAGTAGGCGTAAGATCAACACGAACAACGACAGCGTGAGCGTCGTTCTGCCCGTCTCTCTCTTGATCTCTGCCACAAGGTCGACTTGTTTGAAGTTGAGAGCAATGCATCCAGGCTTTTTCGCGGTTCGAAGGCGACTATGATTCGAACCGATTGTGAATGCTCGCGCGGGGACGTATTTCAGTGCCGAGATAGTCACACACAGAACAAAAGCAATTTTCAAACTGCTCCTGCGCTTGGAGGGGGTGTCAATGAGAATCCATTTGGCTCCATTGAATCTAAATTTTAGAACGCCAGTCACTGCGCCTTCAACTTATACTAGACGTATGTAGCCACCCGGTTGAAATTATATCCGTCATCAAATTTGGAAGCTCTCCCAAATCGGCTTTTTGGGGAAGATGATACAGCGCAGTCTCCACGAGTGGGATACGGAGGTACTGTGCCTGAGACCCCGCCAGAGTAGGGCCACTGAAACTCCTGCCGCTCTTGCAGCGACCGTGCACTGCTTGTTCGTAATCAAATCATTCATTACTGTAGATAATGAAGATGAAGATATGTTGAAGCCCACAATCATCCAATGTCGGAGATGGTATACCAGCTGGCAAAAATTAAATCAATGACGGTGTCACATTTGGAGAAGTTGACAGCCTCGCTGCTAGCCTCCTCATTAATTCCAATTCCTTCATGGGCACAGATATAGCGAAGGATCTATATTGGTCTTAGAATGACCGCAGTATCGATGGAGCTCACCATGAAGTCGCGAAGATGTTTCAACGCCGAGCGTCGAGAATTGGGTGTCATGAAAGCAACTTACCCCCCACATAACGCACCTGGCATAGTTTTGATGATCACATAGGAACTATCTGGTCCAAATTAGCAGAGTGGGCATCTTCAGTACACGGAAAGTGCGAAGTCATACAAGGTGTATCGTCAAGCCTCGCGGCATATGGGCCGTCAAAACGAAATTGAGCCAGCTGCCGCGCTTCTCGATGGGGATGCCGTTCGATTGTGAATGCTCTAGTCTTCTGTAAATTCACTAACTTGGAGACATATGTCCCAGTGCAGTGATGAATACCTCCGAGCCATAGTCTAGTCGATCTCGTTGAATGTACCAGTGAATTGGCACCCGTGAGAAAATCGGCCTTCCACAAAACTGTAGGGTATTCAAATGGTAAATTTCCTCCTCGGATAGCTTCAAAATGACAAATGTAAGTGGATATTCTACGGCAAGAGAATTTAGTCGCTAATACGATACCTTAGTATCCGGGTTTCCACGCTATCCGCGAAGAGCTCCGACGTGGAACCAGGGCAGGCCCTGAAAGCGTTCTATACGGAGTTTGGAACGCGATTTTGACTTGGCAGTTTCCCATGGTAGATGGGTATGTTACAAGGCCTCAAGACCGCCATAGCAGTCAATCTGGTGAGAGGGGGTTCTCCGACTTACACACGAACCAATACCGGGATGGAGAAAGACGTGCCTCTAAGTTCCTCATCGTCCAATGCAAGAGGGCTGGACTAGAGTCTAGGCCAGGCGTGTGGAAAGAAGGAGTCGCTCAATTAAACAGATATCTTGCTGCAACGCACAGGACCCGATCGCAGGATTCTCGCACGCCGGTATATGGAATTATAGCCATTGGCAAGTTCCTCAGAGTATATGAGTACTATGACGATTTTCGAGAGGTTAGGGATTGGCAGTCTCATGCTGATGGGAGCATGAATTTCTCCCAGGTCGAAGATCCATTGAGCTTGCTGGACCATTCAGAAATTGTTCAGAAAATTCTCGACGAAATCCGAGATGATCACTGAAATTTACCGTGATGCGTATGCTTGAATGTATTGACTTCGCTTTACATGACTAATTTACTTGTCGTCTAGATGGACCGCTCTTAGAGCTCAAGTGGTTTTCCGAATACATACGCACAATTTAATGTATTCTATTGATAATATTGCGCCTTTTCAGTATTGATGGGTTTAGAAAATGGAGGACTCCAAAGTGGAGACAATGAGGCTCAAACCTGTTCTGAAATTGTCCAACATCTTGATAATAACAGTGATTCTTGCTTGAAGATAGATCTGGGACTCTGCGAAGGCTTCTTTCCGAACAGGAGAATAATGCACGTATAAAGGATCTGGAGAATTTCTTCTGTATTCAGAAGCATTTTAAGTAGTTCCAGCACCAACTAATTGAGTTCAGATGTATCTATGGGCGAGGGTGTGGAAGAAACTCCTATTCTTGTAAACGCCTGTTGATAGTACGAGCGGTGAAACCCATCATGAAAGTGTGACAGTAGAGTATTGTTGATTGTGACCGCATAAGTAGATATGCTTAAGTAATTGATGTTGATTAGGGTGCGCTAATTTAACAGTCCTGGGTATAGAACATTTGGGTGAGTCGGCGAAGTCCCTCGAACACTGCGGGGCGATTGAGGAAGCAGAATTTTCGGCTTAAGCCGTAATTCGAGAATTGGATCGGTACCATTCGGTGCTATCATTTATTTGTAGCATATTTGCCTATATGTAGGTTGTATGAGATATGTTTGGCAATTCTACAATCTCAGATGAATGGCGACGCTGACGAGGAAAGTGGTGGATCGAACAAATAAAGATACACCCCCCAAAACACCATACTAAATACGAACTTTCCAGATTTCAGTTTGTAAGCAACAAAATTGTTTCGTTGGCTTGGTTTACGATATGCTATAGTCATGCTTGAGTGTTGAAATATCAATTTGCAATGATACATGTTTAACCTGGTATTTTTGAGGTGTACAGTGGTGGGGCTTTAGTTTGAAACTTTCATGTCATTTTTTCTACCGCATACAACATTGTACATAATCTTATAGACAAAAGGCAGTATATCTCATATTACAAGGCGCTATAGGTCGAATCTGTCAGCAGGTACTCTCAAATTTATGTCACTCCACTGTATATTCAGGTCATACTAGATCTATCCCCAAGTCTTACTCAGATACACCAGAAAAGGGCTGATATTGAAGAAAAGAACGGGTGAGGGTATTCATCCAATCACTTTACTGTCTTGACTCCATTTCCTGTCAGAACCCGCCTAAGTGAGACCTTTCACATTCGACAAGTCGGGGACGATCACAAACCGGAAAAGTCGGCTTCAACCAGCCTTCACAATCAATAGGGCTTCATGCCCGCCAGTTGAAGCAAACGATCAGAATATTCAGGCTTTTCTAAAGGTTCAGACCGATTGCGAGGATCCACTCTTCCATCTTCGAAGCAGGCTTCTCTTTCGCGGAGGACAACGTTATCATGTGCCCAATGTGTGGTTGCCAAAAAAGACTCAAATGCCTCTTTCTTCAGCTGAAGTGTCTCATCTGTAGCAAGTTTTGCCGGTGAATAAGACGCATATATGACTGTCCTAATAGTATCGCTATTCGATGTTGGTTCGCCGCCCCAGTGTACAGTTCGTGAATCCCAGACAATCAAGTCACCAGGCTCGGCGAGGACTTTGACAGGCTTCATACCTCGAGACTGAAACCAAGTCATTTCATCCTCGCTAATAAATCGGAAATCTTTTTTCTGCCATGTATCTGGGTCTGTCTCTGTATCAAGGAAACTTTCCATGACAGTATTCGATCTCGGAAGGACGATGAGGGAGCCATCGTCAGGACCAGCATGGCTCAAGTTGATGATTCCCTGAACACAATGTAGGCCCCGACGCATAGGTGACTGGTCCACGTGAGGCCATGGCTTCAAATTAGGTTTATCCTCTCGATTGGGTAATGTGATATTAAGGGCATCGAAAGATACCAGTAATTCGTCAGTGCCCCAGATCTTAGCAAATGCATCTAAAATCTTAGGCTCCATGCGAGCCTCCCACATGAACTTCTCATGGACCACCGAGTAATGCTTGAATGTATTGACTTTGCTTTGTATGGGTAGATTATCTGTTGTCCAGGTGGACCGCTGCTGAAGGTCAAGGGGTGTGTTGAATGACTGCAGCCAGTCTAATGCTTTCTGCTGGTAATATTGTGCCTTTTCAGGATCGATGGCTTTCTTGATCACGGCGTAGCCTTGCGATTGAAGGTCATCTCTCCAATCGCCATATGGTCCTGTGAGTCTGATAAACTGTCAACTGGGATTCAAATCGAATGAAAAGTCTAGGACTCACCTGAAAGAGGTTTTGTTGAGTGTGGTGGTGTTGCTGATTGTGGAAGACATTGTGACTGAAATCTCCTGATTGATTGTCTGGGAACTACCTGGGCATTCTTTCAATAGAAATGTATTGAAAATCGCTATACTTATATTGTTGGGAGTCAAACTCCTTGCTCCTCCGTCCTACCGTTGAAATAGTGCCACGTTACTAGCGGATCAACAATCGCAGTCCTCTTTCGCCTGATGAGACAACCCCGCGGCGGATAGGCGGGCCGCCATAAACCGCCATTTGACTGGTTGTTGGAAAAGTCGGCAAACATCCGTGGATGATCCCATATCTCCACTGGATGTTGCTAAGTGGGGTGGACGCACCTGGTCACAAGATTTCTTATAGTAGTAAGCAAACAGTTCCAGTACTGAAAGAGGTTCAAGTTTCGGAGATAGTAATAAATCTAAAGTCATACATAGTCTGAATAGCATCAAAGATGATGAAATATCAAAATTGAGATAGAGCATTATAGATCTAGACATCAGGACAAACATCTGAGCTCAACAATTCCATCACCGCTCAATACCACAGAGCTTTATTCCAATACAAACTCTTGGCATTAGCAAGGTCATCTTCCTGAGTATACATAGTGGAATTGAAGACCAGTTCAGTGGCATTACTTCCATACTTAGGCCAATAGATCTTATCATTAGCCCACTTTTTGTTTGGGTTTCCAGTCAAGACGAAAGAGAGAAGGTATTTCTGCATTTTGCGCTGTGTATAGACAATCTGCATTAGCGTTTGTATATGGGTTATGGGGGGTATCCAATCACATACAGCAACAACGGAGCTGACGGAGGAGCTTCCGCTGATAGCAACTCCAGCACCAGCATCGGCGGCGCCAGAGCTGGAGCTGCTGGAAAGAGAGTAGGTGCTGTACCCTAGTCACGCGAGCGATGTTAGTATAACCCAAAAGGATCAGTTTGCAATGTCACTTACAGTAGTAGCTCTGGTCGGTACCGTGAGTAGCTTGCTCGAGAGCAACCATTGCATTCCAGGTGTTGTTATTGAGAGCGCGCGTGACAGCGTAATCGTGAGCAGTGAGATCAAATGATTGTCTCATGTCCGCAAATCTGTATCCAGGGCTTGAGTAGTCGGATTCGGGGTATAGATCCATGATTTTCTTGACAGCATCATCAGTGATACCGGGAAAGAAAATACGAAGCTCATTCTCCACGTCTGCGGTGGTGTTAACGCCGGATGTTGGCGAGCCGTTGTTCTCGTGCTGCTCATGAGTGATGACCAATGGTCCCGTCCAATTGAAACGACCCTGGTAAAGTTGTGACTCGTAGGTATCGGCCACGAAGTCTCCATCAACTCGAGGCTGGAATTGGTAGCCGTAGGAATCGTAGACATCAGTTGCAGCGTCCGTCAGATTGGTGAATGAAACGCTGCGCATACAAGACAAGTCGCCTCCATCACATCCAACAGCCATGGAGACGTTTTGCCAGAAGACTTCTCCCTGATAATGGCCGGCACCGGGTACAAAACCAGGAGAAGTTACGTAGGCCTTATGAAATAGCTGCTCATTATGACCTCCATAGCGAGTGATCATGAACAAAGGCATACTCCCGCCAGCAGAAAATCCGAAAGAGGTGACATCGTCAGGGTTACCACCAAAGTTGCTAATGTACTTCTGAACCCACTTGAAAGCATGCTCAACATCATACAAGGCAACATTATCCGTGGCTCCTTGATGGGTGGCTGACACCGAGTTTGCAATTCCAGTGATTCCGAGACGATAATTGAAGGATACAAAGACAAATTCTTTGGACAGATCGAAGAGACCCTCCGGGGTATTCTCTGACTTGGAACCGCCGGTAAATCCACCCCCATAAGTCCATACTAACACAGGTAGTTTCTTGCCCTTGGCATCTGCTGGGGCCCACACATCCATGAAGAGACAATCCTCTTCAGAGGAGCAATCGACATCGGCAGAGGCATACGTCGTGCCGTTGTTGATGCCTGACTCGGAAGAAGGCCACTGGGGCTTTGCGAATCGTAGATCGCCAGTAGGAGCCTCGGCAAATCGAATGTTCTGATACTTATAGTATCCCAAGGTCTCGTTTCCAGCAGCGGCTTTGAGGGTAGTATAATCAAGAGATACGGTTGGTTTGCTCGATGCCCCATTGGAGGTTGGCACTGCAGCAGCCAAAGAGGTTGCAATTGGCAGGACGAGCGTAGATAGATGCATCATGTACTCGGTCTAGCCAACAATTCCCGAGAAAAAAAGGTGAATGTCGGCTTGTTGATGCTATGACTGACTTGGCATCTGAGTCTCCTCTTTATACTTATATGGATTTGCCAAGGCTACCTGCTAACAGAAGTTAGTATGTAAATATAACATCTTCGTCATGATCATGACGCGGCAAATCCGCGCCACTTCGGACCAAAGGCTATATCAAAGCAGGTAAGCCAAGAGCTCCAATCCACTTTTCAAGCTATGTCGTTAAGGGGCAAGGAGCGGGAGATCCAAGTATAGTATCCAAGGAATACGAGGCAAATTAGAGTTGTTTAAGCCACGAAGCAGCCGCCAATTCTCTACGGGAATTCAATCTTAATCTTAATCTCGCCAATACTAGCTCAGTCTGAATAGTAGCAGGTTGCTGGGTTCTCCCGAAGACAGCTGCGACAGGCTAGCCAAATATAGTAGACAACTCCGTTTATACTACAATAGTGGGTTTGAAGGAGGCGGAGTGAGAAGGTCCGGGTCAGTTCAGCCTATACAAATATTTTGGCGGCCCACCCAAGCGAGTGTTTTAAGTGCTGATGACGAGGATCTTATCTTTTCTTTCACCGATCAGCTACGAAACGCTCTGGTAGAACCAATTGCGAAAGCGATTGTTGAAAGGACGTGTGGAGTTGGAGTCCGCTTTAGGGCTGAGCGGATGAATTCTTTCCCGGTAGCCAAAATCAACATCATGATCCTCTGGAAGAGTCTTGATTGGGATGTGGTAGACGAAAGACATCTGGATGGAGATCAGAATGTAGAGAGAAGAAATTGATGGTTGTATATATACTTGATTATGTACACCTGTTCGGTCCCAAATCGCACAGTAGAATGACGGGATCCTTCTCCCAGGAACAAAAATACACAGGTAAAGTCGCGAAGGAACACCAATGTCTACCTTATTCTCCGCTCTAGAAGAGTCAAATTATCCAACGTGAACGATCAAACCCTTTGCAAACCGACCAACACCAACTATACCGCAGAACTCCCAATATGTCGCTGTAATATGCCAATAAACACTTTAGGGTGGAGCACGAGATATCAAATTTCTTGCGCGTCCAGCGCCCAGATCTCCCAGTGTTTGAGTACCTCCCATCCAACTCGTCGCATGCGTCGTCTAATGACTTGTCCGTCATTTGTTAAGACAGGAGGAAAGCATCCCGTTTTGATGGATTCATAATGAGTTCCCTCGGATGACTCGCGGGCATCATAGGGGTCAAATGAGGCCTGGGCTCTACTTTCACTATCCTCTTCGTCATCACGCATTCGTTTCCCCAATGTTGACGGAGGTATATTTGTACGTGGTGTTGACGATTTTTCTGGACCAGATTGTCGGGCAGGATGAGTACCATTAGAGTGGACATGGCCTGGTTTCCCCGAATCAACACGGCCATTTGTTTCAGTCATTTCGCCGGCCCGCTCGACCTCTGGATCAGGAGATTGTGATTCAGAGTCGTCATAAACCGGAAACGGTGCTTTGTAGAAATCGCGTAATTCAAAAGCTTTCCATCCCATTCCAACAACCTTTACATTTCCATAAACACTCTTGTCAGCCATATCATAGCTCATCATCTTCATGATTAGTTCATCGTCCAGATCGACAATGTCCGCCAAGCTTCGGGCGTTTTCGAGTGCCCTCTCAATATCTCTGCTCATTTTGGGCGACTGTTCCAACATTGCAAGGCTCATTGAGGCTTTCGGGAGTAGTGTTCTGGAGACCTCGGACCATCCCGGTTGAGACGCTGCGTAATTTGGATTACTAGCATGATGTGATGATGCAGAACCCGCAGGAATCAGCAAACGGAGGGCGACCAATTTTCGAAGGAAAGGTACCAGCATTCCCAGCGATTCCATACTCGAAAAATCTGTGGCTAGAGCGAGTTGTTCCAAATTGGGACAGCTGTGCACAAGCCTTGCGATCATGCCCGTTGACAGAGGCCACTTGGAGCAGAGAAGCAAATGACGCAAAGTGACCCCGTGGTTGATCGAAATATGGCTTAGGTAGCTATCGCGAAGACTTGCTGCGATATTTAACTGGCTAGCTGGAGATGCAGCCGCGGCCGGCGAATTGGCCGTGGTCCCATTTGGGACTTCGGTTACAGGAGGTGTCAATGCAGATGTGGCTGGGCCAAATCCCGGTCGTGGAGAATTGAGATAGTCGGAGGACTCGGCAGTCACGTTCACAAAGTAAAGCTTCTCGAGTCCTTTAAAATTGCTCAAGAATTCTGAATTTCGCTTCGAAACAGCATCCATTCGCATAGATTTGATGTGAAGTTTTCGATGAGGCACCACTGTAGGCCAACTGTTCTCGACAAATGTGTTGACGAAACTCGTGTTATCTGTACCGGCCAAAAAGGTAACATCCTCGACGGTGGTCGGATCGAATGCAATATTAAATTCCTCGCTGTGGAAGGCGTACATATTTTGAAAAGATAATTTTTTGACGGGAAGTGGATGTTTTGCGGCGATGCATTTCCGGAAGTAATCGTGCAGCGAGACGCTGGGCTCCTGCGCGAGGCGCATTCGCGGTGACCAATGGAGTTTCAGCTCACGCAGTTTCTTGCTCTTAAGAAGCATAGTCGCAATATCATCTGGGTAACAAAGAGGATCTATATCGGTGATTTTCAAAGATCGCAAGTGTGGCATGCCGGGAAGGACGAATGTTGGTTGAGGGTAACGGGTGGAAGGGAATCGAATTGTTAATGTCGTGAGTCGAGGAAGCTGCGTGAGTCCGTGATAAACCGTATCAAGCATTTTTGTGTTGAGTTCCCAGTGGAAGCTCTCTAGATTCGTCATGCGATCCACCGCTGCGCGTGCTACAATGTTCAGCAACATCGACGAGTCGGGTACGCGGCCGACCTGAGAATGTTCCTCTAATTCTCTTTCCTTCCAGTCTCCCCGGAGTGTGATTGATCGAACCAGCGTCGCATAAGGTCGAGTGATGATCGCATTCAGCCCCATCGTGAAGGGGCTGGCGCTTCCGATCCCTTCTGGTTGTTCATCTCGATACCGGATTTTGCCGTACGAGGTGAGCGTCAGGCTACGATAAAGCTGAGGCAAAGCCATATAATTGAGCACACGACATGTGCGACATAATCGCGCGAGATCGGCAGTATCGTCGACCTATTTAGTTTTTTTGCATTAGTCTTTCCATTTGTGCGACCACGAGGGATAGCGATGAGTTGCTTTTTCGGAGAGAGGAGGGGAGAGACTAACGTTAGATACGATCTGGACGATCAAGTTAAGTGGCAGCTTCATCAGCGACACACCACCGGGCCGGTCGGTGGTGATGCTGGCATCAAACATATTCCGATTGACGGCCGCCATGATGCCACATGCGACATCTGGTCAGATTAACAAAGCATTAAAAAGAAGAAGCAGAAGGGGAGAGTTTTGAAGATCATGGGGAAAGCCCGGAGCAAAAAGTTCCCGATTCGCATGCGAACTCCACTTGGACCAGTCAGCATCCACTCAATGCAAAGTTAGACCTGTCATCTGCGATAGTCCACAGTTCATAACTCATACATGGTAGGTCCAGATATTTCATTCGAGATTCTTCGGAAATATTTGTGCACTTTCAGTCATCTGCACGAGGGATGAAGATGAGATGCGACTGGTGATGACGTAAGGTTGTCATATCCACGAGTAGCCCTAAGCCACGAGGGTGTCGTATATAACTACTACTTATATATATTATATAATAATATATGAATGTACGAGGTGAAGTACCATAGTATGGAAGAGAGTATCCTATTGATGAACTAAAGCCAGAAATATGATAGATTATATATATTCTTAAGGGTATCTTTTGAGTTAATTCAAATCCAACAGAGTCGTACTAATATGTCCCAGATCCTAAACCCAATGTCCAAAAGAAGATATCAGATGGAAATATTACAATGTGTCCCCAATCCCAATCCAAATACCACAGATATAGATATATAAATACCCGTAGAAACAACCAATAAATCGCCAAGATACTCCATGAAATGTCGGTCAAAGACTGGACCCGCTACCAGTTAATCCAAATATACGCCTGAGCACATGCATGCAATCACCTGCAAGAGACACAGAGAAAGACCGGAAAATCAACCAAAACACAGAATGTATAATAGAATCAAGGGTACTCGCGTCCATCCCGCTGAGCAAGTTGATGTGACCCAGTCTGTTCTGCCGGGAAATCATTTCTTTCCTCGGAGACCGTTGTCTCCGTCCAACTGGCTTGATCAGCGATGACAGTATTTTGTTCATTGTTATGAGACCCCATCACATCCTCGTCGATCAAGGCAGCCGCATCGGGATCGTAGCGCAAAGTATAGTCCCCGTCTCCATTCTCCACGTCCGCATCGCTCCAAGGGGCAGAAGCCTGTGGTTGAGAAGGGATGACTCTGACAGGGAGATTGGAATGGTTTGGTCGGGGTCCATGGCTCGCCTGACTGGCCTGACTAGCTCGGGATTCATGATGCGCACTGCTGGAGTCCAGAAGCCGATTCTGTGGGGACCACGTATGCTGACCACGTCGACGGGCAGGGATGACTGTTACTGAAAGTGGTGTGTTTGGATCGTGCTGCCCTGATCCCAAAAGCCCCTTACGAGGCAACGAAAAAAGTTTGTTTCCTTTAGTTTGTGAACTAGGCTCTGCCTGCGGTCCCTGGCCTTGGTCATCGCCATCATCATTATCATCAGACAAGTCAGACTCATCTTGACCTGGCTGAGTAGACTCTCCACCAGCTTGGGCTGAGGCAACTTCCCGTGGCAGAGAACCGCGCCTCCGCTTGAAGGGGTTGAGAAGAGCTCGCCAGCGAGGATCATTGTGAATGATTTGGGGTGATTGTTCCCGGGTATCTGTTGGGAGTAAGTTTTGGCCGGTTCCATGGGCATCTTGTCCGTCTTGGATCTCGAGTTCCTTGGCTTCCTCTAATTCCTCTTCTTCGGCCATATGCGGCATCATCACCGGTGGCGTAGGGCTAGGGACTGGATGGTATCGAACGTTATATACCGTGCTTGCTGCACTGGTAGTATCGGCCCGGCTGACCGGAGTCACAACGGCTGGAGGAGGCGTAGGACGAGCATTATTTTGGTGTTGTGCAACATTGTGTGCATTTTGTGATAACCCTCCGTTATTGCGATTGCGATTGCCACGGGGAATACCAACCCGAGTTCGTAGAGGACGATGAGCCAAGCCCATAACTCCACCCCACCCCGATGATGCGCCATGTCCGCCTCCTTTATCGTGTCCATGCGATGAATAGCGTGGCCAATCAACCTCTTCTGAAGGTGTGACTTCGAGCATCTCATCGCCGTCGAAGACTTCTCTTCCAAGGATTCCGTCTTTCGTCTCGTCTCGTTCAAGTGCTTCTATACGTTCCACCCACTCCCAGACTACTACACTTGCAGCAGCGGACCCAACCCATCTGATATAAGTACCCCAACCTGCGATCTCTGGACGCGCGATATCCATAACAAAGAAGACGACAGGTATCAGAATTGCGCAGTAGGACAAGAGCGCGACCAGGGCGATATTGCGCATCTTTGGGTGAAAAAATGCGTACCGATGTTTCGAAATCGAGTAGAAAATCACCCATGCAGCATAGAGTAGATTGAGTGCCAGTTCGAAGAGATAGCTTAGTGCTGGAATCGCATCATCATATAACCTTGGGCGAGTCGATGAGTTTCTGAACCAGAAATTCTCCAAAATGCTGAATGTCGTATCAAGAACGATCAGCGCAAAGCCCGCCCACTTAATCATTACCTTCTCTTTGTGTCGAGGAAATAAACGAATCAAGGTTTGGACTTGAGCCAACCATAAGAATGTACTTGAGATAACGCGAACTATGCGAATCTCCAAGCCATCGATAACCTCCTCGGAGAGTGCCTCGGCATCCGAATACCCATAATCATACTGACGCTCGGCAACTCGAAAAGAGTCGACTGTCGCAATTGTCAAGGAGATGGCAACGAGAATTGCAGCCACTTTCTGTAGCCAAGGTCGGCCTCCGACTCCAACGACAGACGAATTTCCGCTATACGAGCCACTAATCATCCCATGACGGCCAAGAAAATTTGCGCCACCCCCAGGTCCTCCTATATAAAATGTTCGCGGCGTAATGAGAAGTATGATGACCAGGACATAGCTAACGACGGTTGCGCATCCGATGGCATAGAGTTGTGGTGTGACGGATGAGTAGAACGGATCGCGGGTATCAAGAACAGCAGAGACATGGGTATGATCCTCCGGTTCGCCTGTACAGACAGGTTCATAAACGGCATTACTATCCAGTGTCAACGTATATGAGTTATTGACGTGTAGAATTCCTGTAGCGGGGTCGCAGAGAGGCCACTCGGTCAGTAAAGAGTCCAGTAAGGGGGCGAATGTCACGACGAGCGGAAAGTCGCAGGTACATACCATCGCTGGGCAGGACAAATGGAGTACAACCAGAAGCATATGTCTTCGTCGACGTAGTCGTCGGGTTTGCCCAAATCTGGCGGGGAGTCACACGGGGTGGCTCATCTCCCATGGTCCAAGCAGTTTCCAGGCTCGACTCGGCCGCTGCGGTTCATACAGTCAAATATTTCCGACAGACCTCTTTGATATCTCTCTGAGAATTTGGCGAAGCGTATCAGGGTCCGAGTCTTTATGCGGCCATTCTCGAATCAATTCAAGCCGCGCGTGCAGGGCAAGAGACTGTCCGAGAGGGAGACAGGCAGAAGCGCGGGCGCGGAGAAGTGATAGTTGTAGGGTGATGGAGGGCGGGTGATGAGTGCGTGAAACAATCGTTAGGAGACGCGCTCCGACGACTGATCGTCTGGTTGGGAATAATTCGTTGGGTGTACGGTGGAGGAGTGAGAATAAGATCGAGAAGAGTCTGGAGGAGTTGGGGTTGAAGGAGAGATGATCCGCCACTCGGTCCACACTCGGCATTCTCTTCTCCACAGTTCACGCTTGTACGTCTTGGGGATTATATGAAGTACCCGATTGTTGAGTTCCTGGTGTTTATGTTGTTCTATGGAACATTTGACACATTTGAGATCCTAGTTATTTTTGCACAGCACGGAGATAGAAAAAACCCGGAATAAATTTGCATCATAACCCAGCTTCAGGGCTTGAAATTGTTAGGTACTAACTACCATTTACCTACTGCAGTTAACTAGCGGTAGAAGTAGTAAGTATTTCCTACTATGCATGGGCTCTCTAAAATCAACTATTGTAAGAAAACCGAAGATCTTCTTCGGTGTTTCTTACACTAGTAATGGCAGGAGTGTACTACACTTCTAGTAGAAGTCTACAAGTTTGAAAAGATATTACTTTACTCCAGCCGTAAGGAATTCAAAGCGAAGATTCAATCTCATTTAATGCGTTGTGTATATTATGTGCTGCACGCATTATCAAAGACACCATGTACAAGCCAAGCCGCGTCAAGGCTTAGGCGCAAAGTCACATATGGTCACATAGATCATCTCAACATCCTCCGAACAAAGCTAGCCTGCTAGCCAGCCGATTAAAAGAAAAAAAAAAAAAAAAAAAAACGAATGGTTTCCTCTTCCACGTCCAGCAAGGGGAGGATGGAAAAGTACTCGGCTCATTAAGAGGTAAATTAGGCCTGGGGGGCGAAGCCCAGACGAGGTCCGTTGGAGTCGAAGACAGTGTACTGGCTCTTCAAGAAGATATCACCGAAGATAGAGAAGCCAAGGCCGGAGTTGCTCTGGATACCACCGAAGCAGGTGGAGCTACCGTCACTGATGGGAGCGTAGTTGATCAGGTCACCCGAGACAACGGCGTCATAGCTGCCAATGGTAACGGTGAAATCGGGAAGCTTGGAGGAGCAGGAGAAAGTGTAGCCACCGGCAGACTGGTCCTCCTTGGCGCCGTCAACCTGCTTGTAGTAAGCGGAGACAACCTCGTCGGGGAGCATGAGCAGAGTGGTGCCAGTGTCTAGAAATGATGGTTAGTACTCTTATAACATACTAGTAAAGAGGATTGGTTGAAGAAGTCACTTACCAGCAATACCCTTGATGGAGCCACCGGATTGGCTGCCAACTTTATATCCATCGGCAGTAAAGCTCCAGAATCCTTGAGAGCTGTCGACATCAGTGTAGGCAATAGATCCCTTGTACTTGGACTTGTCAATGAAGCCGAAGTCGTAAGAACCGGGCTTGTTGTGCTTCAGGGTGACTGCGAAAAGAGGCTTGTCAAGCTGGCTCTTGACGGTGTCGAAGAAAGTCTTCTGTGCCTGGGGCTTCACGGTGTTGATAGAGCTGAAAGCCAAGCCCAACAGACCATCGTTGTTCTTATCCTGCACGAACTGCTGGCTAATCTGCTTGGCAGCCTCAACGGCCTGACCAGAGGCCTTGACGCCGCCGACAATGACGGTGTCTTTGTAGACGTCACCACTAGCAGAGCTCTGGTCACCGTAGGAAATGGACCAGGAAGCACCGGAAAGTTTGGTGCCGTTGTTGGGCTTGTAGATAGCGTGGCCGGCCTGTTCAGAGGAGGGAAGCTCGCCGGAGAAAACCCAACTATTATAAATGTAAGTATGAACAATAAAGAAGATTGATCAGCTGTCTTAGGGACCTACAGATCGGCGGAGCCAGTATCAAAGTCCAAGTTCAGGGTGGTACCACCGACGTTAACAGGAGTCAGATACTCGGTATCATTATCCTCGGGAGTGGTAGTAGCAGAGCCACTGTCAGCAGCCGCCTTGACGCTGGCAGGAATGCTGGCACCGTACTTGGAGAGAGCATTGGCGTACATGCCGGGCAAATTGATAGTTCGGGTCTTGGTGACAGGGCGAACCGACTGGTTGATGGTGAACTTGCTCTTACCACCCATCGGCACAGCCGAAGTGACGGAGGCAATACCGGCCAAAACGGCCGTGACTTTGCTGAAGACAACCATAGTGAATGGAATCAAAGAAAGAACGATACTCTAAAAAGAATGAAGAGTGATCAAAGGATGTTGAGAGGACTGGATCTATTCAAATCGACCGGGACATCGGACTTGCTTTATAGGATGACAGACGACTCGCCATCTTCAAACTTTTTTGGCAAACAGATCCCGGGGTGGTATCTATCTCAGGGTCCAGGAGAAGGAGACTTGCCTCTTCGGGGAAGCTCATGATGCCGATCTAGTACCTACAGGGACCCGAAACCTCAAACTCCAAGATCGACGCGGAGTCCATCGGCCAGCTAGATTGCCACGACGGACTCCGCCAAGAGGAGCAGGGGGATTGAGGAGGGCCAAAGAGAAGATGAGACAGCATCTCGTGAGAAATGATAGACTAGGATGCACTCGATAGCGTCCAGACGGGCACGGGCACGATGTAGGCATTGAAAGCGTGGGATGACGCCTTACAGTCAATAGGATTGAGGTACGAAGGCTTGAACATGACAAGCTACAAAATACATTCGTTCCAGAACGGGGAAGTCCGGCCAAGACTAACACGAGTATGTAGAAAAGCTTCACATCCATTCGACAGAGCCCTGACGATCTCCATTCGCCGTCAACTTCAGGGTTCGGGTGGGGCGAGACTCCGGGGCCAAACGATAGACTGGAACTCCGAGTGGAAGTGAGTAGGGACCAGATCACGACCGAGAGTACTCCGTACTGTCCAGTCCGATCCGTCAAGGCTGGTTAGACTCAAATTACTTTGTACAAACACAATGTCGAAGTCAAAGTGATCACATCTAAAGCCCTGACGATCCTCATCCACTTTCAGCCGTTATCTCCGCTAGCAGCCAATCACGTCTCCTACTTGACAACCACTAGATTTTCCCCTCCAATCGAGGTCACATCGCGTCTGCGGCCCTCTTCACCAGTCGGAAGTTTCATGAAGGTGGGTAAATATCATTGGAAGACTCTATCCACTGGTGAATCAGTCGCTTGAAACCTTCTTGAGTTCCACTTGGCCCGGGCCTAGATACAGGACTATACTATATGCACATAGTACTTTAGAATGAGTTGATTCGTGGTAATCTAAATCTCAATCTAAAGCAGGAAGAACACACGGTCCTCGGGAAGAAGTGTGATTCCGTCGTCTGCGTGGTTCTCGATATTCCAATCAGTCGGAGTCCGTGGCGCGATCTACCCGTAAAGTAATCTACTCATAGAATGGACCAAGTAATATTTAACGCTAAGATGCATAGAACACAATGTACGCCATGTTGAGCCCTGAACACAGGTTTCGGCACGAACAAGCTATTTCGCCGAGAAATGCCTAGAAGTCTTAATATGACCGATGTGATCGATGCTGGAACGATGTGATCTTTGACGGAAGAACTCCATTAGGGAACATCTAGATACCCTACGAGTAAGCACCACGGAGTTAATTGTTCTATGCAGAATCCAGCCCTGCAGGCTGCAGCATGATTCTTTGATGCGACGATCTATCTAGATCAGACTTGCGCAATATCTGAATAGAGTGTAGGATCGTCCGGACTGGATCGACGAAATAGTAAACCAATCCACGAGGATAGACTACATTACCAATAGGATTTTGTATCGACATAGGAGAGTGATAGGTGTGGTTTGATCATAAATTAAGTACTATAATTTCATCCACAAGAAATGCTTCGGGCTCGCCGAAAAGTCGCAGGAACGGAATTGGGCATAGTGCTTGTATCTTTGCATGTATGGATACTTGCATGAGGTGCCAGTACCAGTACTTCTAACTTTCATACCCGCAGTGACGGGGATATTTTCATTGCATCAGTTGAGAACATCATGGGTGAATTTGCATCATAAAGCTGTATACTACCTTGACCCCTGTCGAAATACAGTAGACTGAACTCAAGCCACCCGGTAGCCTAATCATCGAGGCTGAAAAGATGAGCCAAGACTAAGGATTAAACATGTGAAAATCATCCATCGGACGATGAAACTACTAAATTAACTAATCAGTCTATACAACGTCGCTAGTACCTAGACATGTCATAAAGGCCCGCAATCTTGAGACCGACGGAGACCGGCTAGAAGGTCTTCAATCACGATAACTTACGAAGTTTAGTCAATTACAGAAAGACCGCAATGGGTCCAGAAATCACTTCTGACAAGAATAATATATAAAAGAAATTTTACAAAAAAGGGAGGAGAAAATGACTTTGTTTCAAGATGATTGCTATATCGGCCAATCACGGTCCAGAACATCCAGAAATACGAAGACGCCAGGCGGGGATTTTGTAGGGGTATATCGGGGAAAGCGGATCAAGAAAGAATAAAAAGGGGGAATAGAGAAAAAGGGAAATGTACGTGTCTCATCAACTTTGAAATGTCAACATCCAGATCCTTCGAAAGATCGAGCTTGTCAAATGCTGTCATGTCATGGCTGTCATCTGTTAGGGCAAAAACTGAGACGCAAGTGCCCCACCCCCAGACTCGCCTTCTCCGTTGGCATTGCCATCATACCCTTCATTCAGCAATACCTCCAGCATATCGAATTCACCTAGCATCGGTCCAGTTCCACCCAGACCCTGGTCAACGACCCCCGTAGAGCTGTTGAAGAATTGGTCCAGGGGTAGCGCAAACCAGTCCAGTGTACCGGATGTGCCTGCCCCCCCATTGGTGTCACCAACAGACTGGGACGAAACAACATGGTTGGGCGAATTGATATCATTGTTCGGCATGGCCGAGTTGGAATCGTAATAGTTGTAGTAAACAGATGGCGGAGGTGGCATGAATGAAACATTCAGGTTTGAAGAGTTAATAGATTGGGATGGAATATTGGCCAGTGGATCATGTCCCGACCCGATCGGTTGTCCACCGGCACCATTGCTCTCCATATACCCCAGTCCATTTCCGCTCGGTGTGGTATCGTGACCATGAGCTGAGGACCAAGGGGTTTGCGGGCCGTCACGACGACCCGATATAGGCTCGCGTGGTGGAGAATGAGCTCGTGAAACTGGTGCTGAGCCGCGGTCGTGTACGTCTCCATCGGTTCCGCGATCGTGAGGTGCAAATCGTAAAAAGCGTGTGCGAATGCTACTCGTAAGAAGTTCTAACAATCGAGCAACAGTGTTACTGATGTGAACGTCATCCACGACAAATGTCCGCAGTGCTTCAACCGTCCGATCCTGCAGGTCCAAAGATACTCGTACGTCGTCTTCGCGAGCACCCAGTGTGAATGTCTAAATGGTTGGAATCTCGTCAGCTAAATTCCTTGCTGACTAGTATGACTAGCAAAACTTACTTTCAAGATGAAGATCATTCCAGACAAAATGCGGAAGAAGGTTCGAATAGGTGCGTGTTTGAGTCGACCACCTGGTACCAGCCCTTCCAATACGGTCTGTAAGATTCGCCGAGAGGCATCTACAACTTCTTGGATGTATTGCTCGTTGACACGATAAAGCTCCATCAGTGTTCGGAACCAGCCACCGCTACCAGCGGAGGGTCCCATTCCTGGCCGACCGGGCTGGGTTTGAGCTGACTCGTTAGACATTGTGGTCCATCGGTCAACGACCGCTTGTAAAGCCAGCGAGTTAACGTATAGCCCTATTTTATATTAGTATATATTTCTTTGTTGATCCAAAGAATTGAATATCGTCACTCACGCGTATACTCATATTCAATAATCAAAACACTCCGCATAGCCGGGGACACTATTCCTTGTTAGCAATTGCAATCAGAGTAAGGCCAGTAAGAACTCACTATTCACACGGTCCAAATGATGTCGGAACTCTCGCAGTTGAGGCTGAAACCAATCGATCCGCTCACGGTATCTCCCGCTCCTGATCAACTCTGATGTCTGCTCACTTGAAGCGAACAGCTGGTGATTTGCTTGGTACACTATCTTTGATATACCCATCCAGCAATCTTGCATGCGGTCTAAGTCTGAATCGCCCTCGTTTATATCAGCGGTAGTAGAAGCAGGATCTTGACCCCATTCCGGCAACGGAAGCATGGATGGAATCCCGAGACGTCCACTGCTATGGGTGATGAACACCAGGATTAAGCGTCGCAGTCGGCGCTTCCGAGTCTGCTCTGCTGGAGACTCGGAGCCTCCTTTCGGCTCACTCTTGTGGTCGAAAACGCCAAGCTCAAAGGCCAACGCCTGTGCCGTACTGAGCAGCATCCACGACATCCGATCTGATCGCCATGCCGGCTCCAGCCATTTCTGAAAAGCGAGTCGTCCTTCCGCGGAGCCCGCCGGTCCCCTGGCATGCTCGCTGTCATTCTCTAATTCTTTGTCTCGGCCATATGCCTGTGCTTCCGTGTCTAGAAGCGTGTTTTCATCGTCGCCAGGGGGGAAGTGAAGGTTCCGTGGATGCCAATCAGTGAGAATGAGCAACGCTTCTACGGTTCCCAATGCTCTTAAGTTTCCCTTGGCATTCGGTCGTCCAGATGTTGGCGCCAAGTCTAGGCTTTTAGGGCCGCGAATACCTGGACCACCAGCATCAAATTTCTCTTGTCCCCAGAATAGGCGTTCAATCATGCCGCGAAGATATGACCAAAGACGGTCGTGAATATAGAATGCCCGAGTACTTGCACCATCGCCCTGGGGTTTTAGGTGCCGCGATGAAATCGTAAGAATGGTCACCGCTAATACAGGTTCTTCCGTGAGTAATGTTCGATGTGTTGAGGGTTGCGAGTAGTCTGGCGTTACCACGGGACTCATGGGGGCTAGATTTTCATAATAGTAAGCCACATAATTCATGCCTTCTTCCACGGTCATCCATCCAGCGCGAACAAAACGGAGTCGTGACCATGCTCGAACCGCATCAACGTATCCGGGGTCTTGGGTATTGGTCGAGCTCTCTTGGTGGTCTGCGGGATCCGAAATTTGGGGGTCCGCGGGCCCAGCACCAGTACCAGTACCACCACCTTGATAGTAGCCATTATGGCCGCCACCGGATAAACCAGACCGTGGGGTTCTTGAGAAAGATCCGCTGATATTCCCAGGTGAATTCCCATGTGCCAGTGGAGAGGGGCCAGAATTAAACGACGAGACAGATTGTCTCGTATTGAATCGATTCTCGAGACTTTGGCGATTCAAGTCCTCGGTCCTGCCGGCGGCTTCTGAAAGAAGATGTAAAGCGTCATGGGTGTTCGTGATAGCCGGCGACAAGAGCTCGACTGCGGTCCGATTCATCATAGGTTGCCCGCCATATCCGGGTACTGAGTTACGATCTGGAGCATACTGGGGTAGACGTGGGGTTCTTGAATCCACGAGAGGTCTAGAGGAGGAGATTGGAGCGCTTGGGGTATATCGTTGGGCAGCCGGGGCTGCAGGTGTAGCAGATGGCTCGGCCCATCTCTGGCGTGAACGAAATCCCTCGGGTTCAAGTGAAGGCTCTGTTGCGGGAAATGGTGATCCATCCTCTTTGACCGAGACTTCACCGATCATCATTCGTTTATCACGTTGGAGCACCGGGCCGGAGGGTTCGGCATCTTCTTCGGCATCGGAGAGCTTGCGTTTGCGACGAGTAGCTGAAAACTCGCATCTTTTGCTTTCGCGACGACATCTTACACATGGAGGGGGACGGGGATTATCGACACCTGATAGATGCAATTAATTTTTGTTATTAGAACAGCTAGTGTGGGGGAGGGGAATGTTCCGGGGAAAGGGTATATATTGAGAACGTACTGCCCAAGTCACACTTCACTTTGCGCTTGCGACACGGATCACAAGCCTGATAGCCGCGCCTATGCTGCGGGGCAGCGGAGGGCGAAGGTGACTTGCCGACATCCGCGTCGTGTCCCATCGTGTTTGATTGCAGGTCGATTATAAGTGGATTTGGCAATTGGGGAAGCTGGGGGGAAAAGGCCGATGCAAAGCGAAGATAAGCTGGAAGGCGGTGACTCTCATACAGTCCGGAGTATGTACGGGAATTGATTGGATGGAAAGAGTGTGTACAGTTAGAGAGGATTAGTGGAAGAGTAGAAGAATTTGCACAAAAGATTGACAAAAAAAATATAAAAATCAAAATGTAAAAATGAAAATAAAAAATAAAAAATAAAAAATTCTAGGCTTTGCACATTTCGCAATCCACCTCGCCAGGGACCAGCCACCGGTTTCCATTGTATAATGGAATTGAAGCCTGCGGGGTAGCAGAAAGTGTAAGAGTTACATCGCCAACATCGAAGTGGATTGGGGCCGCTTCTATTGGAGCGTCCTCAATGAGGCTATAATAGACAGAATTATAAAGAATGAAAATTTATAAAACCTGGCATTGATCTCGTATTCTCGCACCAGATTATCCGTTCGTTCTAGCAGAATGCCCGTCAGTACTATGTGTCGTGGTCCATAGTATATTTGCCCGCTTGGCATCGGCTCAGTGAGAATCAGCTTATCCTTAGGCTGAGCCCAAACTACTACTACACTGGTAGTAGTGTACTATGATTAAGTCCAACCCCAGACACTAATGCAATGCAATTACCTGTGGAGGAACACAGGGGTTTCTTTATGGTATCCCTTTCAATTTGCTGATGCAATCAATCCTCATGTGAATGTGCCATGCGCCTCTAAGTACCGAAATAATAATGATTATAATGTACAGACCCAGGAAAAAGAAAACGAAAAAAGCACCCTAGGTATCCGCGCTAGACAAATCAAATATCCCAGCAGGCTAATATCAAACCGAAAAAAGGTACCAGGGAACAAGAACAGGGGGAACGAAGAGAAGGTCTAAGCCATTCGTTGTGAGAGGGATGGACCAGCAGCGGTAATTGGGTTTTTGGCTGCGCCCTTCAGGGTAAGCTCACTCATGCGAGGAACCAAACCGTCCGAAGGCTTATGAGGCTGGACAAGCTCGCCGGAGACGGCACTGTCGGTACTGTTGCGGCGAGATAGGTTGGGTGTATACCTTCCTGTGAAGAGACCTCGAATACCACCAGGCTTTCGGGCCGGTATTTCTTGTGTAACCGAAGTTAATACATATATGAGATATTTCAGATTCGGTAGAGTCTGACGGATGTCCAAGACGCGGATTCCTTGCTTGTTAAGTAAAAATTCAATGTTCTTGTTGAGTAAGAAGACGCCGTAGCCAAATTTGTAATCCCCACCTACGGGATACAGTGGGAAGACCCGTTGCGAAAGATCCTTGGAAACGGGATCCCGAACCAGAGAAGCCGAACTGCTTGGAGTAATCGGGTAGGGAATCACCACTGAAAGATAAAAGGAGAGAAGATGCACCAAATGGGCTGCATAACCCAAGGCAGCAGAAATGATTTTGGGATCCGCATCCCCAAATCCATTTGAGCTCGAATTTGGTAATTCCAGTCCTCGAATAGTGAATCCCAAAGTTTGTTCGGGAATTGGCTCAATGGGGTAAACATTCATCAAGTCTTCTGCAATCCGGCGTATTTGGCCCTTGCTGTCTTCATGTGTGTGTTTGAGCAATTGATCGCTATGAGCCAGCTTTTCTTTAGCATCAGGTAGATGCGTCTGTTCCTTGTCCATAACTGAACGACCATGCTCCATTGCCGTGCGACGATATAATAGACTAGCCTTGAGGTCTTCTCTGCGTTTCAGCGTCTTCTGGACTATCTTCCGCTGGGCATCTACAAGCCCTTTGATTGAATCGCATCGTTCTTTTGCGGCCGCAGTCTTGCTCATGAGTCCGAATTCCGCTTCATTCTTCTGAACAGTCTCGCCTATTTGTGTCTCGATGGTACTCGTCGTTGACAGCGCATCTTGGAGGACCAGGTCGAGATTAACCATTTTCGTCATCTGGTCGTAAGAAGAAGTTGAAAGGACAGTCCCTTCGACCAGTGTCCGGCGACTCACGCCATCGAAAGGTTTCTCCAACGGGGGAATTTCTGTTAAATTAGCGTAGACACCATCTGTTAGGTGAAAAACGAGGCAGTTGGTTGGTAGCGGTTGGTGAAAATTATCCAGGCTTTTGCCCAGAAACTGTAAATATCGCAGATTCTGCTTTAACTCGACGAGAAGGTGGAATTGGGTCATATTGTCCGTTTGGACCCATAACTTTATGATTATCGTATCCAAGCGGCATATTAAGGGCCATGATGCATTCAGGTCGAAGAACTGAAAGCTCGGGTTGGTCGACTTCTTAATTGTTTCACTGATATATAAAGGCTCTTTAATACCGTCGGCGTGAATGGTGAAAAATGTATCTGCCATACGGTTCTTCACAATCCCAGCAAGCTTCTCTTGTCGCGATCTTGGGTTCGGGTCATTCCAGGGTAGAAGACTGCGGCGGCGCGATGGGCCTAGCTCGGGTTTCTTCTGTTTCTGATTCTCAAGATAGCCATCCTCTCTCCCTGACGATTTTAGGTCCGAATATGACCTAGATTGATGTAATGACTGGCTGTCATTTTGTGCGAGAAATTTGGAGGGGGATTTTAGGCTATTAGGGATATCGTCGTCGTCAATCGTCTTCCCGCGACCTCGAGTTGCCGGCGGAGTCACGTCGAGGTTCCGCACCCAAATCCCAACAACATTGCGCAGTCTGCGGTTCTGAAAGAAGTTAATATCATCATCTACAGAAATTCAGTGTCACGAACATACCCATGGGTAAAGGAACGGCCCTCCCTTGCGCACGCCGGCGTCCTGCCCCGGAGCTATGTCCACATCGTCCGTACTCTCCATCGCGGAGATTGGGGTCGACCAGGGGGAGGATACACGGTACTCAATAAGGACGTAATAATAATTTAGAGGAAAACATGCTCCCAAACACCAGCCGGGTGGAGCAACCAAATTTGTGAGAGTAATTGAGGGTTGAAGTAGAACGATAAGGCAATGCGGAGACATGCAGGCGGTGCCAAGACGACGGCTGCTCCGTCAAAAAATCCACCTCCGTTCTCATCTTCCGCCAACACCGCAACGCCATCGCGCCAATCCCCCCGGAACCCGCGATAAATCGACTGGTATTGCCCATCGAATCACCGGTTTCGAGCCACTGAACACTATATTCGGCCGCAATGGCCCCCTCAAACTCGGCCGCGAAGCCGATCAAGAAGATCTTGGACGCAACCAAGATCTCTGCTTTGACCTCCAAACTTGTTCGCAGACCCATTGATGTGAAATCTCAAGTTCCAATTCAAGGACGCCCTCGAGAGGCCAACTCGAATGCATTCAAGGAGGCTTCACATCGCGAGACCGTGCGGTTACAGAAGGCTTTAAATGCGGTCGCCCACGGCAAGCACATCTTCGTCTACCACAATGTTCGGACGAAGCAAGTTGTGTATTCTCTGACCAGATACTTAGAGGTAAGATATTACCGCTTGAACTGATAATCGAGACTCCGCCTCATTGTCGGAATGGATGTCGGACGTCGATCGGAGTGTCATTCATGGAACTGTGCTATCCAATATTAGGACCAAACCATGCTAACCACACAAACTCCCTATTGCAGAAAACCAATCTCCTCCGCCAAATGGTCTACCACGGCAAGAAGACCGTTCCCGCTGAACTCCGTCGAGATATGTGGGTTCCCTATTACTCTGTTCACTTCGGCGATGCGCGCCTCGGTCTGCGCGCCTATCAGCTTCTTCGCGAATTTTCCATGCAGCGCCAATTCTCTCCGCCGGCCGAGATGATCACCGTGACAAAAGAGTACCTGGACAAGAAGCGACCAAAGGACCCTCTAGCCGCAGAGGAATTCGACAAGATGAACAAGAAGCGAATCGGTCACCCAATGGAGAAGAAGGAACGTGCGCGTGTCCTCATGGATCAGAAGGCTACCTCGGTGGCGGATATTGCAGCAGTCCTCGCCATTCAGGAGAAGGCTATTGCAAACGGACTCCTAGAAGAAACCTCCAAGCGTGGATACTTGACCCGCAAGGCTCGTCAACGCCGCCGTGCGGCTTTGGAGCGTCTGGCGAGACAGCAGAAATGGAATGCAGAGCACATTGCCGCGCTGGAAAAGCGCATGAGTGATCTCTCTGGGGACGATGTGGAAATCGGTGAAGTGGATGGTGAGTATCCTGCCGATGCAAAGGACGTGAAGATTCTCTGGCGCGACGTGCACGACGCTTACTTCGCTGAGAGCTGGCCTGCTGATGTGCAGCACGGCGAGCTGGAGCTCAAGCGTAGTGCCATCATTGGTTCTGAACTTCGTTCTGAGGGCGAAGAGGTCGTTACCGAGCACGAGTTCAATGAGAGAAAAGAAAAGCAATAAGCAGTCATTAGTCTGTTTGCGACGATGACGCTTTTTGAATGATCATTCACCGGCCTTGTGTTTTGTCTGAGGCCGCATTGAGCGATATTCTACTATCTCCTGCTGATATCATTTTCCCCTCTCCCTTCGGGCTCAGGCGAGATGGGTGATGTTTGTATTTCTCCCTTTTTTTCATGTGTCCCACTCAGGTGTAAGGACTATCTACTGCATAAATTGTATTTTTAGGCAATTCAATATTACTCTTTTGAAGCAATTGGCTTCTTGTTCTTTCTTTCTATAAAATTAACGACCTACTATACTACCTGTGATTACTCGTGGTATTACACTGGATCGAGGAGTAGATCATGATCACGATTATACAACTAGAATATGAGGACCTGTGAAATGGAGGCCGAACATGGCTGCTTTGGGCGCCAGAAACGGCCGCCTTTCCACCCGTAACTTTCGAAAACCAACTGCCCTCTGACCGCCCTCTTCTCCAGTACCCCTCTATTTTGCACCCACCCAGCACCCCTAGTCCCCTCCGTCAACGAAACAGTCGCCAGTTCGACGGTCATCCGTTCCCTGCGATTCCACCTGCGACCAAACGACGCCGAATATGGCTCCCCTTTGCAGTCCCATCCAGGCACCATCTCCTTTCGCCTTGCCTGACCGGGCGATTATAAAATGGCTCTTCTCCCTCCACATCTGTCTCCGTCTCCCCAAGGCTTTTCATTTCCAGGCCGCCTTTCCGAGTTGACCTTGACAACCTTGTTGCCGAAGAACTACGTCCTCACCTCGTTCATCCATCCTGACTATTCCCGATGGCACCTCTGCTCGTTCAGTCGGCCCAGGAAGGTAAGCACTACTACTGGACCGATCCCATCCTTTGCGAGGAAACTCGAGCTAGACTGGAACATTTCCGTCGTTCTGGATGGCTACCTCCAAACTTCAAGCCAAGGACCTTAGTAGGTATTGCCGTTGTCGAACGTTATTGGCGAAAGTGAGTGTAACCCCTAAACCCTCAGCTGCTATGGGTAGGGTCAACTCACGAGTACAGGTATTCCATCCAGTCGAAGGCGGACTACGTGGACTTCCTTCTTTTGGAGGACGAAGCGATCTACAAGAACTTTTTTGACTGGATGTTCAGAACATCACGAGAGAAGCTGTTGCAGTCTTACGACGAGTACTGGCGCCGACTTTGCCAGTATTTCGAACTGTTTGCTCATCGTCGTGTCAATGAACACGTCCGTATACAGATGCGACGAGTGCGAGCGTTCCTTCCCGTTATGGAGAGACTAGACTAATGGTGGCATAGTTTCTAGATGGCCCTTTTCAGGCCGAGCGCAAGATCCCCCGACGAACGAAGGACAAAAACACCCTAGACGTAGAGGTCTTCTGTGCAATTTACCGTCATCACTGGGTCCATTCGAGGTTTTTTCGTCATGGAAACATGATCGTTCAATTCGCTACAGTGCAGCTATGGTCTGCTATTACCGGAACTCGCCCCGGTGTCTTGCTTCCACAAAACACCTATCTACCCGACAATTCCTCCGTTGGCAAACGCAGACGAGTCGACACGTTTGAAAGTGATCTCCCAAAGTATATTTCGTTGAAAGACATTCCGGACTCGGTCTGCTATCGTGATATTGAACTTTTCTACTTGAAAGATCCTCAAAGCAAACGTGACGTTCTCTGTGCCATCATAGAGTTTCGCAATCTCAAAGGTCGGCCAGAAGGCGCCGATGGGTAAGGATGCAACTGTACCTCACATTTAGATTGTGTTGATCTGACGCTTATGTTTCTTTTCAGAACCAAGTTTTTCATGCACGGTGACTACCAACTGGCATATTGCCCGATCGCTCAGATAATCTCGTTCGCCTTCCGTGATGGGGCTTTTGTCAATACGGAGCTCACACCAGAGCTCATTTGGCGGCTGCGAGTTCCCAAGCACAGTTCATCCCTCCCTCTTCGGTGGAAACCAGACGTTCTGAACACTCCCATTCTTCGACGCGTTGAGCGCACTCCGTACGGTTACGAACTCCATGAGTCTTTATCGATGACTTATGAATCAAGTCGGCAAGCCCTCAAAGAGTTAGGCCGAGACGCTAAATTTGAAGACGATATTGGGCATTACAACTTTCGGCGTTGGACGGCAAATGAAGTCAATAGTAAGTTTGGTGCGCCGAATTGACGAATATGATTATCTCCTTGGAAGGCGGAGATTTGTCACACCGATGTTGACTAGCAACGTTTAGAGAATTTCACTAGTCAGGAACGGCAAAGGGTGCTTGGTCAATCTGGCGACGCCGTCTTTGAAAAGCATTATCAATCGCAATTCATTGGACGTGATCTACAGCATGTTGTTCTTCTCCGACCATCTCAGGAAGGCCTACTACGTTTTGCCGGAAGCATGCTCAGAAAAAGGGATGTTCACGCCCCGTCTGAACTTACCGATATGCACAAGCGTGCTATCTGCCAAAATCCGGATATCCTGCAGCTAAGACGAGAGAAGAGAGAGCTCATGGCGGAGATGCGGTCCCTGGCCGGCACTATCAAAAATGCCCGAATATCCTTTCCGCACCTCCATCAAAAGCATGAGGATGTTAAAAAGGAATTGGCTAGACTTCGAAAGAGGCTAGCAACCGACACGCGAGAGGCAGCGAGGAAAGACCATTTCCAAAATGCGCCCGTATTAGAAATTGACAGACAAATAAGGCAACTCCTCGGCGGTTCTGATGAAGCTTCTAATGAAGCTTCTGATGATGAGAACTCCGGTGATGAAAGCTGGGAACTGCCGAAACCGAAATATGTTTTTGCTGAACGGGCACGCCTGGTGGAAAACTTTTACGGGCCTGATGCAGAGACCTTTGACGATGACAAGCTACTTGCTCGACGCATCCAGGTTACCAAAGACATGGTTGCGCTGTTGCAGCTTTGTGAGCCGAACAGACGAGGAAACCGAGTCAATTGGAATATTGCCGATGAATATGGTCTGCTTGACCGGCCCGAAGAATCGCCAGTCCCTGAGGAGGACAAAATGAAATGTGCAACTGATGTCTGCATCATTTGCTGCGGTCTATCTCGTCAATCATCATCGAGCCTTCCCCCACACAAGTTTCCTTCAAATCGACCGGATTCGCTTCGTCGCCACTTGATCGATACGCACCTGGCCTATGCACGTGGCGGAATCAGCTGCAATTGGGAAGAGTGTCGCAACGTCCCCCATTTTAGCGAGATCACCGGATTTTTGGCCCATGCTCACTCTGCACACTCATACGATGTCAATCTCAAATTGTGTCATCTCCCGCAGGATTTACACACCAATCGCAGCGATGTCTCATCTAGAGAAGAATCTTTGGAATCGGAGAGTCGTCAAAAGATTGAGACTCCTGCCTCCTCCGTCGAACTCGAGATGAGAAATATTGACCCACGTCTGTTAGAGGCTCATTCTGTCTCCACTACGAAGTACTTGGCGTCTCAGTCAGATGTCGAAACTCCAGATCCCTCGGGTGGATCTGTAATGGAAAATTCTCACCCCAGCTCCGTCAAAGATCCGATTAGGCGATCGACGAGGGGTACTACAAAGCTGAAGGAGTTCAAGCCTGTCCCTGAGCCGGGTAGTAAACCTCAAAATCGGAAGCGTTCATTCCGAAGGAATCTACATGCAAAAGAGCATTCGCATGGAAAACAACGAGGGAACAAGAAGCCTACCGGCATGAAAGCTCCCAAAACGCCTCTGCTGCGTCGATCAAAGCGATTGCGGGCTCAATGATTTTGTCTTTCTAGAGCTTTTGAGATTGGAGTACATATTGCTATAAAAACCTTCCTTTGGCAGAAATAGGCAATGCGGAATTATGCATAGCGATGGAGAGGACAGGATGATGAGAGATGTTCAGTAAATAAGAAAACAAGTCGAAGCAGAGGCATAAGCATCAGCAGCGAAACCCCAGTAACTTATCCATAGGTATCAATCCGTAACATGATATGCCAGGACCCAAAGACAAGTAGGCAATAGCAAATCAGAAGGTGGAACTTTCCAGGGGATAGGCTGCAAGAGAAGAAAAGTATTTGTGCGGCCTCTGTAAGAACGTAGCGACATCATACTCCTGGAGCGAAGGAGCTGCCTCCCAGGAGCGATAAGGCATGGGGATAATGTATACAGAATTCCTGTCTCCTGGGTACTAACGGACCCTAGGAGATAAATTGTGGCTCCTAGGGACTAGTGGCAGCACTCCTAGGAGCCCATGCTGCGGTCCTAGGAACACGTACAGCACTCCTAGGAGCCGTTAGTCTCTAGGAATTAGTGGGGAGAGTCCTGGGAACGGCGGTCAACGGCCCTAGGAGCTTCGACTGTTGCTCCTGGGAGAGCAATACCTACCGCAAACATCATACAGGGTGCTCAGATGAGGCTAAGAGAGCAGTTGCCGACTTTGAGAAACTGCTTTCTTTCTCAGGAAACATCCAAGGTCTGGGGCTAGTCTCTTCTCAAAGAAGAGGCATAGCCTCTTCCACATCCGGCTTAGAACAATCTGGGGCCCTGGGAAAGAAAGCGCTGTGTCCCTGGAAGGGACACTGCTTTCGAATTTCTTTGTATTTGTAAGATATGTAAAATGTTTTAGAAAGCGGTCATCTAATCAGACTTCGCATGTTTAGACTTCATATTTCCCGGAAATAAAGTCAAAAGATTGAAAGGTCAAACTGAATTCGAAACAGAATACTAGCCCACGAGGACACGCTACCGACACCAAAAGGAGAAATGCTAGCTGTATAATCTGTCTTCTTCAGGATATGATATACTCGATGTTTTTTTTTTTTTGGTTGAAACAGCATGTCGTCTCTGGATAATGCCTTTCTGCAATTGCTGACGGCATACTCGGGACTCTGCATTTTCGACGTCTTGGTGGCGCGGGATTCAAGGATCGACATATCTGGGAATTATCAATCGCAAGAAGTAAGCCCGAAAACCAAACAAGAGAGAAAGAACACCAAGGAGGTGTCAGAAATTGTCATAGAAATGGCGGCGAAGAATTTGGGTGATTGGCAGGCAGATGAAGGGAATGAAGAGGAAAATTTAAGTCGCATAATCAATCGGTAGTGAGAAAGTGAAAGCTAGCGACCAAGATAGAACAAAGACATATAGTAATTAGAGTAGTAGGTTATGAATGAATTAATGAATGAACATCTTGAACCGGGAGGACGGACTCTTTATCTCTCATCGAAATCTTCACTAGGCTCAAAAACGGACTTGACAAAGGGATCCTGAAAGTTTGTAAGAGCAGTTGCAATCGGGGGACAGAGAAGAGAGATACTGATGACGTGCCTGATCGTTTAACCAGAGTCCCCTGAGTATGGTGAAGCTGATTCCTGAGTAGCTATGAGAGCTCAGGGAACACTCAGGGAGCACTCAGGGAGCACTCAGGGAGCACTCAGGGAGCACTCAGGGAGCACTCAGGGACGGCTCCGGGAGGGCTCCAGGAGTGCTCCCGGACCAAGCGAAGCGATAGAAACGCTTGATTTAGATCACGTGATACAAATATGACTAAGATTTGTAACTGGGCGTTCGATTTACCGTCACTTGGCGTTGTGGTGAAATTGTTTCCGCCTTTTTGCAATAAGTATAGTCCTGGTTCATCCGTGCCCAGGAACAGCACCAGCCAGGGGCCCTCCCCATATGGAAATCTGATCGACAGAACAACAGTTCTGGAAACAATAAGGGTGGGATGACATTACTGGCTGAGTGCTTCAGTCACATGATGATGATGATACCTACTGGGTCTTACAGCTATTGGGGCCAAGAGGCAAGCATATAATCTCCTGCTCCTCTTCCTCTACTCTTTCCCTTCTACTCTTCTTCTTCTACTACTCTTCTTCTACTCTTCCTATTTATTGCCCTGTCCCATCTCATATATCTCGAGGTCAAGTCTGTCACAAAAAGCATGAGTTCTCATAGAAGGCCCAAGCTGGTTGCCCTCTCTTTGGAGGAAACTTACTCCGATGATCCCTTGGATGACGACGATAGTGAGTGGGAGAGGATCACACAAGACCCAGTCAAGCGAGTCGCGTTTGAAAGAAAGTGCATTGAAGACGATCTCACCATTAAGGAACGAGTAATTATATTGCAAGAAAATCCTAGCAGCAGGAGCCACTGTCGCTTCTGGGACTGTGTTCCTAGGAAGCTGAATGGAGAACCTAATATCAGGTCTGCTTTTCGTTTCAATGTTAAGGACCTTTCCGGTCGATACTATGGTAAGTCCCCACAGTCCTCTAAAAACCTATCTCGAATCTTACGAGTGGTAGAACCGAACAAGTACTATCATGTGTCATGCATGGAGCAAATATTTCCCGACCTGAGTGCCTTGCTAGAGCGGGAGGTTTTGCAGATGGAAGGCGGGGTCACCCAGCTGACCTCAGCCTGCTGGCAGATATCACGGTTTCACAATGCCATTGAAGATTGGTTCCGCTATAAGGGCCGTACCTTCGAAGTGAACATATACGATCGATTCCGAAGAGCACATGCCAAGTGGGAGCGGAAAGCCAGCACAGTGGAGATCAACCATCAACTCGGGCCTCATGAGAGTACCTCTCAGGGCTGCGAGAAGTGTGAAGAAGTGCCGGATGAACCGCTGAGGAAAGACTACTTTCCTGAGGAGCCACGCAGTAGCCTACTGAGTGAAGTTCTGGCCTCCGTGGTTGGCGTGGGACACTTGGATGGATTAGATGGAGATTTGAATGCTCGCCGTTGTAAGAAGATTCGACGCAGCTAGTGCTGCTGTAATTTGTCGACCATATCATTGCTCTGATTTTATTTATATGAATTTTTATTAGATATCTCGGCTACGAGTGGTCATTGTGGTCTTTTCTCAGAATCAACAGGTGTGCGATTAGATATTGGGATGTTGTTCACGCTTTACCTCGCATTGTAAGACAAGCTAAAGAGAGAATCAAATACAAACTAACAATATGCTAGGTTTAGGCCAAGAGCTGGTAAAGGTAGGCAGGAGACTGTTCCATGCACTCTTTCCGCATGGTTCAATAGTCCCGATTTTGACATCAGCTTTCCCCCGCAAGCTTGGCACTCACAGTGCATGTCATTCGGGAACGGCTTGATATGTCCGTTGACGAAATGTCGGCTGCGGGACTCGGGGTTCTTGAAACAATTTGCTCAGTGTATCCACATAGATGGATCGAATTGAGGCTAGGAGGCCAATTGGTGTCATTGAGAAATCGCTTTCTTTCTCAGGACCGATTAGAGACCTGGGGCTAGATTTTCAAGACTTTAAGCGGAGAAACGATAGGTCCATTGTACAGGTGATAGTATGCAAATCCACCAGTCAATCAGCGCATCAGTGCATACCGCAGTAATTAGCAATTAGTTAGTAGCAAAATGAAATACTCAAAAATGTGTTGCGGTGAAACATGAGCATTAATGAGGTATTTATTTTCACCGGCTTTGGCAAAATCCTATTGGGACCGGGTAACCTTTATTCCGAAAAGCTGCATTCCACCGCCTCCACATTGAACGAGAGGCCATCAACTCAAGAAGTGATGGGCGAGTACCATGACTAAAAATGAGTACGAAAAGAATATATCGTTTAACAGCAGCTCGCAAAGAGCCGTTATATTTTCTTTTTGTGGATTTCAGGCCTGCTTTGAACATTAAGGACAGGTCTTGGACGATTGCAAAAACGGGTTAACTCACAGCGGTCGCCGATTCATCGCCGTCTCTTTATTGCGGTGGTTTTGCACGTACCTCAACAGTTGACATAACAGTTCATATCTGAACACGGCATATTCATACCATAGTGGGGTAATAACGTGAACGTGCTTGCTTTCAGGGGTAATTGGCGCCCCTAGAGTGAGTCAGGAGCTATTGGCAAACATGCATCTCTGGTGAAGGAGTCGTAATAGCGTCAACCTCATCTAACGTCGGGTCGGCAATCAACAGCCTCTTGTTGAGAGTCAACGCTTAAATTTGACAACCCGCAAATATATCATATTTGCAATATACGATATTTGCGTTGATTTCCGACCAAATCTTGCGGCATATTTGAGCAGGATTTACAAATATGCTGTCACTTTCATCGTTGCCGCACGTAGTTGATGCCAGCAAATAATCACTATCGTCTTTCTTTCAATGATGACCAGAGCATGTACAAAGACCAACTACCTAATATTTTCAGTGATACATTTAATCTTGCATTTAGTCATGGAGATATTAGTGTTATAAGAACAGTACCGATCTCGGTTTGATCAAGACAATTTCCGGCCCCTAGCCATTCAAAAAGCCAAGTCTCCAGTTCACAATGGCCGCTGTTAAGTCGGTCTCCTCTATGAGCCCCAGGAAATCGAAGAGACAAAAAAAATGCCGTCGCAAAACAACTCTCATGAAGAAGGCGTCCGAGTACAGCAAGATGTGCGACGCGGATGTGTGCGTAGGTATTCGTTTGCGAGAGACGGGTCAGGTACATATTTTGACAGCAGATGATTCTGGGTTTTGGGCTTTCCTTGCCTCACAACTGGTATGCCACGAGCTCCGCTATCCACGGAAGAGGCTGCTAATTCTTGAAGTGCGCCTACTACCCCAAGCCAACTTTTGTAACTGCCCAAGATTTGGATAGGGTCAACAAAGGGCTGGCCGTCACCTCCAAGTGGGGTGTTAGCAAACATTCCGCGGGTGATCGCCACGTTTAGATTACACAGTCGCCTTGACTTCTAGTTTATAATTGCGATCGAGCGAGAGCAGAGCAGTGACTCGCAGAAATTATATTAAGCTTTCTCGGCTGTCCTTACACTGTTTTTTTTTTTTTTTTTTTTTTTTTTTCTTTTGTCACCTAAAGTCGTAATTGCATGAGCGAACAGAATTGCTAGGTGGTCATTCAAAAAAGACAAGAAATCGAACATATGCCCGGTTTCATGCTGATAGGTTTGCCGGGGGGGAGGGTTGAAGATTATGTAGGATGGGCAAAAGCCAAAAGAATCAATCTTATCTGAAACACTAACCGCCCTCGGCCCATCACATCCCACCGAAGATGTACAGTATATGTACAGTATATACAGTATTTCCGGAAATCGGTGTCACCCCCTACACTCTTTTATTGCTTTCCCAACCCTAAATGCGAAGACCCACTAAACTACTTTCGGAGAAGCCATTTCAGCCTCATTTGTTGTTGAGATGTATTGAAAATTACCGGATTATTATATTAGCGGTAAAATTGTTCTATCTGTGCCTACACTTATGTTAATTCAATATTATGATGAGCAGTGATGAAATAACTAGCTCGGAAATAGCGGCAGCTACTGGTTGCAGCTAGCGCGCTGTTATCAGGATTCGATCTAATCAGCGACAACTCGGCAGTGTCAAAGCTCCTCTTATCAAAGCTGGACGGCACCGGGCATCAATCTGAGTATGTGTACCTACATAGACCAAATAATGTCTGCAAGTAAGTATTTCATATCTCCACCGCGGCCGCTTTGACTACCATGTAACTCCTACTCATAACTGTTGAAGATAATCAGCCAATGAGAGGGAAAAATAGTTTGCACTGCCGCAGGCACTCCCGCTCGCCCCATGGGGCTGTGCTAAATACGCCGTCGTCCGCCAAGCTATCCTTTTTCATTTATTTCACTAACTCCCGCCCATAATTGTTCACATTCGCACATTGCCGATGAGGGGCACAATCATGTCAACAAAGACAAGGTACTGGTGCACGTTCTGTGTCATATCTCACTCATCCAGTTAACGGAATTCCCGCCAGTGAGCTACTTACACAAGATGACTACCAGGTGGGGTGGATCTGTGCTCTCCCTCTTGAAGCGGCTGCTGCAACAGCGCTTTTAGACGAAGAACACCCTTCGCTAGATCAAGAGCCCGGAGACACAAACGCATACACACTTGGTCGCATTGGCCCGCATCATGTCGTCATCGGCTGTCTACCCCTTGGCAGCCTGGGAGAGAGCTCTGCGACTGCAGTTGCCAAGGATATGCTCCGGAGCTTTCCTAACATCAGGATTGGCCTGATGGTTGGAGTAGGAGGTGGCGCACCAGGCCCACCGAGTGAGAGACCTGAAGATGATATCAGGCTTGGCGATATCGTCGTGAGCAAACCGGGTCCTGGCCATGGTAAGTAAATGTCGAGTCACGCACGATCGCCACCTCACCAATCAATACCCTGCTAGGTGGTATTATCCAGTATGATTACGGTAAGACGCTCTCGGAAGGGGAGTTTGTAGACATTGGCTATTTGAATCGTCCACCAAACGTGCTTCTGGCAGCGCTTACGAAGCTTTTGTCGCGGATTGAACTCGAAGGCTCATCGGTGTCCCGGCAGATAGCTGATATCGGGAAAAAGTATCCTCGGAAAATTCAGGACTGGCAGTATCAAGGAGTCGAGAATGACCAGTTATTTGTTGAAAACTTCCGACATGCTGATATCCATCGTTCGTGCAAGGATATCCACTGCGCCTACAATGAGGACCGACTTGTATCCCGAAAGCCAAGGGCGTCAACGGAACCAGTCATCCATTGTGGGTTGATTGCATCCGGGAATCAGGTCATGCGAGACAGTGTGACCCGAGAGAAGCTTCGCAAAAAACATGGTGTGTTGTGTTTTGAGATGGAGGCCGCTGGGCTGAATAATAATTTTCAGTGTCTCGTTGTACGGGGTATCTGTGACTATTCGGACTCCCATAAGAATAAACGCTGGCAGCAATATGCTGCGATCGCAAGTGCTGCATTCACCAAAGAACTTCTCCAGGCCGTTCCTTTGGCGCAGCTTGAGAGGGCCCAAAGAGTGTCATTCATCGCTGGAAAAGGTTAGTGACACTCATATGTCTTGGTATAGGAGTCGGATTCTTTTCTAAAAAACAAAGAGAAAAGAAAAGAAAAGGAAACACTAATATTTCAATTCTTACTAGTTGAGAAAGAGGTTGGAAAGCTTCACGATATTATGAAACCTCTCTTACAGACACAGAAGCGTGAAGAACGGTGGGAGACTCTTGATTGGCTTGCCCCAGCCTACTACCACTCGCAGCAAGCAGATGTCCAGCGGCATCTAGACCATGAGTCTGGTAAAGCTTTCGTCGAGCATGAAAGGTTCAAATCCTGGTCACAGGGCAGCAAAGTCCTGAAAATGCTCTTCTGTCCAGGACTTCCTGGTGCTGGGAAGACAAGTATAGCCTCGATTGTCATAGACATACTTCACAAAACTCGAAAAAAGCAGCGTTCAGGGGTTGCTTTCTTTTATTTAAGCTACAATCTTCGATCCCAACAAACTCCCATGCATATGCTTCGAGCCATTTTGCGACAGCTGGTAGAGACCCTTCCGTCAATACCACATGAAATTGCCGAGCTTCATTATGCTGACGGTGAACCTTCCTTACATAAAATCTTCGATATCTTAGCCATGGTCATTAAAAGTTATGATCTCGTATTTGTTGTCATTGATGCTTTGGATGAATGCTCACCGGAAAGTCTTGAAGAGTTACTTGACGCCGTACAACGCCTGCAAGGTCTAGGCGCTCGCTTCATGTTGACGACACGCTTCACTAATATCGTTGAAAAAAAGTTGAGGGACATGGATAACTGCTTATCCTTGGAAATCCGCGCAACTGACCGAGATATGGCCACGTACATTACCCGGAACTTTGATTTCTCGGTTTTTTATCAGTTACCTGATGACTCATTAGAAGTTGATCGCTTCAAAGAGGTGGTCATCGGGGCTGCGAAAGGACTGTAAGATCCCTGCGTTCGTTTCCTTTTTCTCTCAGAAGTACTCAGCGATATAGGTTCATTCTCGTCCGACTTTTCCTCAACATTCTTAAGAACAAGTGCACTAGAGGAGAAATACAAGACGAACTAGATAATATACAGAAGCGCAAAACCAGTGATCCTCTACATGAGGCGTATCAAAAGACTATGCATATGATAGCGAATACAGGTCGCTCCGAATGGGCCTTTCGCATTATATCATGGGTGTTTCATGCACAGAGACCCTTGGGTGCTAAAGAACTTACAGAGGCTATAGCAGCCCAGACCCAACGGAATATGAATTGCCTTAACATGGACTACGCTCCATCAGACATTCAGACAATCATCTCGTACTGCTCAGGACTAGTAGTTCTGAGTCCCATCTCCGAGAAGATCGAATTTGTTCACCTCACCGCGTATCAGTATTTTGAGGGCTACCGGCATGAGCATCCCTGGATCGAAGAGTCTCGCAAAGAAATATCCATTGCTTGCCTTAAGTACCTGTCGTTCGATCCTTTCGTGGCAAAATCGGAACATACATCTTTTCTTGATTATGCGGTCCATTTCTGGGCAGATCATATCAAGCTGGTTGAAACAGATCGAGAAGTGCGCGAAGTTGCGAGATTCTTTCTCCGGAACAACTCGCTAACTAGTTCCGCTGATCGGATCTTCCCCGCGAATGATCACAGTTACATATCACTCTCTTCACTTGTCGATGATATCGAGGTGTCTGGAGCAACAGGTCTTCATCTGGTGGCTCGGTTTGGTCTTGTGACACAACTAGAGGACTTGCTCGAAGAAATGCCAGCTCCGGAGGTTAATAGTCGGGACCCCTACGGCCAGACACCTTTGATACTGGCTGCAAGACATGGAAACGCTGATGTTGTCGGCATCCTTCTTAGCAGGAATTATATAGATCAAAACCTGACTGATGACGATGGCTTGTCACCTCTCTCAATTGCATCACAGTTGGGACATTCGGGTATAGTCCAGTCTCTACTATCCAATGGGGGCACTGACCCGAATCTTCCAGCGTCGGATGGGTGGTCACCAATCATGTATGCTGCTCGAGGCGGCCACAAGGAGATCATTCAACTTCTGCTAGCAGATGACAAAGTCAATCCGAATTACGCAAGCCCTGATGGCCAAACAGCGCTTACGTTGGCGGTGGCGATGGCGTTTGCGGACGTGGTTGGGCTGCTTCTAGCAAGCAGGAAGGTCAAATCTCTGTCGCCTGGGCTAGGCGACACGGATACATTCATGATCGCTCTGCAGAGTGGAAATAGAGACGTGATACGTCTATTACTACAAGATGGATATGGCAATGCAACGGCATCATTGACAACCGTCACTGTTGCAGATTGTATGGGCCTCTCAGCGTATAACGGTATGGAGAGCGAAAGGATATTCTGGCTGGCAATAGAGAAGGGCCTCGTTGAAGTGATCATACTATTGCTGCAAAGCAAGAAGGTTAATCCTAACATAACGAATTCTGGCTGCAAAACTGCACTCATGGTGGCTGTTGATAACAGACACAAGGAAGTCGTGGAGGCCTTGCTGTGCGTTGGCTCTGCGTCTGTCAACTTGATGGCAGATAACGGGGATACTGCACTTTTTCTGGCAGTTGCTAGAAGAGATGTCGAGATCACTCGGATCCTTTTGGAAACCGGAATGGCTGATCCAAATCTAGGATGCCGTGAGTGTGCCTATCTTCATCGTTCATTTCTAACAACTAATGCGTATATCTGCCTGTCTACAGAAAGCCCATTCAAATACCCGCTCCCCCATGCCGTAGATAAAAACTACCAAGACATTGTCCGAATACTTCTCGAAACCGGCAAGACAGATCCAAATCCCGGGCTCCAAGCAGCGATCTCCGGTAGGCAAATACCTACGATTCGCAAGTTCCTCTCTCTACCAGGCGTGGATCCAAACACGCAGGATAGGACCAAAGGCCAAACAGCGCTTATGGTCGCAATTCGCGAGCAAGATTTGGAGCTGGTTCAGGTTCTCCTGGAAAACAAGATGGTGGATATCAACGCCCGAAATTGGTCGGGAGAGACCGCGCTGATGCGCGCAGTGACAATGTACGACCTAGAAGTTGTAAAACTTCTCGTCGAGGATTATGGCGCAGATATTAGTATACGAAGTGAATATGGTGCTACTGCCCTTGATTGGGCTGAGAAATATGGGTGGAGCATCGACGAAGTTATGAGGCTACTCTCGCCTAAAAGGTCCCGAACTGCTTGATATGGGAAAAATGCCTCCACTGATATACGCGATCTAAGCCTGTCCTACCTGCTACCGTGTTCATTTCCTGATACCATTTCATCTACTTTGCGGTCACTAACAGACGTTCCCATTCCGAGTGGGCTACGCCATTCCTCCCCACAATAAAGTCCAGTCAAAGTGAAAAAAGTCTATACCCTAGGTCAACCTCGATCTTCCTGGTGAAAGTCGCTATTTACAGTAGTAGTAGTAGTAGTACCATATAAGATTACATTCCACCAAGATTTAGACCTGTATACATCCAGACATCATCCGGTATATATGGAAAGTTCTGCGACCATTTACTTGGGAAAACGGGTTTGTAAATTCAGAAGATAGAGCTCTTCCATCTTGACAAGTGTATTGAAAATGACGTATTGATGTCAGCCCGAGAAGTTTGGCAGATCAGCCCGTGCAGAAAGACGTTGCTTAGGTTCTAAGGTTCAGTAACGCTAACATTGCCACTCAAACACTCTGAGTGTGGAGAAGATGCGAGGTTATCGGACTCGCACTCTTGCAGCTGTTTGGACAGTTTGCAGTTCTCTGGGAGGTTCTAGCAGTAGCATTACACTCGTAACCATCGTACTCGTATCAGCACGTGAAATGTAGCATATGGCTGTAAGTACTTGTATTTGAAAATTACTATTTTTATTTCCTTTCGAATGGGGCTTAGTGTATCTTGGCATTTAGGGTTGGGAAAGCAATAAAAGAGTGTAGGGGGTGACACCGATTTCCGGAAATACTGTATACAGTACAATACGCATTTATTTACTTTCTTGTTCGACGAGCATCTTCATCATATCTCCTGTGCCTTGGTTAAGCGATCATTGATCAGTGAACGGACAATTTTTTACTAGTACGTAATTTCTCTACACGCTCCATAGACGCCATTTCTCCCAGGACTGCTCGGATTTACCTTGCTGTCTGTCGTTGGAGGAAAAGAACCGAGTAAATACCAGTAGCGATGATAACAACAAGGCAATACGATGCTTCGTAATACATAACTCTTCGAGTTAATGGCTGAGGATAATTCTACGACTCCTCAATATTTTGTTAAGCAGTAAAAGCTTTACGGGAAAGAACTATGTATCACCAGGGCATTACCCCGCAAATAGGAAAATTATCGCCAGTTTCATCACCGACTCCGCTCTGCCAACTCCTTTTCACCACCCTCCTTTTCACCACCCTCCTTTTCACCACCCTCCTTTTCACCACCCTCCTTTTCACCACCCTCCTTTTCACCACCCTCCTTTTCACCACCCTCTCCTTTCATCACCCTCTCCTTTCATCACCCTCTCCTTTCATCACCCTCTCAACCGCCCTCTCTTTTCACCACTCCTTTATCGTAATCGTAGAAGCACTGGGAAAATAATTAGTTGAAGTAGTCGGACAGACTCATTTTTAGCGAGCTGTTGAGGAAGATTAAATTTCTAGAAAATGTTGGAAGAATAAATTAGTGAAGCGTTAAAGAATTAGCTACTGAATGTCGTTGAAAAATCCATTTTGAAAGACTACTAACACGGAGCCGGTGAAAGTCGCTGGAAAAATGATTAAAGTTGAATTTTCGAAGTAGAAAATGGTATTGTTAAGAAATAGCAGTATTCTTCAACGATCGGTTTCAACGACTGCCTAAGACGATTACGATAAAAAATCAAATTCTCCAACGACTTTTGGACTATTCCCTTCACCTTCTTCCTATATATGTCAAGAATTCAACGACTTTCTGACACTAATATTTCTAACTTCTAACCAGCCCCTTCAACACCTTTCTCACCTACTCGCAACGCCAATTTTTCAACAACTCAAGATCTAATTATACTAAAGATTCTCTCGAATTGGTTACTTCAACGTCTTCTTCCAACGACTTCCTCTAACCGCTACTCCTCGCAGTTATTAAAATTAAATCGTCCTGCGTTTGTTCTATTAAACAATTCTATTACGCAAAGCTTCTAACAAACCCCTCCGTTGATACCTTCATTGTCTTTTCTTCTGTGCAATTTCTGGTAATTTCTTCTCGCGACTTTAGTCTTGAAGGTATGCTGATTGTCTGACATGAGAGTCAAGATTTGGTGGTAGGAGTTCTTATCAAGAGATGCGGTCTGAAGTCTCGCTAGATCTAAGCATGCGAGATTGAGCTGCAGTAACTTTTCCTTGATGCTCGTTCTCATCGAAGTACGATTGAAGAACTCAGCAACCTCTACTCTTCTGTATGGGGTTTTATCAATTTCAAGCTCCGAGTAAACTATCAAGCTCTGAATGAACTATCACTAGTAAACACTTTATGGCATGTGCAAGCCGATTTCTTCACCACCGTCTTTCTGATTTATTTATGAACCGTTCGTACGCCGGGAGTCAATTTTTTGAGGGGAGTGAATGCCCACTCAAGGGCCTTGACCAATGTCCATCTTCTCCAGCGACCGCATTGGAAACTGATGCAATACGACGCAAATAATATTCGACGATACACATTCATAGATCCTGACCGTAAATCAGCCTAGTCTCCTTCAACGTTAAGACCTTACCGATTCAACTCTGAACTAGCTCTGCATAACGTAATTTGATGATATAGCTCCTCAAAAGGGAAAAAGCATGAATTGCAAGTGATGAAAGTGAACACTGTTTCAATTCAGGCTACCAAATAGAAACTGCTTTTGGACAAGTAGTTACTGTAGGTATTTACAACTTACCTGATGGTGAAAGGTTGCAGTGTATCGACCAGTAATGAAACCGTTTCATTTGTTTCTTTCGCTGTAACATTTTACAGCACAGCCACAGCAACACATACACACAGCCACCCGTATTTAATACTTTCCAGAACATCGTATGGTAACATAATGACATACCGTCCCCAATCAATACGTCGAAAATGAGCAGTACGCCTACCTTTTCTTTATCCCTTTGCTGAGCCTTTCCATCAAGAAACAAATCATGTTACCATGACTTTGAGCATACTTCATAATAGATCAAGGAGACAAAAATACAATAATGAGGAAGCGCCCCGACTTTGGACTTTTGTACTGTATGATAGCATACCTACGAGCGATTTCACTTATCCCAATTCCCGGTCTATTTCAAGAACCTATGGTTGAAGAAGAAGACCTGCTGTACTCCTGTATAGATGGAGCGAAATAGGGTAGAACGAGGACAGTAAATTGTTATTGGATAAAAGTCGAATTGCTATTTTACCTCCAATACTATAGTACTCGTACATAAATGAGGAACTGAAAGCCCTTTGTGATTTGTTATAAAAGGATTATTTTACCGTGTGGCGACCCTGTCTTCAGGACCGCCGATAATACTCACTCGCTTTGGGGTAAGGTCTGTACGTCAGTAAGGTCTTAGAGCAGCGCATCCCAGATCAAGGGAGTTCTAATTTCGTCGAATTTTCTTTGACGTGCAATAAACAACCTCGACTATATAAACCAGGGCTTTGCCCAAGCTTTCTACAAGAATGGGTGGCATGATGCTTCCTCTCGTTTTATTTACAGGCTTGCTTCTTGGTACCATTGTATCGGCAGTGCCACTCCAGGGCGATGATGAGGTTCATTCATCTCATTTTCTGAACGTAATATACTGGGGGCAGAATGGAGGAAACGCTATCGAAGACAATGACCTATCCATGTACTGTGTACCAGAATCTGGCATCGACATAATAGTATTAGCTTTTCTCTACGAGTATGGCAATGGGAATACGATTGCATCGGGCACAATTGGTCAGTCGTGCTCGATACTACCAAACGGCGAGTCTTTCCAGTGCGAGGATCTGGGTGCTGCAATCAAGAAATGCCAAGCGAACGGTGTCAAAGTACTTCTCTCTCTTGGTGGTGCAACAGGAACATATTCCCTCTCATCACAGCAGGAGGCCGAGGCGATTGGCCAGCACCTCTGGGACGCATACGGAAATACGAAAAGTGATGTTGTACATCGACCCTTTGGAACAACTTTCGTCAACGGCTGGGATTTCGATATCGAGGCATCTGGCGGAATTGAATATTACCAATATCTCATCAATAATCTGCGATCTAACTTCAACTCCGATGTTTCGAATGAATACTACATCACTGGGGCACCACAATGCCCTATCCCTGAACCAAATATGCAACAAATTATCGCAAATAGTCAATTCGATTATCTTTGGGTGCAGTTTTACAACAACCCTAGCTGCTCAGTTAATGCTGCCATCAATTTTGGATCCTGGGTGACCAACATCGCTGGCACCGCATCTTCCAATGCCAAAATATTGATCGGTTTACCAGCCTCTCCTTATGCAGCCACGGGAACATACGACGGAGCTCAGTACTATCTTCGGCCGAGCGCACTTGCGGCCTTGCTCCGTGAATTTACTAGTTACCCTCAGTTAGGTGGAGTTATGTTGTGGTCTGCTGGATTTTCAGATTCCAATATTAACAACAGCTGTAACTATGCTCAGCAAGCCCGTAAAATTTTCACCACGGGATCACCATGCTAGTGGAAGTTGAAAAGATTACTAGTTGCCCAATCAAGGAGCCATGAAAAATTCAACTTCCCAATGATCATTTTAGCCGCTTTACATAGTAGTTTGAATGAATTTCACAATAATTTTGTACAGGTTTCAATCACCAAACTTCTCAAGGCTTCTCTAATCTATCAGTTACTCAGCTATCTTGATTTGTCTCAATGGCAAGCTCAGATTGTTCCCACTCCACATTAATCGGAGATCTCTTCTAAACTTGTGTCCAAAGTCCAATAATTGCTTGCTGTGAAAGAGAGGGTGGTGAAAGAGAGGGTGGTGAAAGAGAGGGTGGTGAAGGCCAAGAAGGACGCAGAGTGGACTCAGAGGTGATGACCACGCTGTAAACAACAAGGACTTCATGTGGCAGAACCCCCAGGAATTTGAGTCATGCATCAGATTACACTCAGAAATGGCTCACGGTGTGCGAGAGGTAGTTCTTTAGCCTACGATAATATAGAATCTAGATGTACGAGCTTGATTTTGACACTTTCAAGAGGCCTGTGGATACGGCTTAGTTGCTATGATGCTAACTGAAAACTGGATGGGACGATAGGTATTTACACAGTAACGACCAAATTTGCCTTTCTAGTCGAGGGAAAAGGGTTGGGTCGATGTGATGAAAGACAAGATGGTATTGAATTAATGGCTCTATAGGTTATTTGAAGGGTGTTCGATCATTGATGATTACTACAGTACTGACTTTGATATACTAAGAGCTTAGGTCCAAATTAGCTCGGATTCCATTTATTGGGAGATCTATTAGCACAAAATTCTCCTACCGGCCATCATTTGAACGATGTGGTGGTGATTCAGTTGATGGGCGATCTCTAGCGCACTTTGAGCCTCCTTGTTCCTTCTCGTAGGATCAATGCCCTTAAATTCGAGTAGCCTGCTCACAAGGAGAATATTGCCATCACGAGCTGCAGCAATGAGATAAGTATCTCCCTTTTGATTGTTCTGACAATTAATGTGAAGTCGGCTGTCGTTCAAGAAAAGTTGAACTACCGACATTGAACGCGTTCGGATCGCCAGCCACAGAGGATCGTCTTCTCTTTCGTCATTTGCGTTAATCCGAATACCATCTGCCCTGAGCAACATTTCCACTACCTCATAGGCGCCTTGATACGCGGCAGCTCCAAGAGGACTTTGTCTGCCGTCTCCTTGGATGTTTGGATTCACTCTGTGTAAATATGTCTGTGAAAGAATACGGGAGACCATCCGGACATTCCTGCGAAAACAGGCGATATAGAGAGCTGTGGTCTGCCATCGCGGATAGGTGCCACCCCTGAGATTGACATCCACTCTGCTGTCATTGAGAAACCGCTCGCAGATATCGTCACGCCCGAGGTGTACAGACAGCCAGAAGGCGGAGTTGCCTTTTCGGTCCCCGCAATTTACGTCAAGGCGTTCGCTGGATAGGAGCAAATCGGCTGCACCTAGCTGACCGTAACAAGTTGCAACATGCAATGCCGTGTATCCATCCCGATTCTGCGCGTAGAGATTTATGTTCCTTTGCTTTAGCAGTACTTTGATGACTCCGATGTCACCGTGGCGCACTGCTCGTATCAACGGTGTTTCGTGGTCCGCGTTAAGAACAATATTGACATCTGCACCCAACTCCAGAAGAAACTTGATGGAATCGGCGCTGTCAAGAACATTGGCGTGGTTTGAAAAAAGTTTATCAAGACTCGGAACGTTCTTAAGCAACTCGGATACGGGAACATTCGGTCGGGAATGCCGTAACATCTGTGCTATTCTTATGTCGATGTCTTTACCCTGCATTAAAGCAACATGAATGGGTGCCACCCCTTTTGAGTCCGCCACAGTAGGGTCCGCGCCACACCTAATAAGGAATTGGACTTTCTTATAGTCACGCGTCTTCACATAGTACCATAGAAATGTCCGACCTCGAGCGTCCGATATATCGATCTGTACTTTCATGCATTTCAAAACATCCAAAAAGCCCTCGATATTCTCTTGAGAGAGAGCGTCCGAAAAGCGAGTGCGTAATTCCTTGATACTAGACTGAACCAAAAGTTAGTGCTGTAATCCTACTATCAATATTCTATGTGATGTAACTTACCATTTTGAGAGGTTTTGCGTGGCTATTTGAGATGTGGAATTGATCAGGGTTGAATAGAGAGGAGCGGTTGAGGATAATCGGAGAGAAAGAGCAGGCCGCAGCTATACTTATATCACATCCCGATGGCAAGGACTAAACATACAAAATTTATATCGTCATAAAGAGCCGTATTCAATCTTCGCGTACCAATAATAAGCATTGAAGCCTCGAGGATCTCAATCATGTTCACTCAGGAAATTCTCGGCCTTGTACTTCAAATGGCAAGCCCTCAAGTTGTCTCCAGCGGCAAATTCTCCCACGAGCACCATGCTCCTGGGGCGAAGGAGCTGCATCCCAGGAGCGAAAAGATCATGGAAAGGATCTGCGAAACTTCTGTCTCCTGGGTACAAGAGCCCCCTAGGAGATACGTTGTAGCTCCTAGGGCTTAGTGGCAACGCTCCTAGGAGCTCTCGCTGCGGTCCTAGGAACAATGTACAGCATTCCCAGGACCCACTTGTCCCTAGGACCTACCGCGACAGGCCCTAGGAACGGTTGCTAACGGACCTGGGAGCTTCGACTATTGCTCCCCGGAGAGCACATTCTGCCGGCAAGACCGCCCTAGGGGTTGTGGGGTCCACCTAAATCTCTGCCAAAGCTATGCAGTCCATCTTCGCGGACACCATATCACCCTCTCACCAATTTCGAAAGAAGAGAAGGGTGGGTACAATAGATCCGAGTGTCAAGGTCTTCCCTCAATATTTAGCCCGAGAGCCCCATTCGAGGCACAACGCTGATGTTGCTGTACATAGCCCACGTGATTCCAACACGAAAAAGCGATGGTGCTCGAGCGTCCTCTATCCTACGATACTGAGCCAAGAACGAATCACCTACAGTCGTCCTTTACTACAATATATCATATACAAGCCTCGATATGGATCAAACAGAGAGAAGGAGAGGATCTCCCTTTGATCTACCGCTGGAGATATTGGAATTCATTGCAATGAACCTCTCCCTTCCTGATTATTTAAATTTCCGTGAGCTTTGCAGTGGGGTCTGGGATTTGTCCGACTGTAAGGCTCTTAAATCTATTTTGAGCAAGATCCAGGCCCCTGAAAATGATTGTTTGGAAATGCGGGATGAACATTGTCAATTCACAAGCTGTCATTACATAACGCGGGGCCATATCTTATCTGCCGAAATCCTTGAGAGTGCAGCTCGTTCGAACAATTACAAAGCGCTTGTAAGTTGGTTAATTGACCATGGTGCTTCCTTTCGAAAGGTTCCAGGTGGTATTGATCGGCTCTGTTGCGAAGCATATACGCAGGGTGATTTTGAAAGATTTAGCTGGCTGTTCTCAAAAGGAGCGCCCGATCCTTCTACTTTTCATGGGCCAAGGACGCCTGAAGCTTGCCGTTGGCATCTATATCAGCTGAAAAAGGCACTCGGGAAGGGCTCCCACGGGACCTACGCAGCACCTCTAAGATTGAGTCGACGCAGAGGACTCAGTGACGGTTTGAGGAAACCGGTGCAACGCGTGGATTTCAGAAGACGAACTTGACGCAGGAGTTCTAAGAACATGAGTGATCAATTGCTGACGAACTTTGTTGCCAAGAAAGCCTGGGGAACAAGCCCCTGCGCTTGTTAATTAATTTTGACGCAAAGCTTTTCTAGAATTAGAATTTCACGTTTGTGTTCATACTGTATAAAATAGATGACACCTTCTAACATGAAGAACGAATGAATGGCTGGATGGTTTGATTTACCCCACTACTTCGGAATTTGTAGACTTTACTAGCGGGATAAAACGAATCCGTTGTCTGCCTGGTGGATGAGGTTTATAATCAACTCGCGAGGGGTGAGGTAAATAATTTCACACACACACTGATACGGTATACACAGTAATCTCCGAACAAGATGAAATGCCTATTAATTCTACTTGCATTCAATTGGATATACGCAGCAGAGAACATTTAGAGAAAGATTCAGCGGTGTGTTGCTCCCCAGTATTACTGGATGTTCACAAGTGACTGAAAAAACCCTAGGAAAACGACGACGACACTTTACGGAAGTATCATAATGAAACTGTCTCAGAAATAATCAATTCCTCGCATCTTACATGGGCCAGCAAGATCCTCGTTTCACAGTCCATGCTGTCTAGCAAACTCCATGCCTCCGACGGGGTTGTATGCCCTCGCAGGTTCGATTCGAAATTTGGATTGTTTTTCTTGCTGTACCAAGACACAGCAAGGGCAGCAAAGCGAGGCCATGCAATCTCCGCAACCCGATCCCCTAATGTGAAATTGATTTCTTATGCTTCTCCTCTGTAACATCAGGGGTACCCACTGAAGTACACAGCAACTCAATGATGAGAAAACGCAGCACTATAGATGGATACTCAATATAGTCCTCAAGCTTACAAAGGGATTTTGATGATACTGTACGTCAAAATTGCAAAAACTGTCTTTTCGATCTCCTTTTAGGCGCGAGGAGGTTTTTCCAAACAGACAGCATGGAACAAAGCAAGCGCAACAACCTGCGTGAAATGTTAACACTAGTCTTTTGCTCGCAGTATTGGGGGCTTACAGGTCTTCGTAGGATCACAGCAGCCCCAGAGTGAATCAGACCATTCTCTTTCTGGGAACTCATTGGATGCTGAGGTTGGCATGATAAAACCTGACAGATACTGTATGTCTACTGTGACAAGAGGCTCACACTTGGATGATGTGAAGAATAAGTAACTGTGTGCAAGATAGCCAAGGCGATTCGTAAGATGCAAACGGGCTTACAACGAAATCACTCCAAGGTTGGGGGGTGCCACGTTGGATGTAAGTGAATGCTATCACGTTGAGAGCATATTTCTGCTTGGTGAGCGTGGAGCCGGTCTCCACCCTCTCTTTCACCACCCTCTCTTTCACCACCCTCTCTTTCACCACCCTCTCTTTCACCACCCTCTCTTTCACCACCCTCTCTTTCACCACCCTCT